>Ga0105046_10005478_pt1 | contig 20094 bp, 16 predicted proteins | sample MAT03_FD_78385 | JGI IMG/M metagenome (GOLD analysis project Ga0105046, IMG submission 78385) | Freshwater microbial communities from Lake Fryxell liftoff mats and glacier meltwater in Antarctica - MAT-03 (megahit assembly) | ecosystem: Environmental > Aquatic > Freshwater > Ice > Liftoff... | reverse complement strand
GCCATCTTGGCGGCGTCCAGCGGGTCGGGCCCGGTGGTGCGCTGACCGTCGGTCAGCATGATCACGGCGGCCGAGTTGTACGAGCCCGGTGCCACCGGCGTGAAGGGCTTCTCGTCCTTCTTCTTGCCGATCTCCACCGGCATGTTGCGCTGGCCGGTGATGTGCTGGATCTCGATGCCGGCATCCGGAAACAGGGTGGCCAGAGAGAGCACGATGCCGCTGCCGGTGGCGGTGCCGCGCTGCAGCTGGAAGCGGTCGATTGCGGCGATCACGTCTTCGCGGCTGGTGGTCGGCGCCTGCACCACGGCGGCGGTGCCGGCGAAGGACACCACGCCCACCTTCACCTCGCGCGGCAGCTTGTTGACGAAGGCCTTGGCTGCTTCCTGCGAGGCCACCAGCCGGTTCGGCTTGACATCCTCGGCGCGCATGCTGCCCGAGACATCCATCGCCAGCATGATCGTGCGCTGCGCGATCGGCAGCGTGATGGTGGCCATCGGCCGTGCGCTGGCCAGCAGCAGCACGGCCAGCGCGGCCAGCATCAGCAGTGGCGGCACGTGGCGGCGCCAGCCCGGGCCCTTGCCCAGCGCCAGTTTTGCCACCGACACGCTGGCCAGCCGCACGGTGCTGTGCCGCCGGCGCTTCAGCAGCCAGAGATAGCCCGCCACCAGCAGCGGCAGCAAGAGCAGCAGCCAGAGCATGGTCGGCCACTGGAAACTCATGCTGCGGCTCCCTGCGTGACGGCGCTGCGTTGAAGATGGGCCGGCAACCGGCGCGAACTGCGTTGCCGCGCGCGATGGCGCCGCAGATCGGAAAAACGCAGCAGCGCCTCGAGCAGGTCGTCGTCGGTGGCGAGTTCCAGCGTGTCGGCGCCGGACTGCGCCAGGCCCTCGCGCAGAGCGGTCTCGTGGTCCTCGGCGATGGCCGCGTATCGCTCGCGGAAGGCCGGGTCGGATGCGTCGATCAGCAACTGCTCGCCGGTCTCTGCGTCTTCCACGGTGACCATGCCGACATCCGGCAAGGCCATCTCCAGCGGGTCATACAGGCGCACCGCCACCACTTCGTGGCGCAGCGACAGGCGCTGCATCGCCGTCAGCCAGCCGGGCGCGCTGATGAAGTCGGAGACGACGAACACCATCGAACGGCGTTTCATCAGCGCGTCGGCCGTCTTCAGCAGATCGGCCAGCGCGGTGACGCCGCCGACGGCTGCCTTCGGCCTCGGCATGCGCATGCGCTGCAGCAGGTCGAGCACGTGGCGCCGTGTGGCGCCGGGCGGCAGCAGGCCGTCGACGTTCTGGCCGCTTCCCTTCTGGCCATAGAACACGGCGCCGACCCGGTTGCCATGCCGCGTGACCACGCGCGCCAGTGTGGCCACGAAAGCCGACGACACCGCCAGCTTGGTGACATCGGCCGAGCCGAAGTCGACGCTGCCCGACAGGTCTAGCAGGAACCAGACCGTGAGATCGCGGTCCTCGATGAACTGCCGCACATAGGGTTGCTGCAGCCGCGCGGTGACGTTCCAGTCGATGTGGCGCACGTCGTCGTGGAACTGGTATTCGCGCAGGTCGGCGAGGTCGACGCCCGCACCGCGGAACAGCGTGCGGTAGTCGCCCTGCAGCAGGCCGTCGAGCCGGCGTATCACCGTCCACTCCAGCCGGCGGAGCAGCAGTTCCGACGACGTGACTAGCTCAGCCATTCGCGCCTTCCTTCTGGTGTGCCATCGGCTTGGCGGGCGCCGGGACCTTTTGCAAGATGCGCCGGATGATCTCGTCGGCGTCGATTTCCTCGGCCAGCGCCTCGTAGCTCAGCACCAGGCGGTGGCGCATGACGTCGGGCACCAGATCGCTCAGGTCTTCGGGCAAGGCATAGCGGCGGCCGCGCAGCATGGCCAGGGCGCGACCGCCCTCTATCAGACCGATGGTGGCGCGCGGGCTGGCGCCGTAGCTGAGGTACTTCGCGATCTCGGACAGGCCGTACTTCGCCGGCTGCCGGGTGGCGCTGACCAGCTTCACCGCGTATTGCATCAGCGAGGGGTCGACGTAAACCTCGCGGCATTCACGCTGCAGCGCGGCGAGCTGGAAGGTGTCGGCCACCGGGCTGATCTCCACGGCCGGGCCGGTCACACGTTCGGCGATCACGAACTCCTCTTCCTCGGTCGGGTAGTCGACCAGCACCTTCATCATGAAGCGGTCGACCTGCGCTTCGGGCAGCGGGTAGGTTCCTTCGCTCTCGATCGGGTTCTGCGTGGCCATCACCACAAAGGGTTCCGGCACTTTGTGCGACTCGCCGGCGATCGTGACCTGGCGCTCCTGCATCACCTCCAGCAAGGCGCTCTGCACCTTGGCCGGCGCCCGGTTGATCTCGTCGGCGAGCAGCAGGTTGGCGAACACCGGGCCCAGCGAAGTGCCGAACTCGCCCGTCTTCTGGTTGTACATGCGCGTGCCGATCAGGTCGGCCGGCACCAGGTCGGGCGTGAACTGGATGCGCTTGAAACTGCCGCGCACGGTGCGCGCCAGCGTTTTCACGGTGAGTGTTTTGGCCAGCCCGGGCACGCCTTCCACCAGCAGGTGGCCCTGTGACAGCATGGCCACCAGCACACGTTCCAGGAAACGGTCCTGACCGACGACGACACGCTTGACCTCGTAGAGGATCTGTTCCATCAGCGTGGCGGTGGGCAGGGTGGGCTCGGACATCGTTCGTTTCCTCGTAGGATTTACTGCTGGGGTTCAGAACGGTGGCATGCCGGCGGCGCCGGCCGCGCTTTCGATCGGCACGGCAAAGCCGATGCCGATGAAGGTGCGCTGCTCCGACGGGTTCAGGATCGCGGTGACGATGCCCACCACGTGGCCGTCCATCGTGACGAGCGGGCCGCCGGAATTGCCCGGATTGGCGGCGGCGTCGAACTGGATCAGGTTGGTCAGGTTGCGTTCGCCGTCGGCGGCGCGGAATTCGCGCTTCAGCCCGGAGACCACGCCCGCGCTGACCGATGGCCCGATGCCGAAGGGGTGGCCGACCGCGATCACTTCATCGCCGGGCCGCAGGTCGGCGGTTGAGCGCATGGTGGCGGCTTCCAGGTCGTCGGGCAGGCTGCTGGCCTTCAGCACCGCGAGGTCGTTCTCGGGCTGTGCGCCGATCATCTGGGCATCGGACTCATGGCCGTTGGCGAAACGCAGGCGGATCTTCTTCGCGCCCGACACGACGTGCAGGTTGGTCAGGATGGTGCCGTTGTCGATGATCACCACGCCGGTGCCGAGCTGCCGCTCCATCGCGCGCTGCTCGTTGTTGTCTTCGCCGCTGTCTTTCTCGTCCATCAGGCCGATGACGCGCACCACCGACGGCCGAATGGCCTCGTAGGCGCGTGCGGCGGCCGAGGGCAGCGGCTCCTTTTCGAGCGAGGCGCGCACCGCCTTGTCGATGTCGTCCTGGGTGATGACACGCTGACCGGGGCGTAGCGAGGGCGTGGCCAGCAGCGCCAGCACGGCGAGCAGGGCGCCGGCCAGCGCCCACAACGGACCCGGGCGGCGGGCGGCGCCTTGGCCCAGACGGCCACCGAGCCGCGCCCAAAGGCCAGGAGGCGGCTCGATCAGAGCGTGCGCGTCAGCGCTGGCGGCGACTGACGCGGACGCAGCACCCGCGCTGACGGGTGCCTGCGGGGCGGGCCGATTCGACCGGCTGTAGAGCGGAGCCTTCCTCATCTGAATCCATCGCGGCGCTGCCACCGAAAAACCCAACACAAACACGGTATCACGTTGACGCCAGTCATGCACCGGAGAGCGTTTTGCGCGGGCCGGCCATTGCGCCCGGCCTCATCATTGCCGGATGTGGACCGATTCTCACTGCCACCTCGACGCCCCGGAGTTCGACGCCGACCGCCCTGCCGTGGTGGCCTCGGCGCGCGCCGCCGGGGTCGGCCTGATGGTGCTGCCGGCCGTCGAGCTGGCCAACTTCGAGGCGGTGCGTTCGCTTGCCCACGAGCACGGTTTCGCCTACGCGCTGGGCATCCACCCGCTGTATGTCGACCGCGCCGAGGACGAGCACCTCGACCGGCTGCAGGAAGCGCTGCAAACGCTGCGTGGTGACCCCCGGCTGGTGGCTGTGGGTGAGATCGGCCTGGACCATTTCGTGCCGGGTCTGGACCGGACGCGTCAGGAGCGCTTCTATCTGGCGCAGCTGAAGCTGGCGCGCGCCGCGGGGTTGCCAGTCATCCTGCATGTACGGCACTCGGCCGACAGCCTGCTGAAAGGATTGCGGCGCATCGGCGTGGTGGGCGGCATCGCGCACGCCTTCAACGGCAGCGCGGTGCAGGCCGGGCAATTCATCGAGCGTGGCTTTGCGCTCGGTTTCGGCGGCACCGTGACTTTCGAGCGCGCCTTGCAGATCCGCCGCCTGGCGGCCACGCTGCCCGCGCGGGCGCTGGTGCTGGAGACCGACGCCCCCGACATTGCGCCGCACTGGCTGTACCGCACCGCGGCCGAGCGCGCGGCCGGGCTGGTGGCCCGCAACGCGCCGGCCGAACTGCCCCGCATCGGCGCCACGTTCGCCGCGCTGCGCGCCTGGAGCCTGGACGAGACGGCAACGATCACCAGCGCGAATGTGCAGACGGCCTTGCCGCGCCTGGCGGGTTTGCCGCTTTTTCGGGAGGCCGTCGCAGGTGGGCCGGTCAATGGTGCCCTGCACGGTGACTGAAGCTGGCGAAGAATATGCGGGGGAATCCGCAACGCTGACCGGCTTGGCGCCCGAGGTCTCTGCCGCCACGCGGCTGCTGGTGCTCGGCAGCTTCCCCAGCGTGGCCTCGCTGGCCGCGCAGCAGTACTACGCCCATCCGCGCAACCAGTTCTGGAGGATCGTCGGCGCCCTCTGCGGCCAGCCGCTGCAGACGTGGCCGTATGACCAGCGCATCACCTTCGTGCGGCAACGCGGCCTGGGCATCTGGGACGTCTACGCCAGCTGCCGGCGCCCCGGCAGCCTGGACGCCGACATCCGGCATGCCGTGCCCAACGACCTCGCTGCGCTGGCCTCCGGTTTGCCTCGGCTGGTGGCCATCGCCCACAACGGCGGCGAGTCGGCGCGCTCGCTGCGCGTCACCCGGGCGCTGGGCGTGCCGGTATTCCGGCTGCCGTCCAGCAGCCCGGCCAATGCGAGCTGGTCGTTCGAGCGCAAGCTGGCGGCCTGGCAAGACGCCTTCGAAAGCAGCGGCATCTCCGCGCTTTGACCTCGGCCGGCGTGGGCTATCGTCGGCGACGTGCCCCAAGAACTCTCCCCCGTCACCCTGTCCGAAGCCGATGGCGTGCGATACCTGCACCTGGGTTCGATCTGGATCCAGGGCGCGATGCGCATCCGCAAGCCGCAGGTCATCGAGCTCGACTACGTGCAGCGCATGCTGGCCAGCCTGCTCTGGCTGCCCAGCGCCGCACTGGGGCAGGGCCACGCCGTGCAGCTCGGCCTGGGCGCAGGCGCCGTCACGCGCTTCACCCACAAGCGGCTGCGCATGCGCACCACGGCGGTGGAGATCAACCCGCAGGTGGTGGACGTCTGCCGCAGCTGGTTCCACGTGCCCGAGGACGATGAGCAGCTGCAGGTGGTGACGATGGATGCCGGCCGCTGGCTCAGGCGCGTGGCCGAGCCGGGCAGCATCCAGCTTCTGCATGTCGACTTGTACGACCACGAAGCCGCCGCGCCGGTGCTCGACGACGAAGCCTTCTACGCCGGTTGCCGCGCCGCGCTGGCCGAAGGCGGTGTGATGAGCGTCAACCTGTTCGGCCGCGACGCCAGCTTCGAGCGCAGCGCGGCGCGCATCGCCGCGGTCTTCGGCCAACACCAGGTGTGGAGCCTGCGCCCCACGCGCGAGGGCAACACCGTGGTGGTGGCCGGGCGTGGCGTGGTGGTGCCGGAGCGCGACGAACTGAGCTCGCGTGCCGCACTCATCGAATTGAGATTCGGCGAAAACGGCCTGCCGGCGCGCAAATGGTTGCGCATGGTGCGGCCTTACCTGCCCTTGCCGCTGACCTTTCCAATGACCTTGCCGACCCTGCCATTGACCGAGGCTGTCAAATGAGCGCCAGCGGCACCAGCGCCCGGGCAGAACGTCCCGCCAAGGCCGCGGCCATGGCAGCGCAGCGCGGCCCGCTCGACTGGCGCGTGCTGCTGGACTGGCTGCGTGACGACGGCTTCGTCTCGAGCGCCGACGCCGAGCGCGTGGTGCAGCGCTTCGGCGCCGGCCACTCCAGCCTGCATGCGCTGGTGCGCCTGGGCGGCGCCGGCCTGCAACGCGGCAGCAGCGGCAAGCCGCTCGACACCGAGGCGCTGACCGAATGGCTGGCCGCGCGCTGTGGCCTGCCCTACCTGCGCATCGACCCGCTGCGCGCCGATGTCGGCCGCGTCGCCGACGTGATGTCGGTGCACTACGCCGAAAGCCGGCGTGCGCTGCCGGTGACGGTGACGGTCAGCGAGGTGACGATCGCCACCGCCGAGCCCTTCGACGTCGGCTGGGTGCCCGAGATCGAGGCGCATACCCGGCGCAGCGTGCGTCTGGTGGTGGCCAACCCCGACGACGTGCGCCGCTACACCACCGAGTTCTACGCGCTGGCCAAATCGGTGCGCAACGCGCAGAAGACCGGTGAGGTGTCGCCGGTGGCGAACTTCGAGCAGCTGGTGGAGCTCGGCAAGACCAACAAGCAGCTCGATGCCAACGACCAGGGCGTCGTGCAGGTCGTCGACTGGCTCTGGCAATACGCCTTCGACCAACGTGCCAGCGATATCCACCTGGAGCCACGGCGCGACATCGGCGCCATCCGCTTTCGCATCGACGGCGTGCTGCACACCGTCTACCAGCTGCCGCTGGGCGTGATGGGCGCGATGACGGCGCGCATCAAGCTGCTCGGCCGCATGGACGTGGTGGAACGTCGGCGCCCGCTCGACGGCCGCATCAAGACGCGTCGCCCCGAGACGCCCGACGGCCCCGGCGGCGAGGTGGAGATGCGCTTGTCGACGCTGCCCACGGCCTTCGGCGAGAAGATGGTGATGCGCATCTTCGACCCCGAGACCGCAGTCAAAGGCATCGCGGCGCTCGGTTTCGGCAACCATGACGCCGAGCGCTGGCAGCAGCTCATCGGCCGGCCGCACGGCATCGTCCTCGTCACCGGGCCGACCGGCAGCGGCAAGACCACCACGCTGTATTCCACACTCAAGCAGCTCGCCACCGAGGACGTCAACGTCTGCACGATCGAGGACCCGATCGAGATGATCGAGCCCTCGTTCAACCAGACGCAGGTGAACGTCGCCCTCGACATGGGATTCGCCGAGGGCCTGCGCGCGTTGATGCGGCAGGACCCGGACATCATCATGGTGGGCGAAATTCGTGACCTCGCCACCGCCGAGATGGCGATCCAGGCCGCGCTGACCGGGCACCTGGTCTTCAGCACCCTGCACACGAACGATGCGGCCAGCGCGATCACGCGGCTCGCGGACCTGGGCGTGCCGCCCTACCTGATCAATGCCACCGTCAACGGCGTGCTGGCGCAGCGGCTGGCGCGCACCCTGTGCGCGGCCTGCAAGACGCGCGACGAAGGCACGACGCGCGACGTGCTCGACGAGATGGCAAAACCCTGGCGGCTGTCGGGCGGCGTGCGGCCCTACAAGGCCGTCGGCTGCCTGGAGTGCCGGCACACCGGCTTCCGCGGTCGTGCCGGCCTGTATGAATTGCTGGTGATGACCGAGGCCGCGCGCGCCACCGTGCACCCGGTGCCCGACGCCGCCGCGCTGCGCCGCCAGGCCGTGAAGGACGGCATGCGGCCGCTGCGCCTGGCCGGCGCGATGAAGGTTGCCGAAGGGTTGACGACGGTCGAGGAAGTGCTGCGAAGCACGCCCGGACTTCAGTCCTGAACCGGGTCCGGCGGGGTCGTGGGCCTGGATTTCAGCCGCCCGGGCTCACAGGTTCGCCTTACGTGGAAACCACAGCCGGCAGGCAGGAGGCGCTACCTAGAATCTGCCGCAGTGCAATCCCTGCGGGAGATCCGGTATGAAAATCAAGAGCCAGCGTGATTTCTGGTCGGGTCTGATGTTCATCAGCGTGGGCATCGCCTTCGCCTGGGGCGCCACGAACTACAGCTTTGGCAGCTCGGCGCGGCCGGGGCCGGGGTTCTTTCCCCTCGGCCTGGGCGTGTTGATGGCCTTCCTGGGCGCGATCGTGCTGTTCAAGGCGCTGACCATCGAGGTCGAGGGCGGTGCCCCGGTCGGCGCTTTCGCCTGGAAGCCGCTGGTGACCATCCTGGCGGCTGTGGTGATCTTCGGCTTCGCACTGCCCAGGCTGGGCATGGCCTTGACGCTGCCGTTGCTGATCGTCGTGTCGAGCCTGGCCGGTGAGGAGTTCCGGCTGAAAGACGCGCTCATCAACAGCGTCGTGCTCACGGTCGGTTGCTGGGTCATCTTCATCTACGGACTGAAGCTGACGATTCCGCTGTGGCCCGTGTTCCTCGGCCTGTAAGGAGCACGCGATGGACCTGATCAACAACCTGATGCTCGGCTTCGGTGTCGCGTTCACCTTCCAGAATCTGCTCTATGCCTTCGGTGGTGCCATTCTCGGCACCCTCATCGGCGTGCTGCCCGGACTCGGGCCGGTGGCCACGATCGCGATGCTGCTGCCCAGCATCTATGCGCTGGAAGCCACGCCGGCGCTCATCATGCTGGCCGGCATCTACTACGGCGCGCAGTACGGCGGCTCGACCACGGCCATCCTGATCAACGTGCCGGGCGAGTCGAGCTCGGTGGTCACCGCCATCGACGGCTACGCGATGGCGCGCAAGGGCCGGGCCGGGCCCGCCTTGGCCGCCGCCGGCCTGGGTTCGTTCTTCGCCGGCTGCGTGGGCACCATCATCATCGCCGCCTTCGCGCCGCCGCTCACCGAGCTGGCCTTCAAGTTCGGCCCGGCAGAGTACTTCTCGCTGATGGTGCTGGGCCTGGTGGGCGCGGTCGTGCTGGCCTCGGGTTCGCTGGTGAAGGCGATCGCGATGATCCTGCTCGGCCTGCTGCTCGGCCAGATCAACACCGACGTCATTTCCGGCGTGCCGCGCTACAGCTTCGACATCCCCGAGCTGACCGACGGCATCGGTTTCGTCGCCATCGCGATGGGTGTCTTCGGCTTCGGCGAGATCATCGCCAACCTGGGGCGGCCGGCGGAAAACCGCGAGGTGTTCACGAAAGACGTGAAGGGCTTGTGGCCGACCCGGCAGGACTTCAAGGACGCCTTCCCGGCCGTGCTGCGCGGCACCGCGCTGGGCTCCATCCTCGGCGTGCTGCCGGGTGGCGGCGCGCTGCTGGCCTCGTTCGCGGCCTACACGGTCGAGAAGAAGATGAAGTTCAGGCCGGGCGAGGTGCCTTTCGGCCAGGGCAACATCCGCGGCGTGGCCGGCCCCGAGAGCGCCAACAACGCCGGCGCGCAGACCTCGTTCATCCCGATGCTGACGCTGGGCATCCCGCCGAACGCGGTGATGGCGCTGATGGTCGGCGCGATGACGATCAAGGGCATCCAGCCCGGACCGCAGGTGATGACGAGCAACCCCGAGCTGTTCTGGGGCCTGATCGCCTCGATGTGGGTCGGCAATGCAATGCTGGTGATCCTGAACCTGCCGCTGATCGGCATCTGGATCAAGCTGCTGACGGTGCCCTACCGCTTCCTCTTCCCGGCCATCCTGAGCTTCTGCTGCATCGGCCTCTACTCGCTGAACAACAACAATTTCGACGTCTTCATGGCGGCCGGTTTCGGCCTCGTGGGCTACGTCTTCTACAAGCTGAGCTGTGAGCCGGCGCCGCTGCTGCTGGGCTTCATTCTCGGGCCGATGATGGAAGAAAATCTGCGCCGGGCCTTGCTGCTCAGCCGGGGCGACTGGGGCACCTTCATGACGCGGCCCCTGTCGGCAGGCCTGCTGATCGCGGCCATCCTGATGATCGTCGTGGTGTCGCTGCCGGCCATCAAGAACAAGCGCGAGGAAGCTTTCCAGGACGCGGACTGATGGCATTGCCGGCGGCGCTCACGCCGCTGAAGGGGCCCGTCTTTCGCGGCCTGTGGTTCGCCTGGCTGGCCGCCAACATGACGATGTGGATGAACGACGTCGCGGCCGCCTGGCTGATGACCACGCTCACCACCAGCCCGGTGATGGTGGCGCTGGTGCAGACCGCGTCCACCTTGCCGGTGTTCCTGCTCGGCCTGCCCAGCGGCGCGCTGGCCGACATCCTCGACCGCCGGCGCTATTTCGCCGCCACCCAGCTCTGGGTGGCAGTGAATGCCCTGCTGCTGGCCGCGCTGGCACTGGCCGGCGCGCTCACCGCGCCGCTGCTGCTGCTGCTGACCTTCACCAACGGCATCGGGCTGGCCATGCGCTGGCCGGTGTTCTCGGCCATCGTGCCCGACGTGGTACCGCGCGACCACCTGCCGATGGCGCTGGCGCTCAACGGTATCTCGATGAACCTGTCGCGGGTGATCGGCCCGGTGGTGGCCGGTGCGCTGCTGGCCAGCGCCAGCACGGCCGCGGTCTTCGTGCTGAATGCCTTGCTGGCCGGCGTGGCCTTCGTGCTGATCCTGCGCTGGCGTTCGGTGCCGCGCAGCAGCGCCTTGCCCGGCGAGCGTTTCGTCGGCGCCATGCGGGTCGGCTTCCAGCATGTGCGGCAGTCGCCCCGGATGCGCGCGGTCGTGCTGCGCATCTTCATCTTCTTCCTGCACTCCAGCGCCTTGCTGGCCTTGCTGCCGCTGATCGCCCAGCGCCTGCACGGCGGCGGCCCGGCGCTGTTCACCGTGATGATGTCGGCAATGGGGGCTGGCGCCATCCTGGCCGCGCTGCTGTTCCCGCGCTGGCGCAGGAGATACAGCCACGACCAGTTCGTGCTCTACGGCACCCTGGTGCATGCCGCCGCCACGGTGGTGATCGCGCTGGTGCCCGAGCCATGGGTGGCGGTGCCCGCCAACTTCATCGCCGGCATGGCGTGGATCTCCATTGCCAACACGCTCGCCACCGCCGCGCAACTGGCCCTGCCCAACTGGGTGCGCGCGCGTGGCATGTCCGTCTACCAGATGGCGTTGATGGGCGGCACCGCCTTCGGCGCGCTGCTGTTCGGCCAGATCGCGTCGATGAGCAGCGTGCCGACGGCGCTGCTGGCGGCGTCGGCGCTGGCGCTGCTGCTGAGGCTGGCGACCCACCGTGTGACGGTGGAAGGCGAAGACGTCGACTTCAGCCCGACCCCACCGCGCGCCGCGCCCGATGTGGCCATCGAGATCGGCGCCGACGAAGGCCCGGTGATGGTGACGCTGGAGTACCTGATCGATCCGGCCCGCGCCGCCGAATTCTCGGCCGTGATGCAACTCACACGCGCCGCAAGGCTGCGCCAGGGCGCTTTGTCATGGGGCCTGTTCCGCGACACCTCGGTGCCCGGCCGCTACGTCGAATACTTCCTCGACGAGACCTGGATCGAGCACCTGCGCCGGCTGGAGCGTTTCACCGCCGCCGACGCCGGCCTGCGGGCCCGCCGTCTGGCCTTTCACCTCGACGCCGGAGCGCCGCTGCTGCGGCGCTACGTGGCCGACTCCGTGAGCGCGGCGACAGCCGGACCGCACTGAACCGGCCGCGCGCTGCGCCAAAATGGCTGCGCCATCCTTCCTGCCGCAGCATAGCCCTCCACACCATGAACCCGCACAACCCTTTCGACTGGAACGGCGGCTACCCGAGCCGCCGCCTGCCCGTCTTCGCCCGCAACATGGTGGCCACCTCGCACCCGCTGGCCGTGCAGGCGGGCTTGCGCATGATGGCGAGCGGCGGCAACGCAGTCGACGCCGCGGTGGCCGCCGCGGCCGTCATGACCATCGTCGAGCCCTGCAGCAACGGCCTCGGCTCGGATGCCTTTTGCATCGTCTGGGACGGCCAGGAACTGCACGGCCTGAATGCCTCGGGCCGCGCGCCGATGGGCTGGACGCCGGCCTACTTCCAGCGCAAGTACGGCGACGCCGCCACGGCGCCGCCGGTGCGCGGCTGGGACTCGGTCACCGTACCGGGCGCCGTGTCGTCCTGGGTCGCGCTGGCCGTGCGCTTCGGCCGCCTGCCGCTGGCGCAGTTGCTTGAGCCGGCGATCGACATCGCCGAGCGTGGCTTCGCCGTGCCGGTGGTGATCGCTGAAAAGTGGGCCGCCGCCGCGCAGGTGGAGGCACTCACCTCGCAGCCCGGTTTTGCCGACACCTTTCTGCCGCGCGGCCGTGCGCCCGCGGTCGGTGAACTGCACCGCATGCCAGGCGCGGCGCGTGCGCTGCGCGCCATCGCCGCGACCCAGGGCCTGGCCTTCTACGGCGGCGAGATTGCCGAGGCGCTGGCGCGCCAGTCGCACGTGCAGGGCGGCGCGCACACGGTGGCCGATTTCGCCAGCTACCAGCCCGAGTGGGTGGGTCCCATCGGCATGGACTACAGGGGCGTGCGGCTGCACGAGATTCCGCCGAACGGGCAGGGCATCTCGGCGCTGATGGCGCTGGGCATGCTCAGGCACTTCGACATGCCCTCGCTGGCGGTCGACAGCGTGGCCTCGCAGCATCTGCAGATCGAGGCGATGAAACTCGCCTTCGCCGACACCTACCGCTTCGTCGCCGAACCGGCGGGCATGGAGGTCAGCGCCGCGCAGTTGCTGGACGACGACTACCTGGCCGAGCGCGCCAGGCTCATCGACCCGACCCGCGCCCAGGATTTCGGCGCCGGCAACCCCGCCAGGGGCGGCACCATCTACCTGACCACGGCCGACGAGAGTGGCTTGATGGTCAGCTTCATCCAGAGCAACTACATGGGTTTCGGCTCCGGCGTGGTGCTGCCCGACTACGGCGTCAGCCTGCAGAACCGCGGCCATGCCTTCAACCTCGACCCCGCCAGCGCGAACGTGGTGGCGCCCGGCAAGCGGCCTTTCCACACCATCATCCCGGCGTTCGTCACACGGAATGGCCAGCCCCTGATGAGCTACGGCGTGATGGGTGCGAACATGCAGCCGCAGGGCCATCTGCAGACGCTGCTGCGCATGGTGGACCACCGGCAGAATCCGCAGGCCGCCTGCGACGCGCCGCGCTGGCGCTTCAACGCCGGGCTGGAGATCAATGTCGAAGCCGGCATGGACCCGGCCACCGTGGCCGGGCTGGCGGCGCTCGGCCACCGCATGGAAGTCATCCAGGACAGCTACCAGGACTTCGGCGCCGGCCAGTTCATCTGGCGCCTGGGCGACCCGGCGGTGGAAGGTTACGCCGCCGCCAGCGACCCGCGGCGCGACGGCCAGGCCTCGGGGTTCTGAGGCGTGTGCCTGGCCGCGCCCGCCTCGCCGCTGTTCCCCGGCCTGCTGTTCGCCGCGCTCGGCGCAGTCGCGTTTTCGGGCAAGGCCATCATCGCCAAGCTGGCCTACCGGCACGGCGTCGACGCCATCACGCTGGTGATGTACCGCATGCTGTTCGCGCTGCCGATGTTCGTGGCGCTGGCCTGGTGGGCGAGCCGGGGCAAGCCGGCCCTGCACCGGCGTGACTGGATGGCGGTGCTCGGGCTGGGCTTCACCGGCTACTACCTGGCGAGCACGCTGGACTTTGCCGGCCTGCAGTACATCAGCGCCAGCCTGGAGCGGCTGATCCTCTACCTCAACCCGACGCTGGTGCTGCTGCTGGGATGGCTCTTCTTCCAGCAGAAGGTCTCGCCGCGCCAGTTGCCCGCGCTGGCCGTCAGCTACACCGGCGTGCTGCTGGTTTTCGGCCACGAGCTAGGCGCCACCGGCCCGCATGCCGTGCTGGGCGCCGCGCTGGTGTTCGGCAGCGCGGTCAGCTACGCGCTCTACCTGAGCTTCAGCGGGCGCGAGGTCAGCCGCCTCGGCGCACTGCGCCTGACCGGGCTGGCCAGCACGGTGGCCTGCGTGCTGTGCATCGCGCAGTTCCTGCTGCTGCGCCCGCTGGCCGCCGCCGTGGTGGCGCCGCAGGTGCTGTGGCTGTCGGTGCTGAACGCGGTGCTCTGCACTTTCGCGCCGGTGCTGATGGTGATGATGGCCATCGAGCGCATCGGCGCCACGCTGACCGCGCAAACCGGCATGATCGGCCCGTTGTCCACGCTGCTGATGGGCGTGCTGATACTCGGCGAACCCATGAATGCATGGATAGGCGCCGGCACGCTGCTGGTGCTGGCCGGCGTCTGGCTGCTGGCGCGGGCCAGGTAGGCCGGACGAACACATCGAAAAAACCTGAAAGGATACGTGCATGGATCTCGGCATCAAGGGCAGATGGGCGCTGGTGTCCGCCGCCAGCAAGGGCCTCGGCAAGGGCTGCGCGGCGGCGCTGGTGCGCGAAGGCGTGAACGTGGTCGTCACCGCGCGCGGGCTCGAAACGCTGATGGCCACGGCCGCAGAACTGCAGTCGCTGAACCGCGTTGTCAAGGTGGTGCCGGTGGTCGGCGACATCACGTCGCCCGCCGGCCGAGCGGCCGCGCTGGCGGCCTGCCCGCAAGTCGATATCCTGATCAACAACGCCGGCGGCCCGCCGCCCGGCGACTTTCGCGACTGGAGCCGCGACGACTGGATCAAGGCGCTCGACGCCAACATGCTGACGCCCATCGAACTGATCAAGGCGGTGGTCGACGGCATGGCCGAGCGGGGTTTCGGGCGCGTGGTGAACATCACCTCGGCGGCGGTGAAGGCGCCGATCGACATCCTCGGGCTGTCGAACGGCGCGCGTTCCGGCCTCACCGGCTTCGTCGCCGGGCTGGCGCGGCAAAGCCGGCTGGCTTCGCGCAACGTCACCATCAACAACCTGCTGCCGGGGCCCTTCGACACCGACCGCCTGCGCACCACCGTGCTCGGGGCGGCGCAGAAGAGCGGCCAGTCGCTCGACGCGCTGCTCGACGCCCGGCGCAAGACCAATCCGACCCAGCGTTTCGGCCACAGCGACGAGTTCGGCGCCTACTGCGCCTTCCTGTGCAGCCGGCATGGCGGCTACGTGACGGGGCAGAACCTGCTGATGGACGGCGGCGCCTACCCGGGCACCTTCTGAGGCGCGCACCGTGAACGCGTCAGACCCACGGCGCGCCCAGCGCGATGAACTGATGGCGCTGGCCGAGGCGCTGGCGCTGCGGATCGAACCCCGCTCACGCGAGATCGAGGCCCGGCGTTCGCTGCCGCCCGACATCGCCGAGGCGCTGGCCGCGGCCGGCCTGTACAGGCTGCTGACGCCGCGCGTCTACGGCGGCGGGCAGGTGCATGTCGCCACCTTCTTCGACGTCATCGAAAGGCTGGCGCGCAGCGATGCGTCGGCGGCCTGGTGCGCCTTCATTTCCAGCACCGCGGGCGTGCTGGCGGCCTACCTGCCCGAAGCCGAAGCGGCCGCCATCTTCAGCCGACCCGGGCTGAAGGCCGCCGGTGTTTTTGCGCCACGCGGCCAGGCGCGGCCGGAAGTGCTGGACGGCGTGGCGGGCTACCGCGTCAGCGGCGTCTGGGCCTGGGGTTCGGGCGCGCTGAATGCCGACGTCATCAGCGGCGGCTGCGTGGTGCCGGGCGCCGACGGCACGCCGAAGGTCCTGTCGATGCTGTTCGAGCGCACCCAGGTGCGGCTGCTGGACAACTGGGACAGCGTGGGCCTGTGCGGCAGCGGCAGCGGCGAGTTCGCGGTCGATGCGGTGTTCGTGCCGGCGTCTCGCACGGCCTCGCTGTCCGACGAGCCGGTGGTCGCCGGCACGCTGTACCGATTCCCGGTCTTCGGGCTGCTGGCGGTGGCGATAGCCGCGGTGTCGTCGGGCATCGCCCGTCATGCCATCGACAGCCTGGTGGCGCTGGCCGCCCACAAGGTGCCGCAGGCCGGCAGCCGCACGCTGGCCGAGCGCGCCGCCGTGCAGGATGCCGTGGCGCGCGCCGAGGCGCAGTGGCGCGGCGCGCGCGCCTTCCTGATGGAGGCCGTGCACGCGGCCTGGGACGTGGCCGAGCACACCGGCGCCATCCCGGTCGAGCAGCGGCGTGACCTGCGGCTGGCCGCCACCCACCTGGTGCACTGCGGCGCGGCGGTGGTGGACCGCATGTTCACGCTGGGCGGCGGCCACGCCGTCTCGGGCGATTCGCCGCTGCAGCGCTGCCTGCGCGACGCCCACGTGGCGACCCAGCACATGATGGTGAGCGAGTCCACCTTCGAACTCACCGGCCGGCTGCTGCTGGGGCTGCCGACGCAGACGGCGATGCTGTAAAGGCCGCCAGCATCGCCGCCATGGTCGCGCTGACGGACGATGCGCGGGCGGGGCAAGCAATCCGTCCGGCGGACAGCGGCATCCAGTGTGCTGCGGGATCTCGCGGCCGCAGGCAGGTGCAAGGGGGTCAGTCTGCGGCCTGAACAAAGGGCCGTCAGACGTCGATGCAAAGCACGCCGTTGCGTGCCCGCGAACAACACAGCGCCACGCGTGACCGTCGTTCGTCGGCGGACAGGCAATGGTCGAAGTGCTCGGGTTCCGCACCGCCTTCGCCTGCCGTCCAGCCCACCACGCAGCTGCCGCACAGCCCCTGTTCGCAGGACGTGGGGACGTCGATGCCGATGTCGTGCAGCGCCTCCACCGCCGTCTGGCCGGCGCGCACCGGCACGGTCAGGCCGCGCCGCAGAAGCCGCAACTCGAAGGCGGCGCCCGGCGCCGCGGCCGCACTGCCCGCCGGCACGGCGAAGTGCTCGGCGTGCACGGCCTGCCCGCGCCAGTGCGCGGCAGCCTGCCGCGCCGCCAGCATGAAGCCGCCGGGCCCGCACAGGAAGAGGTGGCCGCCATCGGAGCGCCGGGCCAGCAGGCCGGCGAGATCGATTTTCTCCGGCGCGGCAGAGTCGTCGAAATGCAGACGCACATGAGGCGCCAGCGCCGCCAGTTCCGCCGCGAAGGCCAGGTGGGCGCGGCTGCGTGCGAACACGCAGAGCGTGAAGGCGCGGCCCTCGGCCGCCAGCTGCTGCGCCATCGCCAGCAGCGGGGTCAGGCCGATGCCGCCGGCGAGCAGCAGATGGTGGCGCGCTTCGCCGCGCAGCGGGAAACTGTTGCGCGGCGTGCTGATGGGCAGCAGCTCGCCTTCGCGCACCTGCCCGTGCAGCGCGGCCGAGCCGCCGCGCCCGGCCGGCTCGTGTTTCACGCCGATCAGGTAGCTGTGCACCGGCCCGCCGTCAGGCGCCGCCCTGGCCAGCGAATACTGGCGCTTGAAGCCGCCCGGCGTGTGCAGGTCGATGTGCGCGCCTGCCGCGTAACCGGGCAATGTGCGGCCCCAGGGGTGAACCAGTTCGAAGCTGCTGATCTCGGACGTGTGCGGCGTGATGCGATGCACGCGCACGGTGAGGATGCGGTCAGGCATCGGGTTTCAAGCCTCGCGCGCCATGTCCGGCGACCAGCCACGTGTTTTTCCCGGGTTCATCAGCCCCATCGGGTCGGCGCGTTTCTTGAACTCGATCTGTGCGCTGTCGATGGCCTTCATGCCACCGTCCTCGATGGTGACGACATGCGGGTTGAAGACCGTGCAGCCGTCGGCTTCGATCTCGGCGATCAGCTCGTACTGGCGTTCGGCGCCGGTCCAGCGCACCAGCAGGATCGCGAAGGTGGCAGCCTCGCCGTGCATCATCGCGAACTCCTGGTGCTGCCAGACTTCGTCGCCCCAGCGCGCCATCTGGCGCAGCACCACGCCGGGGTCGAAAGGCTGCGGATAGGCCACCTGCAGATAGGTGAACGAACGGTCCGCCTTCAGAACCTGCAGCGTGGTGTGGTTGTAGGCGCATTCGCTGGCCGGCGGCAGGCCGGCGGCCCGGAGTTCGGGCTCGTGCATGGCCAGAGAGACCGTGCCGCCGTGGCTCGCCACCCGGCGGCGGAATTCATCCATCGCCGGCGGCGCGATCATCGCGAACAGGGCATGCCGGTCGGCCGGAAAGTGGGCCTGCAGCGCCGTGTAATAAGGCGCGAAACGCCGGTCCACGGCCGACATCAGAAAGCTCGGCAACCCTCCCGCCGCCATCGCACAGTCCAGCACCTGGCCGTAGGCGGGAAACAGCGCGATCACGTGCACCCAGTCGACCGCAGGGCTGAGGGCGACCTCCAGCTCGGTGATGATGCCGTTGCTGCCGTAGGCATGGTGCACCTGCTGGATGTCGTCACCGTAGAGTTCGATCACCCGCGGTTCGGCCTCGACGGTGACGACCCGGCAGCGCAGCAGGTTGCCGCTGTCGCGCAGCACGCCGTGCGCGGTGGAGCCCACGCCGCCGAAGCCGCCCGCCACGAAGCCGGCGATGGTGGCCACCTGCCAGGTGCTGGGCCACAAACGCAGTGCCTGGCCGGTTTCCCGCACCGCGAGTTCGATGTCCAGCAGGCGGGCGCCGGCCTGCGCCGTGACGCGGCCAGGCTGGATGTCCAGCACGCGCATCATCTCCGTGCAGTCGAGCACCAGCCCGCCCGCCAGCGGCACGCACTGGCCGTAGTTGCCGGTGCCGGCGCCGCGCACCGTGATGGGCACGCGGTGGCGCGCGGCCACCGCGGCGATGCGCAGCACCTCGGCCTCGGTGCTGGGTTTGACCACCAGGTCGGCCACGCAGCCGGCCAGCTGTTCAGCCAGGATCGGGCTGTACCAGTGGAAGTCCTTCGACAGCAGGCGGCGCTGGCGTTCATCGCTGACGACGTTCAGACCTTGAAGTTCGCCAGCGATGGCTACCCAGTCGGCATCGTCGCGCACGCCGTGGCCGCTGGCGCCTGTGATGGGTGCGGGCGGGATGGCGGCGGCCGGGATGGCGGCAGGCAGTGGGGTCGGGTCCATCGTGATTTCAAGCCCGCAGGTCGTCGAGCTCGCGGAAGTCGGGCAGCGTGGCGTCGGCAACGCTCTGGCGCTGGCCGGCGCGCAGCACCACGCGGCCGACCGCTGGCCGGCTCAGCACCTCGGCGCTGTTCCGGCCCGGGTGCAGCACCAGATCGGCCGGCGCGCCGGGCCGCAGCACGCCGTCCCAGGCCAGGCCCAGCCGCTCGGCCGGCGTGCGCGTGACGGCCGCCGCCCAGCAAGGCACGGCGTCGTCGAGCTGTGCGGCCAGCGCGGCCAGCGCCAGCGTCTGCAGCGGGTCGAGATCACCGGCGGGGAAGAATGGGTCGCGGTGGTTGTCGGAGCCGAAGGCCACGTCGATGCCACGCGCCCGCGCTTCGTGCACCGGCAGCAGGCCGCGCCGGCGCGGTGTGGTCAGCGGCGGTGCTGCGCTGCTGTCCTGCAGGTGCAGGTTGGTGTAGGGCAGGCAGACCAGAGCGATGCCGGCCTCGGCGACGGCGTCGAGCGTGTGGTCGCGTTCTGCATCCGTCATGGCCGACAGCAGGCAGGCATGGCCGCAGACCGTGCGTGCGCCGTAGCCGCGCTCTCGCGCCAGCCGCGCCACCACCGGCAGGTTGGCGATGGCCGGCGCCAGATGTTCATCGACATGGAAGTCCAGCCTCAGGTCGAAACGCTCGGCCAGGTCGAAGGCCGCCGGGATCAATGCCGCCACATGCGGCGACGGGTAGACGAAGATGCCGAGCACGCCCCGGGCAGCGGCCACGGCGCGGCCCAGCGCTTCGGCCTGCACTGGATCGGCCAGCAGGTCGATGGTGGCGAGCGAGGTGGGCAGCAGTTCGATGCGGCCCTGCCACTCGTCGCGCAGTTCCTGCAGCACCCGCCAGGCCAGCGGGCCGTCGGGCGCAGACCAGTCGGCGTAGCTCAGCAGCGCACGGGTGCCATGGGCCAGCGCGCTGCGCAGCGCAAAGCCCATGCGGGCGCGCAACTCGAGGGCCGTCCAGCGCCCGCAGTCGGCATGCACGGCGTCGATGGCGCGGAACAGATTGCGTTCGACCTTCAGCCCCGCCGCCAGCAGGTCGCCCTTGTCGAGATGGGTGTGCGGGTCGACGAAGGCCGACAGCAGTGCGGCGCCCCGCAGGTCGAACACCGGCGCATCGCCCAGCGGCGCGGACTCGACGGCCGCGATGCGGCCATCTTCCAGCAGCACGGAAACTCTGCCCGGTGCGGCCTTGTCGAGCAAGTCGGGCGGCACGCTGGCGTGCGCCAGCCAGCAGCGCCGGGGCAACTCTTCGGGCAGCAAGCTCATCGCGGAAGGCG
>Ga0105046_10005477_pt1 | contig 20095 bp, 15 predicted proteins | sample MAT03_FD_78385 | JGI IMG/M metagenome (GOLD analysis project Ga0105046, IMG submission 78385) | Freshwater microbial communities from Lake Fryxell liftoff mats and glacier meltwater in Antarctica - MAT-03 (megahit assembly) | ecosystem: Environmental > Aquatic > Freshwater > Ice > Liftoff... | reverse complement strand
TTTTGCCGTCATCCGTCCCATCTTTTTCGTTAAATAGCGCGGCTATTCGCCTCAAAAGATAGTTGGCTGACGCCAAAATAATTGGCCTCAAATTGGAAACTTATTTTGACACCGTTCCTAAGAGTATGTAAAAGGGAAAACCTAAAACAAACGTAATTCTTCCGGTACTTCTTCCTGCAATTCCGGCACTCCGGAACCTGGAGGCAGTGGCGCGTTCGGATGCAGCGGCGAAACGAGGGTTTGTCTTCGATGCCTTCTGCCCGGGCATTGATGAGTTTGCCCCGATTGGGTCCGTCGCGGCTCCAGTAAGGCGCCAGTCCACAGGCCAGCATTTGCAAATTATGCGGTTGTCGTTTGTTATAATGTATGCCCTATGGGTAGGGCGATATTATAACTGGGCTGAAAGTCGCCCGGGATATCGACGCCATCGAGTTGTTGGTCAAGTTGTTTTGGGGTGGGAGCGAAAGAATAGCGGCCACACATAGGAGGATTGGCTTAATTGTTTTAAGTTTTACAGAACTTAAGTAGTATAAAATCGGTTTTTATTTCTTTTAATTTTGATCTCTCAGGTAAAAATAATCCAAGCGCCTCAAAATGTGCCTGTTAAGTAAAGAAACACCTTGTTTGAAACAGTTGCAAACAACATATTATATATGAATATGTAGTATGTTGTTAATCAAATACTAAATTCTCTTGAAAGCCCCGACTATTTGTGGAGAACCAGGGTGTTTATCCACTGCTCTCCACAAAAGGCCACAGGTTGTTAGCCCGATAAGCCTGCCTTCTTTCCAAGGTGTGGGGAAAGGTATACTTTGCAAACGGTGTTCCACACCATCCGGCGCGGTGAAAAACCAAACAGGGGATACCTTCCAAGTTCCACACAATCCTGTGGATAAACACGCAATCCTTTGATCCTAAAAACATCTCAACCTTGATAAACGGTGTATAAAGGTGGTAACTGTTCTTGATAGTGCACAGTGCCTTTAAAGTTACGCGGTTACCAACAAACTAACACCACTGATGATGGCCGCAGGCGTATCTATTTAAGCTCATTAAAATTAATGAAAGGTAATCACTTTGAGGAAAAGTGAACGAAAGATTGATTCTACTTTTGTTTCAAGTTTTAAAAAAGGCGGACCGAGTTTCTGCCTCCACATAGAATAAATATGACTGAGACCAAGACGCGTTTTCGATACGCAAACGATTTTCAAATTTCCGGCATTGTAAAAATCTGGCTTATTACAGGCCTGTTGATGATTTTTATGCAAGTGGTCATTGGCGGCATCACCCGCCTTACGGGGAGCGGCCTGAGCATCACCAAGTGGGAAATAGTGACCGGGGCTATTCCGCCGCTGAATGAGGCCCAGTGGACGCAGGCCTTCGAACTATACAAGCAGACACCGCAGTACCACAAAATCAACCAGGGGATGTCTCTGGGCGATTTTAAGTTCATTTTTTTCTGGGAATACTTTCACCGCTTGTGGGCCCGCCTGATGTTTTTTGTATTTGTCGTGCCCTTCGTTTGGTTTCTTTGGCGGGGTTTGCTATCGAAGCGTATGAAGAACCGGCTGCTCATTGTCGTATTGTTGGCTGGGCTGGAAGGTTTTTTCGGTTGGATCATGGTGGCAAGCGGCCTGAATCAACGCCCCTGGGTGAATGCGTATAACCTGACCTTGCACTTGTGCATGGCGCTCGTCATTTTCAGTTACCTGCTGTGGACTATTTTCCAGGCCTACCAGCCGGCCCCGCAGGCATTCAGGCATGCAAACATTCGTCGCTATGCCTGGGTTATGACAGGTGTGGCATTTTTACAGATCGGATTGGGCGCTATGATGTCAGGTTCGAAGGCCGGGCTTTTTTTTCCGACCTGGCCGGATATGGGCGGAACCTACCTGCCGGATGTGTTGTTCGATGGAAATCAGTGGGTTGCAGACAGTTTTATTCATTACGACACCAATCCGTTTATGCCGGCGTTGATTCAGTTCCTCCATCGGAACACTGCTTATTTGCTTACTGGAATGGTGCTTTATTTTGTGTGGAAAGTAGGGCGAACAGTGATTTCCAATACCCTGCGAAAAGCGAATTGGGCTTTGGTGACGATGCTGGCGGTTCAGGTGTTATTGGGTATTTTAACTTTGATCAATTGTAAAGCGAAAGTTCCGGTAGATCTTGGGGTGGCGCATCAGGCCGGTGCGGTGCTTCTGTTGGGCTGTTTGTTGTTTGTTACCTATCAATTTTCAGCGCCGGGAAAAGAAACGCAGCATTAAGCACATTTATCAAATTGGGAAATGTAAGACCGGAAAGACCCTAAATGCATCTATTCCGGATAAATCAGCGCCCATCAGCGCTGAACACTGCTATTGTATTTAGATTTTGCTATTTTTGCCCGAATCAATAATTTGAAACCAGGCGAATGAACGTAGAGATCAAAGAAGAAAACCACTTTCGGTACATTGAATCAGGTACCGGTGAAGGTGAAAATCTGATGCTGCTGCACGGTTTATTTGGAGCGCTCAGCAATTTTGAGGGTATTATCAAACATTTTTCGGGCAAGTACAATGTCGTTGTGCCCATCCTGCCGATTTATGAAATGCCGATTTTCGAGGTGTCGGTGATGGGGCTCGTAGATTTTGTATCGAAGTTTGTTGCTTACAAAGGGTACGATAAAGTGCATGTGGTCGGGAATTCTTTGGGTGGCCATATTGCTCAATTGTATGCCCTGGCTCATCCGGAAAAGATATCTTCCGTCACGCTTACCGGTAGTTCCGGTTTGTTCGAAAGCGCATTCGGGAATGCTTTTCCCAAACGCGGAGACTACGAATACATCAAAAAGAAAGCTGGAGAAACATTTTTCGATCCCAATGTGGCATCCAAAGAACTGGTGGATGAAATATTCGGAATTGTCAATGATCGCAACAAAGCGATCCGGGTGGTTGTCACCGCAAAATCGGCCGTGCGGCATAATCTGGGTGACAAACTGCACAGCCTGAAAGCCCCGACATTATTGATCTGGGGAAAGCAGGATACTGTTACGCCGCCTTTCGTTGCAGAAAAATTTCATGAATTGATCCCCAATTCACAGTTGTATTTTATCGATGAATGCGGTCATGCGCCAATGATGGAAAAGCCGGAGGAGTTTAACAAGTTGCTCGATAAATTTTTAGAAGAAGTACAGGCTGCTACGAAGACAGCCGTTTAAGCCATAAAACGGGTTTTGTTAAAAAGGCAAATCTTTGCAGGTTTGCCTTTTTAATAAATATATTTGTAAATAAATTGTTATTTATTCAAAAACAATACTCGGTGGTATCCGGTATTTTGAAGGTGCTAAATAGTTGCGTTTTATATAGTAAAACAGGCGAGTCAGCGGTTATTGAATGAACCATGTGTAACGACAAATCAATGTTCCACGTGGAACATAAGGTATGGTCTTGACTTGGGTAAAAGAGGATGTGTGAAATGTACCATACAATTTGACATTTTGATTTCCAGCCAGCATTGGTTCGGTAGCGCGGCCTTATTGAAGTTATTTTTTAAAACGCAGTTATTTTTTCCTAAAGCATTGATAATCCATGTTTTGAACTCAGTTGCGTATCCAGCAAAAAACCTTGCCGTTTTTTAAAACACATAGGTACATAGGACACATAGGCGTAGCATACACCTTAATTAGGGGCGATTTAGTGTACGCTACGCCTATGTGTCCTATGTCCTTATGTGTTTAAAAATATCGACCAATAAGCCAATCTTTAAAATTGCCATATTCCGTATTCATCTGGACTGATTTTTTTTGCAAGGCACTTACTGCGGCCAATCGTTCTGGTACTGCGAGATGGTGTTTCAGGATACGTTCCATATCTTCCAGGAATTTTGCCGGGTGTGCGGTTTCCAATACAATGCCTATTGTATTCTGGTTTTCGCTTTGGTACTTTTTTAAGGCCAGGTATCCCACTGCGCCATGTGGATCCATGATGTACTGATATTGTTGCTCGATTTCTTTAATTGCATTTTCCGTTGCCAGATCATCAAAGGCATACCCGATAATGTCATTTTTCATGATGTTCCACGTGGAACCATACAAGTCTAACATGCGGACGAAATTGGAAGGGCTGCCCACATCCATGGCATTGGATAAGGTTCTAACGGAAGCACGAGGCGTGTAGGTTCCGTTGCGCAAATATTCAGGAACAACATCGTTCAAGTTTGTTGCTGCAATGAAATGGTCTACCGGTAGCCCCATTCGTTTGGCCATAAGGCCGGCGGTAAGATTTCCGAAGTTGCCGGATGGTATTGAAAATACGAGAGGAAACGGCAAGGCGCCTTTTTGATAATGAACAAGCGCCTGTTTATACGCCTCGAAGTAGTAAAAGGATTGTGGAATGAGGCGAGCAATATTGATGCTGTTGGCCGAACTGAGGCGTATTTTTCGAGTGATCTCCTGATCTAAAAATGCTTTTTTTACTAATGCCTGGCAATCATCGAAATTGCCTACTACCTCAATTGCTGTTACATTATGCCCAAGCGTGGTTAATTGCTGTTCCTGTAAATGGCTCACTTTTCCCGAAGGATACAAAATGACCACTTGAATGCCGGGCGTTTTAAAAAAACCTGCGGCCACAGCGCCGCCTGTATCGCCAGAAGTAGCCACCAAAATGACCAGTTCCTTGTCCTCAGCCCGATTAAAATAAGCCATAGTTTGAGCCATAAACCGGGCCCCAAAGTCTTTAAATGCCAGGGACGGTCCATGAAAAAGTTCAAGTACAAAACTTCGATCATTCAGACGAACTAATGGCGCAGGGAAATTAATGGCACTTTCAATGATTTCGCGCAGGTCATTATCCGGGATAGCCCCTTGCAAAAGCGTTTTCGCAACAATGTAGGATAGGTCAGGAAAGGAGTGATTTGGAAGGTTTTGTAAAAAGATGTCTGGTAAACGCGGTATGTCAACCGGCATAAAAAGGCCGTTGTCGTCTGGCAAGCCTTTAAAAATCGCTTCCCGGAGGTCGCTTCGCAGGGTAGGGGTGTTGGTGCTGTATAGCAACATAAGGAAGGATATTGTGGTCCGTATGGAAATAAATGCAATTTGGGTTGTTTATCAGGACGTGTTTAGTGCGGTAAGCCAGTGCGTGATGGTATTTACAGTTTAATAATACGCACTTCCACCCGGCGGTTAAACGCGCGGAGTTCATCGCTTGTATTGTTGTTTTGCGGAAATTTAGCACCGTACCCAACGGTATCGATTCGGTCGGCCCGGATTCCTTTTTGAACAAGGAACTGTTTGATGGCCTGAGCCCTTTCTTCCGAGAGGCGAAGCAAATCTTCTGCCCTGCCCAAGTTGTCGGTATGGCCTTCTACCCGGATATTGAGTTTTGGCATTTCCACCATAGTAGCCGCCAATCGCTCCAATTCCGGAAATGATTCTTCCAGGATAATAGGTTTGGATTGCTGAAAGAAAATAGGCTGTAACTGAATCGTAGCATTGACTTCCAAAGGGTCAATCCAAAGGTCGATATACTGTTCCCGGAAAAAGTAATATTCCCAGGGAAAGACCACATTTTCCGGTTTTCCTGAAAAGCCGGGCTTTGACGGGATTAGTTCAAATTGAACACCCCGCGGAATTTTTAAGGAAAAGGTGCCGTCCGCAGCGGTCAAAATATTCCTTGGACTGCCTTTTGCGCTGTAGTACACCTGGGCGCCGGACACAAGTTCGCGACTTTTGCGATTCAGGATGCGGCCATTCACGAGCAGTTCGGTGGGTTGCGGCGGCGCAATCTGAACCCGGTAAATGTCGCTGTTGCCGTCTCGTTTCGACGTAAAGTACAGGTTTCCGGTCGTCATGTTGAAATATGGCTGGCTGTCATCAGCCTTGGAATTGATAGGTTCTTCCATACGTTCCGGTTTCGACCAGTTTTTCCAACTGTCGTCTAATCGTTTGCTCATAAAAATATCGTTACCGCCGGAACTGCCCACACGATTGGACGAGAAGAATAGGGTCGAATTATCTTCAGATAAGTATGGGGTGGTCTCTCTTTTGTCCGAGTTAACAATATCTCCCAAATGCTGTGGCTCACCCCATCGATTGAATCCTTCCCGAAAACAAACATACAAGTCCATGTCCCTGGAGTCAAAACGCGTGGCCGACAAGAGAAGTACCTGCCCGTCATAACTCATGGTAAGACTTACGTCCGAGGTGATGGTATAGTAATTTTTGATTTCGACAGGTTCCGGAAAACTCCATAATGTATCGTTTGTTCGAGTAATAATGGAGAACCCCCGCTCCATATTGCCATTGCGATGAAACTGATTCAGGATATAAAATGCATTAGGATCCGGTGTCATTGCGGCTAAACTATTCGGCAGGGCATTGTTCAAGGGATATGGCGGGTGTTGCAGCTGCATTGAAAAAGAGGAGTCGCCCATCTCAATCATCCAGATGTCCTGGTTAAAAGCGGACAATTCCGGATTAAGCACCGGCTTTTCAGCTATTTGTGTAAAAGCATCGGCGAGCGTTTGCGCATAGACATCGGGTGTTTCTTCCAAGGCAGCATCGACACTGTCTACTAAAAGGGTTCGATTAAAAACCGGATACCCGACCCGGGTGAAAAAAAGTGTTTTACCGTCTCGGGTAGGTACAGGCGTTATTTCATCGTAGGAAGAATTTACGAAAGGGGGGAGTTTTTCCAAAACATATCGCGTTTGCGAAACCGTCGTCCCGATGCATCCTACGTAAAAAACAAATAATAATATATTAAAACGTATCATAATATTTTAATCGAATTTGTAGAAAAAAAAACATCAACCCAATAGCCGGGCAAAAAGCGCATGTCTCATAAATCAAATCACCACAAAGGACACAAAGTCACACAAAGTTTTCTTAAACAATACTTTGTGTGACTTTGTGTCCTTTGTGGTGATTTGATTTATGAGATCGCCATGGCGATCAGCGCTCCACCAAAACGACTAATTCAAACGCTCCCAAATACCCGCAATGCCCTGCCCGCCACCAACGCAAGCCGTTACCAAACCATATTTTTTGTTTTCACGGCGCATTTCATTCAGCAATTGAACGGATAACTTCGCTCCGGTGCAACCCAGTGGATGGCCCAAGGCAATAGCGCCGCCGTTTACATTGACGATGTCCGGGTTCAAACCTGCCTGCCGGATGACGGCCAGGGCTTGCGCCGCAAAAGCCTCGTTGAGTTCAATCAGTTGAATATCGTCGAGTTTCATACCGGCCTGTTTCAGGGCCTTGGGGATGGCTGCACATGGCCCGATGCCCATGTGAATTGGCTCTACGCCGGCCACAGCGCAGGCTGCCAAGCGAGCCACCGGTTGTAAGCCAAGCGAATTCATCAATTCTTCGGACATGACGAGCACAAAAGAAGCCCCGTCGCTTGTTTGGGACGCATTTCCCGCAGTGACGCTGCCGCCGATGGCAAATGCCGGTTTCAACTTGGCCAGGCCTTCCAGGGTCGTTTCCCGACGTACGCCTTCATCTGTATCAACAAGTACTTCTTTTTCCCGGCGTTTGTCGTTTTCCACCCATACTTCCGGCACCTTTACGGGTACGATTTCGTCTTTAAACAAGCCCTGATCAATGGCACGTGCAGCATTTTGGTGGGAACGCAGGGAAAAAGCGTCCTGGTCTTCCCGGCTGATATTCCATTTATTGGCTACAGCCTCTGCGGTCAGGCCCATACCGACCACGTAGTCGGGCGTGTTGGCTGCAACATTATAGTTTGGGGCGAGTTTATATCCCGTCATGGGGATGAGCGACATACTTTCCGTACCGCCGGCCACATAACAATGACCCATACCGGCGCGAATTTTGGCCACGGCAATGGAAATTGTTTCCAGCCCCGACGCGCAATAACGGTTGACAGTCATGCCTGGAACGTCTTTGCCCAGGGCGCGCAGACTGATTTGACGGCCAATTTGTAATCCTTGTTCGCCTTCGGGGTTTGCACAGCCGACAATAACATCGTCTACCAGCTTTGGATCCAGTGCGGGCGCCTGGGCCAGTAAATGTTTGATAACGTCGATGGCTAAGTCGTCGGGACGGTAACTTTTGAAACCGCCTTTACCGGCTTTACCGACTGCAGAACGAAAACCGGTGATGATATATGCTTCCATGATATTTGCGTTAAATATTTTACGTCTGTTTGAAGATATTGCTTAATCAAAGCTAAAATCCCCCGATTTTTGAAATCCTTTTCTTTTTTCCAATAAAAACTGTCATGGATAAAAAAAGTTGCCTTTTTCGTACGCTTTTACTGGCGCTTGGATTGCTTTCGGTATTTCCCAGGGCCGATGCGCAGAGCATGCTCGTCTCGGATCCTATTTTGATTCGCAACGATTACGGGTACGAATTGATCGGCCGGCTACGCGATCGAGTTTTGCTATTTCGAGACAAATTCGACAAATTTGAGGTGCAAGCCTTCGACCCCCAAATGCGGCTTTCCTGGAACAGGGAGCTGGAGGATATCGGCCGTCATGGCATTCAAATATTATCCGTCGTAGGCGGTAAAAATGATTTTTCGATTGTATTCAAACAAAAGTGGAAAGGCCACACCCTTTTGCGTGTACATAAGTACGATCCTGGCGCCAACCTGATCGATAGCATGACCCTGCTGGATTATGGCGAACGCGTTTTTAGTCCGCCCACTTTGGATGTGATCCGGAGTGAAGATAAGAATTGCCTGGTGGTTTACAATGATGTGGAAAGGTCAAAGTTGGAAGCGATTTGTTTCCGTTTAGACAAAATGCAGGTGCTTTGGGATAAAGAAATTTCTTTGGAAAACGAGTCGGATAACGATGCGCCGAGCGCCATGGTATTGAGCAATGCTGGTGAATTTTTTATAGCATCTGAAGACAATAACCGTCGTTCTAAAATTGAAGAACATCAGTACACTATTTTGGGGGTGAGCAGCGGGCCGGATAAATTGATCAAAATACCGCTAAATAATTTTTTGATTAATAATGAAAAATTCACCTTCGACAACGCGCAAAATCGCCTGCTTGCCGCAGGACTGTACGCAGAAAAAAATCGGGAACGGGCCAACGGCGTTTTTTTCCTGGCAATTCCCGACACCGGACCTCATGTATTGAATTATGAGCCGTTCGACGATAAATTTATCTCCATCCTGCGTCGAAAGGATGTGGAAGATGACACCAAAGGTATATCGGATGCAGACGTAGATCAGTTAATTCTGCGGCAGGATGGAGGGCTGCTCCTCCTGGCCGAACGGCATCACGAAGTTCAGCGGGGAGCCTCCGCCGGGCGGGGGTTCTGGCGGGAAGGTATGCGTATGGTCATCGATTATTATTACGAAGATATAATGATCATCGCCATGTACCCGGACGGCCGGACGCAATGGAAAACCGTGCTGCACAAAAAACAGTATTCTCAAGACGACGAGGGCACCTTCTCGTCCTATTACATGGTGCGAAACACAGATAAATTGCGCCTGCTGTTTAATGACGAAATCAAATACGAAAATACCTGCAGCGAATATATACTGTCTCCTGTAGGCGCATTTGATCGCAACAGCCTGTTGACCACAGCCGGACAAGGACTTCGGCTGCGTTTTCGGGATGCCATGCAATTAAACGCCGGGGAATGCCTCATTCCTTCCGAGTATCGAAACAGATTGAGGTTAGTACTGGTGCGATTCTGAGATCAACTCCCTTGGGCAACAAAATGGCAAAAATCATCTGCTAACAGCAATGTTTTTCCAAAAAAATGCCTTTTAGCTTGCAAATGAGCCTGTAAAGCTTTTGCAACGCCATTGTCTTTTTCCAGAAACGTCATCAGGGTTCGTTGCACTTTGAAATATCGGCCTATATCGTTTTGTTGCGGAATGTTGTGGGCGCCAAAATGTGTAAGGGTTTGCTGAAATACGGGAAAATCATAAGGTGCGTAAGTATCCGGGTAGCGAAAGGCGAGGTACAGGGCGATCATCTTAAAATCGCCGTGATAATGGTTGTTTTCCACTGTGGACACGTTGGCGCGTTTATAATCGCGCAGAATTTCGTCGCAGCCAAAGATAAATCGACCGATCCGGCCTTCGATGTCGCGGGTTTCGTTGAACAAGTCATCAAACATAAGCCGCACGGTTTTCGGGTCGAAACGCCAGAACGCCTGCATCATTTTTTTAGGATACCAGTTTTCCGTTTGCCACTGCCGACGGGTTTCGGTATTGTACAAGCTCCGGTCGTACATCGCTGCGGGATCGGGATCGTCGGGGTTCCAGTTGGCTTGAAAATGTTGCAGCGACTCCCATTGGTGGAGGCGTGGATGTTGGCGTACGGATTGGAGCCAGGCCTTGTAGGCTACAATAGAAGACTGAATTTTTGCAAGCAGCATTTAATTGTGTTTTTCCCTCATTTTCTCCACAATAGGGTTCATAACCCGAAACCACAGGGGTGGCGCCAATGCCATTAACAGGCTGGTTGGATACCCGAAAGGCAATTGGGGGCTTTCATCCAAATGCCTTAAAATCTGATATTTACGGGTGGCCTTGAAATGGTGATCGCTGTGCCTGGTCAGTTCGAAAAGAAAAATTCGACCGAGTTCATGGTCACTGTTCCAGGAGTGAATAGGCGAAACCGGCTCAGGTCGGCCAGATTCGAGCAAGCGGCGCTTCAGGCCGTAGTGTTCGAGGTAATTGACCGTTTCTAACAATAAAATTCCGGTAAGTGCAATGGCTATGGCGCCCCATAATCCTGTCCAGCTGAACAGCGCAAATACGCCCAGGAGGTATAATACCTGAAACACGCAAAACTGTAGCATTTCATTCGACCAACTTCGGGCACTTTTGTGTTCTCGTTGCAAACGTTCCTGTTCGAGGGCCCAGGCGCCGCGCCAGCTGCCAATTACAGAACGAAACCAGAACGCATACACCGTTTCTCCGAGCCGGGCGGTAGCCGGGTCTTTATCGGTGGCTACGTTTTTATGGTGCCCCCTGTTGTGCTCGATGTGAAAATGTTGATAAAGGGCTGGCAGCAGCATCAGTTTCGATAAAAATTGCTCGGCTCGCGAAACCCGGTGCCCAAGTTCGTGCGCTACATTGATGCCGCAGGTGCCTACCACGATCCCGGTACTTAGGGTAAGGCCAAGCAATTCGGACATCGAAAGCGTTTGTGTGGTTAATACGAACAAATAGTATCCGCAGATGCCGAACAGAATTGGCGCGTTGAGGTAGAGTAACACATCGAAAACGCGCTGTTTGGAACGGCTGTCTTCTTGTTCCGGTGGGGTATTTGAAGTGTGCTCAGGCGTCCAAAGTTCCAGTAAGGGCAAAATACCGAAGGCCAGAATAACCGTTGCCCAGGCCCAGGGGCCGATCCATAAAAGACCTGTTATCGCACTTAAAGGCAGCAAAAAAGCGATTAAATACTTTAAATCTTTCATCTTAAAAAAATTATTTAAAAGTCAATAAAAGGGAAAAAGCAAAACTATTCAAATTGCAATTTGTTTTCCAGCCGTAATTTTGCGCTCAAATTTATACCGTAATAATGGAGTTTTTTCCCTTACAAGTAAAAGAGATTACGCCGGAGACGGCCGATACCGTTACACTGGTGTTCGACGTCCCGGAAGAACTAAGCGACCGGTTTGTATTTAAACAAGGTCAGCACATCACGGTAAGGGTAGAACTCGGCGGCCATGAGGTCCGCCGTTCCTATTCCATGTCATCCAGCCCTATGGAACAGGTTCTGGCGGTTACCGTCAAAAAAGTGGAGGGAGGCGTGGTTTCCACCCATTTGAACGAAAAAATAAAAGTTGGCGATTTTATTGATGTCGGCACGCCGGATGGCCGTTTTTACAGCACGCTTAACCCTGATAAACGTCGGACCTATTTTTTATTCGGCGCCGGAAGCGGCATTACGCCACTGATGTCTATCCTCAAAACGATTTTGGAAGGCGAGGCGATGAGCACTGTATTTTTACTCTACGGCAGCCGGAACGAGGAGAACATCATTTTTCGCAACGCGCTCGATCAATTTTCAGAGCGTTACTCCGGACAACTTTTTGTGGAATACGTGTTGAGCCAGCCGAAAAAAGAAATCGCCGGGGGTTTGTTCGGGATGTTTAAAAAGTCTTCTTCCAACTGGCAGGGTAAAACAGGCCGTATCGGTAGCAAGGTAGTGAATACGTTTCTCGATGAAAACATGGCGCAGGGACCGGAAGATGAATGTCAATATTTCGTTTGCGGGCCCGGCGACATGGCGGATATCGTTAAAAAAGCTTTGCTTGGCCGCGGTGTACAGGCTAAACAGGTTCATACCGAACATTTTGTAAACGCCACCCACATACCCGGCGATATCGCCGCAACCGGCGCTACAGGCGGAAAACAAGTTATTGTTCACCTCAACGGCGAACGCATCGAATTGCCCGTGCCCGATGGCGCAACCATCCTCGACGTACTGGTAAAAGCAAAATACGAACCGCCCTATTCCTGCACGGCCGGGGCCTGCTCCACCTGCATGGCCAAGATAATCAACGGTAAAGTAAAAATGGATGCCTGTTATGCCCTCGACGACGATGAGGTAAAAGCCGGTTACATTTTGACCTGCCAGTCGCACCCGGAAACTTCCGTGGTAGAACTGACATACGATATGTAAGTCTTTACGCTTATATCCACATAAACGGCCATAAATGGCCTTTTACCGGCGGCGTAAACGCCGCGCTACCGGTGAGACACTCACGGCTGGAGGTAAAGATCAGTAGTTGGATAATGTTTATAAATAGCGCTTGACTTATATACCAAAAAGCCTGCTACTTTGCAGGCGGGCAGGCGTTTTCCAAGCATTATTCGCAAAGAAACGCCGGTTGTTTTTTAATCATCCAAACACGCTAATCTGACTTATCCGGCCTTGCCGGGTAGTTTTTTAATCTTTTTGTATGAATCCTAGGGCCTACCCTTATCTCCGGCTCCTCGTACCGTTCGCCTGCGGCATTGCGCTGGGCGCTTGGCGGGATGTATATATTCCGGGTCTCGACATCGTTTTATTGCTTGGCGGTGCATTTGCTTTTTTATTAGCCTCTTTTCAATTTCCCTATCATTTTCGCTGGGTTTTCGGCGTCTATATCTCCGTTTGGCTGATATTGGCTGGTTATTACCATGTTGTCCAGCATCATGAGGGACGGCAGCGGTTTCATTTTTCAAGTTTCCTGCAAAACGGAACTTGTATAATTGGTACGGTATATGGAGCGCCATCAAAAGGGGCGCGGGTCAAAATACCGGTAAGGGTGGAGGCTATTGGAAGTAGCGCCGATTCCTTGCAGGCTTGTACGGGAAACGTATTGTTGTTTTTAAACGCCGATTCGGCTTCGCTCGGGCTTCAGTACGGCGACCGGCTCCGCATATCCGCACAAATACGCCCGACGGAAGCGCCCAGAAACCCGCATGCATTTGATTACCGGCGGTATTTACATTTCCAAAACATTAATTATCAGGCTTTTGTAAAGGAAGACTCTTTTCAGGTACTTTCCGGGGGCCACGGGTACTGGTTATGGAAACACGCCTATACTTGCCGGAACCGTTTACTGGACATTCTGAAAAAACATTTTTCCAGCGAAGACGAATATGCAGTGGCCTGCGCTTTATTGGTCGGCTATACGGATGATCTGTCGGACGATTTACGCGCGGCGTATGCCCAAACCGGGTCGATGCATGCGCTCGCGGTATCGGGTACGCATATCGGAATGTTATACGTCGGCCTTTTGTTTTTGCTCAAACGCTTTCGTTTGCGGGGACGCCGGGGAAAGTGGGTGGAAGCAACCATCATCCTCCTGCTCATCTGGGCCTTTACGTTTCTAACCGGCGCTACAGCCTCCGTGTTGCGGGCATCTGTAATGTTTTCTGCGTATATGATCGGAAAAATGCTGTACCGCGATGCTTCTGCGTGGAACATACTGGCCGCATCTGCCTTCGGGCTACTTGTTTACAACCCGTATTTTTTATTCGATGCCGGTTTTCAGTTATCCTATTCAGCTGTGGCAGGCATGGTATTTTTTTACCCGCGTTTTTACCGGCTTTCCCCCATATTGCCGCCTTGGGCCGACCTGGCCTGGAAAACGCTGTTGGTCGGTTTTGCCGCCCAGTTAGGAACGCTTCCGCTTTCGCTGTATTATTTCCATCAATTTCCGGTGTATTTCTGGTTGGCAGGCTGGTTTGTCGTTCTGGGCGGCGCAATTTTTCTCTGGGGTGGCGCTGTCCTGGTAATCCTTGATGCAATCTGGCCATTTGCGGCTAATTGCCTGGGTACAGCCCTTTACTATATGTTGTGGGGCATGAATCAGATCATTTTTTTGATTCAACAACTACCCGGAAGCGTGTTGGGTGGTATTTGGGTGAATGAGTGGGCCACGCTGATATTATATGTAAGCATCATTTTGTTCGGGGGGCTCATGGTGGAGCGAAATGGCAAATGGGCGCTCGCCTTGTTGAGTGCGGTATCTTTATTGGGGATCGGCAGGGCTATTCATTCGTTCGATCAGTTGCGGCAAAAACAATGCGTCGTTTATTCCATTCCCAAGCAACGCCTGCTCGATTTTTTCGATGGCGATCAGGTCTGGACGCTCTCGGATACCCTAACCCCAAAGCAGATTCTGTTTGCTGCACAATCCAACCGCTGGGCCCTGGGGATGTATACGCAGCAACAAATTTACCTGGATAGAGATACGGCAGTTGCCGGGCAAAATTTTTTCTATTGGCCCCCTTTCATTCAATTTTTTGATCAAAAAATGCTGTTGCTCGATGATGCCCGCTGGGTACGCTCGGGCACTACAGCGCCTGTTCCCGTGAATATCGTGCTACTCACTAAAAATCCGGATATCAGCATTGCCGAATGTCGCTTACATTTTCCGGCGGAGATGTTTGTTTTCGATGTAACCAACAAATGGAAACAGGTAGAACAATGGAAGGAAGAATGTACGGTATTGGGTGTGTCGTATTATGATATGCGGGAAAATGGCGCTTATATCTCACCTGATGCTGGAAAATGAACCTAATCTTTCACCCTTAATCAAAATACGTATGAAACGCTTTTTTCTTCAACACCTCCACTTTACCCGGTTGGAGCGGATGGGTAGCATCGCTTTGCTGGCCCTATGTATCCTCCTCTATGCATTGCCCGCCTGGTTTCGTTATTTCCGGCCAAACCGAAGCACCGATTTTGCGAATTTTCAGGCGGACATTCAAAAATTCAGGCAATCCATGCCCGCCCGCGCATTTCCTATGACCAATACCATGTCGGCTGAAAAATTTGCCTTCGACCCGAACACGGCCACTCTGGAAGATTTTCTTCGCCTGGGATTACCGGAAAAAACGGCTCAATCTATTTGTAACTACCGGAACAAAGGCGGCCAATTTCGAAAAGCGGAAGATTTTAAAAAAATTTATAGCCTTAAACCGGAAGAATATGAACGCCTGTTGCCATACGTACGAATAGCATCGGAGGAGCATGCAGCCGAATATCAAAAAAAGCCAAGGGAAGAACAAGCGCCTGCATGTCCGTTTGATCCGAATACGGCAGACGAATCCTTACTGCGCCGCCTTGGCCTGGCGTCCCATACGGTCAAAAGTATCCTGAACTACCGCTCCAAAGGCGGTGTGTTTCGGAAAAAAGAAGACCTGCAAAAAATTTATACACTTTCGGAAGCCGATTACCAACGCTTAGAGCCCTATATCGCCATTACCGCGCTGGCGGGGCCACCACAACCGGTTCAATATGCAGGAGGACCCGTTTTTGAAAAGAAATTTACGGCAAAAGGCCCGCTCGACATCAACCGCGCGGCGGTGGAGGATTGGGAACGTCTTCCGGGGATCGGGGAAAAACGCGCCCGGCAATTCGTAAAATACAGGGAATCCCTGGGCGGATTTTTATCCGTGGCGCAACTGCGCGATCTGTACGGACTGCCTGACAGTGTTTTTCAACGCATTAAACCGATGGTGACGCTCGAATTTAGCGGTATCCGCACCATCAACCTGAACGCAGCTTCGGCAGATGATTTGGACAAACACCCCTACATCTCGGCAAAACAAGCCAAACTCGTGGTGAATTACCGGGAACAGCATGGCCCGTACCAATCTGTAGAGGACCTGGGAAAGATCATCGCATTCAGCGATAAGACATGGCTGGAAAAAATCAGGCCCTATTTAAGTGTTCAATAACCAGTGTCGCGTCCAGGAAATCTTATTTCCGCAGCGAAGGTTCGATCGCATACGCCCGGTCCAGCCAGGTTTTTGCTTTATCCGGCTGCCCCATGTCCTTGTAAGCCGAACCGATGTAGAACAAGAGCGTAGCGTTGTTGGGTTCGAACTTCAATCCTTCCTGCCATTGTTCAATGGCGGCGGGAAATTGTTTTTTCATGGCAAGAATAGCGCCTAGGTTGCGGCGGGCGTCAATGAAACGGGCATCATACTGGATCGATTTGCGGTACACCTCTTCGGCTTTATCGAATTGGGAGCGCATGAAATAAATATAACCCAGGTTAGACAATACTTTCGCGTCGTTCGGCCGGTATTGCAGCGATTTTTGGTAATCCTCGAATGCCTGGTCGAATTTGTTCATGCGGAAATAGGCCAAACCCCGGCTGCCGTACGCATCGTGGTATTGCGGGTACAACTGGATCGCCTTGCTGTAAGTGGCAATACCTTTCAGTACCCAGGTGGAATCGGTAACGGCGCCGGATTTTTCATTCATGCCGGTTCTGACCTGCTCGAGCCCGAGGTGGTAATTGAGTTTGGCGGAATTGGGCGATTGAACGATGTCGGCCGCGTATAAAGCAGCACTGTCCTGCCAGGCCTTGTTCCGCTCGAAGGTACGCAAACCGTATACCGCCAGCAAGGCGCCGGCTACACCCCAGAATGCCGCGCCTTTGCCATTGGGGTTCCAAATTTCTTTTGCATCGTCGATTTTAAACAGTCTAACCACCAAATAGGCCAGCGCAAAAGCAAAACCGAGCGATGGAACGTACAACAAACGCTCCCCATAAGATGTACCGATCACCAACAAGACATTGCTGAACAGGGAGAATCCGACGAGGTAAAATAAAATGGCGAAGGAGAGAAAATGTTTTTTCGGGAGCATGATCAGCGCCCAGATAAACATCCCGGCGTAGGCAAAAAAGCCGAGCAAAGCTTTCCAATGGCCGAAATTTACAGGCTGTAGTTGCGGATAGCCGCGGTCGCTCACCAGGGAATACGGCGCCAGCATGACCTGGAGGTATTCAAAACACATCATAAAAGCCGATGCGAGCCGGTCTGCCTGCGTTTTGGCGCCCACGATGAAATTGTCCAGCACCGAGTAAATTTCATTATAGGGTTGCGCCGATAATACTTTGTAACGAACAAACAGGAACAACAGGGCAGGCAAGAACATGAAGGCAGAGACACGGAAGTTCGTCGAAGCGGATTGATTGCTGAAAAACCAGATGGTCAGCGGAATAATCGCCAAAAACGTAATGGCGCTTTCTTTGGAAAACAGGGCCAGGCCATAAGACGCCATCGCTGCAACGAGCCAGATGTTGTCATTTTTCTCAAAATACTTCCAGATCGCATACAAGGCATACGTGCTGAACAGCAGGGCCAGGATTTCATCGCGGCTTTTTATGTTTGCCACCACTTCCGAATGGACAGGCAGCACCATGAAGATTGCTACAGAAAGCGCAACGAGTACCGGCGGGTAATTGATCAGGATGCGCCGCCAGGTAATCCACAGCGCCCAGCCCGTGAGGGCATAAAAAACAGCGTTGAAAATGTGGCTCAACGCGGGTTTATCCGGGGAAAGCTGCCATTCAAAGGCGAACATGGCCAGGGAAAAAGGCCGGTACAAGGATCCGGGACTGCTCCAGGCGCCATAGCGGTATTCGGTGGAAAAAATGATGCCCAGGTTTTTTAGGCCGCCTTTTACCACCCAGTTTTCCTTGATACTCGAAAAATCATCCAGGCAGTATCCGTGGCCGAAGGTGTTGGAATACAAAAGTAAGCCAAGAGCGGCAGCCAGCAAACCGACCAGCCAGGCGCCCGGCAAAGCGGGCACAGCCGTGATCATCCGCGAAACTGGGGCGGTGTACCGATTCTTTTTTGGCTGCGCTTGAAAGGGCGCTGGCTTTACGTATTTCTTCTTGGACATTTTTCCCGGATTTTCAGGCCAAAAATACGACGCGACCGCTATTTACAATGCTTTTACCTCCGCAATCAGTTTTTGCAAGGTATCCTTGGCATCGCCGAAGAGCATTTTTGTTTTCGGATGATAAAATAAGTCGTTTTCGATGCCGGCATAGCCCGATTTCATGCTGCGTTTCATCACAATCACGTTTTTGGCTTCCCAAACCTCCAGTACTGGCATGCCGTAGATAGGGCTGGACGGATCGTCTTTGGCCGCAGGATTCACCACGTCATTGGCGCCAACCACGATCACCACGTCCGTTTTCGGCAGGAATTCGTTGGCTTCTTCCAAATCGAACAATTTCGGGTACGGAACGTCGGCTTCGGCGAGTAGTACGTTCATGTGGCCGGGCATACGGCCGGCTACCGGGTGGATGGCGTATTTTACGTCGACTCCGTTGGCTTCGAGCAAGTCGTCGAGTTCTTTACAAACTTTTTGGGCCTGGGCCACCGCCAATCCGTAACCCGGTACTATGACCACAGTATTCGAATAATTGAGCAATACGGCTGCGTCGGTTAAGGTGACTTCGCGAACCATTTGGTCTCCGACCGTCTTAGTGCTGCCCGCAGCTGGACCGCCGAAACTGCCGACCAGCACGTTCATCAGGGAACGGTTCATGGCTTTGCACATCAACAGGGTCAATATACTACCCGAAGCGCCCACCAGGATACCGCCCACCAGCATAATGTTGTTGTCGTAAATAATACCGGCTGCTGCAGCGGTCAAACCGGTAAAAGAGTTTAAAACCGAAATGACGACCGGCATATCCGCCCCGCCGATCGGCGCAACAAACGATACGCCATAAACAAGGGCAATGGCAAGCAGGACCCAGCCCATGGTCATCCGCATATCTCCGCTGACACCCCAAATGATATAGCCCATCATGCTGAGTACCACGGCTAATAATACCATGTTTACTACACTGTGCCGGGGCAAGGTAATGGCTGAATCTTTTACCAGGTCTTCTAATTTGGCGAAAGCCAACAAACTGCCTGTAAACGAAACAGCGCCGAAAAACATCGTAAAGAGCACTAAAAGCAAGCTGGAAGATGCCGGATTATACGCGCCGGACTGAATTTTCAATTCTGCAATAGCCAACAATGCAGCACAACCGCCGCCGAGGCCGTTGAACAACGACACCATCTGCGGCATGGCAGTCATGCGCACTTTATACGCAGCCCGCCATCCGATAAAACCGCCGATAGCCAGCGCGGCATACAACAATAATAATTTCATGGTGCGGGCGTCGCCCGTATTGGTGTCGCCGGCGGGGTGGAAAAGCAAGGTGCCGAGAACCGCCAGCCCCATGCCCACCGCCGCTAACTGGTTGCCACGTCGTGCCGAATCGGGATGGCTCAACATTTTCAAACCGACCACAAAGGTGATGGCCGCGACGAGGTAAAGAACATCGAGTATGTAGGTGAATAGCATCGTTATTTTTTCTTCTTTTTAAACATTTCCAGCATACGGTCGGTCACTGCAAAGCCGCCGACAACGTTGAGGGTGCCGAATATCACGGCGATAAAACCTACGATCAGGGATAAATAATCAGTCGGTTTGGCGTGAAAAAGCACAATAATAGCCCCTACGAGCACCACGCCGTGGATGGCGTTGGCGCCCGACATCAAGGGTGTGTGCAATACCGCCGGAACTTTGGAAATCACCTCGATCCCCAATAAAATGCTGAAAATCAGCAAATAAATCAGGAGCAGGTTTTCATGTAAGAAACGTAAAAAACTTTCCATTCTAAAGTATAAGGTGAATGAGCGTAAGTCGTTGAATTTAAAAGTCGATGATCTGGTAAGGAACGGTGTCAAAATAAGTTTCCAATTTGAGGCCAATTATTTTGGCGTCAGCCAACTATCTTTTGAGGCGAATAGCCGCGCTATTTAACGAAAAAGATGGGACGGATGACGGCAAAAGA
>Ga0105046_10005476_pt1 | contig 20096 bp, 17 predicted proteins | sample MAT03_FD_78385 | JGI IMG/M metagenome (GOLD analysis project Ga0105046, IMG submission 78385) | Freshwater microbial communities from Lake Fryxell liftoff mats and glacier meltwater in Antarctica - MAT-03 (megahit assembly) | ecosystem: Environmental > Aquatic > Freshwater > Ice > Liftoff... | reverse complement strand
CTGCACCACATCGACCGCGATCTCGCGCTCCTGCGCACGATCGGCGTATCGCCGGTGCCGGACCTCCGCGTCTACGCCGGGCCCTCCGACGCGGCCGAGATCGACGCCCACGCCCGCCTCGCCGGTGCCCGCTTCGCGGTCCTCTCCCCCGCCGCCCGCGGTTTGGGACGGTGCTGGCCCGTCGAACGCTTCGCGGCGCTCGCCCGGTCCCTCCTGTCGCACGCGCCGGATCTCGGCCTCGACACCGTCGCCGTGGTGGGCCTGCCGGACGAACGCGACTACTGCGCCCCCGTCACCGCGCTCGCCGCGACCGACGGGCGTGTCGTCGACCTCGTGGGCGCCACGAGCATCGGCGGCCTCATCGCCCTCGTCGAACGCGCCGCGCTCGTCGTCTGCAACGACTCGGCCGCGATGCACCTGACCGTCGCTCTCGGACGCCCCCTGGTGGCCCTGTTCGGGCCCACCGAGGTCGAGCGCGCCGGACCCTACGGCCGTCCTGGCGACGTCATCACCCGCCGTCGCGCGGACGAGCTCGTCCGGCACCGCGACATCGCCCCCTCGCGCGCCCTCATGGAACGCATCGGCCTGGGAGAGGTCGTCGAGGCGTGCGCCCTGCGGCTCAGCCGTTCTTCCGCTCGAACTCCCGCATGAACTGCGCGAGGGCCTCGCACCCGGCGCGCGGGAACGCGTTGTAGACGCTCGCCCGCATCCCGCCCGTCGCTCGGTGACCCTTGAGGCCGTCCATCCCCGCCTTCCCCGCCTCGGCGAGGAACCTGTCGTCGAGCTCGACGCTGGGCGTGCGGAACGTGATGTTCATCAGGCTGCGGCTGGACCGGTCCGCGTGCCCCTTGTAGAAGCCGCTGGCGTCGAGCACGCCGTAGATCAGCCCGGCCTTCTCGACGTTGTGCCGCTCCATCGCCGCGAGGCCGCCGTGGCGCAGGATCCACTTGAAGGTGAGCCCCGAGATGTAGATCGCGAACGCGGGGGGGGTGTTGTGCCGCGAGCCGTCCGCGGCGTGCACGCGGTACTGCGCCATCACCGGCAGCTCGCGGGGCTTGCGCTCGAGCAGGTCCTCGCGGATGATCACCAGGGTGGTGCCCGCCGCGCCCGTGTTCTTCTGGGCCCCGGCGTAGATCATCCCGTACCTCGAGACGTCGATCGCCTTCGAGTAGATGTCGCTCGACATGTCGCAGACGAGGGGCGATCCGGGGGGCGGGGTCGGCTCGCTCCCGAACTGCGTCCCGTAGATGGTGTTGTTGCTCGTGAAGTGGACGTACGCGGGCCGCTCCGAGTAGCTCGTCTCGGCCGGAGCCGGGATGTGGGCGTGCTTCAGGGGCCGCCCGTCGAAGGCCTCGTGGACCTTCCCGTACAACTTCGCCTGCTCGGCGCTCTTCTCCGCCCAGTACCCCGTCACGACATAATCCGCCGTCTGGTCGGCCGCCAGCAGGTTCGCGGGCACCATCCAGTTCTGCGTCGTCGCGCCCCCGGTGAGGAACATCACCTTGTAGTTCCCGGGAATGCTCCCGATCGCGCGGCAGTCAGCCTCGGCCTCGGCGATCACCTTGTCGAACACCTTGCCGCGGTGGCTGTGCTCGAGGATGCCGATCCCGCTTCCGCCGATGTTCCAGAGATCCGCCTGCGCCTGCCGCAGAACCTCCTCGGGGAGCACCCCGGGCCCCGCCGAGAAGTTCAAGATCCGACCCGGGCTCACGGTCAGCCCGAGGCCCGCGCCGCCCGAGATTCCCGCCGCCGTCGCCCCGCCCGTCGCTTGCGTCGCCACTGTCACGGTGCAATCCTCCGGGCGACCCGGCCCGCGCGACACGCGCACGTCGGACGCCTTCGTCTTCGCGGAATCCTAACGCCCCCGCCGGACCGGGCAAGAGTGCGCCCGCCAGCCGCCAGACCCGTTGCGGCTATATCGACACGCCGAGCGCCTCGGCGTTCACGCAATTCTCCGCCCGCCCCTGCTCCTTGTAGACGCGGATCACCCGCACCGTCTCCTGCGCGACTGCGAGCTGGGCTTGGTCCGTCGACGCCCCCACGTGATGCGTGCAATACACCCCATCCATCTTGGCGGTCTCGCACTCCCACGCCGCCTCGGGCTCGACCGGCTGACTCTCGTAGACGTCCAGCCCCGCCCGCAGGCCCTTCTCCGCGATCGCCCGCCGCAGCGCCGCCTCGTCCACCACGGAGCCCCTCGACGTGTTGATGAAGTACGCCCCCGGCCGCATCGCCCCGAAGAACTCGGTCGAGAAGAGCGCCTTGGTCGTCGCCGCGAGGGGCAGGTGCACCGTCACCGCGTCACACCTGCGAGCGAGCGTCAGCAGGGCCGGCGTGTCATTGCCTCCGAACTCGCAATCGAGAGCCGCGGCGTGCTGGGGCGTGATGCTCCGAGACCACGCCACTACGTTCATGCCGAAGGCGACGGCCCGCTTGATCACTTCCTGTCCGATCGCCCCGACCCCCACGACGCCGAGCGCCATCCCCTTCAGCCCCTTCCCCTTCGCGAAACCCTTCTTGTCCCACCGGCAGGCCTTGAGCGCCGCCGTCTGGTCCGGGATCCGCCGGTCGCAGCAGATCAGGAGTCCCATCGTCAACTCCGCCACCGCCACGGCGTTCATCCCGGGACAATTGCAGACCGCCACCTTCCGAGCCGTCGCCGCGGCGACGTCGACGTTGTCGACCCCAGCCCCAGCCCGGACGATCAGCCGCAAGCGCCGCGCCCCCTCCAGCGCTCCCGCCGACACCTTGCTCGATCGCACGATCAGGACCTCGGGATCCGCCGCGCCGAGAACCTCGGCAAGACCGGTCGCCCCGGCCTTCTCCTCATAGCGCACCGCGAATCCCGCCGCCTTCAGGCCCTCGATCCCGGCCTTCTCGAACTTGTCCGCGATCAGCACATCCACGCCGCCGCTCCTTGCATTCTCACCGGCGAACGCGCGGGCATACGCCGCGGGCCGTTCCCGCGCCAGCGTACCCGCGTTCGACCATCGGCGGGGCAATGAAAAAGGCCCCGCTCGAGCGGGGCCTTCGGTACGTTCTCGCGGAGCCGGCGGGCTCACCTCATGATGACTTCGCTGCCGCCGAAGTCGATGCCCTGCAGGCCGCCGCGGGTCCAGCGATAGAAGCCGGTCACGAGAACCTCTCCACCGACGGGGAGGCCCGGAATCAGAGGTTCCCAAGCCTCGGGCCTGTAGGTGTACTTGAGGGGGAACGGGCGGCCCGGGTCACCCGGGTCGAAGCCGTCGTTGGCGTCGGAGTTCCTGGTGCCGGGAGCGCCCGTCACCTTGGTCTGGACCGAGGAGTCGAAGAAGAGGATCGGCGAACGAGCCTGCTGGAACGCGTAGTACACGGGCAGCTTGCCGACGTGCCGCGACGCGGAGTCCATCACGTGGACCTTCTGCGCCGAGAACTGCACGTCGCTCAGGCGGCGGCGACCCAGGACGCCGTTGGTCCGATCGGCGTTGGTGAAGGCGTAGGTCCGGTGGGTGCCACCCTGCGTGATCGAGGTGTTGCCCTTCGCCGCGTCGCCGCGGTCGGGGGAATAGGAGGCCGGGACGGGCTCGTAACTGGCGCTATAGGGCCAGCGCTTGATGCCGTTCGCGCCGTCTTCGCCGGCGGGCTGGGGCGTCGGGGAGAAGGCGCCGGGGAAGGCCTTCGGATCGGTCTGCCACAGATTGCGGTTCTTGTCCTCGGGGCAGATCACCATCTTCTCGGGAAGCCGGGCCGCGAGGTAGTCCTGCAGGACGAGGTGGGTGTACAGGACGTGGGGGATCCAGTTGCTGATCAGGCCAATATCCTCGCGGTCGGCGCGGCGGCGAAGGATGTCGATCGCCTGAGCGGCCGACGCGGCGAGGTCGTCGCCGTGGGGACCCTTGAGGTCGGCGTACTTGGTGTCGATCACCTTGCCGCCCACCTGCGAGAACGACCAGATCTTGTCCTGGTAGTCCGTGCCGTAGCTCTGGGTGGCGATGCCGAACTGGTGCAGGTTCGCCTGGCAGATCGTCAGACGACCCGACTTGCGCGCCTCGCCCAGGGCGGGGAGCAGGATGCCGATGAGCAGGGCGATGATCGCGATCACCACCAGCAACTCGATCAGCGTGAAGGCCGACCGATCCAACCTCTTGCGAGCCATCATAGATGGATCTCCGTTTGCCGCGAATGCGGACTTATCGACTCGTTGAGCGCCCATTCGCCGAATGGCGGTACGCTCGGAATCGCTTCCAGAAGATACCAGCCCCTGGTCCATCCGTCCAACACGTTTCGTCCCGATCCAGCACAAAGATCCCGATTGATCCCACGCCGTCCGCCGGCGGGGCTGCCCCGAAGCCCTGGTCGCCGTTGGTGCCTATACCGCTCCCGGATCAACCCAGTTTCATATTTCTCAAAGTCGACCAAACCCGGCCCTCCCCCCGCATGAATCCCGATCATCCTCACCTTTTCGTCCCCCCGCTCTGGCGGAAGGCCTCCTTGATGCCGCTCGTCCTCGTCCTCGCCACCGGGTGCACGGGCCGTCAAACCCCCCAATTTCCCGGGCTCGACCGGGCCCAAGCCTCCGTCCCGGCCCGCCGAACGTCCGACCGGATGCCCGAGACCACCCCCGCGGCGATCGTCGATGGGTTGCGGATCGATCCGGCTGTGCTCCGGCCCGCCATGGCCGAGGCCGCTGGGGCCGTGGCCCTCGAGGAGGCCATCTTGGACCGCCTGCTCGACCGCGAGATCGCTCGGGTGGGCATCGCCCTCACCCCCGCCGATGCCGAAATGGAATCGCGGATGCTGCTGGAAACCGTCGCCGAGGAGGCGCGTCTCCTTCCCGACCAAGCGGCCGCGGCGGTGGAACGGCTTCGGCGGGAACGCGGTCTCGGTCCCACCCGCTATCCCGCCCTCTTGGCTCGCAACGCAAAGTTGAGGCGCCTGGTCTCCGGCGAGGACCCCCCCACCCCCGGCGAAGTCCAATCGGCCATCGCCGTGGAATTCGGCGAACGGGTCGCGCTCCGCCTCGCCTCGTTTCCCACTCGGCAGCAGGCCTCCGACGCCCACGCCCTCATCATCTCGACGCCCTCGGGACCGGCACGGGACGCGGCGTTCGCCGCCATCGCCTCTGATCGTTCCCTCGATCCTTCCGCCCCCCTCGGCGGTCTCTACGAGGGCGTCAGCCCCTCGGACCCGGCCGTCGCGCCGTCCATTAGAGGGGCGATCGAGACGCTCGCCGTCGGTGAATCCACCCCGGTTCTAGTGGTTGATCGCGGCTTCGCCGTCGTGCTCCTCCGCTCCCGGACCGCCGCCAGCGCGGCACCCACGCCGGCTCAGGCAAGCGCGACGGAGGCCCGCGTCGCCCGGCGCAAGGAGCGGCAGGCGATGGACCGGCTCGCGCGCCGCCTGCTCGCCGGCGCCGGCGTGACCGTCTTCGACGACTCCCTCCGCTGGGGGTGGGAATCGCGCCCCGGTCGCTGAGCGCGGAGGGCCCCACCGCCCTAACGGGCGTACTCGATTGCCCGGGTCTCGCGAAGCACCGTCACCCGGATCTCTCCGGGGAAGGTCATCTCCTCGCTCACCCGCTTGGCGATCTGGTGGGCGATGAGGAAGGCCTCGTCGTCGTCGACGCGAGCGGCGTCCACCATCACCCGCACCTCGCGTCCCGCCTGAATGGCGTACGCCTCGGTCACGCCCTTATGTCCCATGGCGATGTCCTGCAGCTCGTTGAGCCGCTGGATGTACTTCTCCATGCTCTCGCGCCGGGCCCCCGGCCGGGCGCTGCTCACCGCGTCCGCCGCCATCACGATGGGCGTATAGAAACTCGTCGCGGCGATGTCGGCGTGGTGGCCGCCGATGGCGTTCAGCACCGGCTCGCGCTCGCCGAACTGCTTGGCGAAGTCCATGCCGATCCGGGGGTGCCCCCCCTCGATCTCGTGGTCCATCGCCTTGCCGATGTCGTGCAGGAAGCCGCAGCGGCGGGCCACCTGCCCGTCCAGGCCGAGCTGCTCCGCGATGATCTGGCACAGGAACGCCACCTCGATTGAGTGCCGCAGCACGTTCTGCCCGTAGCTCGTTCGGAAGTGCAGCTTGCCCATGGCCTCGACGATCTTGGGGTGGATGCCCCGGAGGTTGACCTCCAGCACCGCGTCCTTGCCGTGCTTGACGATCCGGTCGGCGATCTCCGACCTGACCTTCTCCACCACCTCCTCGATCCTCGACGGGTGCATCCGGCCGTCGACGATCAGCCGCTCCAGCGACTCGACCGCCACCGCCTGGCGCACCTTGTCGAAGCACGACACCACGATCACCCCCGGCGTGTCGTCCACGATGATGTCGACACCCGTCGCCTTCTCGATCGCCCGGATGTTCCGCCCCTCGCGCCCGATGATCCTCCCCTTCATGTCGTCCGACGGGATCGCCACGCTGCGGACCGTGCTCTCGCTCGTGTGCTCCGCGGCATATCGCTGCACGGCCATGAGCGTGATCTCGCGCGCCTTGTTCTTGGCCTCGTGCTCGGCGTCCTCGACGATCTTCCGCACGATCTTCGCCACCTCGTGCCGGTTCTCCTCCTCCACCCGCGCCAGCAGCGCCTCCTTGGCCTGCCCGGGTGTCATCTGGGCGATCCGGAGGAGGGCCTCTTTCCCTTGGACCACCGCGGCCTCGGCCTCTCCCTCGAGCTGGGCGAGACGCTCCTCGCGCTGGCGGGTCCCCTCGAGCTGCTTGGCCAGCTGTTCCCCCTGCCGCGCGAGGGCTTGCTCCTTCGACGCCACCGCCTCCTCTTTGCGGTCGAAGAGGTCCTCGCGCTTGGTCAGCCGGCGCTCCCCCTCGCGGAACTCCGCCCGGGACCGGTCCAGCTCCTCGTCCGCCTTAGCCTTGCGCTCCATCACCCCGCGGTCGGCTTCGAGCCGCACCTTCTCCGCGGCGTTTCGGGCCTCGCTCTCGGCCTCGGCCACCAGGCGCTTGGCCTCGGCCGACGCCCTCGCCAAGTCCTTGGCTCCGACCAGCCGCGCCAGCAGAAATCCGCCACCCACTCCGAGGATCAACGCCGCCACCGCGAGCCCGACGCCCATGGCGTCCAGCTCGGCCATCAGTTGAATCGCACCCATGAACAAGCGACCTCCAGTCCAAACGCCGGCGCCCACCGGGCACGCCCGCGGCGACTAGACCGCTCGCTCCACTCATCCCGCCCGCGCCGCCGCGGGACTACGAACGCCGCACTCGCCCGCCCACCACGTCGCCGCCGAAGCAGGCACACCTTCGCGCGAAGCACATGAGCATCGAACGTGTCCTCAACGACCGACCCCGTTCACACGATCCAAACCCCGTCCGGCGGGCGAACACCCGGGCTGCGGCGTCTGACCGCCCACCGCGCAACCCGACGCGGAGGCGTTTCGGAATGTCTGGCATCTGCGTCCGGGCCCCGTCACGATCGACGGCCATCGCCCGGACACATGTACGACCGGTCCACATCGCCGTCGGACGCTCTCGGAGGGTTCACGAAGAGTGCAACCATCCCGGGACGCCGCACGGCCGCGATATGCTAGGAACCTCACATCACCCGGCTGACGCCGGACGCCCCTTTTCACTTCCCCCCACGAACCGAACACGCACCCACCATGAACAGACCACGCGCCATCCGACTCGCCCTGCTCGTCCTCCCCTCGATCATGATCGCCTTGGGTGGCTGCGGCGGCACGCGCCGGCTTTCGGACACCCTCACCGGACCCAGCGTCGTCGAGATCGCCAACCTCGCGCAAGCCGACGCCGGCGGCTTCCCCCTCGCGGTCGACGTCCAAGCCACCAACGGGGGAGTGACGCTGACGGTCGACCCGGGGTTGGAGGCTCCGGCGGTCTTCGCCATGGCGGGCCGCGCCGTCCCGGCGTGGGTCGCCGCCGAGGTCGCCCTCGACTCGGGGCGTCCCGTCCTCCGGGTCCTCTCCAGAGCGCCCGAGGGCTCGCCCCGGACCGACCTCGTCATCCGGGTCCCTTCGTGCGCGGGTGCCCGCATCCGCGCCGTGAACGGTCGGGTCGAGGTGCTCGGGGTCTCCGGCGCCTTGGATATCCGTAGTGATTTGGGCGCCCTTTCGGGCTTGGCCGTCACGGTCGACACGGCGTCGAACCTCACCGATCCCGTGGCGATCATCGCTTCCAAGGGGGACATCATCGCCCGCGTCGGCCGCGGCTCCGCCGGCGTGCTCACGGTCCGCGGGGGGGGGGGCTCAGCCCGCGTAGAGACCAGCCAGAGCGTCGCCAAGGACGTCCGCTCGAGCCGATCGGAATGGACTGGGACGCTCAACGGAGGCGTTCAGGAGATGCGCATCGAGACCGACGCCGGCAACGCCACGCTGCGGCTCCTCCCCGACCTTGCGCCAAACCGCCTCCGCGCGCTCTTCCCCGGCGGGTGACACGCGGTCCGGGCTCGGTTCAGGCCGCGTTCCGCTCCGCCTGAATCCGGCTCAGGCAGCGCGAGATCTGATCGATCACGAAGGCCCGGTGATCGAGGTGGAACGCGAACTCGAACGCCGCGCCGACATAGAGGTTCTGCCCGCTGTCTAGGTGCGAATGGACCAGCTTCGCCGTGACGCCCAGCGGCGCCGGGATCCGCGGCATCAGATTGATCCGCATCCATACCAGTCTCGCCCGCTCCGCCGCCGCGGCGTCCTCTCGTTCCACAAGCAGCCCGACGCCACCCCCGCCAACATTCATCAGCTTGGCCGAGAACTTGGGGCCCACCTCGGGAAGCAGAAGATCCGTGGCGGCGCCGGCGCCCAACCCTCCGTTCCTTTCCAGATCGGCGATCTGCGCCCGGTTCGCCACCTCGGCCGCCACCACGCTCGATGGCTCCAGCAGCGGCCAGACCTCGACCGCCGGCAGACGCAATTCGGCGGTGGACACCCGCAGGAAGTCCCGCCGCGCGCAGCGCTCCACCTCGCTCGGCATCACGATCCGCAGCCCGTTCAGCCTGCCGAACGGCGACGCCCCCCCGGACCTCCCCACCACCCGCGTCTTGAACATCCACCGGTTCTGGCCCACGGCCATCACCGCCACGAGCGTCGTCCCCTCGTCGATCGAGAACGCGTGCCCGAGCGCGGCGGGCTGCTCGACCAGCAGTTCCCCGTTCTTGATGCCCAGGAGACGAACCCTCCAGACCAAGTCCGGCGCCGCCGGCGCGGCGGAGATCGCCCGTTCGACCGAGAGCTCCAGCCCCCCACCCCGCGTGGCGATCTGATGCAGCGACTCCCGCCACCGGTCCGTCCTCGATCTGGCTGCTGGCATGACGTGGGCTCCCGCGTCGACGCCCCGAAGGGGCCGCCGACACCCCAGCCCCATCGACCGGTCGGGAACCGCGATTGAGAACGCGCCGCCCTTCGGCTCGTTCGGGGCCGAGAACTCCGGTGGCCGTCGTCCCAACCGGCACACACCGTTCCCACGCCGGCGGTGCGCTGAAGGATCGCCCGCCGCGATCTCAAAGGCGTCCCCTATCTCCCCCGTCCGGGCCGGCGTCGGACCTCCGCGATCGCCCGTCGGAGGTCCGCAGCCTCCGCCGCGCTCAGCGCACGCCCCCCGTACCGCACCGCATAGAGCGCCCGCTCGACCGCCGCCGCCTGGGCCGCCACCGGCGCCTCCAACCCGGCCCGCTCGATCCATTCCAGCGGCGCTGCCCATGAGGGCCGCTCGACCCCTCGCCGCCGCAGCGCCCGCCAGAGCTCCCGGTGAAGCCCCCCCGCGATCCCCGCGTGCTCCCACCCCGCGCTCTCCCTCGCCTTCCGCCGCACGAGCGTGCCGATCACCATCCACGCCGCGCCGCACAGGAAGACGACGATCCCTCCCCGCACCGCGATCCCAACCGTCCTCCCGGCGCGGCCATCGGTGTCCGTTCCCCTGAGACGCCCCCCGATCCCCTGCACCCGGCGTCCCGCCAGCATGAACGCCCGATCGAACCAGTTCTGATCGCCGCTCCTCGCCCCCAGCATCCGCGCCTGACGCGTCTGGTCGAACGAAACCACCGTCGCGTTCCATGTATCCTGCAACGCGTCCAGCACGCCCCCGAGCCGGCCCAACCAGCCGTGCGCCCGCCGGTCCCGCGCCTGCAGTTCCACCTGCGGCGTCGCGTCCCGCGTCTGCCACCCCCCCAGCGTCGTGTCCACCTCCACCCACGCGTGCGCGTTCGACGCCCGCACCGTGTACCACCCCGTGCCCGCGTCGAACTCCGTCGCCAAGTACCCCGTCACGACGCGGGCGTCCATCCCCGCCCCGCGGCAAAGGGCCGCGAGCCCCGACGCGAAGTACTCGCAGTGCCCCCGCTTCCCGGTGAACAGGAACCACTCCGTCGGGTCCGTTCCCAGGGGGGCCGGCACCACGTCGAGCGAATACGCGTACCCCGTCCGCAGGTGCGTCTCGAAGACCCGCGCCGCCGCGCTGTCGTCCGCCACCCTTCGCCTCGCCGGATCGGGCTCGAACCCCGCCGCCGCCAGCAACTCCGCGGCGAGCCGACGCACCCGCTCCGAGGGGAACGGCGCCGGCCACCCCCGCCCCACCACGCGCGTCCACAGCGGCTCGCGCAGGCTCGTGACCTCGTACGCGAGCGTCCCGCCCGGTCCACGCCGCGCAATCCACCCAGATTCCGCGTCGTACCACACCTCGGCCGGCCGCTCGAGCATCACGGATGCGGGCCGGAACGCGGCGAAGAGCGGGCCGTCGCCGTCGGAGACGTTCCGGACCCTGATCTCCTGTCGCAGCGTCTGCACGCCGCGCTCCGGCAGGCGGACCAAGTCGATAGTCGTTCCCTCCTCCGGGGCGTGCCGTCGATTCCGGCCTCCGCTCTGCTCGGGGTCCCCGCGCTCCCACGTCCCCCGCCGAAAGCTGTACTGATCCAGCACGGCGCCCCGCAGGTACCAAGCCTCCCCGGATCCCCCTAGCACCCGGCCCGTCCCCCCGTCGCTGACCCGCACCGTGAGCACCGGCTCGGCCGACTCCGAGATCAGCCCTCCCTGCCCCAAGTCGATCCGCGCGTTAAAACCCGTCGTGCGCCCCGACGCCGGCCGCGCGAAGTCACCGAACTCACTGAGACCCTTCCCACGCGGCACCAACAGGAACACGGGCACGGCGATCGCCACCCCCGCCGCCATCACCCCCACCGTCGTCCACGCCACCGCCCCGCGCATCTGCGCCCACTCCCCCCGCACCCGCGCCGGCGACTCCGTCGCGCCGGCCTCCCCGGCCCGCACCCGCGAGGCGTGCAGCTGGAAGAGCAGCACCGCCAGCACCATCGCCGGCGCCTGCACCAGCAGCGTCACGCCCAGCAGCAGGGAATTGTCCGTGAGCGTCGTACCGACCGTCAGGAAGAGCGACATCGTGAGCAGCTGGCCATAGTCCTGCAGCCGCCGCCGCTCCCACAGTTTCAGCACGATGATCGCGGCGAGGAACCCCGCGAACGCCGATACCACCTCCGTCCCAGTCGTCGTCCGCCACACCGAGAACGCCAGCATCGCCACCAACACCGCGTTGGTCGCCCACCTGGGCATCCCAGGCGCGCCCCGCTTTTCCGTCACCCACCACCCCGCCGTCGCGCCCACCACGGCCAGCGCCGTCAGTCCCAGGTCTCGCTCGGCCAGTCCGAACCCCGCGAGGCTCAGCAGGACCACCACCAACAGCGCGCCGCGGAACCGCCCCTCCAGCGTCACGCGTCACCCCCGGTCCCGCGCCCAGCGTCCGCCGCCGCCCCCGGCTTGGCGACGTCGCCAGCGCCGAAGGTCGGGATCCACCACCGCACCTTCTTCCGCGGCGGCTCGGGCCGGATGATCGCCTCGTACGACCCCGCGCCCCCCACCGTCCCCCCCGTCGCCCCGCCCGTCGCATAGATCGCCGCGTCGTCCGCCCGCACCCGATGCGCCCCCGGGGCCCACGACACCCCCGCCGACGCATCGCCCACGACCAGCACCGCGTCGTGCGCCACCACGCTCCGCATCCCCGTCGGCCCCGCCGATCCGACGCTGGCCACCTCCACCCTCGCCAGCGCCTCCGCCGCCGCCTGCACCTGTCGCCTTCCCGGAGACGGGCTCACCAGCGGCCGCCCGTCCTCCGTCGCGATCCCCACCTCGAACCCGGCGCTCTCCGCCCGCACCACCAACCCCAGCGCCACGCCGATCGCCCGCTCCGCCAACTCGTCTCCCAGCCCCGTGATCGCCGGCACGATCCACACCCGCCGCGACGGCCGGCGCGCCATCTCCCGCACCACGCTCCGCCCCAGCCGCGCCGTCGACCGCCACGCAATCGACCGCGCGCTGTCCCCCGGCGCGTACTCGCGCAGCCCGAAGAACTCGTCCCCCGTCCGCTCCCGCCGAAGCCGCGCTCCGCGGTCCCCCGCACCGGCCGCTTCCTCCACGATCCCCGCCCGCAACGGCGCCGCCCGGGGGACGACCAGCACCCGCGATTCCTGCCCGAACGTCACCGACTTCTTCGTCAGACCGAAGGGGAACGTCGTCCACGCCCTCGTCCGTCCGAACGACGCCTCCCCACGCCGCCGAAGCACCACCACCGCCTCCACCACCGTCTGCCCCCGCGCCGGCACATACGCCGCGAAGGCCACCGGCCGCGCCATCGCCCGCGGCCACGTCTCGGACGCCCCCTCCCCCTCCAACTCCTCGATCGTCAGCCCGAATGCTGGGAAGAGGCGGTTCCGGTTGCGCACCGAGTACCGCAGCGTCATCCGCTCCCCCACCGCCCCCGTCCGGGGCGCCTCGCGCTCGACCTCGATCCCCATCAGCGCCGCCCCACTCAGCACCCCCGAGATGATCAGCCCCGCCACCGCCAGCCCGAACAGCCAGAAAAGGAGGTTGTTCTGCCCGTTGAGCGCGCCCAGCACCAGCACGCACGTCGTCGCCGCGTACGTGATCCCCGGCATATGGAAGTGGTACCGCCGCGCGAGCACGACGGAGGCCCGCGCCCCGCCCCCCACCCGCGCTCGCCGATCTGATCGAGTGCTCTTCGCCACGCTCCCCCGATACGCGTCCGCGGCCTCGCCCGTTCTGCTCGCCACCCGAGCCCCGCCTTCGGGCCCGCCTCACATCCCCGGCTTCAACTCCGCCAACGTCGGCAGGTCCTTCACGCTCGCCAGCCCGAACTGATCGAGAAACCCCTTCGTCGTTCCATAGAGCATCGGCCGCCCCAGCTCCTCCGCGCGCCCCTTCACCGTCACAAGGCGCCGCTCGATCAGGGTCTTGAGCACCTCCCCGCACGACACGCCCCGGATCGCCTCGAGCTCCGCCCGCGTCAGCGGCTGCTTGTAGGCGATGATCGCCAGCGTCTCGACCCCGGCCCGGGTCAGCCGCCCCCCCGTGCGGGCCCTGTGGAACGCCGCGATCGTCTCGCCATACACGGGCAGCGTCATCACCCGATACCCGCCCGACACCCGCTCAATCCGGAACGCCCGCCCCGTCGCCTCGTACTGCGCGTTCAGCGCGGCGACCGCGGCCTCGACCCGCTCGATCCCCGCCGCGTCCGAGTCGTCGCTCGCCTCGACCGCCTTCTTCTTCCGCCGCCGCTTCCCCCGATCACCCGACGCATCACCCGCCGCAAAACCCGACGCAAAACCCGACGCATCACTCGTCCCATCGCCGGTCACATCACCCGCCGTTTGCCCCACGTCCGTCCCATCGGCGACCCGCGCCGTCGCCAACCCTAACCCCTCCGCCAGCCTCGCCGCGGGCACCGCCCGATCCAGGCTCAGGAGGATCGCCTCCACCCCCGCCTCGATCCCGCCCGGCGCGACAGGATCGGCGTCTCCGATCACCCCGCGTCCTTCCGCTGCTCCGCGTTCATCTGCGTTCATCTGCGTCTCAATCCCTTGCCCGTGCGATGCCGCGAACCGCCTACCGAACCACCGCCGCCAGCACCTCCGCGATCCCCTCTCCGCGCGTCGCGACCGTCTCCAGGATCGGCCGCCGCCCGGCCACGTCCCGCAGGTCCCTGACCAGTTCGTGCTCGCCGGGATGGTCCGCCTTGTTGCACACGAACACGTCCGCGATCTCGAGGATCCCCGCCTTGTCCATCTGCACCGCGTCCCCCATCCCCGGCGTCAGGACCACCGCCGTCATGTCCACATACCGCCGAATTTTCGTTTCGTTCTGCCCCGCCCCGACCGTCTCGACGAAGAGCGTGTCCACTCCCCGCTCCCCCTCGAAGGCCCCCCCGATCAGCTCGATCACCGCTTCCAGCGAGGCATAGTCCTCTCCGCTGATCGCCAGGCTCCTGTAGTACACACGCTCGTCCAGCGTATTGAAGTCCACCCGCAGCCGGTCCCCCAGGAGCGCCCCGCCCGTGATCGGGCTCATCGGGTCGAACGCGACGACCGCGCACCGCCCCATATACCCGTCCGCCCCCGCCGCCGCGAGGCGCGCGTACTCCGTCACCATCTGCGCCACCAGCGTGCTCTTGCCCGCCCCCGGCGACCCCGTCACCCCCACCACCCGCCGCGGCCTCCGACGCCGCGCCCCCGCCCGCACCGCCTGCCCGTCGTGCGCGAGCGAGATGTCCCGGGCCAGCTGCGCGGCCTCCGCCGCGCCGGCCGCCGCCACCGTCGCCGCCCGCGTCCGCGTCGCCCCGTGCACCGCCCGCACGATGTCCATCAGCCCCACGCCCGTCGTGAAACACCTCGCCACGCCCCCTTCGATCAGCTTGGGCACGTCCTCCTGCGGCAGGATCCCGCCCATGTACACCGGCAGGTCCGGCCGCCCCAGCGCCTTCAGCTCCCCCACCAGTTTCGGCCCCAGCACCAGGTGCGAGTTGCTCATCATCGACGCGCAGATCACGTCGCAATCCTCGTCCCGCGCCGAGATCGCCAAGCTCCGGGGCGTCTGCCACAGCCCCGAATAGATCACGTGCACGCCCGAATCCCGAAGCGCCCGCGCGATCACCTTCACCCCTCGGTCGTGCCCGTCCAGCCCCATCTTCCCCAGCAACACCCGCGGCCGGTGCGAGAGGTCCGCGCACCGATCCTTCTTCTCGAACTCAGTCGTCGCCACGTTCAACGCCGTCGTCATCGGGTGCTCCTCCCCCCAGTCTACGACCCCGTCACGCCCTCCCGATATCCTTCCCCCGATGCCCCCCGACCCAGCCCCCCCCGCCCCTCCCCACGCTCTCACGCCCCCTCAAGCCCTTTACCTCTGGCTCTCCTGCGCCCTCGTCACCGCTCTCCTGCTCGCCAATCTCATCGGCGTCAAGCTCTTCCGGTTCGAGATCCCGCTCGGCACCCGCATCCTCCCCGTCGAGCACACCGTGGGCATGCTCGTCTTCCCCGTCACCTTCCTCCTCACCGACCTCGTAAACGAGTACTACGGCCGCCGCGCCACCCGACGCATCGCCTATGTCGCCTTCGCCATGTCCCTCGTGGCATGGGCCCTCCTCTACGCCGCCCGCCGCTTCCCCACCTTGGAGGGCATCCCCGGCACCGCCGACGCCGCCTCCTTCGAGAACGTCTTCGGTGCCGCCGCCCTGATGTACCTCGCCTCGATCGTCGCCTTCCTCCTCAACTCCCTCCTCGACATCTATCTCTTCGCCCGACTCAAGCGCCTCACGCGCGGTCGCTACGTCTGGCTCCGCGCCACCGGCAGCACCGTCGTCTCCCAGCTCTTCGATTCCTTCGCCATCACCTTCCTCTTCTTCGTCCTCCTCCAGCACGCGACCGGCGGCGAGCCCGCCGACGCCGGGTTCGTCCTCCGCACCGCCCTCACCGGCTATGCCCTCAAGTTCGTCCTCTCCGTCCTCCTCACGCCCCTCATCTACGCCGGCCGCTTCGCCATGCACAAGGCGTTCGGACTCCTGCCCCTGCCTCCCGAGTCCACCTGAACGCGATCCGGCTCGCCTCCCGCTCCTCTCCGCGCGACGTGGCCCCCCCGCAACCTTTCCAAGGTTTCACCCCGATTCTCTTCCAAGGAAGCCGGGTGGCTGGTACCCTGTGACACCCCCGGAGCGCCCGTATGAACGCCCTGAAGATCATCCTCGCCGTCGCCCTCCTCGCCGGCGGCCTCGTCGGTTACTCGATGTACGAACGCCACGAGAAGGCCAAGACCGCGGCCGTCCCCGTCTACGTCCCCCCCGCCCCCGACGCCCGCTACCTCGACCCAGAATTCGAGACCCCGCTCATCATCGCCAGCGCCGCCCAAGGCGCGACGGTCCGCCGTCGGGGCGGCGTGGGAATGGGGGGCGGCAATCCCAGGCGCCTCGCCGCACTCGCCGCCGCGGCCGCCGACTTTGAGGGCGCGTGGATCGGCCCCGAGGGATGGAAAGGCCCCATCAAGGCCATCACCAAGGAGGCCAAGGGCATAGCCCTCCGCATGGAAATGAGCGCGCCTCAGACCCTCATGGGCGGCACCTTCTGGGTGGTCGCGATCGTCCCCGCGGGCGAGGTTCCCTGCCAGGTCGGCGACGTCGCCCGCTTCAACGGCCAGATCGCGGGGGTGGGCAAGGTCGTCGACTTCGGCCAGGTCCCGACCCCCCGCATCCTCGTCGAGAACGCCCAGATCCTCAGCTTCGAAGACCACACGCCCTGACCGCAACGCACGTTCCCTCGACGATCGGTCGAGCCCCGCCTTCCTCCGCCCTCTCCCCGACGAAAAACCCCCGAGCACTCGCCCGGGGGTCTTGAAGGCATTCACGCACGGACGGCGTCCGTGATCACTCACCAGCCGCCACGGGCGCCACCACCGCCGCCGCCGCTGCGACCACCACTACCGCCGCCGCCGTAGCCGCCGCCACCACCGCCGCCGCTGCGACCACCGCCGCCGCCACTGCTCCGACCGCCGCCGCCACCACCGCCGAAGCCGCCACGCGACTCACGGGGCTTGGCCTCGTTCACCACGATCGCACGGCCGTCGACCTGCTGACCGTTCATCGCCTCGATGGCGGAACGGGCCTCGTCGTCGTTGCTCATCTCGACGAACCCGAAGCCGCGCGGCCGGCCGGTGTCGCGGTCCATCACGATGGACGCCGACACGACCTCGCCGTGGCTCTCGAAGAGGCTCCGCAGCTGGCTGTCGTCCGTGCTGAAAGGCAGATTACCGATGTACAACTTCATCATGACTCGAACCTTGCCCGAGCTGCTCAAACCACCGATCCACCAGTGACGCTGCACAACTCGGGCGAGATCGAGCGCTGGTCGCGAGAAACCTCCCGGAACGCTCCGGGCAGCCCTGCGCGGTCGAGTCTAGCGATCCCGCAAACCCCGGGCTACCCGATCTGGCACCCCGTCCGGTAGCCCCCGGACACGGGCAATCCTGGCCCCATCCCTCGCCGCGGGACCCCGTACGTGGTCTACTCCCCAGCTGGCGCACCCGCGGCCGGATAGGGTCGCCCCACACCACCCCGACCACCCCCCGGGAGCTCTCCATCTCCCCCGCAGGCCTCTTCATCCCCCCCACGCTGATCCTGCTCCGCCGTCGCCGCGGGACCTAGCCCGCCAACGCCCCCACTTCAAGCTTCGGCCGCCGCGAAGCTCCAGCCGCGCTCGGTCATCCCGCCCGCCGACCCCCGCGCGTCGCCGCGGCGGGATCAGGGCACCGTCGCCTCACCCCGGTCCCGTCGCACCTGCGCCTCGGCCTCCTTCTCTTCCTTCCGGCGCAGCACACCCGCCCAGATCGGCGTGCTGACCAACGCCATCACGACCAGATACACCCCACCCATCAGCAGCGCCGCCCCCCCTCCCCAATACACGATCCCCGTGATCACTCCGGGCAGCAGGATCAGGAGCACGGCGATCAGCGCCCCGCGCCCTTTCAGCCGGTCTCCCCAGGATGGCGGCCGTCCATCGGGCGATTCGGCCGCCATCTCCTCCTGAATGACCTCCTTGATGACGGGGGTCGACACGGGAATGGTGGGCGTCTCGGCATGCACGCCCGTCATCCGCGTCTCTGCGCGGCCGGGCATGTTGTCGCTGGTGCGAGTCGGGTCCATGGCTGTCTCCTTCTCCGTTCTGTTCCACCTCAACCGTTGTACAGACCCCCGCCTCGGGCTGACATGAGATCACGCTGAACCCCTTCACACCGGCATCACCGCCGCGCGAAGCCAAACGGCCACCACATCCCCTAAGCCCTTTCTCACGCCAGCATCCGCCCGCCTTTCACCGCGTGGAGCCAATGTTCTGCCATAAGCCCGCACGCCGCGGCCCCCCGGAGAGCACGAGTGTCAAAAAACGGTCCCAACGATGGCAAGCAGGGCAACGCAGAGATGAACTACAACCGCAGCAACGGAGCCGGCGGCGACCGCGACAAGAAGCGCCTCGCCCCCTCCGACGCGCCGGGGGCCTCCTCGTCCCACTCCCGCGCCAACCCCAGCGGCGCCGACCAAGCCGCATCCTCCTCTTCCGGTCGCGGCGGCAGCTCCCCGAGCGGCACCTCGTCTTCCCGATCCGACGTCGACATCCCGCACGGCCACCAAGCCGGCATCCCCGAGGGTTCGCAGAACCCCGCCCCCGATCACGGCCCCGACCACGGTCCCAAGAAGAAGCACTGATCCCGGGGCCGCCCCTCTCGTTCTTCCTAGCCCTCTAACCCGACCAATCCGACCCGAACGAATCCGAACCAAGGAGTCTCCGATGAACAAGCGCACTCTCACCACGACCGTTTCCGCCGCAATGCTCGCGGCCCTCGCGGGCTGCGAGACCTCTCAGCCCAACTCGATGAACAGCTGGTCGTGGGGGCCGAGCAGCCAGCCCATCGTCCTCGACAACGCGGCCGGCCCCACCCCCGGCATGAACGACGGCGTCCCCACCCGAATGACGGACGCGGACCGAATGTCGACCACCAACAACCGCGCGACGGGCCCCGCCCGCACCGACACGTCCACGACAACGGCGGACGCCGACCGTGATCGCATGAACGCGGACCGCGACCGCATCTCCGCCGCCGACCGTGACCGAGTGAACACGGACCGCGACCGCACCGCCGCCGCCGACCGCGATCGCATGGCCTCGGCCGAGCGTGACCGCGTCGCCAGCGCCCGCCGCGCCGACCAGCCCGCGAACGACAGCACCCTCACCGCCGACGAGGCCCGCCGCGCCAACGACATGAAGGCCCCCGCCAACAGCGACGTCGAGGCGATCGTCCTTCCCGGACCCATCGACCGCGCCTCCGACCGAGACGTCGCCGGCGTCCCCGGCGGCACCGCCGACGGCCGCGCGGCCACCCGCTCCGACCGCGAGCGCATGGACCGCGCCACCCCCGCCAACCGCACCGACCGCACCGACGCCGCCGCCATGGGCGACCGTCGCGACGCAATGACCGACAACACCGCCATGACCGACGCGACCTTCGTCCGCGAGGCCGCCATGACCGGCATGAAGGAGATCGAGGCCAGCCGCCTCGCCCTCGAGAAGAGCCAGAACGCCGACGTCCGCACCCTCGCCCAGATGATGATCGACGACCACGGCAAGGCCAGCGCCGAGCTGAAGCAGATCGCCCGCGATAAGGGCATGACCCTCCCCGACATGCCCATGGACGACGCCACCATGCGTCGCGAGATGACCGATCGGACGGGCACCGACCGCGCCACCGACGCCAACCGCACTGCCCCCGCCGCCGGTTCCAACCGCACGGCCCCCGCCGCCGACGCGAACCGCACTGCCCCGGGCGCCAACATCAATCCCAACGGCGTCCCCTCCGTCCCGGACAAGGCCGCAGACGCCCCGGGCGCGCAGAACACCGACCGCAACGACGCCGCCCGCACCAACACCACGATCGACCCCATGACCGGCAAGGCTCCGATCATGCCCGCAAACATGGACCCGTCCTACACCAAGCTCAAGGGCCTCAGCGGCGCCGACTTCGACCGCGAGTACACCCGCATGATGGTCATGGACCACGAGAAGGCAGTCGCCAAGTTCGAGAAGCAGGCCCGCGACGGCCAGGACGCCGACCTCAAGGCCTTCGCCGGCCGGACCGCCCCGACCCTCCGCCACCACCTCGACATGAGCCGTCAGACCCTCGCCAAGGTCGACCCCAACGCCGCCAACACCATCAACAACGCCGACAAGTAAGCACGCCCCGCCCTCAGGGGCACCGCGTGATCCATCAACCAAAAGGGCGGGGCCCCATGGCCCCGCCCTTGTTCTTTGCGCCCCCCGCCCG
>Ga0105046_10005475_pt1 | contig 20098 bp, 15 predicted proteins | sample MAT03_FD_78385 | JGI IMG/M metagenome (GOLD analysis project Ga0105046, IMG submission 78385) | Freshwater microbial communities from Lake Fryxell liftoff mats and glacier meltwater in Antarctica - MAT-03 (megahit assembly) | ecosystem: Environmental > Aquatic > Freshwater > Ice > Liftoff... | reverse complement strand
GTATCAAACTGTCGAACCAGTGACCGTCGATGATCCAGTCGATTGTTATCGATCCCGGTTGCCAGCGTCAGATCGCCAGGTGCAAAACCGGGCTTTGACGGATCACCGGTTTCGAACGCGCGATGGCTGACTCCCAGATAGCCGGGATTCGTCATGAAGGGAGCCTTCTGCAATCCGACATACTGCGGCATGCCGTCAACTCGCAGACCGCGGTGCCAGCTCGCAATCATCCCGAAGTCCGGATGTTCGGAACGAGCCTGTGATGTCGGGTCCGGGACGGTGGGCGTCTTTCCTGTCAGGACTTCGATGCTTCCGTCATTATGGGCCGACATCTCATGATGCAGGGATCGAATGAGTGAAAATCGTTCGGCTCGCTGTGCCTGCTTCGGCATGTATTCGCAGATGTCCATTCCGGGGACCGTCGTCTGGATCGGCTTGAGTGGGCCACGAAACTCCGCAGGAGCGTCAGGCTTCATGTCCCATGTTTCAAACTGACTGGGCCCTCCCCACATCCAGAACAGGATAACCGTCGTGTCAGGTTCGCTTTTGGCTCCAGCCTGTGCCCGCTGCGACAGCAACTGCGGGAGAGTCAGACCTCCGAGCGCCAGCGTGCCGATCCGCATGAATGTTCGCCGCCGCAGTGGGCCGGTGCAGTTGCTGTTCTTCATGCTTGACCAGACTCTCTGCTCAAAAACGTCATCTGGTGATGATCATTGGCTCGATGGGGACAAGCCCCATCGTGGCCAGACTCTATGCAGAATTCATCTGCGAAATTGGTTCTTGTTTTACACATTTGTATCAGAACAGTTCTGAAACAGAATCACCAAATGGAAGCACAGGAATCGGGCGACCACTGTGGTCGGGATACGAGATGCCGACATCGACTCCAAGGTGACGGTAAACGGTGGCGAGTACGTCCTGTGGTGATTTTGGATTTCTGAGCGGCAGAGCCCCCTTGGAATCGGACTCCCCGACGACTCGGCCGCCCTGAATGCCGCCGCCCGCCATTGCCGCGCTGAAGACATTGGGATAATGATCGCGGCCACCGCTGGCGTTCACTTTCGGGGTTCGTCCAAATTCGCCCCAGGCGAGCACCATGGTTGTTTCCAGCAGTCCTCGCTGATCCAGGTCTTCGATCAAAGCCGAATACGCCTGATCCCAGCGCGGCAGAAAACCATCGCGCATGGTTTCGTAGCCTTTCACATGCGTGTCCCACCAGCGGCAATCAACCGTGACCATGGGTACTCCGGCTTCAATCAGCCGCCGGGCCAGCAGAAACCGCTGGCTCCATGCCGGCACACCGCAGCGGTCGGGCGTCGGAGCCTGATACGCGGACATGAAGCCATAGCGATCACGAATGTGTTGTGGCTCAGCATCCAGATCAAAGGCCCGACGCGCGGCATCACCGAGAAGGATATCCCAGGCTCGTGCCTGAAACGCATTCACGGCTCCGATCTGGGCGGCATGGTCCGACGCCTTTCGCATATGATCCAGACTTTGAAGCAGGGATCGCCGATCATCGATCCGACCGACAGAAACTTCCGTCGGAGATTCAAGATTTGGAATCCGAAACGGCCCGGAGTTCGCAGGATCGGCCTGCGTTTCAAAGGGAGCACACGCAGGTCCCAGATACGACGCATCGACGCCCGGTACTCGCCGTGGAATCATGACATAAGGCGGAAGTTGCGGATTCCGCTGTCCCAATTGACGAGCGACGATCGATCCGCAGCTCGGGCGTGAATTGATGTCCGGAGCGCCGGCGCTGGGGTATCCGGTAAAGCACAACTGATCGCCTGTGGAATGCCCGGCATCGGTGTGATTCAGACTGCGAATGATCGACCACTTGTCCATGATCGCCGCCGACTGAGGCAGCATGTCACAGATTTGAATCCCTGAAACTTTGGTAGACATCGCCCCAAAGTAGCCGCGATATTCCACCGGTGCCTCCGGTTTCGGGTCCCATGTCTCGTGCTGACTCGGCCCGCCTCGCATCCAGAGAATGATCACCGAGGAATCAGACGATGACTTCGCCGGCGAAGGAGCGGCCTCGGCCTTCACACGAAACAAATCCGACAAGGTCAATCCGACCGTTCCCAACATTCCGGCATGCAGAAATCCGCGACGGGTTGTGTGTCGCAATAAATTACGGAACTCTCGACATCCGGTGCTCAAGACAGCCGTGGTCATAGGGACAACTCCGGGAACTCTGTCGGAAAGCGAACTGCGTCAGGGAATTCGGGGAAGGGCGAACATTCGAGGGAACTGCAAGATCGTTAATGCTCGTCGCATTTCGGAGCAAGTTCAAGAGGAACGCATCAGATTCCGAGTTGCAGAGATGAGATTCAAGGGACTGCCGCCCCACGACAGGTGACTTCTGAGTCGCGTTTGAGTCAAATCATGGGCTGATCCCTGGCCGCAATCCTGCCTGACACTCGTCTCCAAACGTGTTCAAACGTCTCCAAATGGAAACAAGTCATGAATCACCAGTCTTCCTTACGTTTCAATTACTCGACCCTCAAGGCCGTTGTTGCTCTGTTCTCCATCAGCTTTCTTTCACCGTCGGCAATCGCTGAGCATGAAGGCAAGGTACAGATTCTGTTGCTGGGTGACAGTACGACGGAGGGCAGTATCCCGAGGTTGATTAAACCGGACGGGCCGCATCTTGAGAATGTCCTTGAGCAGTTGCTTGCCGCTGACAAAGAACTTCCGCTGTGTCACGTGATCAACTCCGGCCTCAGCGGTGAGTATATCCGTCGGCTGATTGATTCCGGTCGTTACGATCGCGATGCCGCAAAGTTGCCTGGTCTCGACTATATCTTCATCCGCTACGGCCTGAATGATCGAGCGCGGGTTGAGAAATTCAACGAAGAATTTCCAAAGCACTTTCACGAACTCATTGATCGCCTTCGGAAAGATCATCCTCAGGCGTTGCTGATTCCCATGACCGTCATTCCGTATGCGAACGGGGAGCACAGCAAAGAAATCAACGACCTGGTGCGACAGGTTGCCGAACTGGAGAACCTGGCGGTCTTCGACATCTATCCACGCTATGCTGCGGAGCTGAAGAATGGCCATAACATGCTCAATTATCGTCGGTATCCTCTGGAGAAAGTGCCCGAAAAATATCACGAACTGGTGCAGCCGTTTGTCCAGGGGCCAAGTGTTGTCGTCATCGACAACGAACTCGATGCAATTCTCGGCAACCTGCCTGACTGGTACAGCGACCGACATCCGAATCTTGCAGGCTACAATGTGATCGCCGACGAAACGGCAAAGTATCTGGCTGCCATCATGCGCGCAGATGAGGCGAAGCAGATTCTGACAGAGGCAGACCAGGCGAATTCCGACCTGTCAGCGGCTTTGACGCTGCATGCTTCTTTTGACAAGACACTGGACGCTGATTTCTCTCGCGGCGACCGAACCTGTTACATCAAGAACGGAGCGGAGCTGCATCGCGCGGAACCAAATGAAGATGCAAAACTGGTTCCGGAGGACGGGCGTTTTGGAGGAGCACTTCATTTCACAAAGAAGAGCGGTTTCCAGCCGGCATTCAGGGACTCCGGTGTACTTGGCTACAACGACAGCAACTGGAACACCACGGTTTCTGTCTGGCTGCGTCTGAATCCGGACAAGGATCTGGAGCCAGGCTACTGCGATCCAATTCAGATCGTCGGCGATGACGGCAAGAAAGGATTCATCTTCCTGGAATTCTCAAAGGACGAAACGCCGCGGTATTTCCGTTATGCGATTCGCCCGCTGTTTCAGATCTGGAACCCTGACAACGTTGCCTGGGCGGATATCCCTTTCGACAAACGCCCGATGGTGCAGGTGGAGCGCCCACCGTTCTCCCGCGAGACCTGGACGCATGTGGTTTTCACCCTCGAGAACGTCAACAACAAAAGCGAACCACGGTCGGGTCGTTTGTATCTGAACGGCGAGCTGCAGGGGGCGATTGAGAATTGGGATCTGACGTTCGGCTGGGATGCATCGCAGGTAATGCTGGTGCTGGGCGCGTCGTACGTCGGACACATGGATGATCTGGCCGTGTTCAACCGCGTGCTGAGCCCCGAAGAAGTGAAACAGCTTTCCAACCTGAAGAACGGTGTCCGTGACCTGCATTCTTTGCCCAAAGAATGAACAAAGAACGTCCTTTGGCTCATGCGTCAATCCAGATGGGAACAGCATGTTCGAGTAATCCTGCTCGGACTAAACTGCTGTATGATTATGGAGCTGGAAACCGCGACTTACTGGTGCGCACGAAACTCAGATGGTGTCATGCCGGTGGCGGACCGGAAGGCACGGGTGAAGGCGCTGTGGTCGCAGAAACCACAGGCGTGTGCGATCTCAGCCACGGAACGACCCGGATCGCGAAGCATCCTCGACGCCGCGGCGATCCGTAACTTCGTGATGAACTGGCTGGGTGTCAGACCGAAGAGTCGCTTAATGAGACGAGCCAATCGTTGCGACGGAAGCTTCGAGCGGCGTGCAAGCCAGGCAGGTGTCACTTCCGCCGAGAGGCTCTGTTCGAATTCTCCCAGGGCTCTTGCGAAATCAGCGGGAATCTCATCCTGCTCGACAGGTATCCGGATGTCACGGGAAAATCCGATCAGGCCCACGACGGTACCGCCTGAGTCCAAAATCGGCAGCTTTGTTGTCAGGCACCAGACCGGGTCGTTGGGACGATGCCATTGCAGTTCGAGGTGGTCAACCAGTGCTCGTCCAGTTCGCAAAACTCTTTCATCCTGCTCGGTGGGAATTCTGCCAAAGTCCCCGAGGCAGATGTCGCGCGGGCATTTCCCTATCACTTGCGACTTGCTTTTCAATCCATGGCGTGCAACCAGCGATTCATTTACGGCGACGTATCGTCCTACAGCGTCTTTCAGGAAGAAGGCGACGTCCGGCGATTGGTCAAAGAGCTTTTCCAACAATGCGACTTCCACAGACGCAACGGGCGAATTCAGCGCAGATCTTACGTGGTTTGTGCGCGGTTTCATGCTGCGACGCGGTTCTGGTCCAGGAAAGTTGTGATCGCGAAAGCTACACTGTTGTCCAATGAAGCCCAAAAAGAAATCTGATAATCGATCATGATACTCGAATAATCATATGAATGCCTGCATTGCCTTTATCTGCTTTAATCTGATCGCGGGAGCGAATCTGGTCCTTTCGACCGAGCCATCAACAGCGGCTGGCCGCCAGACGAAGACTGTCGAAGGCTGGACGCTGCTCATCAGCGACGAGTTGCTGGAGCAGGACAAGGCCGCGACCGAACGGGCATTGGAACTCCTGACAGCACAGCTTCAAGAGATCACGCGCTCAGTCTCTGCGTCGGCCGTGACGGAACTGAAGAAAGTGCCGCTCTGGTTTTCTCCCGAGTATCCCGGCGTGCCACCGCGCGCGGAGTATCATCCCGGTGCCGATTGGTTGCGCGACAATCATCGCGACCCGGCGATGGCGAAGGCGGTCGAATTCACCAACGTCCGCATCTTCGAGCGCGAAACCAGGCGGATGCCGAACTTCGCGCTGCACGAACTGGCTCATGCATATCACGACCGAGTCCTTCCCAAAGGGTACGGCAACGAGGCCGTCAAAGCTGCGTTTGAGAACGCGAAAACAAAGGATCTCTATGGGCGTGTCGAGCAACGCTTCGGCGACGGCCGCTCAGCGAATGTTCGCGCCTACGCGATCACCAATCCGATGGAGTACTTTGCCGAATGCAGCGAAGCATTCTATTCCACGAACGACTTCTTCCCTTTCACCCGCGAAGAACTGGCGACACACGATCCGCAGATGTTCGGACTGTTGAAGACGCTGTGGGGCGAGTCGGCTGATTCGGCACTACCGGTGCGCGTCTTCATTCTCGCTGGCCAGTCGAACATGGAGGGCTTGGGCCAGATTATGGCCGACCCGAAACGCAACGACGGCCAGGGCTCGCTGGAGTTTCTCGTGAAGGACGCGGCGACGGTACAACGCTTCGCGCCACTCGTGGATGCCGCCGGTAAGTGGCGCACACGCGATGATGTGTGGATGACTTTCCTCGATCGCAAAGGCCCGCTCACCGTAGGCTTCGGCGCGCGTGCGGGCGAGACGATTGGGCCGGAGTTGGGTTTCGGCTGGGTCATGGGTGACGCGCTCGCCGAACCTGTACTGCTCATCAAATGCGCCTGGGGCGGCAAGAGCCTCGCCGTGGATTTCCGTCCGCCCAGTGCTGGCAGGCTGCCGTATTCGCTCGGCGAGAAAGGTGACGCCGCCCTCGCGCAAGACCCGGGCGCGCTCGGCAAATACTACCACGAGACACTTGCGCTCACGAAGGCTGCGCTCGCCGACATCAAGACCCTCGTGCCGGGCAGCGACGGCAAATATGTGCTGGCTGGCTTCGGCTGGCATCAGGGCTGGAACGACCGCATCAACGACCAGTTCAACGCGGAATACGAAAGTAACATGGCGCACTTCATCCGCGACATCCGCAAAGATCTCGGCGTGCCCGCGCTGCCGTTCGTCATCGCCGAAACAGGGATGAGCGGCCCCGACGAGAAGCATCCGCGCGCCCTCTCGCTGATGAAAGCGCAGGCCGCCGTGGCGGAGCACGCAGAGTTCAAAGGCAACGTCGCGTTTGTCGGCACGAAAGCGTTCTGGCGTCCGACGGAGCAGTCCCCCAGCGGACAGGGCTATCACTGGAACTCGAACGCGGAAACCTACTATCTCATCGGCGAGGCGATGGGCGAAGCGATGTTGCGGCTCTCCGTCGCCAAGTGATGTTGCTCAAAAAAGGACGATCTAATGAAGACAATCACACTCTGTCTCACCGCCTTGTCCCTGCTGTTGATGGCGTTGAGCGTTGCGTATGGAACTGAGGAATTTCATCCGGTTCCGCTTCGCGCCGAAATCAAAGGGACGCTGCCGATGACAGGGCTCGTCTTCTGGAGCACGTCGGAGCATCGAAGGTCGTCGGCGATCTCGATGGAGTTTGCCTACCTGCGTTACGATGAAGTCGCCACGGCGCGTGGCATCTACGATTGGAGCATGGTCGAACGATTGATGAGCGACGCGGCGACACGTGGGCATCAGCTCATCCTCCGCCTGCACGACACCTATCCGGGCCGCCCGAGTGGGGTGCCCGCGTGGATCAAGGCCTCGCCCGGATATCGGGATATCTCCGAGAAGAGCGAGGGCAAGGCGACTGGCTTCCCGGACTGGACGAATGCGGAGTGGCGGCGCTTCATCCTCGAGTTTTTGAGCGAGTTCGCCCGGAAGTATGACAACGATCCGCGCCTCGCATTTCTCGAAGTCGGCTTCGGACTTTGGGCGGAATATCACATCTATGATCCGGGCGAAAACGTCGGCGTGAACTTTCCCGACATGTCATTTCAGGCGGTGTTCATGCGGCACATGGCAAGGGAATTCAAAGTGACCCGATGGCTTATCTCGAAGGACGCGCACGTTGCGGAACGCACGCCCTTCCAAGCCATGCCCGACTTGCTGCCGCTGCCATTCGGAATCTTCGACGATACGTTCCATCTTGCCTGGAAATCCGGCTACAACCGCACCGGCGGCGATTTTTTCGGTCGCGACCGATGGCAGCGCGCGCCAGCGGGCGGCGAGCAACTGATGGATTCCGCGGACTTCGCGCGCATGATCGGCAGGCAATGGCAGGCTCAGGCCAGCGCGTTCCACATCAGTTTCATGATCGCCGATCAATGGCCGCGCTGGATGAAGGAGGAGGAACTCGCGCGGCACAGCGCGGCGTGCGGATACCGGTTCAAGGTCGAGCGCTTTGAGGCCAGCGAATCCGCCGCCCGCGTGACCATCGCCAACATCGGCGTCGCGCCCATTTACTACGATGCCTATCCCGCCGTGAACGGAGTCCTCGCCGACGAATCGCTCGCAGGTCTGCTGCCTGGCGAGCGTCGCGATTTCACGATCGCATCGGGCGGCACCGCGCCCGCGCTGACCATCGAGTCCGACCGACTCATCCCTGGTCAACGCATCGGGTTTGAGTCGAGGTTGAATCCATGAGTATGACCCTCCGTCGCGCCGCGTTGTCGCTTCTACTGGCGCCGCCGGAGGGACCGCTCGGCAAGTCGCGGTTGCTGAAGCATCCGTACGCGAACGTTTTGAACAATCCAAAGCCACCGACCGCAGCCGACCCAGCCAACACTGATGCTGAAGGGCCAACAACGCGTAAGACGTGGATGTGGAGCAGATTCCGAAGACTTTGTGCGCGGATTCGCGGTTCGATGTGATTTTGGGCCAAGAGTATGGTGGGCGCTGACGCTAAACTTGGTATTTATGTCCATCACAGGCAAACCAGATACCCATCCCATGAAAATCGCACGCATCTTTGCGCATCGAGTTGATCTGCCGTTGGTCGAAGGGTCGTATAGATGGTCCGGCGGGAAGTCGGTGTCGGTGTTCGATTGCACGATCGTTGGCGTCGAGACAGATTGCGGACTCGTCGGCTACGGCGAGGTCTGTCCGCTGGGTCCCTTCTATCTGCCGGCGTATGCCGAAGGGGTACGAGCCGGACTTCGCGAACTGGGTCCGCATCTGATTGGCCTTGATCCGCGCGAGCTGACGAAGCTGAATCATCGAATGGACGCGGCGCTCAAGGGGCATCCGTATGTGAAATCGGGAATCGATATCGCCTGCTGGGACATTCTCGGCAAGGCGACGCAACTGCCGGTCTGCACGTTGCTGGGAGGCCGCTTTGGCGAGAGCGTGCGGCTGTACCGGGCGATCTCACAACAGGCTCCCGATGAGATGGCGAAGAATGTTCACGGCTACTGCGAGCAGGGCTACACAAGGTTCCAACTGAAAGTCGGCGGCGATCCGGATACCGACATCGAACGGATTCGCGCGGTGCGAGCGATGCTGCGACCGACGGACCGGCTGGTCGCTGACGCCAACACCGGCTGGACGCAGCACGAGGCGATGCGCGTGGTCCGCGCGGTCAGCGACGTTGACGTTTACATCGAGCAGCCGTGCCTGACTTACGAGGAGTGTCTCGCGGTGCGACGCAACACGAGCCATCCGTTTGTGCTCGATGAGAATATCGACTCGCTCGACATGCTGTTGCGTGCCAAAGCCGATCTGGCGATGGACGTCGTCAATCTGAAGATCAGCAAACTCGGAGGGCTGACGAAGACGAAGCAAGCTCGCGACCTGTGCGGCTCGATGGGAATTGCGATGACGCTCGAAGACAGCTGGGGCGGCGACATTACCACGGCGGCCATTGCTCATCTGGCTCACAGCACGCCCGAGGAGTTTCGTTTCACCAGTACGGATTTTAATAGCTACGTTACAGTCAGCACGGCCACTGGCGCACCACAGCGTGAGAATGGCTTCATGAAAGCATCGACGGCACCGGGGCTGGGAATCACTCCGCGATTTGAGGTACTCGGCCCATGCGTCGTGGATGTCGTATCAGCCATGTCGTAATCGCCACTTCCAATTGCCGGTAACGGAAAACACAATGACTCAACCTCTGAACATAGCTTGCGCATCCCTGTCGGTGGTGCTTTCACTGGCGATGGGAGTTTGCGAAGCTCAGGCTCAGGGCCTCCGCGATTCATCGTGGCAGGAAGAAACCGAGTCCCGGCTGAAAGGGATCTACGAACGCGGCGAGTTTCGCCCCCGGATGTTTCAGGCGGAATGGCTGCCCGACAGTTCTGGATACACGGTCCAGGAACGTGATCCAAAAACGGATAAAACGGATGAGATGATCAGGGCCGGCTACGGTGTTCGCACGGGCGAACGCACCGAACCGCAGACCGTACTGAATGAATGGGGAGCAGCCCGGATCGATTTTCAGCGTGTCGTCGCCGATCTGGGATATCTGGTGGTGTCGATCGACAACCGCGCTACTCCAGCACCGAAGGGGGCTGCCTGGCGGCGTGCGATTTTCGGCAGTCTGGTATCGCTTTCCACCGAGGAATATGTTCCGCCAGCCCGATTCGTATCACGTGGGAATTGCGGTGGTGCCGAAGCCACAGCCGCATCTTTACAACGCCTGGTTTCAGGAAATCTTTATGCAAACGCGTGAAGTGAATCCCGACGGATATGAACGAGCGGCAGCCATCAACTATGCTGATGGCCTGATGGGCAAACTACTGATTATCACGGGGTCGGGCGAAACGAATACGCACATTCAGATCATCGAAGGACTCGTTGATCGGCTGATCGAACTCGGCAAACCTTTTGATTACATGGTCTATCCCAATCGTGACCATGGCCTTCGCGAAGGCAACGGGACGTTGGTGCATGTCAGAATGCTGATCATCCGGTATCTCCTCGAACATCTTTCACCCGGGGCGCGTTAACTCGCGATGAGCTGACAGCTCGATTCTGATTCATGCACAGGCATGAAAGCCGTTTTTCTCAACCCATTTTCTTGTCGTAACCGCATTTGTGTAGTGCCGATGCCAATTCGGAAGTCCTGATGAAGATCATTCTGTTTGTCCTTACACTCGCCTTCATGTTCGCCGCGCAAGCCCCAGCTTTTGCGCAAGGCGATGTCGTTCCCAAGGACGGCGGGCACGACTGGAACCTCGGCCCAACAGGGCTGCGCGGCTGGATGTTTTGCGACAAGATGGTGACCACCGGTGCCCGCGAGATTTCCATTACCAAAGTGGAAAAGGGGGCTCCCGGCGATGGCGTCTTCCTCGTTGGAGACAACATCCTTGGTGTCGGAGGCAGGCCGTTTTCTTTCGATCCTCGTACCGAATTTGGAAGGGCTGTCACTGAGGCTGAATCGGAAGCCGGTGAAGGCAAACTCACACTGACTCGCGAAAGGGATGGCAAGACGCAGGATGTCGTCGTCCAACTTCCAGTGCTCGGCAGCTACAGCGACACTGCGCCTTTTGACTGTCCGAAATCGAAGCGACTTCTCGAACATGGTTGCAAGGCTCTCGCTGTTCGCATGGCTGATCCGACTTACAGTGAGGATTCAAGTCTGGATCCCATTCCAAGATGCCTCAATGCGCTCGCCCTGTTGGCCAGCGGGAATCGTGACTATTTGCCGCTGATCAGGAAAGAAGCCCAGTGGGCGGCGGATTTTTCTGAGGACAGTTTCCAAACCTGGTATTATGGCTACGTCATGATGCTGCTCTCCGAATACGTCATGGCGACAGACGATCAGTCGGTCATGCCCGGCCTGCGGCGTCTCGCGATGGAAGCCGCCAGGGGGCAGAGTGCCGTCGGTTCCTGGGGCCACCGTTTCGCGATTCCCGACGGTCGCCTCGGCGGCTACGGGATGATGAATTCCCCCGGGCTGCCGCTGACCATTTCCCTGGTGATGGCCCGAGACGCCGGTGTGAAGGATCCAGAGGTGACCCACGCCATTGAACGCAGTGCCCGCTTGTTGCGATTCTATGTCGGCAAAGGTGCGATCCCGTATGGTGATCATCACCCATGGATTGAGACTCACGAAGACAACGGCAAGTGCGGAATGGCCGCCGTGTTGTTCAACCTGTTGGGTGAGGCGAATGGCGCAGAGTTCTTTTCCCGGATGAGCATCGCCTCTCACGGACCGGAGCGAGACGGCGGACACACTGGAAATTACTTTAACATCCTCTGGGCCATGCCCGGCGTCGCACAGTCCGGCCCTCATGCGGCCGGGGCGTGGATGAAAGAGTTTGGCGCATGGTATTTCGACCTCGCGCGGCAATGGGACAGCACCTCTCTTCACCAGGGGCCGCCGGAGCCTGACGGCGACAGCTACGCGGGATGGGACAGCACCGGCGGTTACCTTCTGGCCTATGCAATGCCGCTGAAGAAGATTTATCTCACAGGCAAACGCCCCGGCGTTGCCCCGCAGCTGGATGCCACTGCCTCCCAATCGCTGATCCTCGATGGCCGCGGCTGGGACAACAAAGATCGAGAGAGCGCTTATGACAAACTCAGCACAGATCAGCTCATCGAGCGTCTCAGTAGTTGGTCGCCGGTGGTTCGTGAGCGCGCCGCGATGGCGATGGCTCGCCGCAAGGAAGTGTCAATTCAGCCTCTGTTGAAAATGCTCGAGTCTCCTGCCATCGAATCACGCTACGGCGCCTGCCAGGCGTTTGTAGCTCTTCGTGAACGTGGAGCGCCTGCTGTGGAACGACTTCGGAAATCGTTGTCTGAAAAAGATCTCTGGCTGCGAATCAAAGCTGCTGAGGCCCTTGCAGGCATTGGTGCTCCTGCCAGGGAAACCGTGCCGCAACTTCTTGAGCTGCTGGCTCAGGTGGACGTAGAGAACGATCCGCGTGGCATGCAGCAGCGGTATCTGTCGTTCGCCCTTTTTGATTACGACGGCGGTATGCTCTGTCAGTCGCTTGATGGAGTGGATCGCGATGCGCTCTACAAGGCTGTGAGAGCCGGACTCCGGAACCAGGATGGCCGTGCACGTGGCAGCATCGGATCTGTCTATAGAAATCTCTCCGCCGACGACATCAAACCATTGTTACCGGCCATCTATCAGGCTGTCGTCGAACCCGCTCCGAGTGGCGAGATGTTCGCCGACACGATTCGCGTGGAGGGACTTCGGCTCCTCGCCAAACATCGGATCCAGGAAGGAATGCTCGCCTGTGTTCAGTACGCACGTGATCAGAATCCCTGGGACAGCCAGGAGCGGACGCCAGAATTGATGAAAATCCTGCTCAGCTATGGTACTCACGCAACGTCAGTCATTCCGGAACTGACGAAGATCGCCAACTATTTCGAAAAAGACGAACCTGATTTCCCCCCGGATCTGATGGTCATGAAGGCCAGGAGTGTTCGCGAAACGATCCGTGCGATCGAAGCTTCGAACGACACGCCGAAACTCATTCAACTCAAATCGCAAGAGCTCAAATAATATGAAAACCAAACTCACACTCGTTATTGCCCTGTTGCTGGTTCCCGTCGCTGGACTCTGTGCCGATACATTGCAAGCTGAAGAACACGATCCCGATACGAAGACCCTGCGAGTCTTTATCTTCGCAGGTCAATCCAACATGGTTGGCTCTGATTCGAGAGTGAAGGACATCGACCGCTTCCTGCCCTTTGCCGGCCTGGGCCAGTCTCAGCACAAGGTCTTGTTCTCTTACAACATCGGACGTGAGGACAAGCTCACCTCTAACGGTTGGGTCTCTTTGCAGCCTGTGGACGAGGTTGTCGGGCCGGAATTGAGCTTTGCCAGAAGAGTTTCGCAGGAGATCAAGGCCCCGATTGCCATCATCAAATGTGCCGCCGGTGGTACGACGCTGGGAGGAGATTGGAACCCCGACGATCCCAGTGGCTTTAAGCTCTACCCCGAAGCATTGAACCTGATCCAATCATCTCTGGTCGAACTGGACCGGAAGAATGTGGCTTACCGGATCGAAGGCTTCATGTGGCATCAGGGTGAAAACGATATGTTCAGCGACGAGTTCAAGCCTGACTATGGAACGAATCTGAAGAACTTTCTGGCAAGTTGGCGGCGTGACCTCAAGGCTCCTGATTTGAAGTTCTACATCGGGGAGCTTTGCACCAAGACGATCTGGGGCATGGACAATCGCGACAATATGTATGCCATCCGGGCGGGACAAAAGGCCGTTACCGAATCGGATCCGCTGGCCGAGTACATCCCGACCTCTCATGACGCGGTGGAGATTGGCGGCGGCGAGGGACTGCACTATCACTATGGAACACTCGGGCAACTTGAGCACGGCGTGAACTACGCTGACGCATATCTGAGAACGATCGGAAAGAAGCTGGCCATCGATCGCCCGCTCAAGGTTTGGCCTTATGAAAAGGGGAGCGCAGTCAAGCTGTTCATCCTTGCCGGACATCGCAATATGGAGGGCGAGCGCGCATTCAGGCAGGAACTCGAAACGCTCGCGGATAAAAAGGCTCTGGCAAACGACAATGACAGGATCGCATTCAAATACAGCATCGGAGGCGGCTATAAAACCTCGGACGGCTGGGAACCTTTAGGTCCCGCTGGATTCTATGACACCTTCGGCCCTGAACTCAGTTTTGGAAAGGAGCTGCAAGGCAAGGTTCCCGGCAACATCGCCATTGCCAAGTTCACGCACAGTGGTTCGCAGATCAACGATTGGACTCCACAGGGAACAGACGCGAAAGACCGCAACCTCTACCCGCCGTTCATTGCTTTCATCCAGGAGTCGATCAAGGACCTTCAGGCCAGGGGACATCAGGTAGAACTGGCCGGCATCTTTTATCATGTCGGGGAAAACGACATGGCCTTTGGGCCCTATCGCAACAACGCTGCCAAATGGTTGCAATCGACGGTTGCCCAAAGCCGCCAGGACCTGGGGCTTCCTTCGCTGAGATGGCATATCAGCCAACAACCACCCACCGATGAAAAGGGACTCAACGCGATTGACGTCACCGCGAACCTGGCAGCCATCGCCGCCGCAGACCCAGGGTTCATTCACCTCAAGGCTTTCAGCCTTCCGCCGCAAACAGAGAAGCTGGTCATCACCGCAGCGGGAATTGTCCGATTGGGAGAATTGCTTGCCGAAAGCTACCTCGAACACAGGTAACTAAGAACGCCTGACAAAACATGGACTGGCTCCCTGACAAACCATTGATGCAATTCAACAGCGATTGAAATAACCATGAGACGAGTCTTCGCGTTCATGACTTCCTGGCTTGTGATTGCCAACTCGCTTGTCGCGGCCGGCGATCCGGCTTTACCTGGCAATCATCCGCTGACTCAGGCGCAGGCGGGGAGCGTGCTGATTTCCGAGCTTCGATGCGCGGCGTGCCACAGTGGCTTCGAACGAGGTTCCCTGCCGGAGAAAACAGCTCCGGATTTGAGCGATGTCGGTGCGAGAGTCGCTCCGGAATACCTCCGGCGGTTTCTCGCGGCACCGTCGTCGGCTCATCCGGGGACAACGATGCCGGACGTTTTGGTGTCAAAAACAGAAGAGGAACGAGACACAATCGCAGCAGCTTTGTCGCACTTTTTGATTGCACAGTCCAGGGGCGTGTTTCACGCAGAAGTAACCGAGCCCATGGATCGTGATCAGGGTCGGGCGCTGTATCACTCAGTCGGCTGTGTTGCGTGTCATGGTCCAAAGGAAACTCCGCCGCACGTGGAGAAACGCATCGACGCGGAAGAAGACGAGGACACGCCGGCCATTGCGAAAGAGACCATTAAGCCGATCGCAGTCCAGCTCGGGCATGTGGCTGAAAAGTACAGTGCAAAGTCACTCAGCGAGTTTCTGTTTCAGCCGTTGCAGGCCAGAGCTTCCGGTCGAATGCCCGATATGAAGTTGACTCCCGCAAAGTCCCTGGCGATTGCCGGTTATCTGATTGGAGAACGGCCGCAGCAGGCGAACGCACTGGCTCCCGAGGCACCGCTGGTGTCGCTCGGAAAAAAATACTTTCAGGAACTGAACTGCGCTGCCTGTCATTCGCTGCCTGGCATTCCGGCTGCTCCGCTGATTGGTTCGGTGAGAAACGCGGATCTGTCGCGCGGCTGTCTGTCGAGGACAAGTGATCACAGTCCTCGGTTCCACCTTGAAGACGCACAGGTCCAGGCAATTCAGGCTGCGCTTCGAGCAGAGCCGACTGTGGACTCCGACAAGCTTTTGGTAGCGAAAACGCTGACGACTTTTCACTGTGTGGCCTGTCATGTCCGAGATGACTTTGGCGGCGTTCACGAGACACACAACGCTTTCTTTGCCAGCAGCGAGCTGAAGCTGGGCGACGACGGCCGCATTCCGCCGCCGCTGACGCTGGTCGGGGCCAAGTTGCAACCGACGTGGATGAAGAAGGTACTCTTCGATGGCGAAACCGTCCGGCATTACATGGCCGCTCGGATGCCACAGTACGGCACCGCTAATCTTCAGCACTTACCAGCCGTCTTCAGTCGCCTTGACGTGTTGAAAAGCACGGAAATGCACATTCCGAGTTCAGAGGGTCGTACAGAAGGTGAGCGTGAACAGGAGAAACTGGTGCGCGCGGCGGGTCGCGAATTGCTGGGTGACAAAGGTGTGAATTGCATCGCGTGTCACAGCTTTAATGGAAAAGCTGCTCAGCTGAATCAGGGAATAGACCTGCTGACATCGTATGAACGACTGCAGCCTGGCTGGTTCAACAGCTATTTGCGAAACCCAGGTGCGTTTCGCCCGCGAACAGTCATGCCGACGGCGTGGCCCAATAATGTTGCTGCGTTCAGGACGATTCTGGATGGCAACACCGATCGGCAGATTGAAGCCATCTGGTACTACCTCTCGCTTGGCACATCCGCTGCCGATCCGTCCGGTGTCCGCGCCGTGAGCACGAAGCTGACGGTCGATGATCAGGCCAAAACGCATCGCGGTCGCAGTCGAGTCGCGGGCTATCGAGGCATCGCGGTCGGCTTACCGGAGAAGCTGAGTTACGCATTCAACGCAGAAACCGGAACGCTTTCAGCGATTTGGCAGGGTGACTTCATCAGCGTCAATTGGAGCGGCCAGGGTTCCGGGGATTTCAATCCTGCTGCCGAACCAGTGACTCTTGCTCAGGATGTTTCGTTCGTGCGCCTTGCGGATGAAAATGCTCCGTGGCCGCTGCTGCCGGTGATGACTAAAGAGGCTCGAACCAATCCCAACCCGCTCTATCCCAAAAACGTCGGGTATCAATTCCGTGGATACTTTCTCGACGAATCGTCGATTCCCACGTTCATGTATCGCAGCGGCAACACGGAGATCGAGGATCGGTCGATGGCGACGGGTTCCTCAGAACAGCAACAGCTCAAGCGCGTTCTGCAGTGTGACTCGCCCATGCCGCAAGCTGTTTGGTTTCGAGCGCTCACCGGAGATATCAGCCGGGAGTCCGAACGTGTTTTCCGCAGTGGCCGACTACGTTTGACAATTCCTCTGACCGAAACGCATTTGAGATCGTTGGCCGACGAGCCCGGGCGATCCGAGTTGCTGCTGCGACTCGAAATTCCTCAAGGCAAATCAACTCTGGAGTTCCTCTATGAACCACTTGCAAAGTAGTCAGTTGCGATTTCTCTGCCTACCGATTCTGATCGCAGTGTCTGGGCTGGGTACACTGCGCGCCGAGGAGGTTGGAGAACGATGGGGAACCGAAGAACGCGAACGGGAATATTATCCGATCGTCAATATTCCTCTGCCTGCAGATACGGTCATTGAGGCCGGTGCCTTTGCGGTGCTCCCTGATCGCCGAGTCGCGGTGGGAACGCGGCATGGTGAGATTTATCTGATTGACGGAGTCGATGCGGCCAAGCCAACTCCTTCGTTTCATCGGTTTGCTACGGGGCTGGACGAGATCTTCGGGTTGATATGGAGAGACAATGCGTTCCGCGTCACCCAAAGCTGTGAATTGACTCGCGTCAGTGACTCGAACAATGACGGCGTGGCGGACCGCTTTGAAACCATCTCCGATGCCTGGGGATATGCGAATTACCACGAATATGCGTTCGGCTCTAAACTGGATGCGGAGGGAAACCAATTCATCTCGCTCGGCCTGTCGGAGTCTTACTACTCACATGCGTTGAATCGTGGCTTCATCATGAAGGTTGCGCCGGACGGACAAACAACCGCGTTCGCCAACGGTTTGCGCAGTCCCGGCGGTATCGGACATGATGAGCATGGATCATTGTTCTATGTCGAGAGCCAGGGGCCGTGGAATTGTTCCTGCAGTCTGAAGGCAGTTTCGCAGAACAGCTTTCACGGTCACCCGGCCAGCTTCGAGTGGTGCAAGTTCTCGCCCGAACTCGGGCCTGTGCCGGAGCTGCCGAAATCAGGAACCCGCATCGCGACGGAGAAGAATCGCGTCAAACAATTGGTGCCCTATGCCGTCATCTTTCCCTATATCCGCATGGGTCGGTCCATCACGGCTTTCAGTGTGAATCAGACTCAAGGAAAGTTCGGGCCCTTTGAAAACCAGATGTTTCTGGGCGATTACACTCAATCGATCCTGATGCGGGCCACGACGGAGCAGGTCAACGGTGTCTGGCAGGGAGCGTGCTATCCTTTTCGCGAGGGCCTTTCCACAGGAATTCTCAATGTCGAATTCACTCCCGGCGGCAAGCTGCTTTGTGGCGGTACTAATCGCGGCTGGCCCGTTCGAGGTATCAAGCCGTTTGCGCTCGAACGACTCGAATGGACCGGCAAGATGCCTTTCGAGATCAACCGCATCACGATCGAACCGGATGGATTCAAGGTCACGTTTACCAAACCCGTCGATCGAGCGACCGGTACCTTAACGGACTCCTATGTGATCTCGGCGTTTACTCACCCCTACCACAACGGCTACGGCGGGCCGGAGATCGAACAGCATCAGCCAGGCGTGAAGGCAGTCTCGCTGGCCGAAGACGGACTCTCGGCCACAATCACTCTGGAAAAACTCGACCAGGGATTTGTGTACGAGCTTGATCTGGCACGTCTGCGTTCGCGCGACAAGGAAGAACTGCTGCATCGGAATGCGTTCTATACAGTCAACGAAATGCCCTCGCGGTAACGGCCGGTTTTCCACGGTAATCAGAAATCTGCCGCTCGTTAAGTGCCGGGGCGGTGTGCGTGTGGCCGCCGCACTGGCGCTGTTTGCGATGGCCCCGATGTGGTTCAGTGATTTCCAGCCGTTGGATTACCATCTCGGAAGCCAGACAGTAACGTACCTCGTGTGTCCGTATCTGTCGGCGATGGCTTGTCTCGGCATTGTCTCGCTCGTCGGCACTCGCCTCGCGAATGTTTGCCCACGCTGCGGTCACAAGACACGCACCCGGTCTTTTCAGATGACACGCTCTGCCAACCCACAGATTCACGGCACAAGGAATCTGCCATGCTCGCTTTCGGAATCATTGTCGTCCTGTTCTTGATTGCCGGTCCCTGTGTGCCGGCTGGCTGGATCGGCACGCGCGTCCGCTGGTCGGCGCTCGCGTTTGTCATGGCGTCGGCGTTGACTCCGATTGTCAGTTATATCGCCACGCAGGCTCTGATTCCAATGCTGCGAGCGGTGATTCCGCCCGACAACGATGGCATGGGAGACATCATGATCCCGTACTTCGGCATCGTGACGGGACTCGTCACCGGAATTGTTGCCGCCGTGATCGTCAGCCGCCGCAACGCCAAAGCGGCGAAGGCGTCTATTGTCGCGCCGTCAGATTCAGGAGGCTCGGGTGGCGGAAAAGGGGTCAGGAACTGATAGTCCGGAGCACCCTTCGGGCCGTTTGGCTATTGGTTCCCGACCCCTTTTCTGTGCCTTGACAGAGCACCAGGTACTTCTGGCAAATGATCCTTTCATCGGCGGAACAAACCACTGCGATAACCTGAGACGAATATCGAGACCCGGGGAGTGCACAGAAATGCAGACTTGGCAGTGGCTTCGTGAGCGGAGTTGGCTTCTTCGTTTGGAGTTGGCGGCATGTGCCTCCGCCCAAGGCCGAAGGACATGTGCCGTGTGCGCCTGATGCTAGTAGAATGCCTGGCATGGAGTTCCACAATCGACAACCTGATGCTCACTCAGCCAGCGCGGATGACTTTGCAACGACCCTGTGGAGCCTCGTGCTCGCCGCCGGTCAACGAGGTATCACCGAAGCGGAACATGCACTGGCGGTGTTGTGTCAACGTTACTGGTTTCCGTTGTATGCCTTTGAGCGGCGGCGCGTCAGCGAGGTCCATGAAGCTCAAGACCTCACGCAGGAATTTTTCCTGCGGCTGCTCGACAAGAATTCGCTGGCCGCCACCTGTCCGGAACGCAGTCGGTTTCGGAGTTTTCTGCTGGCATCGCTGAAACACTTTCTGGCGAATGAATGGGATCGCACGACTGCGCAAAAGTGAGGCGGCGATCGCGAGCAGCTGTCGCTCGATTGGGAGACCGGCGAGTCGCGGCAGGCGGCTCAGCGGTTGCGAAAACGGTATCGCGAACTGCTGCGCGACGAGGTGGCTGCCACGGTCGAGACTCCCGATGAAGCCGAGGACGAGATTGGCCGACTGTTCCAGGCATTGGGTACATGACGAAATCCGAAATCTGAAATCTGAAAAATTCCGTGTCACAACGGTTCGCGAATACTTGAGAGAACAGCAGAATCACTCCTCACTAGGAAACCTGCCATGAGCGAACTACGACGTTGCCCGCAATGTGAGGCCGAGAGCCCAGCCAATTCGCCCGCTGGACTGTGTCC
>Ga0105046_10005473_pt1 | contig 20103 bp, 15 predicted proteins | sample MAT03_FD_78385 | JGI IMG/M metagenome (GOLD analysis project Ga0105046, IMG submission 78385) | Freshwater microbial communities from Lake Fryxell liftoff mats and glacier meltwater in Antarctica - MAT-03 (megahit assembly) | ecosystem: Environmental > Aquatic > Freshwater > Ice > Liftoff... | reverse complement strand
TACCGGTGGCGTACGTACGAGGCGTGGTTTCAGCCATGGGGATTCTCAGTTCTAGGCCGCGCTCGCGCGGGTGATGTAAGCGAGGGGCTCGGGCTTCTGGGCCGCGTGGGGGTGATCGGGACCGGCGTAGACCTTGAGCTTGGAGAGAAGCTCGCGGCCGAGGGTGTTTTTCGGGAGCATGCCCTTCACGGCCTTCTGGATCGGCAGCTCGGGCTTGCGCTTCAGCAAGTCGCCGTAGGACTCGGAGCGGAAACCGCCCGGCTCGCCGCTGTGGCGCGTGTACTGCTTCTGCTCGAGCTTGCGGCCCGTCAGCGTGACCTTCTGCGCGTTGACGACGATGACGAAGTCACCGGTGTCGACGTGAGGGGTGAAGGTCGGCTTGTTCTTCCCGCGGAGGACGGTGGCGATCCGGCTGGCGAGCCGGCCCAGTGCCTGTCCTTCGGCGTCGACGACCCACCAAGTACGCGCAGGCTGCGCTTCGGCGGGCTTTGCGGAGAAAGTCTTCGGTACGGCGGGATTCACAGCGCTCTCCTACGGATCCAGGCGAAAAGGGGCGCTACGAGTATCCGGCGACGCAAACCCTGTCAAGGGTGCGCGGGACCTTAGGACTCGTAGGAAACCGAGGCGCTGCACAGGCGGACAGGCTGTTTAGCCCACGACCCGTACCGTCGCGACCTCGTGCTTAGCAGGGGTGAGGCCCAGCGTCCGCTCGATCAGCGAGTGGAGTGCATAAACCAGCGGGGTCAGCGCCAGGGCGATGATGACCTTGATCACGTATTCACGGCCGATCTTCTCTGCGACCCACCTGGGCGTCTTGTCTGCGACGCCCCCCCAGAAAATCGCGTTGATGGTCACCGTGTCGACCAGCTGGCTGAGAATCGTCGACCCGGTGGCGCGGAGCCAGAGGTGGCGAGACTGGGTGAGGCGCTTCCAGAACTGGAACACGCTGATGTCGAGGAACTGCCCGAAGAGGAACGCGAGGATGGACGCGATGAACAGCTTCGAGCTGCCACCGAAGATCTTCGTGAACTCGGGGCCAGTGAAATAGCTGCTTTCGTCGGTGGGCAGCGCCGCCGTAGCGACGAGCGCGAAGTAAGCCAGCGCGGCCATCCCGGCGGCGACCAGCGTCACGAAGCGGGCGCCGGCGCGGCCGTAGTAGTCGTTGATCACGTCGGTGAGGAGGAACGTGACCGGAAAGAGAATGAGCCCGACGCTCACCGGGCCGACCGCCGTGGCGAAGGCTTTGCCGCCGATGACGTCGCCCAGCACCAGGCAGGTGACGAACACGCACGACAGAACGACGAAGAGCTTCGACTTGACGTCGAGGACGTGGCCTGGGCGACCGCCACCGGGGGTGACCGAGGTGTCGGTTGCCATCTCGGTGGGGGCGGGGCTCGGGTCGCTCATCAGCCAGCTCATCGGCCAGGGAGTAGAGCACGCGGCATCTGCAGGTGTTCTTGCGCCCGCGCGTGCGATCCCGCTTGACCGGCCAGGCCCACCTTTGCCAAGTTGCGCGGCGGAGAGCTGACCGAGCGGCCGAAGGTGCCTGATTCGAAATCAGGTGTAGTGAAAGCTACCGTGGGTTCGAATCCCACGCTCTCCGCCAGAAACAAGGCGTTTTGAAGTGTCGGAGCGATTCGCGGTGAGCGATTCGCCCGGCCCGACCTTTGCCAGGCCTTCCGGAAGCTCGGGGAACGTCTCCCCAAAGCGAGCCCGGAGGACGGTCTACCCCTCGCGCGCTTCGAGCCGTTCCATGCGGGCTTCGAGCCGGTCGCGTCGCCTCCGCTTCCCGCCCCGCCCGCGCCGGCATCGGTCCCACTGGAGGACGTCGCGGTGCTCGGCTCGGTCGTCGAGGCCGACGACGAACCCGTCGTGCCACCACTGCCCGCAGCGCCGCTCGCGGAATCGTCACTGCAGGCGACGAGGACGAGCAGCGAAAACGCGGAGACACTTCCGAGTCGGCGCATCGGCCGATCGTAGAGCGCCTCTGCCAAGGTGCTCCACTGCTCTCGCGCGATTCGTCCTCGTTCGCAGCTCAGCCGGCCTTGGCGAGGCGACCGAACGACGAGCTCGCCGCTTGCCGACTCTCGGCGCGGGGGCTCCGCGAGCCGAAACGGACGCGCGGCTCGGGCTGCTCCTCGTCGAGGAACGACGTCAGCTCGGGTAGCAGATCGAGCGCCGCCTCGCGGTGGGGGTAGTGACCGGCCTTGGCGAAGCGACGAACCGTCGCGCCATCGACGAAGCGCAGCACGGCGTGCGCATGCGCGACGGGGATGACCTGATCCTTGTCGCCCCAGAACACGCGGATGGGAGGGAGGCGCTCGAGGCGGTGGGCGTGATCGAGCAGGTGCTCGCGCTGTCCCTTGTAGTCGAGGGCGCTCTTGAGCGTGCGCGCGAGAGCGCGGGCCGTGCCGGCGCGCGCGTTGACACTGGCGAGGTGTGCTCGGTCTTCCGCGTCGAAGTCCCCTCCGAGAACGCGCATCCCGGCGCGCGTACCAACACCCATCAGGTACTGGCTGGTGAGCTCGATCGCGCCGCTCATCGCCGCGAGGCGAAGGGGCAGCGCCACCTCCGTCCCGAGACCGCCGGCCGAGACGAGGCCGAGCCGAGCGATGCGCGGGCCGACGCTCTCGAGCAGCAGGCGCTGCGCGATCCCACCGCCCAGCGAATGCCCGACGACGTCGAAAGAGTCGAAATCGGAATCTTCGGCGCGGAGCATCTCGAGCCAGAGCGAGACGGTGCGCGCGTAGAACGCCGGGTCGTACGTCGCATCGGGCCGGCCCGACTTGCCGTGCCCCGGGAGATCGAGCGCCACGACGCGGCGCCCGACCGCGAGCGCAGGGACGATGCGGTTCCAGGTCCTGCAGGAATCGCTGAGCCCGTGAAGCAGGAGGAGCGGCCGCTGCGCCCGCGCAACAGGGTCCGGCGTGGGCGCCGGGGTAGGGCCGGTGCGAACGTATTCCTCCCAGTGGAGGTCGCCGCTCTGGACGAAGCGGACGTGGCTGCGGGTTGCGATCGTCACGTGACGTTTGTTGGTCGCATGCGCGTCGTTCTTCGTCCAGTTTCGTGACGCTGCGCCGAGCACTCTCGTGCGCTGGGGTGCGACAGAGGGTGGATCGACAAAGGGTGCGCACGACCGTGCGCACCGATGCCATGCTCGCCTCGAAGCTGCGCCGGCGCGCAGGTGCGCGCCGAGCCGATCACTCGGCGGCGGTCGTTCCGGGATGCGCGCGCGTCGGCACGTCGTCGGGATCGCCCGCGTGTCGGTGCGTTCGCTGCGACGGAGGAATGTCCTCCGGCTTGCGACCGAGGAGGCGGTTCACCAGCGTCGAGATGTCGTCGAAGATCGAGTACGCGACCGGGGTCGCGAGCAAGGTCAACGCGAGGCAGAGCGACTGCCCCCCGATGATGACGAAGCCGGTCGCCCGATTGGCACCCGCGCCGGCGCCACTCGAAAGCACCAGAGGAATCATTCCGGCGACGAAAGCCACGGTGGTCATGAGAATCGGGCGGAGCCGGTCCTTGTTGGCCTGGAGAATGGCCTGCAGCTTTGGCATGCCCTCCTTACGCAGCGTAATGGTGTGATCGATTTGCAGGATCGAGTTCTTCTTCACGACCCCAAAGAGCACGAGGATTCCGAGCATCGAGAAGATGTTCAGACTTTGCTGAAAGATGATGACGCTCAGGAGCGCGAAGGGGATCGAAAGAGGCAGGCTGATGAGAATCGTGATGGGGTGGAGCCACGATTCGAACTGCGCCGCGAGCACCAGATACATGAAGATGAAGGAGAGGAGGAACGCGAGACCGAAGTTCTTCGCGGCCTTGCCCAGCTCCTTCGATTGGCCTACCGGAGCCACCGAGTAGCCCGGCTCCATCTTGAGCTGGGTTGCGGTCTTCGTGATGGCGTCGAGCACGGCCTGGGTGGAGTTTCCAGGCAGGAGGTTCGCGGTGACGACGACTGTCTTTTGGCGGTTGTAGCGGTCGATGCGCGAGGGCCCGACGCCTTCGCTGAAGCTGACGACATTGTCGAGGGTGACCGTTCCCAGCTTGGCGGACGGGACCGCCAGGTTCTTGAGGTTCTCTACCGTCGCGCGCGCCGTGGGAATGGCACGAACGAACACGTCGTACTGTTCGCCGCCCTCCGCGTACGTGCCGACTTCGTATCCGCCGACCAGCAGTCGGAGCGCGCCGGAGATATCCGCGACGCTCACGCCGAGCTCGGCCGCTTTCTTGCGGTCGATGGTCGTGCGCAGCTCGGGCTTTCCAACGATAAGAGAGCTGTCGGGATCGACCACTCCGGGAGTCGCTCGAATCGCGGACATGATTTTGTCCGTGTAGACCTCGAGCTTCTTCAGGTCTGGACCTTGGATTTGCATTTGAACGGCAGCTGCGCTGCCGCCCCCGCTGAAGGCCGGGACGATGCCGACCGACGTGCGAAGGCTGTACTCCTTGTTGAAGGGCTCGACCTTCTGCCGCGCATCGACGATGAGCTCGAGCTGCGACTTGTCGCGCGTATCGGGGGGGGTCAGCTTGACGTAAATTTGCGCGAGATTCGCAGTCTTCTGAGCGTCATCGCCGATGGTCGTCAGGGCGTATGCGACGCCGGGAAGCACCTGCAATTCGGCAGCGACGCGGGTCGCAATGATGCGCGTTCTGTCCAAGCTGCTTCCTTCGGGAGCGCGAATCGTCACGGCGAACTGCGACTCGTCCTCGTCAGGGAGGAAATTCTTGTTCGCGATCGCGCCCAGCGGGACGATGGAGACGAGCGTGGCGACGCTGGTCAGCACGATGACCCATCGGTGGCGCATCGACCAGCCGAGGACGCGCATGTAGAAGCCCTCGATCGCGCTGTAGATGCGCTCGAGGAAGCCGAAGCCACCAGCGTGCGACGGAGCGGGGCGCGGGCTGGCCGGATCGCGGTGCGGCGAGCCCTGCGAAGCGTCGGCGTGCGGCTTGGGGGGCGCCTTGAGAAACCGCGCGCAGAGCATCGGCGTGAGCACGAAGCTGACGATGAGCGAGACCGCGATCGAAAACGCCATGGTGAGGCCGAACGAGTTCATGAACCGGCCGACGATTCCGGCCATGAACGCGACGGGCATGAAGACGACGATGAGCGAGAGGGTCGTGGCGAGGACGGCCAGACCGATCTCCTGGGTTCCGTCGAACGCAGCCTGGCGCGGCGTCTTCCCCTTTTCTTCGATGTGCCGGTAGATGTTCTCGAGAACGACGATCGCATCATCGATGACGATGCCGACGGCGAGGGTCAGCGCGAGCATGGTCAGCGAGTTGAGCGTGAAGCCCGCGAGCTTCATGATGCCGAACGTGCTGATGACGCTGATCGGGATGGCGACCGCGGCGATGAGCGTCGAGCGCGCGTTGGCGAGAAAGAAGAAGACGACGATCGCGGCGAGGAGCGACCCGAGCACCAGGTGCTCCTTCACGGCGCCGATCGAGTTCTCGATGAACTCGGACCCGTCGCGAGCCACCACGATCGTGAAGCCGGCGGGGAGCTCCGGATTGATCTCGGCGAGGCGCGTCTTGAGGTTTTGGATGACCTCGACCGTGTTGGTGCCGCTCTGCTTTCGAACGCTGAGGAGAATGGCCGGCCGCGCACCCTGAAAGCCGGCGCTCGAAGCCTCCTCCATGCCGTCCTGCACCGAAGCGACGTCGCTCAGCTTGATCGTGTAGCCGTCGCGCGAAGCGATGGCGATGTCGCCGAGGGCTTCAACCGACTTGACGCGACCGAGCGTGCGCAGCGTCATCGCACGCGCACCCTGCTCGATGATGCCACTGGGCAGCTCAATGTTCTGCGCGCGCAGCGATCGCTCGACGTCGGTCGATGCGAGGCTCAGCGACTTCAGCTTCTCCGGATCGACCCAGACATTCACCTGACGCTTGCGACCGCCGATGATGGTGACCTCGCCGACGCCCGGGAGCGACTCCAGCGATCGACGAACCTTCTTGTCGGCCAGCTCGGTGATGTCGCGGACGCTTCCGTTGCCCGAAAGCACGAGGGTCAAGATGGGTGTCGCGTCCGGGTCGACCTTTCCCACGGTGGGGCGCTGCGCGCCCTCCGGGAGCTGATTGAGGATCGCGTTGACCTTCTCGCTCACCTCTTGCGACGCGATGTTGATGTCCTTCTCGAGGACGAAGGTCACGATGACGGTGCTGACGCCCTCGACCGAGATGGAACGCAACTCGTCGATGCCGCTGATCGTGTTGACCGCTTGCTCGATCTTGTCGCTGACTTCGGCCTCGATCTGCTCAGGCGCCGAGCCCGGCACGATCGTCGTGATCGCGACCACGGGGAAGTCGACCTTGGGAAAGCGATCGAGCCCGAGACCGAAGTACGAAAAGGTCCCGATGACGGTCAGCAGGAGCGCGATGACGGTCGCGAAGACCGGGCGCCTGATGCAGATCGCGGCCAGCCACTGCATGGGAGAATCTCCGGAGGAAAAAGACGAATCGCGCGCCCGGACGAAACGGTCAGTTGATCGCGGCGCCGTCGGAAAGCTGGTCGAGGTGATCGATGGCGACCTGATCGCCCGCCTTGAGGTCGCCCTTCACCTCGATGAGGTCGCCGTTGCTCGCGCCGGGAACGACCAGACGCTCCAGCACGCGACCCTCGTTCTTGACGAAGACGCGCTGGCCGGTGGCCGCCATGGAGAGCGCGCTTTTGGGGACGAACAGCGCAGCCTGCGGCTCGCCGGACAGAGCAACCAAGGCCCGGGCGAAGAAGCCCGCCTTCAGCTCGCCCTTGTCGTTCGGAACCTCGGCCTCGACCGGGAGGGATCGGGAGTTGACCTTCACGGTCGCGCCGATGCGCTTGATGGTCCCCACGAACGTCTTGCCCGGGTGGGCGGCGACGGTCAGCTCGACCGGCTGGCCCAGAGTCAAGCCGGCGAGGCTCGCCTCGGCGACGTCGAAGCGGAGGCGGAGCGGGTTGTCGCGCACCACGATGGCCACGACGCGCCCGGCCGTGGCGAACTCGCCCGCGGAGATTCGCTTCTCGACCACGACGCCATCGAACGGTGCGCGGATCTTCGTATCGTCGAGGGTCTTGGCGGACAGACCAGCCTGCGACTGGGCGCCTTGGAGCATCGCCCAGGACTGCGCGACGCCGTTCTTCGCCATGTCGTACTGGGCCTCAGCGCGGTCCTTGCTGCTGCTGGCCTGGTCGAAGGCGGACTGCGAGATCGCGCCCTGCTTGAAGAGTTTGTCGGCGCGCTCGAACTCGGCCTTGGCGAGATCGCGCGCGTCGCCAGCGGCCTTTACGTCGGCGACGTCATTGGCGTCGAACTTCTTGCCCGCCTCCAGACCGAGTCGCGCCTTTTGCTGCGCGGTCGACGCGTTGGCGGCCGACAGGCGGAGCGACGCTTCGCGACCGTCGATCTCGACGAGCACGTCGTTCTTCTTCACGCGGGAGCCGAGGTCGACATGGACGGCGAGAATCGTCCCATTGGTCTGGGAGGCGACCTCGCTCCGCTCGTCGGGATCGAGCGTGCCGGTAACCTCGAGGCGCGGCGGGACCGTCTTCGACTCGACCTTGGCAAAAGCGGCCGTGACGCCAGGGCGGTCCCCAGGGGCGGCGCTGGCGGCGGGCAGAGCGGCATCGCCGGCCGGCGTGGCCTCGGGCTTCTTGCAAGCCGTCGAGCCGAGCGAAAGCGCCAGCGCGACGGCTCCCCAACCGAGTGCGACCGGGGTGCGAACGGTCTTCGAATTCACCGGCGGTTCCTAGCTCACGGGGTCAGGACGGTCAATGGCAACTAGAAAGATTACGAATCCTCCACACGGGAGAAACACCGCGTAAATGTGAGCACTCCCTGGTCTCGGGGGCTGGAGATAGGGTCACACTTTGCGGAGATCGAGCCGAAAGCGGACGCGAGCATCTCGTTTCGGCCGAGAGGTCGGCGCGAACACCCAGCCCAAAGGAGGGCGCTGGGAAACGCAGACCAGGTCCTCCGAAGTAGGAGGGCGCCTGGCCAAGCCGAGGACAGCGCGTCGAGACCGAGCGAGGCCGGTGGCGCGTCGCGCGGAGCTCATTTCCGCGATCCCTTGCGGAACAAGCAGTAGAGCGCAGTAGAGCCTGTACGTGAGCACGCACCGCAGGCGGCAACGCAGCTATCGGCGACGATCTCGGCGCGAACACCCCGCCTACAGCTGGTTGCGGAACAGGCTCCAGAACCAGTCGTGCAACCGGCCCCACCAGGGCCGGGCCTTCCACGCGGCGAGCGTGTAGGGCTCGCTGCCTTCGATGTCTCGCTCGTGAAACTGCGCGACGATCTCGGCGAGGCCGCCGCCGACGATGAGGAGCGACAGCTCGTAGTTGAGTCGAAAGCTGCGCTGGTCGACGTTGCTCGAGCCGATCAGCGTGACCGCCCGGTCGTAGACGATCGTCTTGTCGTGCAGGACTTCGCGGGCGTAGCGGTAGATCTCGACACCCCCGCGCAGCAGCGCGCCGAGAAAGTGCCGGCTGGCGGCGGCGACGACCGGGATGTCGTTGTGGAGAGGAATCACTACCTTGCAGGCGTTGGTGCGCTTGGCGACAGCATGCAGGGCGCGTCGCCAGCGGAGGCTGGGGATGAAGTACGCGCAGCTGATGCGAAGCTCGCGCACCGTGCTCGTCGCGACCCGCGCCATCGCCCATTGCAGGAGGTTGATGTGCCCGGGCTGACTGCCCAGCGGCAAGATCGCGCACGTGCCCATTGCAGGCGAGTCCAGCGGGGGCGCTTCGACCACGGGACCAGCCGCATGCACCCACATTGCGTCGAACATCTCGCCGAGCACGCGACCCACCGGACCGAGCACGACGAGGCCGCTGTCGCGCCACTGCCCCCCGCCCGGGGGAAGGCCGAGATACTCCTCCGCGATGTTCCGCCCGCCGGTGATCGCGAGAACCGCGGACGGACCGTAAGGCGTGGGATCGGCGTCGGGCGGAAGCGGCTTGGGTGCGCCGTCTGCCGCGGCGGTGGCCCAGTCGAGCGGGACGTCGCACACCAGGAGCTTGCGATGGTCGCGATGATTGGGCTCCCATGATTGCTTGCGCCCGAGTCGGCCGATACGCAGGCGCCAGGGCGCGAACGGATGGAACTCGACCAGGTGGACCCCGGCCACCCGCATCGGCTCGAGGAAGTCATGGGTGAGCTCGCCGGAGCCGATCGAGTCGTACATGAACCGCACGACCACGCCGCGCCCTGCGGCGTTTGCCAGGGCGTCGCGCACCAGAGCGCCGACCTCGTCGGCGCGGACGATGTACATCTCGAGGTCGACCCGCCGCCGCGCCGACGCGATGGCCGCGAGCATCCACGCGAGGTGGTCCTGTCCGTCGACGAGGTAGATGCAGCGGTTGCCGTCGATGAAGCGCGGCTCACTGGCGGCGAGCGCGCGAAAGCGGGTGAGGCGGTGCAGCTTGGCCTGGAGGCGCAGCCGCTTCTCGAAGGCCTCGCGCCACTCGCTCGATCCGAGGTGCGCGCTGCGGTCCGGCACACCACGACACTGCCCGACGTTCGTCGCGCGCGCCAGATGGCGCGCGTGCTGGCACCCCGAGATTGCGGTCCCATGACCCCTCGGACTTGCCGCCGATCCGGGGTGCGTTCTACAGGGGCGCCGATGACTCGAGGAGATTCACGCGCGCGCCTCGTTGCGCTCGTCGCGGTGAGCGCGACGTGGATCGTGGCTTGCGGGCAGGGCGGCGCACCCGACTCCGCCCCTTCGAGCGCCGCACTGGTTGCCTCCGCAGCGCCTAGCGGTTCGGCGTCCGCGGCGCCTGCCGCGATCAGTGGAGCCGGCCCGGCGTCCGCCGCACCCGCTTTCCCGCAGCCCGCGACCTATCCAGGCACCTCCGAGGGATGCGGCGAAGACATGGTCCGGGTCGAGGGCGAGTACTGCCCGGCGGTCGTCCAGGTCTGCAAGAAGGCGCACCAGGAGTACGACGAGGCCAAGGGCAAGCGCAAGACGGTGAGCGAGCGCTGCCTCGAGTACGAAAAGCCGTCGCGCTGCGTCTCCAAGAAGCGTGACCACCTGGCGTTCTGCATGGACCGCTTCGAGTACCCCGGGAAGATCGGCGACAAGCCGCGCAATCTCACGCAATGGACGCAAGCCGTGGATCTCTGCGAAAAACGGGGGAAGCGCCTCTGCACCGAGGACGAGTTCAACTTCGCCTGCGAAGGGCCGGAGATCCTCCCGTACGTCTACGGCTTCGAACGCGACAAGAACCAGCAGAAGTGCAACATCGATCGGGAGTACCGCTACCCCGATCACTCGCACCACATGCTCACGTTCGACGAGTGCCCGGGCGACCCGTTCTGCAAGGCCGAGATGGAGCGGATGGACCAGCGCGAGCCCATCGGTCAGCGCATGACCTGCACCTCCTGGGCGGGTGTCTACGATCTGAACGGCAACATCAACGAATGGGTCAACCTCCCCAAAGAGAAGATGCCCAATCGCAGCGGCCTCAAGGGTGGCTGGTGGGGTCCGGTGCGGTCGCGCTGCCGCCCCACCGTGACCTTCCACAAGGAGAGCGACTACGGCTACGAAGCGGGCTTCCGCTGCTGCACCGACGTCAAAAAATGAAAACGCCGAGCTGCCTGAGCAGCCCGGCGATTCCGACGGTGCGTCGACGCTCAGCTCTTCGCGGCTTTGACGGCCGTGACGAGCTCCGGGACGGCAGTGAAGAGATCCGCCACGAGGCCATAGTCGGCAACCTGGAAGATCGGCGCCTCGGCGTCCTTGTTGATGGCGACGATATTCTTCGACGACTTCATGCCGGCGAGGTGCTGGATGGCGCCGCTGATGCCGATGGCGAAGTACAAGCTCGGGGCGACGATCTTGCCGGTTTGACCGACCTGGTAGTCGCTCGGGGCGTAGCCGGCGTCGCACGCCGCGCGGCTCGCGCCGAGGCCGGCGTTGAAGACGTCGGCGAGGGGCTCAAGGACGGCGTTGAACTTCTCCTTCAGGGCGCGACCGCCGGAGACCACGACGCGGGCCTCGGCGAGCTCGGGGCGCTCGCTCTTGACCTGATCGAAGGAGACGAACTCGACGCGAGACGCCGCCTGACTGGCGGCCGCGACGGTCGATGTCGAGATCGGCGACGCGCCGCCCGAGGCCTCCGCCGGGGCGAAGGCGCTCTGACGGACGCTGACCACCTGGATGGCGGTCGTGATCGTGGCGAAGCCGAACGCGTTGCCCGCGAACATCGGGCGCTTGTAGGAGAGCTTGCCTCCGTCGGCCACGACCTCCGTGATGTCTCCAGCGTAGCCGGCGCCGAGGCGGGCAGCGACGCGGGGGAGCAGGTCCTTGCCGTAAGTGCTCGCCGTACCGACCACGACCGCGTAGGCCTTGGCGACCTGGGCGACGGTGGGGGCATAGCGCTCGGCGAGGTAATTCGCGAGCGACGCGTCCTCGGCCACGAGGATCGATGCTGCGCCTAGGTTCGCGACCTCGGCGGCGGCCGCGGCGACGCCGGAGCCGATCACGAGAATGGAGAACGTTCCGCCCAGCGCCTTGGCGGCGTCGCGCGCAAACGTCACCGCCGAGAGGGTGGTCTTCTTGATGTGGCCGTCGGCCGCTTCGGCGACGACGAGGACGTCACTCATCACAGCACCTTCGCTTCGTTCTTGAGCTTCGCGACGAGCTCGGCGACGTCCTTCACCTTCATGCCGGCCTTGCGGGCGGGCGGGGGCGAGAACGCCTTGTAGGTGACCTTGAGCGCCGTATCTCCGGCGAGGTCCGCAAGCTTCTCCTCGACGAGAGGCTTCTTCTTCGCTGCCATGATCGCGGGCAGCGCCGCGAAGCGAACGCCCTCGTTGTACTTGTGGGTGCGCGCCGTCTTTGTTGAATAGACGCTGTTCGCCGCGACGATGCGCAGATCGACCGTGACGACCGCGGGGAGTTTCACGCGGAGCTTGACGACGCCGCCGTCGACCTCGCGGTCGACGAGCAGGGCGCCCGCCTCTTCCTGGATGGTCGCGGCGAAGGTGGCCATCGGCCAATCGAGGTACTCGGCGAGGAGCTGCCCGACCTGGTTGGTGTCGCCATCGACGGTCTGCTTGCCCATGAGGACGACGTCCGGCTTCTCCTTGTCGACCAGAGCCTTGAGCGCGCGCGCGACGACATCGCCGTCGAGCTGGTCATCCGTCGCGTCCACGCGGATGGCGCGGTCGGCCCCGGTCGCGAGGGCGGCGCGGAGCGTCGGCTCGCACTCCTTCGGGCCGAACGTCACGACGACGACCTCGCCCACGCGCACCTTCGGCGTCGCGCCATTCTCGGTCAGCCGCAGCGCCGCCTCGAGGGCATACTCATCGAAAGGATTGGGCTTCCACTCGAGGCCCGTGGTGTCGACGCGATCCGCCGATGCGGGGATCTTCACCTTGTTCGCGTTGTTGGGGTCGGCGACTCGCTTGAGCGGCACGAGGATCTTCACGAACGGTACTCCTTCACATTTCACCAGAGGTGAATCAGCGAATTCTCTGGGCGCCACGACCTCGGGCGCGAGCGATGCACGCGGATGTGGCGTACATAGCCCGACGCGTCAAGGACACCTCGGCCCGTGCAGCGGCTGGTTTTCTTGGTACGTTGCGGCCCGCAGGCAGCGCGCGGACGTCCTCATGCCCACGCCGATGTTCAAGGTGCTCGCGCAGTCACTGCGTCTCGGCCAGCCGCCGGACGCGACGTCGGCGGTGCGCGTGCTCGTGGAGGCCATCGAGAAGCAGTCCGCGGAGATCGACGATCTGCGCGCGAAGCTCTCGATCGCCAATTCGCGGATCCAGTACGCCGAGGCTCGTCTGGGTCGCATCATCGAGGCCACCGAGCCCGACCTCGCCCGTGACGATTCGCCGCCTTCGAGCCACGCCGCGCAGAGCGCGCAGCAGCCGCAAAGCCCGCACGCAGCGGGTCCGCCCGCGGGCCAGGTGGAGAGCAGCCGCGCATCGCAACGACCGCCGCCGATGCCGCCCGCTCACAGCCCTCCTTCCCCTCACCAGCAGGCCCCACAAGCTGCTCCGATGCGATCGCCCAGCGTGCGCCCGCCGGCCATTCCGCATGCGCTGCCGATCCCGCAGGCACCCAGCCTGCCGCAGGGGCTCGCCAACCCGCACCCGCCGCTCAACATCCCGCAGCCGATGCCTTTGCCGCAGATGTCTCAGCAGCTGGCCCAGATGGCGCAACCTCCGATGCCGCAGGTCACGCCGCCGCGGGGCTTGCCGGCGACTCCCCGGTCGCCAGCGGTCCCGACGCTCCTGTCGCAGCAGCAGAAGCCGCCCATGCTGCACGACCTGGTCGACGACGGCGGATTCGACGAGTTCAATCAGACGTTGGTGATCAACAAGCGCGACGTGCTGCAGGTCGCTCGCGCCGAGGCGCCCTTTCCTCTAGGCCGCGGCCCGGAGCGACAGCGCGCCCACACCGCCGCGACGCCGTTCCAGCCCGCGTTGCAGCCGACGCCGCCGGTGAGCTCGCCGCCCTTGAGCGTGGGCGTGCGGTCGCAAGCTGAGCCAGCGACGAGCCCTGCCGCCAGGCCCGAAAGGCCCCCCGTGGCAGACGGGACGAAGACCGGTTTGCACGCCTATCGACCGAGCCCTGACGATCCGCGGGCCGTCCTGCTGGCCCGGGCGGCGCAGATCGCGTCCGACCGGGCCGCGCTCGCCAGCATCATCGACGAAGCGGAAGAGGCTGGCAGCAACGACGACTTCACGCTCACCGATCAAACGGCGCGCGTAGATCTCTCGGGACTCACCGAGCTCGAGCAACGTGCCGCCGAGCGAAAGCGCGCCGATCGCGACGGAGACTGACCGTGGCCACCACCACCGATTTCCTTGTCCTGGGCTCCGGCATCGCGGGCCTCACCTTCGCCCTGGAGGCTGCCGAGCGCGGCGAGGTGACAATCGTCACCAAGCGGGCGCGCCAGGAGTCGAACACCCGGTGGGCACAGGGAGGCATCGCTGCGGTCTTCGACCCCGCCGACTCGGTCGACGCCCACGTCGCCGACACGCTCGATGCCGGCGGGGGCCTGTGTCACGAGGTCGTCGTGCGCATCTGCGCGGAGGAGGGCCCGGCACGCGTCCGCGAGCTTGTCGAACGGGGCGCGCGTTTCGATCGCGACGCCGAAGGCGAGCTGCACCTCACCCGCGAAGGCGGGCATTCTGCACGCCGGGTGGTGCACGCGACCGACGCCACTGGCGCCGAGGTCGAGCGGGCGCTCGTCGCGCGCGCCGACGCCCACCCGAACATCCACTTCCTCGAGCACCACACCGGCGTCGACCTCATCGTGCTGTCGCGCTTCGGCGGACCGGAGTTCTGCGCCGGCGCGTACGTGCTCGACGAGTCCACAGGCGAGGTCGGCACGTTCCTCGCGCGCGCGACCATCCTGGCGACCGGCGGGGCCGGCAAGGTCTACCTCTACACGACCAACCCCGACGTCGCGACCGGTGACGGCGTGGCGATGGCCCATCGCGCGGGGGCCGAGGTCGGAAACATGGAGTTCTATCAATTCCATCCGACCTGCCTCTATCACCCGCTCGCCAAGAGCTTTCTCATCTCCGAAGCACTGCGCGGCGAAGGCGCCGTGCTGCGCCTGACCGACGGCTCGTCCTTCATGGAGCGGCACGACAAGCGCCTCGAGCTCGCGCCGCGCGACATCGTCGCGCGCGCCATCGACTTCGAGATGAAGCGCACCGGCACCGAGCACGTCTTGCTCGACATTTCGCACAAGCCGGCGAGCTTCGTGCGCGAGCACTTCCCGACCATCCACGCGCGGTGCCTCACGTTCGGGATCGACATCACGACCCAGCCCATCCCCGTCGTTCCGGCCGCGCACTTCATGTGCGGCGGCGTCAGTACCGATCTCCACGGGCGCACCACCGTCCCGGGCCTGTGGGCCATCGGCGAGGTCGCATTCACCGGTCTGCACGGCGCCAATCGCCTCGCGTCGAATTCCCTGCTCGAAGGGATGGTCTTCGGTCACCGCGCGGCGCAGCGCCTCGCCCAGGAGCTTTCGTCGATCGTTCCCCCGAACGCGGCGTCGGTGCCCGAGTGGCAGACCGGCAACGCCGCGGCCAGCGACGAGGCCGTCGTCGTCACCCACGACTGGGACGAGCTGCGCCGCACCATGTGGAACTACGTCGGCATCGTCCGATCGACCGCGCGGCTCAAGCGCGCGGCAAGCCGCATCGCGCTGCTCCAGGAGGAGATCCGCGAGTACTACTGGAAGCACCTGGTCACCCGCGATCTTCTGGAGCTCCGCAACATCGCGACCGTCGCCCAGCTGATCGTCGAGTGCGCGGCGGCGCGGCACGAGAGCCGCGGCCTGCACAGCACGATCGACTTTCCGGAGACGCGCACCGATCTCGCCATCGACACGCTGGCGAAGCGCGGCGTCCCGGCGTATCTGCGAACGCGATGAGGTCGAGCTTTCCTCCGGGCATGCCTGGCGAGCCCGCGCATCCGTCACACCCGCCTCCCCTGCCTCCGCCGGCCGACAAGAGTATCAAGCCGATGTCGGCGTTCGGTGCCGCCGGCTGGACGCTCGCGGCCTCCGTGCTGCTCGTTGCGCTGTTCGCGCTGACGTTGAAGCTGCGCCCGAGCGCCGAGGGCGACATCGTCAACGCCTTCGGGTGCCAGGCGATCGCCTACCTCGCCGTCCTCTTCGTCATCCTCCGCATCCATGCGCCAGAAGCGAGCATTCGCGCGCTGGTCGGCCTGCGCCGCACCCACGTCGGCATCTACCCGCTCGCCATCGGGCTCGGCGCTGCCATCGGCCTGCCGGCGAACTTCGCATACGCTGTGCTGATCGAGCGCTTTCCCACGCCCGACCACGGCGGCATCGCGGAGGCTTTCCAGAAGGCCGCGATGGGTCAGCGCGTCGCGATCGGCCTGATCGTCGTCGTGCTCGGCCCGCTCCTGGAAGAGCTGTTCTTCCGCGGCGCCATCTACCGCCCGCTCCGCATGCGCCACGGGGCGCGCAATGCGTGCCTGCTCGTCGGGCTCTACTTCGGGCTCGCTCACACCGCGGAGTGGCAGTCGCAGATCCCGATCGCGCTGGTCGGCGTCGCCGTGGCCGGCGTTCGGCAATGGAGCGGCGCGCTGGGCCCGGCGTTCGCGATGCATGCCGCGTTCAACAGCGTCGGCCTCGCCCAGCTCGCCCTCGCTCCTCGCCTCGACTTCCTCGATGGTCCCAAGCCCGCGTGGATTGTGGTGGCCGCCGCCGTCTCGGCGCTATGCCTGGTCGCCATCGCGCGCATCGGCGTCCGCAGCTCGACTGGGCAAATGGCCCGCCAGCGCGACCTCGAGGACGTTGTGGCCTGTTCCGCGAAGGGTCGCGGAACATGACGCCGGCCCCGCGCGTCGCCCTGTCTCTTCCAGGCGGCGGCCCCTCCGGGGCGCTCTATCAAGTGGGCGCGCTGGCCGCGATCCACGACCACGCGGGCGGCCTCGACAGCTTTGCCCTCTACATGGGCAACGCCGGCGGCTCGGTCGTCGCAGCCTGCCTCGCTGCCGGCGTCCCGATCGATCGCATCTATCGTGGCCTGCTCGATCCGGCCGACGACTTCTTCGCCCTCGACGCTCGCACCGTCCTGCGGATCGACGTCGACGAGTGGCGGCGAATGACCCGGACCCTCAGCCTCGCTGCGCGCCACGCCCTGTTGCGCTGGCTTCCCGGCCGCGGCCTGCAGGGCGACGCGCGCATGCAAGATCTGGTGGCCGATCAGGTCGAGGGCTTTGCGGACTCGCTGCCTGCCGGCCTCTTCACGCTCGCTCGATTCGAGCGCTTCCTGGCCGATTTCTTCCTTCGCCGCGAGGTGCCCAACACCTTCCGCGGGATGCCGAGACGGCTGCGGATCTCGGCGCAGGATCTCGATTCAGGTGAGCGCGTGCTGTTCGGGAGCAAAGGCCACGACGACGTTCCGGTGTCGCTCGCCTGCGCCGCCTCTTGCGCGTTGCCAGTGGTGTTTTCGCCGGTGCGCATCGGCGGACGCCACTTCGTCGACGGCGGTCTGCAGCGGACCGCCCACCTCGACGCCGCGCACGAGCTGGGCTGCGATCTCGTCGTGGTCGTCAGCCCCCGCGTCCCCGCCGGGGCGCGCGGAGAGGCCGTACCGACCGGCCACGGCCCGCGGGCCAGCGTGCGCGACAAGGGCATGACCTGGGTCTACAACCAGGCGCGCCGGATCTCGGCGCGCGCCCAGCTCCAGTTCGAGGTGGCCTCGGCCCCCGCCGGGACGGCAGCCCTGGTGCTGGAGCCGGAGCCGGAGGACACGATCCTCTTCATGAAGGGGACCAGCACTCCTGAGGCGCGCCGCGCCATGCTCGAGTACGCTTACCGCACGACCAAGTCGCGCCTCGCGACGTGGCTCGAGCAGCGGCCCGAGCTGGGCGAGCGGATGGGCTGGAAGTGAAGTTGGTCAGCGAGGGCTGCCGGCCCGCTGCGTCGTAGGTCCCCCGCCGACCTGCTACGCGATCGCGCATCCCTCGTCACGGCTGACGCGTAGTCTCCTGGTCCCATGGCTGACCCGCCCCAGGGCGTGACTCCCCTCATCGTGGAGAGGAGCTTCGTCGCTCGCTCCACGCCCGCGGAGCTGTGGGACGTCATCACCGACACCGAGGTGCTCAACCGCGCGGCGGGGCTCGGTCGACTGTCGGTCGAGCCGCTGCAAGACGAAGGTGCCGCGCGGTTCCTCATCCGCACCAAGCTCGGCGGCTTCAACGTCGAGTACGAAGAGTTTCCCTTCGAGTGGGTGAGGCCCAAGCGCTTTGCGGTGCGACGCCGCATGCGCAATGGCCCGGTCCACGAGCTGGCGATGGCGTTCCTCCTCGACGCTCTTCCCGGCGGCGGAACCGGCGTGCGCCTTCGGCTCATACTCCACCCTCGGGTTGGCCTGATGCGTCCGGTGCTGCGCATCTCTGCGCAGAGCAGCCTCGGAGACATCGAGAAGCAGATCCAGCGCACCGACGAGGCCCTCGGTCGTGCGGCCAACGGCATGCCGCCACCCTCGACCGTCAGCCACGCCGACGAACGCGCGCTGGGTCGGGCTGCGAGCGAGCTTGCCGCGACGACCTCGAAGGAGCTCGTCGAGCGATTGGCCGACGTGGTGCGCAGCTCGACCGACTTCGATCTCTCGCGCATCCGTGCCTACGAGCTCGCCGATCGCTGGAAGCTCCCGCGCCGCGCGGTCCTCGAGGCTTGCCTGGCGGCGGTCCGATCCGGCCTCTTCGAGCTGCGCTGGGAGCTCATCTGTCCGTCGTGTCGCACCGCCGCCGCATCGATGACCTCGCTTTCCGAGCTTGCGGGTCATGGGCGCTGCCAGCTGTGCGACCTCGCCTTCGGCCTCGACCTCGACGAGTCGGTGGAGCTGGTCTTTTCGCCGGCTTCGAGCATCCGCGAGATCGATCGCGGGCCGTATTGCATCGGCGGCCCGGCGCGCACGCCCCACGTTCTTTCGCAGATGGTCCTGCCGGCGAACGCCAGCGGCGACATCGAGGCGCCTGGCGACTTGGGCGCCACCCGCCTCTTCGTGCGGGGCGGCGACATGATGCGCCTGGACATCGAGGCGGGCGCGCCGCCGACGCTCAAGCTCGACGCCTTTGCCGGAGCATGGCCACGACGCGCAAAGATCGCACCCGCCGGAGTCGTCACGGTCGACAACACCGGCCACCCCGAAAGGCACGTGAAGATCGAGCAATCGGACGGTCAGCACTTTGGTACGCCGGCGCGCGACGTGACTCTCCTTCCGGCCTTTCGACGGGATTTTTCGACCGATCTGCTGCGCCGGGATCTGGCGCTGAAGGTCGCCCGTGTCGCCCTCCTCTTCACCGATCTGACTGGATCGACCGCGCTTTATGCGCGCGAAGGCGACGCCCGCGCCTTCCGCGTCGTCCTCGACCATTTCGACGTTCTTCGCGAGGTGATCGAGCGCTGCGGCGGCGTCATCATCAAGACCATCGGCGATGCCGTCATGGCGACGTTCTCGAGCGATCTCGATGCGGTTCGCGCGTCGTGGGCAGCGCTGCACGCGTTCGAAACATTCCGGGCCGGCGACGAGGCCCGCGCCGAGACGCGGCTGAAGCTGGGTGTCTTTTCCGGACCTTGCTACGTCGTCACCGCGAACGGGATCCTGGACTACTTCGGCCAGACCGTGAACATGGCAGCGCGCCTGCAGGGCGAGGCGCGGTCGGGGGAAATCGTCCTCGTCGAAGCGCTCGGCAAGGAGGCGGTCAGGGCCGGCGCATTCCCCGGCGACGCGGTGAGCGAAGCAGAGAAGGTCAGCCTGAAAGGAATCGACGAGCACGTCTCGATCGTTCGCGTCTCGGCCGTGGTCCGCACCTGCGCGGAGCGGCGGTTCAAGCCGATCTGAGCCCGTAGGCCCTGCCGCTGCCGAGGCTTGCGCTCGGGACCACAACCCGCGAGCCTGGGGCGATGATTTTGGGGAGCTCCTCTCGCCGCGCCAGCCTGGCTGTCGCATCGTTGTTCGTCCTTGCGGTGTCGGCCTTCTCGGTCGGCTGCGAAAAGAAGGACGACGACGAAAAGAGCGGTTCGTCGGCGGCCCCGATCGCTCCCGCTCCGCCGCCCCCGCCGCCGCAGGCCCCCGCCGCGCCGGCGCCGGCGGCTCCCACGCCGGCCGCGCCCGCTGGAGGCGACGTCACCCGTTATCCGGACGAGTCGCCGCTGACCGGCGGCGCCAACGTCAGCAACGACGTGAGCGCGCACAAGCAGGCCAGCCAGGCCTCCGAGATCGTCCAAGCGATCGCGCGCGGCTCCGCGGTCACCAAGGTCGCCCGCTCCGGGCTGTGGACCCTTATCAGCTGGAAGCAAACGACCGGCGACAAGATGGGCTGGGTCGAGTCGGCCAAGGCCTTCAACGACAGGTACGAGCAGCGGACCGTGGTGCCGCAGCAGGTCATCGACGAAGGTCGACGCCGCGGAGTTCTCCGCCCGAGGTGAAATGTCGACGCGGGCCTGCGAGGCCTGTCACGCTCGCGACGGCTCGTGCCTAGGAGGGCGCTGGGAAACGTCGCGAGCGACCCGATAGCAAGGCGCCGGGGGGGACCGGCCGGAAGCGTACTTCCTGTACGCTGAGGACCGGTGGGCCCCCGGCAACGCAGCTAGCGGGG
>Ga0105046_10005472_pt1 | contig 20104 bp, 17 predicted proteins | sample MAT03_FD_78385 | JGI IMG/M metagenome (GOLD analysis project Ga0105046, IMG submission 78385) | Freshwater microbial communities from Lake Fryxell liftoff mats and glacier meltwater in Antarctica - MAT-03 (megahit assembly) | ecosystem: Environmental > Aquatic > Freshwater > Ice > Liftoff... | reverse complement strand
CTTCACTTCTTCACTTCTTCACTTCTTCACTTCTTCACTTCTTCACTTCTTCACTTCTTCACTTCTTCACTTCTTCACTTCTTCACTTCTTCACTTCTTCACTTCTTCACTTCTTCACTTCTTAACACCCAACTCAACCTCTTCATTCGGCACCATAAAGAGCAGCACCAAACCCACCACGAAGAAGCTGCCAATGATCACCACCGTATTGCGCAGGTCCCCGGTCAGTTGGAAGACCAGTCCATATGCGAAGGTGCCCAGCACTGTGCTCATATAAAAGCTCACATCGTAGAACGCGAAGTACGAAGCGTGGTCAATGGTATCGGGCAGGAACTTGGAATAGGTACTTCTTGAGAGTGCTTGGCTCCCGCCCATAACAAGACCCACGCCGCAAGCGAGCAGGTAGAATTCACTGGCCCAATGCACCATGTAGGCACCCACGCAAAGCAGTACCCAAATGAAGCAACCGATCATGAGCGCACGCACGTTCCCGAACATCTTGCTCAAGTACACGAACAAGAATGCACCAACGGCAGCAACGAGTTGGATCAGCAGGATACTGATGATCAAACTAGCATCGCTGATCGGCCCTGCAACACCATTCGCATCCATCTCCTGCACCTCCACCTTGGCATAGGTAACAGCGAGGTACATCACGGTCTGGATCCCCATGTTCAGGACGAAGAAGGCCATGAGGAAACTGTTCAACCTCCGCGTGCTTTGCAACTCCTTCCACACCTTCCGCAACTCGCGATAGCCGTTCGCCACAACGTTCCCCGTGGGCTTTCGGCCGTAAGGATTGTCAGGTAGCACGCAGAAGGCGAATTGGGCGAAACCGGCCCACCAGATCCCCACGGTAATGAACGTGATCCGGGCAGGCAGGCCATCCTTGTCCGGGATCCCGAACCACTGCGGCTTCATCACCATCATCAGGTTGATGATCAACAGGAGCACGCTACCGATGTAGCCCATGGAATAGCCACGTGCACTGATGCGATCATGGTCCTCACGTTCGGCGATCTCGGGCAGGAATGCGTCGTAGAAGATCAAGGAGCCACTGAAACCGATGCAGGCAAGCATGACCAGTGCCAAGCCGATCCACAAATGCTCGAACCCAAAGAAGAACAGCCCTGCACAACTAATGGATCCAAGGTAGCAGAAGACCTTCAGGAATTTCTTCTTCTGACCGGTGTGGTCGGCGATGCCGCTGAGGATCGGCGAAATTATAGCGACCAACAGGAAACCGGCGGACAAGGCGTATGAGTAAAGGGATTGTGCGGGCAAGCCATACTTCTCAAGTACAAGGTCATTCCCCTCAACAATGGTGATCGCGGCGTAGAAGATCGGGAAGACCGCCGAGGTGATCGTGAGCGAGTAGACCGAATTGGCCCAGTCGTACATCGTCCAGCCACGTATCAAGCGGGGGTCGCCCTTTTGCATGGGGCGGAAGGTATGGAGGGATCACTTCACCGGCGATCCTGTTTCACTCTCTCATTGATGACGTTTATTGTTGGGTACCTCTTTGACGTTCAAGGTCGTTCCGGCAACACGGATCGTAAACACAACCGCGAACGCTAAAGACATGCTCGATTGTCACTCCGGGCGAAGGGAGGCTCTGCGACCGTAGACCCGGAGTCTCACCAATGCCTAGCACAGACATTTGTGAGACTCCGTCCCGCAGCCCGCTCCATGTGGCTGCGGGAAACCGGGACCCCGATCTACGATCGCCCCCGGTTTCCGGAGGGACGTTCGTTGGGCTGCGCATTGCGAAACTGCTGATCATAGATCCGGAGACGCAACAGAACGTCACTCCGAAGGAAGTATGGCTCTGCGAACGTAGACCCACTCGATCGTCACTCTGGGTTTACGTTCCCCGATCTGCGATCCCTTCTGCCAATGAAAGCAGTCGACTAGGTCCGCCACACAATACCCATGGAGGGATCACTTCACCACGTCCACTTCCACGCGCCGGTTCTTGCTCATTCCGAGGTTCGTACCGGTATCATCCACCGGTACATCCCCTGCCTTGGATTCCACGAACATGCGGCCGGTATCGATACCGGATTCCACGAGCGCATCGCGGATCACCTCGGCGCGCTCCTTGCCCAGGACGAGCAGATCGGGGCGCACGCGGGTACGCTCCATTTCAGTGGCATCCATGTGTCCGATCAACTTCACTTTCAAGGTCGAGTCGGCCTTGAGGATCTCCACCATATCGTTCAAGCGGGATTCCATGGCGATATCGATCCCTCCTTGGAATCGTTTGAAGTAGAAGGTCTGCCGATCCAGTTTGTCGGTGGGTTTCAGGTTGGGATTGTTCGCTTCCTTCGCGCTGAAGATGTATTCACTTTCGGCATTGTCCAACTGTTCGCAGGAACATTCGCCCCGGTTCTTGATCGGATACACTTCGACGTTATCAATGTAGTAGTACGCACTGAAGACCTGTTGGCGCGTTTCACCGCGTGGACGCTTCACTTTGGCGTTCGGTGTCTTTTCCGTAGCCGAGAAATTACCGATGGTAAGGAACTGTTCAAAGCCATCAGCCTTGTATGCACCGCACACCCCTTGCCAGCTGAAGACATCATCGTAGATCTTTGTGCGCAGCTGCGGCACTTTCACCTCGTTTGTCAAGCTCGCTGCGTCCTCTTGTTCGATGCGTTGTTTCCCGAGGTATGCCCCCAGCTCGCCAGTCGCGTATTTGCTCAGATCACCAAGGTTCACGTAGTAGCTCACGCAGTAGAGTGAATCCTTCTTCATGGGCTTGGCCAATTTGGCCTGGAGGTAAGAACGGGGTTCCTTGTTCCCGTAGCTCCACCAACGGATCCCGGCGTAGTTGATCCCGCTCAGGGCACTCTGTTCACCTGCGAAATTCTTCGGTACGGAGATCCCGGTCTCATTGGTGGCATCCTCACTGAACAGATCCGCCTTCTGCTTGGTTGCCGAACCCCAGCCGGTTGCGTATTCAATACCTCCGGTGCGCTTCAATTTCTTGCCTTCCACGGTCTCAAAATCGCCGTTGCTCACCCAGTTGCGATCATGATCGATCAGCTGGGCATTGACGGTTGCACTAAGGAAGGCGAAGGAACAAAGGAGTATGGTCCGGGTCATGTGTGGTTGTGGTTGGTGGAGCGGGTGGAGGCGGAATTCATTCCGTTCCTACGGTAGGCAAGATAGATGAACGATTGCATTTGCCAATTTCCGTGCCACCGTTGGGCAATGTGGTGAACAAGGTGTAATTCTCTTACCCCTCCTGCGCCTTGCGAATGATGTTCAATGCGCTACCGGCTTTGAACCAACCGATCTGTGCGTCGTTGTAGGTCTGGTTACACATGATCGTATCGCTGGTCCCGTCCTTGTGCTTGAAAACCAAGGTGAGCGGCTTGTTCGGAGCGAAGGAAGTAAGGTCGGTAAAGTCGATCCTGTCATCTTCTTGGATCTTGTCGTAGTCGGCCTCGTTGGCGAAGGTAAGAGCGAGCATGCCCTGCTTCTTCAGGTTGGTCTCGTGGATCCTCGCGAAGCTTTTCACCAACACCGCACTGACACCCAGGAACCGAGGTTGCATGGCGGCATGTTCACGGCTTGAACCTTCACCGTAGTTGTGGTCGCCAACGATGATACTTGGCTGGCCTTTCGCCTTGTAGTCGCGCTGTGTAGCGGGAACGGCACCGTATTCACCGGTCCGCTGGTTCTTCACCTTATCGGTTTCTCCGTTGAAGGCATTCGTTGCACCGATCAACGTGTTGTTGCTGATGTTGTCCAGGTGGCCACGGTAGCGCAACCAAGGGCCGGCCATGCTGATATGGTCGGTGGTGCATTTGCCTTTCGCCTTGATCAATAACACGGCATCGGTGATGTTCTTTCCGTTCCATGCAGCGAAAGGTTCGAGAAGTTGCAGGCGCTCACTGTCGGGCTTTACGATCACTTCAACGGAGGCTCCGTCCGCAGCAGGCGCTTTGAAGCCGGCATCCTTCACATCGAAGCCCTTGGGCGGTAATTCCAATCCCTTCGGCTCGTCCAACTTCACTTTCTTTCCTTCCTCGTTCACCAACTCGTCGGTAAGGGGGTTGAAGGAGAGCTTACCTGCAATGGCCATTGCCGTTACGATCTCCGGTCCGGCCACGAAAGCATGGGTGTTCGGGTTGCCATCGTTGCGTTTCGCGAAGTTGCGGTTGAAGCTGGTAATGATCGAATTCTTCCTGTTGGGGTCGTTCGTGTGCCGCGCCCACTGGCCGATGCATGGTCCGCAGGCATTGGCGAGCACTATGCCACCCATCTTCTCGAAGGTGTTCAGGATACCATCACGTTCCGCAGTGAAACGCACTTGCTCACTACCGGGGGTGATGGTGAATTCGCTCTTCACCTTCAGCTTCTTGTCCACGGCCTGCTGGGCGATGGAAGCGCTACGCGTAAGGTCTTCGTAACTGCTGTTGGTGCACGAACCGATCAAGCCGACCTCCAGCTCCTCCGGCCAGTTGTTCTCCTTTACCGCAGCGGCGAATTTGCTGATCGGCCATGCGAGGTCCGGGGTGAAGGGTCCGTTCACATGAGGCTCCAAGGTGTTCAGGTCCAGCTCGATCACTTGGTCGAAGTACTTCTCTGGATCTGCATAAACCTCCGGGTCACCGATCAAGTGCTCGGCAACTAGATCCGCCATGGCGGCGAGTTCCGTGCGGCCGGTCCCTTTCAGGTAACGGCGCATGCTATCATCATAACCGAACGTGCTTGTGGTCGCACCGATCTCCGCACCCATGTTGCAGATGGTACCTTTTCCGGTGCAGCTCAGGCTCTCGGCACCGGGTCCGAAGTATTCCACGATCGCACCAGTGCCACCCTTCACCGTAAGGATACCGGCCACCTTCAGGATCACATCCTTGGCTGATGCCCAGCCGCTCAACTTTCCGGTGAGTTTGACGCCGATGATCTTGGGCCATTTCAATTCCCAAGCGAGGCCGCTCATCACGTCACACGCATCTGCACCACCAACGCCGATCGCCAACATGCCCAAGCCGCCGGCATTTACCGTATGGCTGTCCGTACCGATCATAAAGCCACCGGGGAATGCGTACTGCTCCAACACCACTTGGTGAATGATCCCTGCACCCGGTTTCCAGAAACCGATGCCGTATTTATTGCTGATACTTTCGAGGAAGTTGAACACCTCGTTGCTCTTCAACAGTGCTTCTTTCAGGTCTTCCTTGGCACCAACACGGGCTTGGATCAGGTGATCACAATGGACGGTACTTGGCACGGCCACTTGCTTTCGTCCAGTGGTCTTGAACTGCAACAAGGCCATTTGCGCCGTGGCATCCTGCATGGCCACCCGGTCCGGAGCGAAATCGACATAATCCTTGCCTCGGCCGAAAGTGTCCTTTGCTTCACCATCCCACAGGTGGGTATAGAGGATCTTTTCGGTCAACGTGAGCGGCTTCCCGACGATCTTACGGGCGGCGGCCACACGGGCGGGGTAGCGGCCGTACACCGCTTTGATCATGTCGAGGTCGAAAATTTGGGCCATGGTGTGGAATGCAGTTTGAGGCCGCAAAGGTAAGGTTGCACGGGGAGTGGTGAAGGAACTTGGAAAAAGCTATCGCTTCGTAACAAAAAGAGGAACCGCGAAAGCGCGTGAATGGTCGGAAATAGATCCGTCTATTTCCGTCCATTTGCGCCCATTGGTGAAATGGGAACTGCGTTAAACAGAGCAGGCGGATCAATTCCGATCCGCCTGCTGCAATTATTGGGCAATACGATCAGTTTTCGATCGATGCGGCCAAGCTGTCCATGGCCATTATGTTCAGTGCCCCTTCTCCATGGGCCGTTGGGTTACCCAATAGATCCATATTGCTCAACAAGGTGGCCAGCTCCACGTTCACCTGAATGGTGATCGGGGTTCCAGCAACCACATCTTGGTGTACATGGGCGTGGGTATCGCGAACGAGCGCATCGCCCACACAATGGTACGCGAAGCTGGAGTCGACACCGGCCTCGAACGAACCGTTGTTGTCCATGTCCACATAACCTTCCATGCGTAGGAATTTCCGGACATTGGTCCACGACCACATCATATCGGCCACGTTGAGCGGGTAGGGTTCCACCGTAGGGTCACTGTGGTTATCATCATAGTCAAGACCCAGTTGGATGTGCGCTTCGTGGACATGTGCAGGAGAACTCATGGTGCCCAATGAGAACAGGTTGTCCGAGGCACTAGCGGCTGCGTTCACCAGCATACGGGAATTGGGGAATTCGGCAACTTGTACATCAACATCGTTGGTCAGTTCAATGTGCGAGGCATAGAAGCGCAGGTCGGTGAACCGGATGTTGTGGTTCTCCATGTCGAAATACGTTTCGGTCATATCGAACGGTGTACCGAAGTGGAGGAAGTTGAATTGGATCTTCACTTCCGAAGTGGTAACGGCTGGTGTTACCGGTGTGGGTTCCACGGGGTCCTTTTTACAGGCAACGAAAAGTGCGGAACTGGCGGCCAATGCGGCCAAGGTCAATGTCAATTTGTTCATGTTGGTTCTCAGGATCTGACGATGTTGTATGTGATCCCTGCTACAAAACGTTCGCGGTTGGGCACCATCAGTTCACCCAAGTTATGCGCTACGGCCAACTGGAAGGTTGCTGAAAGGCCCCAATTGCGCCACCACACGCGGGATCCCACGTGGGCGAACAGGGTTGAACTGCCGGTACCTTCAAGGCTTTCGCCGTTGCTGGCATCCATGCCGTACAGTTCGTGGTAAGCGCCCAAGGAGGGGGCGAATTTCCAGTTCTCACCGAAGTTGAACTGGTGGAAGTATTCCGCAGTGGTGCTCAGGCCATGTCCCAATCGCTCGGCGTTGGAATTTGTGGTATTGTTCCGGCCCACCATGGAGATCCCAAAACCGTTCTTCCGATAGCGGACCTTGTATTCCAAGGAAGCAAGCACATCCCACGTTCCAGTGCCGGGTTGCAGGTCCATGGGGACCTCGGTATTGTTGTACTTGGCAATTGTGGAGCCCAGCGGCACCTTTGCCCCCGCTCCCAGCATGATCCGGTGGACCACACGATCGTCCGTCGCTTTGCACTTGGTATTCGCCACCAGGTAACGCGCAATGAACAGCGGATCACCCATGCCGTAGACATCACTGCGTGCGTAGCCATCGGTCGCTTGGTAGTTGTTCACCATCGGGATGGAAATGAGCACGGCGAAACGGTCGGTAAACCAAAGGTCCGCGCGCAACTCTGCAACTTGGTACAGCTCTCTGTAGTGAATATTGCGTGCCACCTCAGGAGCGGCGCCATGCCCACCATGTTTCTGTATGAGTGGTGGAGCACCACCTACGAGCAGGTCGCCTTCAAGGCGGCGGTACCGATACATCAACGAGATGGAACTGGCGCGATCGTTGGGTTGGATGCCCAAATAAATGCCACACACATCGCAGCAGTAGCCGAAGGTTGATGCACACAGCAACAACCATGCGACCAAGAAGGTTTTCATTTGGTGCTAGGTTGGTTCCTTTGGGAGGAAAGGAAGTGAAGAGGTATAGACGTGAGGACGTGAGGAAGTGAAGAGGTAGGAAAGCCGAGCCTGTGTCTCGTTCCTTTGCCTTTGGAAAGAAGTGAAGATCGAATGGTCGCACTATCTGATCGGAAGCGCAGCATCCTCACCTCCTTACATCCTTCCTTTGCGAAGAAATCAAGGTTGAAAAGCCGAACGAACTCGTCGGTAGTACAACATCCTCACCTCTTCACGTCCTCACCTCCTACCTGCATTACCCTCGAGGCACGTGATCGTCGGATCGGAAGAAGCCGGTCCGGATGGCTGCGGGCATATGCGGAAAATTCCGTTCCGTAGCGGGCAGTAGAAGCACGGGTTGCACAGCACCGACGGGCACCTGTGGTTCCAACCGTACTTGGATCCGCTCTACGGGCAATTCTTGGGTCGATTCCGATTCGAGTGCCCTGAAACGCTTGGAAAGTTGGCATTCGCCGTGGCAGGTACGCATGGCCTCCACCACATCGCGTTGCACACAAAGCTCCTTTTCGATCTGTGCTCGATGCAGGTGGAACTCAAGTAGCACCACAAATGGGGCAAAGAGCATTGCTGTGAACAAACACAGCACAAGGACTCCAGAGGCGCGGAACATGTGGCAAAAATAAGCAGTGGGGTCGGACCGTAACTGACGCATATCATTTCCCCGTCCTACATTCGGCATCACGTTATCAGAACCACCAATAGCCTTTTCGTAGCATGCACGCAGGACGCAGATTCACGTTCAAGGAGGTCATTCGATGGACGCGACGAGATATCCTATTCTACTTGGTGCTGGCCACCATACCCACCTTGCTCTACCAGTTCTTGGATTGGACCTGGCTCACGGTCCCTTGGGTACCGATCGCCTTGGTGGGCACGGCGGTGGCCTTCGTAACGGGGTTCAAGAACAACGCCACGTACGACAGACTTTGGGAGGCCCGAACGATCTATGGCGGCATTGTGAATTCCAGTCGTGCTTGGGGCATCATGGTCATGGATTTTGTAACGAACAAACACGCCCAACAGCCGATCTCTTCAGAGGCATTGCGCAAGATCCACAGCGCATTGATCCACCGCCACATTGCATGGTTGCATGCTTTGCGTTTCCAATTGCGTGTGCCACGCGCTTGGGAACACATGATCAAGAGCTACAACAAGGAATACCGGAAATGGTACACCGTAGACGAGGTTGATAACAAGGTGGAGGATGCACTAACCGGACTTATTTCACCGGTGGAAAAAGCGCTTGTTTTGGGCAAGTCGAACACAGCGACCCAGTTGATCGCCCAGCAAAGCAAGGCCTTGCGCGAACTGCTGGAACAAGGCTTGATCGAGGACTTCCGCCACATGGAACTGGAAAAGCAGCTGGTTGAATTCTATGCGTTACAGGGCAAGTGCGAACGGATCAAGAACTTCCCCTACCCGCGTCAATTCGCAACATTGAACCTGATGTTCGTTCGGCTCTTCATTTCGTTGGTCCCCTTCGGCATGCTGGGCGAATTCGCAAAAATGGGCGCTGGCTTCGTTTGGCTTACCATTCCATTCAGCGCGTTGGTGGCGTGGGTATTCAACATGATGGAGAAGATCGGTGAAAGCACCGAGAACCCTTTCGAAGGCAGTCCGAACGACGTGCCCATAACGGCATTGACACGAACGATAGAGATCGACCTACGCGAGATGTTGGACGAAAAGGATATCCCGCAGCCGTTGAAGCCGTTGAATTTGATCTTGTCGTAAAGGTCGAATTGTCAGCGTGCAACAAGGAGTTTTGCAAAACCCTTCACCCCGGATCTGTCTTGCAGTTGAATAGTGTACATACCCGATCCGAGTTCTTCGGTCGCCAAGGTGATCGGTGAAGCCGCGGAATAACTTTCCAGCCGAACGACCTGCCCCATGGCATTGGTGATCAACAGCTTCACTGGCCCTTGAGTATTCGGAGGAAGTTGGATGCGAACCACATCGGATGCAGGGTTGGGGAATACGGTGAACGGTGCTCCCGCCAGCTCCGGCACGCCGGTCGAAAAATCGCCGAAGATGCGCTCATAATTCTCCGCGAAGGAATAGCTCCCATTGCACGCCGGTGCCGCATCCCAATTGATGCTCCAGGTCATTAGGCCGCGCAAGTTGGGATAACCACCGGACTGTTGCAAGGCATAGGCACCCGGTTGTGGTCCGGGCCCCAATAGGTAACGTATGGCATCGAAAACCGTTGCGGTGTCGGTATACCCACCACCGGCAGCGCTTGCACAAGCCGGAAGTGCCACGGCAATTTGATCGGCACGCAACCCGTCAAAACTTCCGCCAGCGGTGGAAAAGCCTTGGATCACGGTCTCGGTCTGGCTCACAATGAAATCCGCGGTGCCTTGTGCATAGATCACACCATCCAAGCCGAACATGCTGCCACTATTGTACAGTTGCACTTGCAGAATGTCGATCGAGTCGCGCAAGGCGTGGATCACCGGCAGGTAGGCACCCCAGAGGCCACCGAACGCGCTTTGCCCGCCCTGTACGTATGCCGTTTCAGGGGCCATGGTCAGGAACAATTTGCTGCCGTTCGCGGAGCGATAGCCGGCCATGATCCCGTGGATCGCATCGATCAAGCGGATGATCGTGGCATCCACCGGAGTGGCGATGGTACCACCGGAGATCGAAACGGAAGAGCCTTCCAGATCAATGTCCATTCCATCGAAACCATAGGCATCAATGATGTTAAGCATGCTGGCAATGAACTGGTCGCGCTCCAGATCGCTATCGAGATGCACCGGGGCATTGGCCCCACCGATGCTGATGGACACGACCTTTCCCGCTGAACGGAGCTGGGCCACTTGGGCTGTGAACTCCGGGATCGTGTTGCCGGTAGGCGTGAAAGCCATATCGTGGCTGGTCCCTACTACGGGTTCAGCGAAGGAAACCTCGATCACATTGTAGCGAGGGTCGATCTGGTCCAAGGGAATGTAAGGAGCAGCGCCATCGTTCCAATTGTGCCAATAACCGATGAGCGCAGGATGCGGTAGTGATTGGGCCTTGATCGTGGCACAGGAAAAGAAAGCGAAAATGACGAGGAGGATGGGACGCATGGGTTGTGAAGATCGGGTGGAAAAATAAGGCGGGTGGAACAATGGCACCCGCGCATGCTTGTTATAAAATCATCTTGGCAGTTGGACTTCTAATCAAGTCTCCCCACGAAAAAAGGGCCTCGCGGCCCTTTCTTCAATTCGTTTCCCCCCTCTCCTTGGGCGCTGTTCGAGCGCAGTCGAGAACGAGGCTGGGGGGTGAGGGATCACTCCTCCACCACCTCGAAGGCGATGGTACGGACCACATCGCGGTGGAAGGTCACTTCCGCCTCGTAGCTGCCCAAGTTCTTGATCGCCTCACCTTTCAGTTTGATGTGCTTGCGGTCCACCTCGAAGCCGAGTGCACGAATGGCATCGGCGATCTGGATGGTGTTCACGCTACCGAAGATCTTTCCACCCTCGCCGGCCTTGGCGCCGATCTTCAGCGTCTTGTCGGTGAGGCCTTCGGCCATCTTGTTGGCTTCGTCCTTGATCTTCGTCTCCTTGTGGGCACGTTGTTTCAAGGTTTCGGCCAATTGCTTCTTTTGGCTTTCGGTGGCACTAACGGCCAACCCGCGGGGCAGCAGGAAATTCCTTGCATAGCCCTCCTTCACTTTCACCAGGTCATTGGCAAAGCCCAAGTGCTCAACGTCTTGTTTCAGGATCACTTCCATTGTCAGTTCGTTGTTTACTTGAGCATATCAGCCACGTAAGGCATCAGCGCCAAGTGGCGGCTGCGCTTCACGGCTTGGCCCACTTTACGTTGGTACTTCAGGCTGGTGCCGGTTAGGCGACGTGGAAGGATCTTGCCCTGCTCGTTCACGAAACGCATCAGGAAGTCCTCGTCCTTGTAATCGATGTAGGTGATCCCCATCTTCTTGAAGCGACAGTATTTGTCCTTCTTGGTCTCGATGGCGATCGGGGTGAGATACCGGATCTCGCTGTTGTCTGCTGCCATGGCTTAAGCGTTTGTGGTTTCGGCGGTTTCCTTCTTCGCGGAGCGCTTGGAACGGCGCCTTTCGGCGAAGGCGATGTGGTGTTTGTCCATCACGATGGTAAGGAACCGGATCACGCGTTCGTCACGACGGTATTCGGTCTCGAGCTTGGCCACGAGCGAGGGCTCGCTTTCGAACTCGAACAGGTGGTAGAAGCCCGTGGACTTCTTCTGGATGGGATACGCAAGCTTGCGCATTCCCCAGCTTTCTTCGTGGTGGACCTTTCCACTGCCTGCTTTGATCAGGTCTTTGAATTTCTTTACCGTCTCCTTTGTCTGGTCCTCAGACAAAACGGGAGTTAAAATGAAGACGGCTTCGTACCGGTTGGTCATACCTTTTCGGTTGAATTGGGGCGCAAATGTAGGGGTTTTACCTTGAAGTTGTTGCAACGTGGAGATGGGCTTTCACCCTCCCAACAGAAAAGAAACCGGGAATGGAAGTGAATGGACGGCAATAGTTTCGTCCATTACCGTTCATTCCTGTCTATTTCTGTCCATTTCCGATCGAGCAGGATGGACGTATTCCGGTTGAAGAATTGCGTTCAACTCCTCCGTTGAGCAAAATAAGGACTCCTTGACAAGCGTAACGACCTTTAAGCCAACCCTTCAACGTGTTGAAAACTTGTTTGGGGCTGAAGGCAAAGAAGCAAACTATCTCCTTGATATTCAATGGTTTGTCCATCCACCCAAAGAACTGTTCGATACGTGAACTTCCCAACGTAACTGATAAACGACCGCCCCGGATCGTTACCTTCGCAAGCATTCCGTTCGGTCTTGGATCCCGGTCGGCTCACTGCGGCCAAGAACAACTATCAACCTTCACCTGTCCATATGGACCAATACGTCGTAAGTGCCCGCAAATACCGGCCAGCCACCTTTGATACCGTGGTGGGCCAAGAGCATGTGACCGGTACGCTGAAGAATGCGATCCGCACCAAGCATGTGGCACAGGCTTTCTTGTTCACGGGTCCGCGGGGTGTGGGCAAGACCACCTGTGCGCGCATCCTTGCCCGTACCGTGAACTGCGAGAACCTCGGCGAGGACCTTGTGGCGTGTGGTGAATGCCCGCCGTGCAAGACCTTCGATGAGGGGCACAGCCTGAACATCTTCGAACTGGATGCCGCCAGCGACAACAGCGTGGAGGATATCCGGAACTTGATCACGCAGGTGACCATCGCCCCGCAAGTAGGCACCAAGAAAGTGTACATCATTGACGAGGTACACATGCTCAGCGCCCAAGCGTTCAATGCCTTTTTGAAGACCTTGGAGGAGCCGCCCAGCTATGCCATCTTCATTTTGGCCACTACGGAGAAGCATAAGATCATCCCCACGATCCTGAGCCGCTGCCAGGTCTTTGATTTCCGCCGGATCCGTCTGGCCGATATCACAGGACATTTGGCGCAAATTGCGGAAAAGGAGCACATTGAAGTGGAACAACAAGCCTTGCACGTGATCGCCCAAAAGGCCGATGGCGGCTTGCGGGACGCGTTGAGCATCTTCGACCAGTTGGTGAGCTTTTCCGGCAATAAGCTGACCTACCAGGATGTGGTGACGAATTTGAACGTGTTGGACCACGAGCACTATTTTCAGGTCACGGACAGCATTATCCGCGGCGATATCCCAGCCGCCTTGGTGGGATACAATGCGATCCTGCAACAGGGATTTGATGGTCACCTCTTCGTAAGTGGTCTAGCGCGGCATTTCCGCGATCTCCTCGTGAGCCAGGATCCCCGCACCTTACCCTTATTGGAAGTGGGCCAAGAACTCACCGCCCGATACGGCGACCAAGCCCAGCGCGCCAGTCGCGACCTCTTGGTGAATGGCTTGGACCGTCTTGCGCAATGTGACAGCCAATACAAATTGAGCAAGGAGCCGCGTCTGTTGGTGGAGTTGACGCTGATCCAAATGTGCCGGACCATGGGCGCAGGAGATGGCAAACCAGTTGCGAATGGAGCTTCAGCAAGTGCCGCAACCGATCAAAAAAAAAGTCCTGACCCAAGCGTAAGCGCTGAAAAGGCACCTGCGGCCAGCACCAGCGTGGTATCGGAACCGGTGGAGGCATCCGCCCCCTCTCCCTTGAATGATCCTTCACCCAAAACAAACGGTGGTGATGAACGCCTGAACTATGTGCCCAAGCGCCGAATGGCCGGCCAAGTAAGCATAAAGGAAACCGCGGCAGCGGCCGTTGAAGCTGCACCGTTGATCATGCTGGACGAAGATGGTTCCGGCCCGGCTTCTTCCAGGGAAGTGAACCCTGCATTGCTCTTGAAAATATGGCGCGACTATGCCATGTTGCAGAAGAAGAATGGTCGCGACAGCTTGCATGCCACCCTCCTGGCGAACGAGCCCAAAGTGAGTGGTCCGGGACGCATTGCTTTCACCATAGTGAACAAGGTACAGGAGAACTACATGCGTGAAGAAAAGCCCGAGTTGTTGGGCTACATACGCCGCAATTTGGCAGACCCGGGCTTGGAATTGGAAGTTGTGCAGGCCGAGATCAAAGTGAAGCCCCGATACACCAACCTGGACAAGTTCAAGTTGATGGCGGAGAAGAATCCGGCTCTGTTGGTGCTGCGGGAGGAATTGGATCTGGATCTGGGGTAGTTCTTGCGGATAATACGAGTTGCTTCGACACACTTGCACATGAGCGCAATTCACACATTGACCCCGAAAGTGATCCCGGTGATCTGCTTCTTGTTCGCAACGCAGTTCTTGGCGGCCCAGAAAACAGATACTACCCGCTTCAAGAACGGGAGCTACTGTGTTTTCGATCGCGATAAGGATGGCTTTCCTATAAATCCAATTGAGTACTACGACACGACAGGTGTGCTTACCCACACCCGCAGCTACCTAGGCCAAATGTTGAATGGGCCTTTGACCATTTATGACCGAGAAGGCCGAAAGACCGAACTGATAACCTTCAAAGGTGGGCTTAGGCACGGCAACAACATCCAATACTTTCCGGACGGTTCGGTACATAATATTTGGCCGTATCGCATGGGAGCGGTCCACGGCAACGGAAGAACGTACCACCCGAATGGCCAGCTCGAATGGAGTATGGGCCTGAAATTCGGCCGATTGCACGGATTGCGGGTATTGCGCGATTCCACTGGTGCCAAATGCAATAGGGAATACACCACGAATTTTCCAAAGAACAAGGGCTATTACACCACCAGCAACATCAATGGAAGGCCCCACGGAAAGTTCTCGGTAATGCGCAGTGATAGCACAATGATTTACACAGGATATTTCAATAAAGGTTTTCCGGACGGCGAATACATTTACTACGACAAAGCAGGCAAAGTGGCGTACCGCGACTATTACAAAAAGGGGAAATTCGTAGAAAGCATTCAAGGCGAAGGCAATAGTATAAGTGGATCGGAACCACAGGATGATGTGCCGCATTGAATTGGCAAGGCTGTAGATAACTTCGATCTCAAGAGTCGGTTCGAACCTGTTCCAAAATGATCGCATCACACCTTTTGAGCCAGAAAGTGATCCCGGTGATCTGCTTTTTGTTCGCAACGCAGTTCTTGGCTGCGCAACGCACAGATACGACCTACTCTGCGAACGGTTCATACTGTGTATTTCGAAGCCGATTTGGTGGAGAAGTGATAAATCCTATCGCTTACTACGATTCAACCGGCCTCTTCATTTATACCGCATGTTGGCGTGATCATATGTTGCATGGACCAGTGATCAACTATAACAAGGAAGGTCGGAAAATCGTACTCACAGATTACAAAGGGGGCCTTCGTGATGGTTCAGAGGTCTACTATTATCCGAATGGCAATGCGCAGGTGATCACGCCGTTTCGGAAGGGGGTGCACCATGGCAAAGGGACCTCATATCATCCGAACGGAACGAAGGAATGGAAACGGACATACCGGAAAGGAAGGATGCAAGGGGAACGGTTCCTGTGCGACTCGACGGGTGCATTGATCAATGGTGAGTACACCACGTATTTTCCGATGGAAAGAGGGCGCTACACAACGAATTGCGTCAATGGAAGACCTCATGGAAAATTCACTGTTCTAGGACGAGATGGCCAAGTACTGTATACTGGAAATTACACCATGGGCTTTCCGGACGGGGAGTTCGTCTATTTCGACAGAACAGGCCATTTAGTTTCTAGAGAGTACTACGAAAAGGGGAAATTCGTGAAATCCATTCTTGGTGACGGAAGCACGGAACAGAACTCGGAGGGTAAAAGCGAGTAAGCGAATGAGGGCATTCACCGAACCTCCATTCACCTTCTTCCCGACCTCTTACCTTCGGCACCAGAACAAATCAAGTACCCATTAAAGCCCCCGTATGTCCAAGATCAAGGTAAGCAAGCCCGTAGTGGAGTTGGATGGCGATGAAATGACGCGCATCATCTGGAAGTGGATCAAGGACCAATTGATCCTGCCCTACGTGGACGTGCCGATCGAGTATTACGACCTGGGTATGGAAAGCCGCGACCAGACGGACGATAAGATCACCGTGGATGCCGCCAATGCGATCAAGAAGCACAGTGTAGGGATCAAGTGCGCCACGATCACGCCGGACGAGGAACGTGTGAAAGAATTCGGTCTGAAACAAATGTGGAAGAGCCCGAACGGGACGATCCGCAACATCCTGGGTGGAACGGTTTTCCGCGAGCCGATCGTGATCAGCAACATCCCGCGTTTGGTTCCGGGTTGGACCAAGCCCATCGTGATCGGCAGGCATGCTTTCGGCGATCAGTACAAGGCCACCGATGCGGTGATCAAGGGCAAAGGCAAGCTCACGATGACCTTCACCCCGGAAGACGGTGGCGAGGCCCAGACTTGGAACGTGTACGATTTCCAAGGCGGCGGCGTGGCCATGAGCATGTACAACACGGATGAGAGCATCGAAGGCTTCGCGCATAGCTGCTTCAACTTGGCCTTGCAGAAGAAATGGCCGCTGTACCTGAGCACCAAGAACACCATCCTGAAGAAATACGACGGTCGGTTCAAGGACATCTTCGAAGACATCTACCAAAAGCACTACAAGGCCGATTTTCTAAAAGCGAACATCACTTACGAGCACCGTTTGATCGATGACATGGTTGCTGCGGCCATGAAGTGGAGCGGTGGCTACATCTGGGCCTGCAAGAACTACGACGGCGATGTGCAGAGCGACACCGTTGCCCAAGGCTACGGATCACTTGGCCTGATGACCAGCGTGCTGATCACCCCCGATGGCAAGACCATGGAGGCCGAAGCCGCACACGGTACCGTGACCCGCCACTACCGCCAGCACCAGCAGGGCAAACCCACCAGCACCAACCCTATCGCGAGCATTTTCGCATGGACCCGGGGCCTCGCCTTCCGTGGCAAACTGGATGGCAACCAAGCACTGATCGACTTCGCAGACAAACTGGAGCAAGCCTGCATCAGCACCGTTGAAAGCGGCAAGATGACCAAGGATCTAGCGGTGTGCATCCACGGTAATAACGTGGGTCCGGAAGCGTATTTGACGAGCGAGGATTTCATGGCGGCGTTACGGGAGGAGTTGGAGCGGGGGGCATAGGCCATCGCCTTCGAAAGATCAACAGTGAACGGGTCTTCGAACCCGTTCACTGTTCATAAAGGCAACCAACAAGGCAATTGCCAGTCTATTGACAAGAACTACTTTTAGGACATGGCAAACAACCACACACCCCTGCTCTTTGTCCTTTTCGGCTACGTGGCGTTGGTTCCTTTATCGATCCATGCCAAGTGCTATGGACTAAAGATCGATGCGACCATTCAGCATGCGGACCCGGAAAGCGGCACAATACCGCTTGGATCCAATTCTTTCTGGTGGACAGATGACTTCTGTCCGGTTGTGATCTCTCCCGGAGATTCCATCAGAATAGACATCTATTTGGACGGGGAAGAATGCCACGGAGGCTTTTGGGGATCGATCACCCGGAATGGGAACCTGACCGATACCTTGTCCTTCCCATTTTCAATATATATACCATTGTGGATCACTGAACCTGGAGAGTATCGGATCCGTGGTGGTGAACATTCTTGGCCTGAAGATGCCATCTACTCCCCAGGAGATCCCGAATTGAGGTTCACCGTTGTCGAAGAAGGCACTACTTCGATAAACATGCGTATTCGAGGGCTGTATCTCCAGGGTGTTGCAGAATCCGGAGCTAATTCACCTATGCGAACAACCCTTTGGGATTCCGGCTTGATCCCACAGGTGGAACCATACACCACCATGGGATTTCAGAGTGTAGAAAGTAGTGGCGCAACCATTCCAAGCGCTGCATTGCGGCCCTCTATCTACCCTGTCGAAGATTGGGTCCGGCTCGAACTCTACGCGGACCAATCGCTTTCGACCTTTACCGCGGCCACGAACGCTTTGCTTTTAAGCAATGGGGTCATACGATCCGCCGAGTACTTCGGTACAAGCGTTCTGTTCAATGCACCTTCCGGCACCTATTTCCTGCGTGTTGTACACCGCAACCACCTACCGACCACGTTCGGGCCGATACAGCTAGAACAGCCTGCGGCTTGTGTTAACCTCGCCTCAACACCCGTATTTGGAGAAGACACTCGCGTCATCGTTGGCAACACCTATTGCCTTCGCGCCGGCAATGCCCATCTCGATCCTGGCCCCCAACGCATCTCCTACACCGGCGCCAACAACGACCGCGACCCCATTCTGCAACGCATTGGCGGCGAGATCACGACCGCGACCGTTAGCGGCTATTTCAACGAGGACGTGAACATGGACGGCGTGGTTAAGTACACCGGTGCGAACAACGACCGGGACGTGGTGTTGCAAGCTATTGGGGGTTCGGTGGTGACGGTGGTGGTGACGGAATAGCAAGTCAACTTCGTTCCATTGCTACGGCTTCCCACTTTTCACGCACCTTCGCAGGTGGTGTTGAACAACTCGGAACCATCCCGCTTTCATCGTTTGGTGCTGCTCGCAGCGCTGCTGATCCATGTTGTCACCGCATGGCAAAGCACCGGCTATTCCAGCGCCGACGAGCATTTCCAGATCATCGCCTTCGCGCAGACCAAGTTGGGTGAATTGCCCGTGGAGCACTTGCCTTGGGAGTATGACGCGGGGATCCGGTCATCGCTGCAACCTTGGATCGCGGTCCAAGTTTTCCATGCGGCACAGTTGGTTGGAATTACTGATCCGTTCAACAGAACTTTCTTGTTGCGTTTGCTCACTGCTGCATTGGCTTTGTTGGCTGTGCGCGGATTCGTTCGAGCAACGTTGGACCAAGTGCCGGTCTGTCTTAAGAAACCCTTCATCCTCCTCTCCTACTTCTTGTGGTTCTTGCCCCTCCTGCACGTGCGTTTCGCTTCGGAGAGTTGGGCCGGCACCTTTCTGTTGTTCGGGCTAACTTCCCTATTCCGCATTACTGCGGAACGGGAAACGCGTAGACCCTGGGATCTATTGTGGGCGGGAATTGCATTTGGCATTGCCATATTGTGCAGACCTCCGGTCGGGTTGATCCTGATCAGTGCGTTGTTTTGGATGGCGGTCGTCCGTAAGGTGAAATGGAATGGAATAGTGCTGGTCCTCGTCGGATCGACGGCAGTCGCGATCGCAGGGTTTGCAATGGACAGTGCCTTCTACGATCGGTCCGTGTTCAGCGTGTGGGAATATGTGCGCATGGGTTTCGCAGGTGATCCGGATCATCGTTTCGATGAGTTGCCTTGGTACTACTACCCGCCGTGGATCGTGAAGTATGCTATTCCACCGATCGGGGTTTGCCTGTTGCTGGCATTGGCGCTGCTGATCTGGAAACGACCAAAGCACTTATTGGTGTGGTGCATCGTTCCCTTCTTCGTGGTGCATGCGTTCATCCCTCATAAGGAGTTGCGCTTTCTCTTTCCGCTCGCGGACCTAACGCCTTTGCTTCTCGTGTTGGGCTTTGTTGAATTGAGAACGCTTGTACACGGAAATAATTGGAGCCTCATTGGTCGGCTCGCCCTGGGCATCCTCGTTGTTGCGAACTTGCTTGGCCTGAGCATAGTTCTCACGAGCCCGGCAGGCATCGGGCGCACGGTTTTGGCGAAGTCCCTTCACGCAGTGCATCCGGAAGCGGGGTCACGCATCACCTACGTGATCGAACCTCTACAAAGTTGGCGGATCAGCCTACCGGCATTCTACTTGCCCGTGTACATGACGGACAGTGCGTTCACCATGGTTCACTACGCCGGTGGAAACTTGAACACCGACTACCTCGTGGCCCGCACGTCAGATGCGCAACTGCTCCATTCGCGCAACGGCCAACAGTTGGAAGTTCTCGCATGCACGGAGACGACTTGGACCGCACGATTGATGCGTTGGTACACCTGGGGTGAAGGCCCCGAGCCGTGGACTTTGTACCGGGTCACTCGGTGATACAAGCCGCATCTTTGCAAGCGAATTCCCAGTACGCCCGTGGCCGCCAGCACATCACCCATCACACGCAAGGACCTTGACCGGTTGGCGGTCCCAGCGATCATTGCGGGCATCGCCGAGCCGGTGATCTCGTTGGTGGATACCGCATTCGTGGGCAGCTTGGGCACCGCCGAT
>Ga0105046_10005471_pt1 | contig 20104 bp, 9 predicted proteins | sample MAT03_FD_78385 | JGI IMG/M metagenome (GOLD analysis project Ga0105046, IMG submission 78385) | Freshwater microbial communities from Lake Fryxell liftoff mats and glacier meltwater in Antarctica - MAT-03 (megahit assembly) | ecosystem: Environmental > Aquatic > Freshwater > Ice > Liftoff... | reverse complement strand
TCGAAAACGGCGAAGTTCGATTTGCCCAGACCGGTGATTACCTGTCCCGTCTTCTTATTTAAAACGACTGCATCGATGGTGACGATGTTCGTCTCTACTTTTTCGAGTGTGTCATCGACGACCGCATTCTTTTCTTCCTCAGCCCGTTTCTTCGCTTCTTCGGCGACTTTGATCTCTTCTTCGGTTAAGGGTTTTGGGCGATTATTCTTTTTGCCGTCACCCGTCGCGGCATCCGGTCGTTGCGGCTTGGACTGGGCAAGCGACGCCGGAGCGACACTCGTAAAAACCAGCACATATAATGATGCAATTGCAAAAACCGAGCGTAGTCCGATTAACTTCATAGAACTTTTCCTTTCCACCAAAACTTAATACTTTAGATACTCATTGTCCGCTTTTGGTTGTGCTAAATCAAGGTATTTACGGTAGGCGCAATTAAACCCGGCAGGGAAGTGCCGGGTTTCAAAAAACGCATGAAAGTAACATGCCCCGTTAGGTGCCGGGATCTATCTCGATCTTTACGCTGAACGAGCCGGTGTTGTCGTTGAGATTGCCCTCGTTGATCCCGAGAAAAAGAGCACCGTCGCGAGACGCTGTGAATTGGCGCTCAGCTCCGACGTAAATAAACTCATTATTGTCATCGCCAACGACTGCTATCAGTGCTCCGGTTGGGACATTTTTGAGTAATTTGTTAGCGTCCTCTAACTCAGAGACGCCTGAGGCAGAGGTTGATTTCCCTTTCCCGAGCGAGATTTTGCCATCGCCACTGATACGGATCACCTGACCTTTCTTGACGACCCAGCCGGAATTGGTCCAGCCGTTCGCCGTATTGTCGGCCAGAACATTCAGATTCAAAACGATCGGCTTCGCGTTCGCGACCTTTTTGCTCGGTTTCGGATCAGGCCGCGGTGTATTTGTAGGCGAGTTGTCCGATACGATCACTCTCGGCGATTGAATCGGCGGCTGATAAGAAGCGTTTCGGTTTGCAGCAACAGTCTGAGGAGTCGACGCAGGCGAATCGAATGTGATCGAATCGATCTCACCGGCGTTAAAGGTCATGCTGCGGCTACGCGAACCTTCGCCGATCGATATAGTAAATTTGCCACTCGCAAAACTTACGATTTTGCCCTTAAAAATACTGCCGTCCTTGAGGCGGATCGTGTCGGCGAACGTCGAGACAGAGACGAAAAGGACAAGTAAAAGCGAGCCGAAGACGCGTAAAAAAGATGGCCTGAATGACATATTTCCTCCAAGGACGAGAAATGGACTGTTAGAAACGAAATTCAAATTTCTATAGCCGGAAAATACCGACCGGCAAATTGATGATAATGCTTGAAAAATCGTTGCTAAATTTGTGTTGAATTCGACCTTACAACCTAAATTCCTTCCTGATAGTACACAATTTATCTAATGTTGTAAATGAATATTTATGTCGTAGGTTGTTGTAAACAATACGGGTTCTGGAAGATCATCTCTCACTCCGCCGCCGCCGTCGGCGAGCAGTTTCGCGGCCGCCGCCAAAATATGTGATCAACAGTACGACCAAGTGGGCGATAAACCAGACGTTATCGGCACCCATACTCTGATAAATATAGATCAGGATCAAAACTCGCGGCATGAAGATGCCAAGCAGAATGTCTGCCCACTGAGGAACGGCATTCTGGGGATAGATATTGAGGAAAAGGTAAACGAGCAGTACGATGCGCGGAAAAAATAGTGAAAATATGAGGAAATAAATATCCATTTCGTTCTCCAAAATTTTAATTTAACGCGACTTCTTTCCGAATCATAAACTATTCAAGCGAGATCAGGTATTTTTTTGAACCCAAACCATCTGATTTGATACATTCTACAATATAAAGATTAGTTATTGCGGAGATTTGATGATCGAATTCGGAAGAGAAGTTTGCGGCGATTTTGAACAGGCATCAGGTCGGGAATGGCTTGATAGTAACGGCATCGGCGGTTATGCTTCGTCGAGTATCTCGGGGACGAATACTCGTAGATATCACGGATTGCTAGTAGCGGCTACGCGATCGCCGCTTGGACGAATGGTGCTCCTTTCAAAATTTGAGGAGACTTTTATCGTCGACGGCGAACGGTTTGAGCTGTCAACTAATCAATATCCCAGAACCGTCTATCCGGACGGCTACAAATATTTGATGCGCTTTCGGCTCGATCCATTCCCAATCTGGACATTTGTCGTGAAAGGCGTCGAATTCGAAAAGTCTTTATTCATGGTTCACGGCGAGAATTCGACGGTCATTCGCTGGCGGCTGAAGGGGTTGACGTCATCAAAGGTCGAAATTGAAATAAAGCCACTTCTAGCATTTCGCGATCATCATCACTTACGGCAGGATGAAGCTAATTTTAACGGTGCGTTCGTATCCGATGCCGGAGTAATTTCAATGACGCCGAATGCGGAACTGCCGACACTTTATTTCTCGCACAATGCGGTCGCGGTCGCTGAAACCGGCTTTTGGTATCGAGATCTGGAATACGCGATCGAGATCGAACGCGGGTTCGATCATAGCGAAGATCTCTTTCAGCCGTTCAGCTTAAAGTTCGATCTTGAAAACGACGCGGTAGTGATAGCCTCGACTCGAAAGGTTTTGGTCGCGGATGTCGCAAGACTCGAAGAAGCTGAAATTGCGCGGCGTGGCGATCTGATCGAAACAGCCGCCGCGAAGGATGATCTTACGGCTCAGCTCGCTCTCGCTGCGGATCAGTTCATCGTTTCGCGAGGCGAGGGCAAAACGGTTCTCGCGGGATATCATTGGTTTTCGGACTGGGGCAGAGACACGATGATCGCCTTGCCGGGCCTGACGCTTTCGACAAACCGACCTGAGATCGCGAAAAGCATTTTACGGGAGTTTGCGAAACACATCTCCGAAGGGATGATCCCGAATCGCTTCCCGGACGCGGGTGAGAAGCCGGATTACAATACTGTCGATGCGACGCTCTGGTTTTTCGAAGCGATCAGGGCGTTCGTCGCGAAGACGGGCGATGACGAGTTCGTCCGTGACGAGCTTTATGAAAAACTGACGGATATTATCGATTGGCATATTCACGGAACGAGGTACAGGATACACGTCGATACTGACGGCCTTCTTTTTGCCGGCGAAGATGGTGAGAACCTGACGTGGATGGATGCAAAGATCGGCGGGTGGGTCGTCACGCCGCGAACAGGAAAGGCGGTGGAGATCCAGGCTCTTTGGTTCAACGCACTTTGTATAACGGCTGATCTGGCGGAACGATTCGGCGATGAAGAGCGCCGCGAACAATTTGTTGCGATGGCCGCGATGGCAAAGGATAGCTTTAACGGACAATTCTGGAATGCGGCGAAAAGCAGTCTTTTCGACGTCGTTAATGACGATCAAAAGGACGCCGCGATCCGTCCGAACCAGATCTTTGCGGTGAGTCTGCATCACTCGATGCTCGACGCTGAAAAGGCTCGGAAAGTTGTCGATAAGGTTGAGGCGGAACTGCTGACACCTGTCGGGCTGCGGTCGCTTTCGCCGAACGATCCTCAATACTGTCCGATCTACATCGGTTCACCGCTCGAACGTGATTCTTCATATCATCAGGGAACCGTCTGGGGCTGGCTGATCGGCCATTTTGTGGATGCGTATCGGCGGGTTCATTCGAAAGATGCAAAGGCCGAGGCATTTGTTGAACAGATTGTCGAAGGTTTCAAGATGCATTTGTCCGAGGCAATGGCCGGACAGATCTCCGAGATCTTCGACGGAGATTTTCCACATCTTCCTCGCGGATGTGCCGCCCAAGCATGGAGCGTCGCAGAGGTACTGAGAATATTGAAATCGTGACGATTTCTATCGAGTGCTGTGCCGCAAATAAATTCCTAATTGAACGTAGGAATGTGAGTGGTAACTAAAAAAAAGTCCTTCGCAATACTCCAATATGCTACATCATAGTTAATCGGGAAAGAGGATAAGTTTCAGCCCCTTCACTCGCTTCTCTCGGGAAGTAACTCCTGCTCCCGCTGTGACGGTCCAAACTACCGCGTTAGCTATGAGCATTTTCATAATGCATAATTCGAACTTTTCCCGCAGCGATTGACCGCGTCGAATCGGGAGACTTTCTCTAAAACACTTTTTAACCGTGCCCTGTGGGTTGACGACGTCAATCCCTTAATCGTTTTTACCTGTGTGCGCTAACAGACATTCAGATTCGAAAAAAAAGCATATCGTTGAAGTGATCCTTTGTTAGCAAAATTTTTTTGCAGGAGCTTATTTATTGAATTTGTATGGCTGGCAATGTACTTATGAACAGTGATTGAAAAAAGCTCTCGTCGGTACGGGATTTGCGGAAAGTGTTATGAGGAAATTGTTATGAAGATCTTGATCGCGCACGACGGTTCGTCTGGAGTTGATGAGGCTATTAGTGATTTGAAGCGTGCGGGTTTGCCGCGTGATGCAGATGCGCTACTTATTAATGTCAAAGAGTTGTGGCTGCCGCATTTCGCGAGTAAAAATGAAATAAACGAGTTTGTGACACCATCGAATTCATTGGCTGCCCAAACTGAACCGGCCCGGATCGCACCGACGACGGTCGCAACGGCGGAAGCGGTTGACGTCTTGCATTCAGCGGCCGAACGTCTTCATTCGATGTTCCCGGATTGGAAAACAGAAACACTCGAACTTTCCGGTTCGGCCGCCCGTGAAATACTTCAGCAAGCGAAGGATTGGGGGGCAGATATAGTTATTTTGGGGGCGAACGGAAACACGGGTTTTAAGCAACATATCCTCGGTTCCGTTGCTCAAAAAATTGCTAACGAAGCGGACTGCTCAGTTCGTATTGTCAGAGGAGAATTCTGGAAAAACGGTTCCCCGAGCAGACTTTTGATCGCTCTTGACGGAACAGCGTCGGCAATGGCGGCGGTTGAGGAAGTGAAGCACAGAATGTGGACTATGGGGAGCGAGGTTCGCCTGGTTATCGTGCAGGATAATTTACAAAACGATTTTGCGAGCATTTGTGAATATGTTGAGGATGCAAAAAAGAGATTGATCGCCGCCGATCTTTCGGTTTCTGAATTGATCGAAAACGGCGATCCAAAACAGCTTATCGTTTCAGCAGCAGAAGAATGGGGTGCGGATTGCATTTTTCTTGGTGCGAATGAACACGGAACCTCTTTTGAGAAGCTACTTCTCGGCGGCGTTTCAACGGCGGTGGTCTCTCGGGCGCACTGCACCGTTGAGATCGTACGAAAAGAAGCGACCGGAACAACCCAAGATGTTTGATTTTCTACGATTCGGCCAGGGGGGTAACTTTAAGCAAAGTCTCGCAGTAGAAATTGAATCGTCGCTGGACAACGATGTCTACAGCTCTGATCGTCTACAAACAAGGGCGGCCGAACTTGCGGCGATGCATCGCGTCGCGGAAGACGGAAAACGCGGTTTCAATCTCCTTGCCCGACTTGCCGACAATAAAAAAGAACTCGTCAGAGCCTATCAAGCCTTAAACGACCCCACAAGGGACGAACCTCTCACACCGTCGGCCGAGTGGCTCGTCGATAATTTTCATATTGTCGAAGAACAGCTTCGCGAGGTTCGACAGGATCTGCCGCTCAATTTTTATCGTGAGCTGCCTAAGCTCGAAACGGGAAGATTTCAAAATTACCCCCGTATTTACCATCTGGCCTTCGAGATCGTAACCCATACCGACAATCGTCTTGATGCAGTCACGCTTGCAGCGTTTATCGATTCATACCAAAATGGCCAACCCCTGACGATCGGCGAGATATGGGCATTTCCGATCTCGCTGAGGCTCGCTCTGATCGAAAATCTGCGGCATTTTGCCAGTAGAATTCGGCAGGCTAGCCGTGACCGTGCTGATGCCGACAAACTTGCCGACGAACTGGCGGCATTCACCGGAAAAGATATTTCGGGTAAAAGTTTCGAACTACTTACTGATAATTTCAATGAGGGGCGTCTCACCGAAAAATTTTCTCGGGCGTTTCTGGTTCGGCTGGCGACACGACTCTATGAAGGCGAGGATTTCGTTGGCTATGCACTCGAAAAATTAGAGCGGCGGTTGCGGCCGGAAGGTGTAACGCTCGAACATCTCGCCCAACGAGAGCACAGCCGGCAAGCTGCGGCTCAGGTTTCAGTTGCCAACATCATCACTAGCATGCGTCTGCTTTCGAAGTTGGATTGGCGCGACTTTTTTGAGAACGCCAGCCATGTCGACCGAGTGCTGCGAAATGACCCGGCGCAGGCTTATGGCGAAATGGATTTTTCCACGCGCGACAGCTACCGCCGTCAGATCGAACGCATTGCCAAGCGAACTCGCATTGATGAGATCACGATCGCCCAAAAGGCCGTTGAGTTAGCGGCAGGGCAGGCGAATGACGAACGCACAAAGCATGTCGGCCATTTCCTCAGCGAACGAGAAGGCCTGGCAGAGATTGAACGCGCGTTTAAATATTCCGCTAGTTCACGCGAGCGTTTCGAACGGCTTTTGCAACGCTATCCATCGTCGTTCTATTTCGTCGCGATCTCGGGCTTGACGGTCGTATTTCTTAGCCTCACACTGCTTGCCGTCCAGAGACCTGACATTTCGGTTTTAGCGATAGTATTTGCCGTCCTGCTGGCCCTGGTGCCGGTTAGCGAGCTTGCGGTCACGATCGTAAATAGAATCGTCAACGCCATTCTAAAGCCGGCTCTTTTGCCGAAGATGGACCTGAAAAACGGCATCCCCGAAAGTGCGCGAACCATTGTGGTCGTGCCGACTTTCTTGACGGATGAAATGACGATCACCGAACTCTGCGGGAATCTGGAGGTTTACTGGCTTGCCAATCGAGACGAACAAGTATTCTTCGCTCTTCTCGGAGATCTGAAAGACGCGGATGCAGAGAGCGTTTCGTCCGATGCTGAACTTCGCGATGCGGCCCGGCAAAAGATCTCGGAGTTGAATCAGAAATACCTGGAGCCCGAGACTGTACCTCGATTTCTTTTCTTGTCGCGGAGGCGAGAGTGGAATGAAGGGGAAGGCAAATGGATCTGCAGGGAGCGCAAACGCGGGAATTTACATGCTTTCAGTCAGCTTTTGCGCGGGAAACCGGATACGGAATATGATCTGGATGAATCGGTCAATTTCGGTTTCCTCAAATCGATTCGGTACGTAATTACTCTCGACGCGGACACACAACTTCCGCGGGACTCGGCACGAAAACTGATCGGTACGATCGAGCATCCTCTGAATCGTCCGGTTTTTGATGCGGCGGTCGGACGCGTGACCAAGGGTTATGCAGTCCTGCAACCGCGGATCGAAATTAGCTTGATCAGTAGCTTGCTCACACCATTTGCCCGAATTTTCTCGGCCGGCAAAGGTTTCGATCCTTACACGACCGCGGTTTCGGATGTTTATCAAGACCTGTTTGGCGAAGGTAGTTACGTTGGAAAAGGATTGTTCGACGTCGACGCCTTCGCGGCCGCTCTCGATCGGCGAGTTCCGGAAAATAAGCTTCTCAGCCACGATCTTTTTGAAGGTCTCTATGCTCGTGTCGCTCTACTTACGGACGTGGCACTCTATGACGATTATCCGACGACCTACGAATCATTTGCCCGCCGGCAGCACCGTTGGGTCCGGGGCGACTGGCAGATAGCTCGCTGGCTGTTGCCATCTGTACCGAACGCCGACGGACAGATCGTAAAAAATGGCCTCCCATTGATCGCCAAATGGAAGATCTTTGATAACCTTCGCCGCAGTTTAGTGGCACCGGCACTCGTCTTATGGCTAGTTTCAGCATGGACTTTTGGGAGCATTTCGCCCATTGCCGCAACGCTTTTTGCACTGATCGTCTTATCGGCGCCGCTCTGCTTGCACATTGTAATGTCGCGAATTCCGCCGACGGAAAGCAATAGATGGAAGAACGGACTAATACATTTCTCAAATCTTTGGGAAGATGTGAAATCTATCGTGACCCAGTTGTTCTTTCGTTTCGCGTTCGTCGTTCACGAAGCCTCGTCTACGACCGACGCAATCCTTCGTGTCGCATATCGAAAATTGATCTCTGGACGATACTTGCTCGAATGGGTAACAGCGGCGCAGAGCGAGCGGTCGAAAGGGCAGACCTTGATGGGATTTTTTGCTTTCATGGCAGCATCGCCGGTCATTGCTCTGGCTTTGTTGATCGTCATTTCAGTATTTCATCCGCAAAGATTGCTCGTCGCTGCACCGTTTCTGATGATCTGGGCGCTGGCGCCATTTATTGCTTTTCGCCTTAGTCTTCCGCGAACCGAAAGTAACGAACGAGAAGAACTGAGCGAGACGGACGTCAAATGGCTGCGGCTCGCGGCACGACGTACGTGGCGTTTCTTCGAAACTTTTGTCGGTGAAAGTGAGCATTGGCTACCGCCGGACAATTTTCAGCAGGACCCGCAGGATCTGATCGCGCACCGGACGTCGCCGACCAATATCGGACTCTTGCTGCTTTCGACGCTCGCGGCGCGAGATTTTGGCTACACCGGAACGCTCGAGACGATCGAGCGAATCGAATTGACCTGCATGACGCTCGAACGTCTGCGGCGTTTTCGCGGTCACTTTTACAATTGGTACGACACGCAAACTTTAGAGCCGCTCGTGCCGGAATATATTTCGACCGTGGACAGCGGTAACCTCGCCGGTCATCTGATCGCCGTTGCTGAAGGATGTCTGGAATTCGCGAGTGATCCGCTTTTCGGCGAACACACTCTGAAGGGTTTCGGCGACATGGTCAGCCTTCTCAAGAGTGAAGTCGAGCGGCTTGAGAAGAGCAATTTGCTAAATGGGTCATTCGAGCTAAACGCGATTAAAACTGCCATTGGCGATGCAGAAGCGATCATTAACAAGATTCAACCGGCCGATCGAGACGGATGGGAAGACTTATTCTCAAATCTGGCCCAAAACGGTCAGGTGATCACCGATCGGATAGAGAAATGCAACGTACCAAAGGACGCGTCGTCCGAGCTCATTTATTGGTCGACGGCTATCGTTAGGTTGGCGAAAAATTGCGAACGCGATCTGCAGATGTTGATGATGCCTGATCCGGCGAGCGAGCGGACGGAGCAGATCGAATTAGCCAGACAGCATTTCACTCAGCGATTGGAAAGCGTAGCAGGTCTTTGCCGACGGCTTTGCAAGGAAATGGATTTTGCATTTCTTTATGACGACGAACAGAAGGTTTTGACGATCGGCTACCGTCCGGCGGAAAACGTCCGCGACAATTCTTTTTACGACCTGCTTGCGTCCGAAGCCCGCCTCGCGAGTTTTATTGCCGTTGCCTCAGGCGAGGTCGAGCAAGAACACTGGTTTAGACTCGGCCGCGGCCTTGTGAATGCTGACGGACGCCGGGCTCTTGTATCGTGGTCGGGCACGATGTTTGAATATTTAATGCCGCTGCTCGTAATGCGAAATTACGAACGTACCTTGTTAGACGAGACTTACCGAACGGTCGTACGGCGGCAGATCGATTACGGAAAAGAAAATAACGTTGCCTGGGGTGTTTCGGAGTCGGCGTACAATGCCCGCGATCTGCAACTCAATTATCAATACGCGCCGTTCGGTGTTCCCGGGCTTGGATTAAAACGAGGGCTTTCGGAGGATCTTGTGATCACGCCATACGCAACGGCCCTCGCTCTACCGCTCGCACCGGCTGCGGCCATGGCAAATTTTCGCCGGCTTGCCGATGAAGGAATGTTTGCCCGCTACGGTTTTTTCGAGGCGGTCGATTATACGCGAAATCGACTTCCGCCGAAGCAGGCATCCGCCCGTATCGAAAGCTATATGTCGCATCACCAGGGTATGATCCTGGTCGCGTTCGATAATGTTTTGCACGACAATGTGATGCAAAAGCGCTTTCACAGAGAGCCGATGATCGAATCCGCAGACCTTCTCCTCCAGGAACGGGTGCCGCGTTTTACGGAAGAAGTGGAACGTCCGGGAGGTGCCGAAACACTCAGCGGCGGCCACAACGAACGCTCCCGTGCTCTTGTTTCGCCAATTCCGCGTCGTTATACCTCCGGAAATCAATCGAGGCCGCAGGTTTGTCTTTTATCTAACGGTAATTTCACTGCGATGCTGACCACCGCCGGCAGCGGCTTTTCGCGTTGCGGAAATCGGGCGGTCACGCGTTGGCGCGAAGATGTCGTCCGTGACGATTGGGGACAGTATTTTTACCTTCGCGACGTGCGAAGCGGGGCGATCTGGTCGAGCGGGTTTCAACCAACTCTTCGGGAGCCGCAGGATTACGAAGTGACGTTTACAGAAAGCAAAGCTGACTTCAGGCGGCGCGATGCAGGAATTTCTACGCACATGGAAGTGATCGTCGCAACCGAAGACGACGCGGAACTTCGTCGCCTCACAGTGACAAACGATTCGAGCCGAACGCGGGAGATCGAGATCACGAGCTACGCGGAGATCGTCCTGAGCGAACAAGCGACCGACGAATCTCATATGGCGTTCAACAAGATGTTTGTGGAAACGGAGTATATTGCCGGACAACAAACCATTCTTGCCCGCCGCCGTCCGCGTTCGACCGATGAAGCGGAAGTTTGGGGAGCACAAACAGTTTCTATCGAAGGTGACATCATTGGTGCGATCAATTTCGAAACTAGCCGGTTGCAGTTTCTCGGCCGTAACCGGACAGTTCAAAACCCGATTTCAGTGTCGGACGATACGGAGCGATCCGGAACGGACGGGGCGACTCTCGATCCGATCTTCAGCTTTAGAATCCGCGTGGCGATCGAACCGGGGGAATCGTTCGTAATAGTCCTCTCAACCGTCGTCGCTGATTCGCGTGAAAAGTCACTCGTCTTAGCCGACAAGTATCGTGACCCAAACTCATTTACCCGAGCTGAAAAACAGACGTGGACCCGTTCGCAGGTCGAGCTCCGACATCTTGGGATCACGACCGACGAAGCCAATCTGTTTCAACGTCTCGCGGGCCACCTCATTTACACGGATGAAACTTTGCGGCCTCGGGCCAGGGTCTTAAAACTGAATAAAGGAACTCAGAAAGATCTGTGGAAATACGGTATTGGTGGCGATCTGCCATTGATGATCGTTCGCGTCAGCGAGGGCAAAGACGCTCGGTCGGGGATTCGCCAGATACTGCGCGGTCACGCCTATCTGCACAGTAAAAAGATCTTGTTTGACCTGTTGATATTGAACGACCAGGCCGCCAGTTACGAGCAATCCTTTAATGAGGATCTGCAGGCGATGATCCGTTCGGGCGGTATGCAGACTCGTCTGGATACGCCGGGCGGCATATTTTTGCGGCGCACCGACATCATGACGGAAGCGGACCGCCTGACGCTTCATACGGCGGCTCGCGTTTGCTTTGTTACTGAACGCGGAACGCTCGAAGAGGAACTGGCTCGGAATATCAAGGAAACGGAAATCCCCCGGCTGTTCATCCCGAAACGATCTTCGTTGGTTTATGCCGAAACGCCCTATATCGAGCCCGAAATTGATCTCGAAAATGAATTCGGCGGTTTCACCGGTCAGGGAAGCGAGTTTCGCATAAAACTTGAACAAGATAGATCGACACCGGCGCCTTGGTCGAATGTTATTGCTAATGAGACGGGATTCGGCTTCCTGACTACGGAAACCGGTATGGGTGTGACCTGGTCTAATAACAGCCATGAAAACCGATTGACCGGCTGGTCAAACGACGCCGTAAGCGATCCGCCATCGGAGTGCATCTTTTTGCGTGACGAGGAGACGGGTAGCTTCTGGACGCCAACCGCTCTCCCGATTCGCGAGACTTCGCCGTATGTGATCACGCACGGCAGTGGCTATTCGATCTATGAACACACGAGTCACGGAATCAGCCAGAAATTGCTTGTTTTCGCTCCCGTGCATGAGAATGTAAAGATCTCGCGGCTGCGAATGAAGAATCTGACTTCACGAACCCGAAAGATCTCCACCACATACTTTGCCGAACTGGTGCTCGGCGTCAACCGGGCCCAATCGGCCCCGTTCGTTATTACGGAGATCGACTCTGCGACCGGGGCGATCCTCGCGAAGAATCCCTACAACGGTGAGTTTGCCGATCGCATAGCGTTTGTCGCTTCCAGCGAGTCGTCGCGGACATGGACCTGCGACCGTCAGGAGTTTATTGGCCGTAACGGCACGCTCGCGCGTCCCGAGGCAATGCTACGCACCAATCTCTCCGGGGCAAACGGTGCGGGACTTGATCCTTGTGCGGCAATGCAAACCACGATCGAGATCGAACCGGGCGAGACGCGCGAAATAGTTTTCTTAATTGGGCAGGAGGACACGCTCGAAAATGCGAGGCGTTGCGTTTCGATCTACTCGCAAAAACGGAACGTGGATGAAGCATTCGCTCAAGTAAATGAGTTTTGGAATAAAACTCTGGGCGCCCTGCAGATCAAGACGCCCGATGAATCAACGAACGTGATGATGAATCGCTGGTTGATTTATCAAACTCTGGCGTGCCGGTTCTGGGCGAGAACCGCGTTTTATCAATCGAGCGGGGCGTTCGGTTTCCGCGACCAACTACAGGATTCAATGGCGCTTGTTTATACGCGCCCGGATTTAGCGCGGGCTCATATTTTACGAGCCGCCGCCCACCAATTCAAAGAAGGTGACGTGCAGCATTGGTGGCACGAACCGTCAAACGCCGGAACGCGGACACGCATCTCCGACAATTTGATCTGGCTGATTTACGTTGTTTGCTTTTACGCTGAAAAAACCGGGGATACCGCTATTTTTGACGAGGTCGTGCCGTTTCTCGACGCGCCGATTTTAGCGAGCGGTGAGATGGAAAGCTATATTCGCCCGATCGTTTCAGGGGAAACCGGCACAATATTTGAACACTGCGTGCGGGCTCTGGAAGTAAGTTTACCGACCGGTTCGCATGGATTACCGCTGATCGGGGCAGGCGACTGGAGCGACGGCCTGAACCGCGTCGGCACCGAGGGCAAAGGCGAGAGCGTCTGGCTCGGCTGGTTTCTGGTAAAGAGTCTGGAAGATTTCGCCGAAGTTTGCGACGAACGAAACGAAGCGGAACGCGCCGAAAAATACCGCGCTCACGCTAAACTTCTTATCAAGAATCTTGAAAAAAACGCTTGGGACGGCGATTGGTACATGCGGGCGTTCTTCGATGATGGAGTGCCGCTGGGGTCGCATCGAAATGACGAAAGCAGGATCGATTCGATCGCCCAGAGTTGGAGCGTGATCTCAGGTAAAGGCAAAAAAGAACGTTCGGAACAGGCGATGCAATCGGTTGATGAACATTTGATCAAACGGGAAGAAAAATTAGTTCTCCTGCTCGATCCGCCATTTGATAACGGCGTCCTCCAGCCCGGTTATATCAAAGGCTATCCGCCGGGAATTAGAGAGAACGGCGGACAGTACACACACGCGGCCGCATGGACGATAATCGCCTTCGCACTCTTGGGCGACGGCGAAAGGGCGCACGAGATATTTTCGATTTTGAATCCGATAAATCATACACGAACAGACGAGGATGTCGCGACATATAGAACTGAACCGTACGCAGTCGCGGCCGATATTTATTCTAATCCGACGCACGTCGGGCAAGGCGGTTGGACGTGGTACACAGGAGCGGCCGGGTGGATGTATCGAGCGGCGCTTGAAAACATTCTCGGCTTTAAAAAGACCGGCGATACGCTCGCGATCGAGCCGTGCATACCGCGGGAATGGAAAGAATTTGAGATCATCTATCGCTACAAATCAACAACCTATCAAATAAAGGTCGAGAATCCGCACGCCGTAAGCGGCGGTACGATTAGCATTGAAATGGATGGAATTAAGCTCGCGATCAACCGCATCGAGCTGGCTGACGATGGAGAGACGCACGCAGTACGGATAGTGCTCGGCGGAGGTGAATTATGATCGTTAAAGAATTAACAGAGAGCGAATGTTTATCTGCCTTAACCAAAAGCTCGCTCGGAAGACTGGCAACCGCCCGAGACGGCCAACCATATATTGTGCCGTTTCATTTTGTCTTTGACGGTCAAAGCTTGCTCTATGCGTTTTCGACGCTCGGTCAAAAAATTGAGTGGATGCGGCTCAATCCGTTGGTTTGTGTCGAAGTGGAAGAAGCCGTCGACCAATTTGAATGGACCAGTCTAATTATTTTCGGGCGTTACGAAGAATTGCCCGACACGTTTGAATTTGCAGCGGAACGCAAACATGCCCATGCACTGATCTCCAGCTATCCAATGTGGTGGCAACCCGCGATCGCCAGCGGCGGTCTCCGAAGCCAAATGGCTACCGAAACACCGATCTACTTTCGCATTCACATCGCATCGATCACCGGACGTCACGCCGCCGCCACTGAACCCGATCGGTAACCGGTGGTTGCGACGTGTAACGTGATGCGATCAACGTCACGAATTTCATTCTGGATAGTAAATTGACCGTGAACTGACAGGATGATTATTGCTGAATGAGAATACGAGAGCCGTATTTAGCCTACGAGACCAGAGACAAAATTCCTCACTTACTTTGGACTGAGTGTGCCTAATTTCCCCATGCTTCATCTGGTCTTCATATTCTTTGCTCGACCATTTTACCCGTAACCAATCTACTTTCAGACAGCTACGGGTTTTCAAACACAAAGGCATGGCATTCGCATCAGCGAGGCGGGAAGTCGATGTCAATTTCCCGATACCTTGGATGATGCATCTTTGCGCGAAGATTTCACTGGGAAATTATATATGTCACTAGCATTAGTCTCTGAGGCTCGTTCGATTGAGTCGGCGATACCGATCAGGAGCGATTTCGAAATTGATCAAAAAACGGGCGGCCGGATACTGATCGTTGACGATTCGCGACTCATTCGGAGCGTGGTCAGCTCTAGATTGTCAGCCACCTACGATTGTATGCAGGCGGAATCGTACGCCGAGGCTGTTGAGATCTTGAAGATCTATTCGTTCGACCTGATCATTGCCGATGTTATCATGCCGGGGCTTTCAGGGATTGAATTGCTTCGTCGGGTGATCGAGAAATACCCGGATACGGCGGTCATTATGTTCTCCGGAGTCGATCGTCCGCAACGGGCGCTTGATGCACTACGGCTAGGTGCTTTTGATTACTTGATAAAGCCCTGCGAATTATCGGTGCTCGAGTTGACGGTCGAACGAGCTCTCGAACACCGTCGACTAATTAAAAGTGCAAAGCAGCATAAGCAGGATCTGGAGGCCCGAAATGCGGAGTTAGTCAAAAGCAGAGCAGAGCTTCTACGACTGCAAACACAACTCATTCAAAATGAAAAGATGATCGGTCTCGGCCAGATCGCGGCTGGAGTCGCCCATGAATTGAACAATCCGGTGGCGTTCGTCCACGGAAATCTCGACATTCTTTATCAGACGATGACATCGCTAACCGGGGTGTTGGAATACTATGAGTCGGCCGATCTGCCGGAGGACATTACTGCCAAGGCCGCGGAGCTGAAAGGGAGTATCCGCTATCTTTCTTCGGTGAAGGACATTGAAGAAATAATCACGGACTGCCGCGAAGGAACCGAACGCATTCGAGACATCGTTCAAAACCTGCGAACGTTTTCCCGGCTCGACGAAGCGGAATACATGAAAGCAGATGTAAATGCCGGTATCGATTCTACGGTGAGGCTGCTATCCCAATATTTCAACGGGGGGAAAATAACCCTGGAGCGGGACTACGCCGACATACCGCCGATCGATGCATTAGGCAGTCAGATGAATCAGGTTTGGATGAACTTGCTGGTAAACGCTGCTCAGGCTATCGGGAAAGGTACGGGTCATATTCGAATTACAACCAGATCGGATGGAAGCTTTGTGACGGTCACTATTGCCGATACGGGCGATGGCATCGCTAAACAGCGCCTTGGCCGAATCTTCGACCCATTCTACACGACCAAGTCGGTGGGCGAAGGCACCGGACTTGGCCTTTCAATTTGTTTCGGCATCGTCGAGAGTCACGGCGGAACCATGTTCGCCGCTTCCGAGCTTGGCGTCGGAGCAACTTTTACTGTCCGTCTTCCGATACGGATGGAACGGAAGCCTGAGGCGACCGAAACTGCAATTTCTATTTTCGAACCCCACAATATGCCGAATTTGGAGATCCATCATGAAATACAAAATTCTTATTGTTGACGATGAGCCTGCAAATTTGCGGACCCTCGATCGCCTGTTCAACAACGAGTATGAGGTTATTACGGCGGGTTCCGGTATGGACGCGCTTCATAAACTCATGGTCCACGATGTCGCTCTCATAATCACAGATTATCGTATGCCGGCGATGAGCGGGATCGAATTTCTCAAGAAAGCGGCCGAGATGCGGAGCAGCACGGTGCGCGTCATACTCACCGGTTATACGGATGTCGACGCGCTTGTCGAATCGATCAACTCAGGCGTCGTTTACAAATACATAACGAAGCCATGGTCCAATCACGATCTTCAGCAAACGGTTAAGAGGGCGATCCAGCATTATGAAACGTTAGCGGCCCAATACCGTTTATCACAGGCGAATGAACGCCTCGAGGTTCGGGTTAAATCGGCTATCCGCGGATTTGTAAATCTGGCGACGGAGATGCTGGAGATCAAGAATCCCAAGCTGGTCGAGCATGGCCGCCGAACTGCCAAGTACGCGTCGGCGCTCGGCAAGGAACTTAACATCGAGCCTAAAAAGCTCGACCAGTTGTTTCTTGCCGCATACCTGCATGAGATGGCTCATTTCAGGATACCGAATCATTTAGTCTCGCGAACGGCTGCTCCTCGGGACGATGAAATGCTGCTTGTTCAGGATAGTTTGAGACGAGGTATAAAGCTTTTGACCGAGGTGCCTGAACTGGAAGACATTGCGGAGGCGATCAATTACCAACACGAAAATTACGATGGTAACGGATATCCTGATCGACTAAGCGGCGACCAGATCCCGCTTCAATCGCGCATAATTGCAATTGTGAATGCATACGACGAAATGCGGGAACCGACGACGCCGACGCCGAGTTTCGGACATTCGGAGGCACTCCAGATACTCAAGGCCGCAGCCGGCCGTAAGTTTGACCCGTATCTGGTGTCGATCTTCGCGGGTATGGCGTTCGCCAACGAGACGGAAATAGAACTGAAGATCGATGTTCGCGAAGCCGCCTTTCAGATGGGTTGATTCCGGAAGCGGAACGATGGTGCCGCAGTTTGAAAATCTGTTGCTTGACCTTCATCAATCAAAAACACCGGTCGTTCATTAGAAACGGCCGGTGTTTTTTCTCCAAACTGGTGTTTATCTTAGTCATAATGCCTGTCTAATTTGCCCCACAATGCGACGGACGCCCTCGATGTTCGATCGATGTTTACGATATCGGAGGCGTGTCGTCAACAATAACTCCCGTATCAGTGCAGTTTAGAAACAATCTGCCCGTCCAGCTTCGAATGGCACCGTGGTTGCTATATGGATGATGCGGCCAGTCAGTCGTGTCGATCAGATCAGCTTCCAACTTCTCAGAACTTCGAAAGATTTGCATCAACGCTTCGGGCAGGCGGCATCATGGTAGTGGCACTTCGCTACTTCTCCCAACAACAACAAATTGATCAAGGCCGGCCTTGATCACTTTAGCTCCAATCTTTATTCCAAGGAGAAATCTTTATGATCAAACGACGCCTGGTGCTCTCACCATTCTTTATTGCCCTCACGCTCCTGCTGGTTTCCGTTCCAATAACCGCTCAATCATTATCAACGTCGGTCAGCCCTGTCGCCTTTCAACAGGACAAGACTCGAACAGCTGCTTCCGCTCCGAAAACGGCCGTCCGCACATCTGCTGACGACGCCGATAACAATTTTGGTTCAGTCAATGGGCGGGTGGTTATGGATGTCCTGCCATCGCCAGAATCTAAAGCATCGGTGACGAAGGGCGTCGGCGGTACGAAGGTTTTACTTCGGCGGCTTGACGGCGGGATGGCAAGCTTTTTGTTCGAACGGCTTTCGGATGCTGACGGCAAGTACGACTTCCAATTTATTAGGGCCGGCAGATATACGCTCGAGATCGACCGGGCGACGTTGCCGTCCGATATACCTTACCCGGCACGAAAGATCGCGATCATCGACATCGCCGTTTCGAAGAAATCCCACTTTGACATCTACATTCCGACGCAGCGGATGATCACGGGGATAGTTTTCACGGACGTCGATGGCGACGGCAAGTATCAGGAAGGCAAAGATCGGCCCGTCGAAGGAGCCCTTATAACGGCGAACGGCAGTGTTGCTACGTCCGACGCTCGCGGCTCGTATGTGCTCAGCGATCTGCCGCCGGGGCGAATCGGCATGCTCGTGACTGATCCCAAAAAGAATGAGAACACGCACGTCCTGCTCGATCTCGGATCGTCGCCGGTCGCGAAACGTATCGTCAACGTACCGATGACGAGCTTCACGGACAATAACTCCGGTGCGGCACGCATGGTAAAGGCGACAGTTGCCCCGCCGGTCGTTCGGAGCCAGGCGGCAGCGGTGCCGACGGTCAGTGTCGAGCGAAAACACTATCTCGCGTCCCCGCTGATCGGCGAAGCGTATCGGCGAGAACTTGCGAGCCGGCCAGCCATTCCCGAAGACGACGTTGTGCCCAGCCGCCCGATCGTGGTCACTTCGACGCTCGTCACCAACACCGCGATGGTTCGCCCGAGATATGCGGAGGCCAATTTTCAGACCGGCACTTCTATGCTGCTCGAGGAAAAGCGGCTGATGGCGGCGGCGGGGAACGACATGCGCGGGTTTTCGACGGGTGACAGCCTGATCGACGCGTACATTGTCGATTCGAGCCGACGGCATTCGATCGATCCGTTGCTGATCTACGCGCAGATGGGGCAGGAATCGGCATTCAAGCAGCGTGCTCTATCAAATAAAGGAGCGAGCGGCCTGATGCAGTTGATGCCGGCGACGGCTCGGCGGCTCGGTGTGACAAACATTTACGATCCGAAGCAGAACATCGAAGGCGGCGTTAAATACATGCGGATACTGCTCGATATGTTCGGCGATGTGAATCTCGCCCTCGCGGGGTACAACGCCGGCGAAGGCGCCGTGATCAAATACGGCTATCAGATCCCGCCGTACAACGAAACAAAGGACTACGTCCGCCGCATCTCCGCCCGGTATCGGACGATGGCCCGCCCGACGGTTGCCACTCGGTTTTAGAAGCGCATGTCCAACTGAACTTTCGAATGTGGAAACCCGCTCTCCGCTCGAATCTGTTTTAATGTTCCCAGAATCGAAAAAGGCTTCGTTAGTGGGGAACGAAGCCTTTGACTAGAGAGAGATTGTGAACGCAGTTGGACAGCGGTTAATTTGGCGGGGAGAAAGCAGCGAGATTTTTCGAGTAGCAGGGCGGGCACATTCCGTGCGTCAGCCGCATGCTTGATTCATATTCCTGACGTAGTGTAGGAAAGATGTTATTCCACTGGCCATCGCGTCCCTCGACCTTGTCGCACCAGGAACACGCCCGAATTAAATCGTTTTGCGGCGTCATCACATTTCCAATCGTTGAAACATATGTAAGGTTCATGGTAGTAGAATATCAACGTGAAATCCGTGCATCGGTGCGCTGACGCACACTTAGAGAAATATATTTGATTCGCTGCGGTATTGTTGATCGACCGGCCGACGAACGGATTTATTAAACACTGTCGGGCAGGATTCGGGACGGGCCACCGGCCGCAAGCGAGAATAGAAAAGGCATGTACACAGAGCTAATAAAAAGCATATTGAGACGATTTTACGCTGGCAAGAACGCCAGCGAAGACACCGGCCCGGTGCGCGCCCATGACCGTAGGATCTTGGGCGATATATCTACCGGAAGGGGAACGATACTCATTGTCGACGACAACGATATGGTCCGGGGGTTGGCGCGCAGTGTTCTCGAGTCTGGCGGATACACCGTTTTCGAAGCCACGAACGGCCGCGATGCGCTCGCGATCTGTGAACACTCGGGCGAGTCGATCGATCTGTTGTTGACGGATGTGATAATGCCGGTAATGGGCGGCCGCCTTTTGGCCGAAAATGTCGAAAAGATATGCCCTAATATCGCCATCCTCTTCATGTCGGGATTTACAGACGATGGGGCGCTGCGTAACAGTATCCAAAAAGACAT
>Ga0105046_10005469_pt1 | contig 20106 bp, 18 predicted proteins | sample MAT03_FD_78385 | JGI IMG/M metagenome (GOLD analysis project Ga0105046, IMG submission 78385) | Freshwater microbial communities from Lake Fryxell liftoff mats and glacier meltwater in Antarctica - MAT-03 (megahit assembly) | ecosystem: Environmental > Aquatic > Freshwater > Ice > Liftoff... | reverse complement strand
CTCGTGCGGCTCCGAAGCGAAGTCGAACGATCCAGCAACTGTCCGCACGGACGCCCCACCAGCATCAGGCTGTCGATCAAAGAGCTCGAGCGTCTCTTCGGCCGCAGCTGAGCGCACGCGAAATCTCGGCGTGCTCGTGCGGCCTGTTGTTACCTATTCCACAGCGATGAAGCCAGGAACATCGCCGCGATGCAGACACCCGCGAGCGCGAGCGCTGCGAGCATCGCCTTCGTGAGCGCGAGCAGGACCGAGCCCGTGCCATAGCCCGCCCGGGTTGGCCACGCCGCGAGCGTTGCGGCGCCGAACTGCAAGCCCAAAGCAACACCAGCCAGAATCGCCATCAGTCCCGCCGCGTCAACGAGCGCGAGGAGCACCAGCGGCGGCAACCAGAGCACGGGCATGAAGAGAAAGAGTCCGATCGCCACGCGCCGCCGACCCTCGGCCGAGAGAGCGCGGGCTTCGAGTGAGCGCCAGTCGGCGGGCAGCGGCTTGCCGCACTCCGGACACGCATCGGCGATGCGCGCGAGATCTGTGAGCGAGTAGCCGCAGCCGGGGCACCGCAGTTCGAACGTCTCGGGATCCGAGTAGATCGTGCGCACATCGCTGACTCCCCCCGCCCAAGTTCCAAAGCTCACGGCAGATGACCAGACATCTCCGCGCAGGATCCAGCGAGAGATTGCGGCGCGTGATCAAGTCGCGTGATCAAGTCGCGTGATCAAGTCGCGTGATCAGGTCGCGTGATCAAGCGTTGTCGAGCAGCTCAACGCTCTCGAACTTCTTGCCCTCGAGCATCTCGAGGCTGGCGCCGCCGCCGGTTGAGACGTGCGACATTCTGCTCGCGAGGCCGAACTTGTCAACGGCCGCTGCCGTGTCTCCCCCGCCGACGATGCTCGTCGCGCCCGCCTCGGTCGCGTTGGCGATTGCCTTTGCGACCTGCTTGGTTCCGGTAGAGAAGGGCGCGAACTCGAAGACGCCCATCGGCCCGTTCCAAACGATGGTCTTGGCCTTGCGGATCGCCATCGCGAACTTGGTCTGCGTCTTGGGGCCGATGTCAAGGCCCATGAAGCCGTCCTTGATGTTCTCGTCGAAGACCCCGATGTCGCCCGAGTTCTCCGAGAACTGCGTCGAGCAGACGTGATCGACGGGGAGCAGCAGCTCGGCCTTGAGCTTGGCCGCGAGGTCGATGGTCTTCTTCGCGTCGGCAATCTTGTCCGACTCCACACGGCTGGTGCCGAGCCTGTGCCCGGTCGCCGCGAGGAAGGTGTACGCCATTGCGCCGCCGACAATGATCGCGCTGGCCTTGGGCAGAAGGTTGTCGATGCAGCCCATCTTGTCCGAGACCTTGGCGCCGCCGAGGATCACCACGAAGGGCTTGGCCGGACTCGAGACGGCCTCGGAAAGAAACTTGATCTCCTTCGCAACGAGAAATCCGACAACGCGCGGCTTGCCAGCCATCGCCATCGGGACGGCGACCATGCTGGCGTCGGGGCGGTGGCAGGTGCCGAAGGCGTCATTGACGTAGACATCGCCGTACGCCGCGAGCTTGGCGGCGAAGGCCGAATCGCCCTTCTTCTCGGCCTTGTGGAATCGGAGGTTCTCGAGCAGCAGGACCTCGCCGTTCTCGAGACCCGCGACTGCGCTGGCGGCCGCGGCGTCGGTGCAGTCGGTGCTCGGGAACTGCACGGGCTTGCCTAGCAGCTCCGCGAGCTTCTCGGCGGCGATCTTGAGCGAGTCTTCCGCGGAGTAGCCGTTCCCTTCGGGACGGCCCATGTGGCTGATCAGCACGGCCTTGCCGCCACGATCGATGATGGAATTGATGGTGGGGAGGGCCTCGCGAATGCGCCGATCATCGGTGATTGCGCCGTTCTCGACGGGGACGTTGAAGTCCACGCGAACGAGAACACGCTTGCCGGAGACGTCGACGCTAGCGATAAGTTTCTTGGGCATAGTGGCCCAGTGTAGACGCGCGAAAGGCGATCGGTAGCCCGGCACTTTGCGACGCGGCACCGGCTGAGAGAATCAGCCGCCCATGATCGAGTCAAACTTGGTGCGGAGGCGCGAGAGGCCCTGTCCCTCAAGCTGATCCTTCATGCGGCGGAGGCGCGTGGCGACGGAGGCGTCGACGAGCTGGTCGCCGATTCGGAGCTTGACGCCGCCGATCATGGCGGGCTCTGTGTACGCGTGGATCACGACCTCGCGCGAGAGGGCGCGTGCGAGCTGATCGCGCAGGCGCTCGCTCCCCTCGGCGGAGAGGGGGGCGGCGGTATACGCGTCGACCTCGATGCGGCCGAGCTTGCTCTGCACGATGTTGTCGAAGGCCTGAACGATGGCGGGAAGGTGCGACATGCGCCCCTTCTTGTTGAGGACCTGCAGGAACTTCACGGTGGTGTCGGAGACGACGCCTCGGAAGATCTTGTCGATGGAGCGGCCGCGTGCCTCGGCGGCGACGGACCTGCTCGACATGAACTCGCTGAATCTGGGGTTGCCGCGCGCAAGATCGAGGATCTCTTCGAGCTCGCCTAGGCATTCTTCCACGCCCGACTTGCCGTCGCGGGCCTCAGAAAGCTCGTACAGGCTCGCGGCGTACGTCCGAGCAAGCGCATCAGGCTGTGACTCAACAAGCGGCATGCAAAACCTTCCTTCTTCCAGCTTCTTCCCACCTTCAAACGTCCACCGAAGCCTGTCTTCTGACTTTAGCCTTCTGTCTTTGTCTTCTTCCGACCCTAGTGCTCAGCCCATAGTGCCTGTTCCACCAGTGCCCAGTGCCTTCCGCGCTCAGTTCCGAATCGCCTGGAGTTGCTGGACCGACTCTTCGATCAGGCCCTGCATGTCGGCGGGGTTCATCTGGCGCTTGAGGATCTTGCCAGCCATCGTTGTCGCGAGGTTGGTTGCTTCGCTGTAGATGTCGGCAACGGCGGCCTTGCGGGCCGACTCGATGTCGCGAAGTGCACGCTCGCGATTGGCCGCGAGCTCGATGTCGCTCTTGGCCTTGAGCTCCGCGGCGAGGGCCGTCTGCTGGGCGCGGGCCTGATCGATCATCTTCTGGGCCTCGGCGCGAGCCTGCTGCAGGCTCTGCTGGTATTCCTCGAGGGCGTCCTTGGCTTGCTGGCGGGCCATCTCCGCCGCCTCGATCTCTTCCTTGATCTTGTTCTCGCGGTCCGAGAGGCCCTTGCTGATCTTGGGCCACACGACCGCGCCGAGGACGGTCGCGCAGATGAAGAAGACCACGATTGCGGCCAGCGCCGTGAAGAGTCCCTCGTTGAACTTCGGGATCGGGCTCGCCGCGCCGTCCGCGTCGTCCGCCGCGAGGACGAGGGTCGGCAGGATTCCAAGGGCAAGCGAGGCGGCGAAGAGTGTGGGGCGGGCCATGCGATCAGCTCCGGGTTGGGAGGATGAGACTTTGCTGAGTGGACGTCGAGACAAGAGACACAGAAAACTCGTCCGGCCGCGTTTCCGCGGCCGGACGCTTTGAACTATTTCACTCACTTAGGCGAGGAAGCCAGCGAGGACGGCGAAGAGGGTTGCACCCTCGACGAACGCCGCGGTCAGGATCATGTTGGGACCGATCTTGCCGGCAGCCTCGGGCTGACGGGCGATGGACTCAACGGCGCCCTTGCCGATCATTCCGATGCCGATGCCGCCGCCGACGACGGCGAGGCCGCCACCGAGAACCGCGAGGCCCTTGCCCATCGAGGCGGCAGCGGCAGCCTCCTGGGCCATCGCCATGGCGGGAGCGAGCATCGAGAGTGCGCCGGTGGCCATCAGGCCCTTGAACAGGAGAGTCTTCATATCCGAATCCCTTTCTTGCTCGTGCTTCCACGAGCGACGTGACCACGAGGTCAGTGCTGTGTGCCCGCGGGACATGCCCACGAGCGTCGGCCGGTTTTCACGCGTGCGCGTGCTCATGGCCGTGGGCCTTACCATGCTCGTGGTCGTCATGGTGGGCAAGCTGCGAGATGAACACAGTGGTGAGGAACATGAACACGAACGCCTGGAGCGTTGCGACAAAGACCTCGAGGAAGAAGATCGCAATCGAGCCAACGCCCGCCGCGAAGATGATGACAGGACCAAGGGCCAGTCCGCCGCCGCCAGCCTTCAGCATGCCGACGCCCGCGGCGATGAAGCCCACCAGCGTCGCGAGCAGGATGTGGCCGGCGGTCATGTTGGCGAAGAGTCGGATGGCGAGTGCGAAGGGCTTGACGAACGCGCCGACGATCTCGACGGGCACGATGATCGGCCAGATGAACCAGGGAGCCCCGCCCGTCAGGTGAGACAGGTACCCGCCCACGCCCAACTCGCGGATGCCCGCAAAGTTGATCATGAGGAAGGCGATGACGGCCATGACGCCGGTGGTGAAGAGGCTCTGCGTCGCGGTGCCGCCGAAGAAAGCCACGGGGTGCGCGTTGGGATCGTTCAGGTACTGGGGAACGGCCTGGAGGTCCAGCAGTGGGATCATGCCCAGCAGGTTGTTGACGAGCAGGAAGAAGAAGAGCGTCCAGAGGAAGGGGATGAACTTCTCGGTGCGGCTGCCCAGAAGCGGACGCACGACCTCGTCACGCAGGTAGACGCAGAGAACCTCGACCATGTGGGCGAACTTGTTGCTGGTGACGTATCGCTCGGTGCCCAGGCTCACGGGACCAGTGGCGATGCGCGTGGCGACCCACGGTCCGACGGTGAGCAGGATCAGCATCGAGAGCACGAGGTTGCCCACGTGCCCGCTCCAGAGCCAGACCTTCTCCAAGCCGAAGAGATTGGCGTAGATGCCCGAGGAGTGGTTGGCCACATGCGAGACGGGGTCTCCCGCCGCGAGGGTCGAGAAGGCCAGCGCATCGGTGATCAGCGGCAGCATGTTGGTCGTCAGGCTCATCGAACGTCGGCTCCCGTCTGGATGGTGGGGGTCGGGACGGCAACTGCCCCAGACCACCGCCGGAGGATCATGGTTTCGAGCACCAGCGCCGCGAAGGCGGCGAGGATGAAGGCGTATCCGAACGACGGTCGATCTGGCGAGAAGAGCATCACGCACACAACCGCCGCGAAGAGCGAACCGAGCAGACGCGTTCCCGAAAAGGCAAGCATCGCCCCGCCGATGTTCACGCCCGGCGTTGCGACCACCGAGCGAAGCACCACCACGGCAACGAGCCCGGCCGCGAGCACGCAGCCGACGCCCATGAGGGTGGACCCGAGCAACCCTGCATCGGACTCAGAACCTGGCTGGAGTTTGGAGACGAGCACGAGCCCAGCCGCCGCCACGCACGAGGCCACCAACGAGCCAATGAGTTGGCCAGCGGGGATCGGCGGGATGGTTGGGTCGGTCTGTTGCATGTTCGGGCGTGTCAGGACGTGTCAGGACGTGTCAGGACGTGTCTGGACAAGTTCGGGCGGGCTTGGGAGCGATCAACGGGCCGGTCGGAGGGGACCAATAGTAGCCACTCGTTCGGGCAATTCCGCGCCCCGAGTGGGATCGGGGCCTGCTACTTCGCTCGGGGTTTGGGGCCGGAAGGTGGCGGGCTGTCGGTTGGCTTTCCGGGTGCCGGGGCATCCATCGCTTTGTACATGGCCGACGCGCCGCGGATCGTGCGGACCATGCCCCCAACAAGCCCGAACATCGCGCCCACCACGGTCCATGTTCGGCCGGAGCCGATGGCGTAGGTGTCCACGAGCCAGCCGGCGCCCGCGCAGACGATGAGGTACGCACCGAGCTCGAAGGCCAAGCCGTAGGCCACGGACATGGATGAGGTGGTGGTGGCGCCGCTGGACTTGCCGCCGGTGGTTGATGCCAGTGGCGACTTCGTGCTCCTGAGTCCTTCGGGGATCTCGGGGCTGCTGACCGAGGCGCGATCCAGCGCAGCCTGAGCCGATCGGATGGCTCTCTCTGCGTGGTCGTACGCCCTGGCGTTACTGTCGTCTGCTGGAGTTGGATCGGGCGAGGTTGGCATCATGTGTCTGACGCTCGAGGCAAGTGCGATGCAAAGAAGAAGTCACAGGAAGGTCTACCCGGGGCACGTTACATCGCGAGCTTGAGCGCCCATTGGCGTGCGTGCTTGATGGCGTCGTTGGCCTTGGCGAGATCGCTGCCGCCGCCTTGCGCGGCGTCGGGCTTGCCGCCGCCCTTGCCGCCCATCACGGTGCATGCCTCGCGGATCCAGTCGCCAGCCTTGAGGCCCTTGGCGATGAGATCGGGCGGGACGGCCGCGGCGGCCTGGACCTTGCCGCCTTGTATGTCGATCGCGAAGAGCATGACGCCCGCGCGGGGGCACGCGTCGCGCACGGTCTGCACTGCGGCGGCGAGGGCGTTGCGATCATCGCCCGCCTCGACGGTTTCGACGATGATGATCTCGTTGGAAGTCAGGGCTGACTGCGCGAGCGAGCGAGCCTGCGCCACGACCTGATCACGAACGGCGCCCGCCGCGGCCTTGCCCGCGGACTTGACGCGCTCTTGCATCTCTGCCACGACGCCTCGCACGCGCGCCTTGCGCCATGATGGGCAGACGGTGGCTTCGATCTCTGCGAGCATCTGTTGCACCGCGCCGGGGAGCGCCTCATCTGAGAGCGCTCGCATCGTCTCGGCCTTGCGCGAGAGCGTTTCGCCCGCGAGCACTGCGGTCTGCGCGGCCTCGCCCGTGAGGGCCGTGATGCGCCGCACGCCCTTGGCCACGGCCTCCTCGGCGATGAGCGCGAAGGACTGGATCAGCGCGGTGGAGGCCACGTGCGTTCCGCCGCAGAACTCGACGGAGAGCTCGTTCCATGCTGTGGATCCGGGGCTTGAGATGAGGTCTGTGATGGGCTGGCCGACGGCGACGACGCGGACGGGATCCGGGTAGACCTCGCCGAAGACGGCGCGAAGGCCGTTTATGCCCTTGGCCGCGGAGAGGGGAGCGATCTGCGTGTAGACGGTGAGGTCCTGCTTGATGCGCTGGGCGACCATGCCCTCGGCGCGCTCGAGCTCATCTGGCGAGACGGGCTGGTTGTGCGAGAAGTCAAAGCGCATGCGATCGGGCGTGACGAGCGAGCCCTTCTGGTCGATGCCGGGGCCGAGGACCTTGCGGAGGGCGAGGTTGGCCAGGTGTGTTGCGGTGTGGTTGCTGGCGGTGCGGAGGCGGCGGAGCTTGTCGATCTCGAGGCTGATGGTGTCGCCCACGCGCAGCTCGCCCTTGGAGACGTGGCCGATGTGGAGGACGTAGCCGCCGAAGGCCTGCACGTCCTCGACGATGAACTCGCCGCCGTGCTGGCGATCATGGACGTTGGCGCGGCTCTCGGCGATGACGGTCATCTTGCCGCCATCGTGCTCTTGCCCGCCCATGGTGGCGTAGAAGCAGGTGCGGTCGGTGACGATGCCGATGTGCTTGCCCTTTGTGAGCGTGACCTTGCTGTGCTCTTCAAAGCTGTGGCCGTTCCAGATGGCGCGCACGCGGGCCGAGAGGCCTTTCATCTCGAACTTGGCGGAGTCGTCGGTGGGCTCGATGTGCAGGTGGCGAAGGCGGGCAACCTCATCGCCCGAGAGCGTGATGGCCTTTTCGCCCTCTTTGGTCTCGGTGGCGCGGCTGCGTTCTTTGGCGGCTTCCATGAGCTTTTCGAAGCCGGTCTCATCGACGCGAATGCCGCGCTCCTGGGCCATCTGCACGGTGAGGTCGACGGGGAAGCCGAAGGTGTCGTAGAGCTTGAAGGTGTCCTCGGCGGAGACGACGGGGCTCTTGCTCGCGACTTCCTCGAAGAGCTTGATGCCGCGGTCGAGGGTCTTGCCGAAGGATTCTTCCTCTTCGAGCAGGACCTTGATCACGCGAGCTGGATCCTTTTTGAGCTCGGGGAAGGCGTTGCCGAACTGCTCGACGACGGTGGGGACGAGCTGCGAGAAGAAGCCCGAGCGCGCGCCCAGCACCTGGCGCCCGAAGCGGACGGCGCGGCGAAGGATGCGGCGCAGCACGTAGCCGCGGCCGATGTTGCTGGGCAGAGCGCCGTCGGTGATCGCGAATGTCAGGGTGCGGATGTGATCGGCGATGACGCGGTAGGCGGTGTCGACGTTGTTCTTGTCGTCGGCGCCGAGCTTGCCGCGGTAGGGGCGGGCTCCGGTGAGCTGCTCGATCTTTGCGAAGATCGGCATGAAGACGTCGGTGTCGTAGTTGCTGCGGACGTTCTGCAGGATGCTGGTGAGGCGCTCGAGGCCCATGCCGGTATCGACGTGGCGCGCGGGGAGCGGGCGGAGCGTGCCGCTGGCCTCGCGGTTGAACTGGATGAAGACGTTGTTCCAGATCTCGATGACGTCGGGATCGCTCTGGTTCACCATCGCCGCGGCGTTACGCCCGCCGATGCGATCAAAGTGGATCTCGGTGCAGGGCCCGCAGGGGCCGGTTTCGCCCATCTCCCAGAAGTTGTCCTTCATGTTGCCGGGCAGGACGTGGTTCGGGGGCAGGTGCTTGAGCCAGAGGTCGCGCGTCTCGATATCGGCGGGGACGTTGAGCGCGGCGTTTCCCTCGAAGTAGGTCGCGTAGAGGCGCTCGCGCGGCAGGCCGAAGACCTTTGTGAGAAGCTCGAAGGACCAGTCCACGGCTTCCTGCTTGAAGTAGTCGCCGAAGGACCAGTTGCCGAGCATCTCGAAGAAGGTGTGGTGGTACGTGTCCTTGCCCACGTCGTCGAGGTCGTTGTGCTTGCCGCCCGCGCGGATGCACTTCTGCGTGTTGGCGGCGCGCTTGAGGCGTCCCATCTCAGTGGAAGGATCGGCCTGCCCGAGGAAGATCGGCTTGAACTGGTTCATGCCCGCGTTGGTGAAGAGGAGCGTGGGATCATCCAGCGGCACCGCCGGCGAGCTCGCCACAAAGACGTGCGCCCGCTGCTTCACGAAGTAGTCGATGAAGGTGCGGCGCACGCGCTCGACGGGCCAGGCCAGAAGCCCGGAGCCGGAAGAAAGCATGGAATCAGCCTCGGACGCGGCATCGGGAAACACGTTCGACATGGCGAGAGATACTCCTAAGGGCAAAGTCTAGGGGCCTGCGTCCGCAAGCCTCCCAACGTCCCCGGCTGATCCCCGACGCGAGCCAACCGCCACCCTCCACGCGAAGCGAACTTGGGGGGCAAGGAACATCCGGCAATGGAGGACCTCCGACCTGTTGGGTCGGAGGCCTCGGGAGGAGATGAGGTTTCCCTTGTGCGCACGGGTGGTCCTGGCGTTGCTTGCTACGGGCAAGCACGGCTTTGTCGCGTGCGCACGCGGACGGGCGTGACGTTTTGGAAGCGGCGCTCGAGTATCGCAAGCTGCTCGAACGCTGGGCTACTGCTGTCACGACCGCGAGGCTTTGCGTGTCTCTCGATCCTCGTCTTTGTCGCCAGTTGGACCACCGGGCCTTGGCTTGGTGCTTGCTTTGCACCTTGCTGGCCGACCGACTGGGCTGGCGACGCTGACTCGGGCCGAGATAATGCGGGCCTCTATACACACGCCTCGCGCGGGCGTGTGTGCGCACAAACCGTGTCATGGTTCGGCGCTGGAGGTGGGTTTGGAGCTGAAAATTGCGGGGCAGAAATAATCTGGAAGATTCTGCGAGCGGGGGAGGCGGCTTGCGGATCTGTGCGCACAAGTGAGGGTGAAGGCCGGGGAGCGTGCCAGATCTCTCCAGCCCTGAGTTGCTGGCGAGCCCTCCCGGAATCCGTAACCGCCGCACCTATCCTTCGAGACTCTGATGCCCAAAGTTCTTCTTGCCATGTCGGGAGGCGTTGACTCGTCGGTTGCTGCGGCGTTGCTGCAGCGGCGCGGGTTTGACGTGGTGGGGGTCTTCATGCGGCTGGGGTCGCCGGGCGAGGCCCTTGATCAGCTCGCGCCGATGGAGGGTGCGACTTGCGAGATGTCGGGGCACGGCAAGCCGCTCAAGATCGGGCACCAGGGGTGCTGCTCGATCAATGACGCGGCGGATGCGCGGCTGGTGGCCGCGAGGCTGAATGTGCCGTTCTACGTGTGCAACTTCAAGAAGGACTTCGGGCGCATCATCGGATACTTCGAGGATGAGTACGCGCGAGGGCGCACGCCGAATCCGTGCGTGCGATGCAACGACTGGCTGAAGTTCGGCAAGCTGCACGAGTACGCGGGCCAGCTTGGCTGCGACTTTGTGGCCTCCGGGCACTATGCGCGGATTGTGGCGAGCGAGGATGGGCCGCGGCTGGCGCGCGGGCTTGATGGCTCGAAGGATCAGTCGTATGTGCTCTTTGGGATCCCGCGCGAGCAGCTTGGCGGGACGCTCTTTCCCATCGGCGAGATGGAGAAGCCCGCCGTGCGCGAGGTGGCGCGAGAGCTGGCCCTGCCGGTCTTTGACAAGCCCGACTCGCAGGAGATCTGCTTTGTTCCAGACAACGACTACGCGGGCATGCTGGAGCGCCGGAACGTGAGTCTGACGCGTGAGGGGCGCGTGGTTGATACGGCGGGCAATGTGCTCGGCACGCACCAGGGGCAGCATCGATTCACGATCGGGCAGCGGCGCGGCCTCTCGCTGGCGGTTGGACGACCGTTGTACGTGGTTTCGAAGGATGCTGGCGACAACAGCGTTGTTGTGGGGCCGCGGGAGGAGCTGCTGGTGGTGTCTTGCGTCGCGGCGGACGCGAACTGGATCATCACGCCGCCGCAGATCGGGCAAGAGATCCGGTGCTTTGCGCAGTATCGATACAACAGCGCGGCGGTGCCAGCGACTGTGCGGGCTGTTTCAGACTCGGTCGAGCCCGGACATTCCGGACGCGTTGCGCGATTTGACTGCGTCTTTGACTCTGCGCAGGAGGCCGTTGCGCCCGGCCAAGCGCTCGTGCTGTATGACGAGGGCGAGCGTGTGATCGGTGGCGGCTGGATCGATGGCACGGCGCGAGCTGGCGCGGCTCGATCGGCGTGAGGACCGCGGCCGCGGCCTGCGTCGTGCCTTCTTGTGCTTGCGAAAAGAAAAAGCCCCCGTCCGAGGGGACGGGGGCTGCTACGAGCGCGTGAAGTTGAGATCAGCGGTTCATCAGATCGGGCAGTTGCCGCTGACGACGTAGGCTGCGAGGATCTGGGCGTCGGTCAGGTCGGCGTTCTCGTCGTTGTTGAGATCGCCGTCGAGCCAGTTGGCCTCTGGCGTGAGGGAGCCGACGAAGACCTGGGCCATCTGCTGGGCATCGAGGAGGTCGATGTTCTCGTCCTGGTTGAAGTCGTAGTCGCAGGCGTTGCCCTGGGTGCAGGTGAGGGTGAGGATGCCAGCGCCGCGTGAGGCGGCGTCGCCACCACCGACGCGGATGGTGTAGAAGGCGCCAGCGGTCACGGGGATCTGGATGAGGCCGCCGTTGCCGCAGCCGCTATCGCTGCAGCCCATGAGGCGTGCGTCGTAGTTCAGGCAGCCGAAGCCGTCGTAGACGGCGATCTTCGTGTTGAAGGTATTGCCGGCGGCGCAGGTGTCGATGGTGAGGGTGCCGTTGCAGCCGCTGGGGTAGTTGAACCAGACGTCGTTGTTCACGGTGCTGGTGCCGCTGCCGTTGCAGGCCGGGTGGGCGGGACCGTCGGTGGATGCGAAAGTAGTGTTGAAGGGAGTGACGCCCAGCGCGATGCCCTGGCGGCCGGAGCAGTCGTCGTTGATCGGGGGCACGCCGCCGCCGCCGTTGCGAACGCGGAGGGTGTAGTTGCCGGTGTTGCCGTTGTAGCCAGCGACGCGGATGTAGTAGGTGGTGCCGGCGGTTGCGGGGAAGCTGACAAACGAGGAGAGGCCGCCGGGGCAGGGGCCCTGGCCGCCGTTGTCGTCGTTGCAGACGAAGGAGTTGTTGCCGCAGGCAGAGTGGACTGAGACGACGGTGTCGAAGCCCGAGCCGCAGGAGTCGATCTGGACGGTGGCGTTGGTGGTGGGGCGGTACTTGAACCAGACGTCCGCCGAGTTGTTGGCGGCGCCGCAGGAGCCGATGGTCTCTGCGGTCGCGCCGATCGTGGAGCCCGAGACGGCGACGTTGTCGCCGATCCAGGCGGCCTGGTTGCAGAAGTCATTGCCGCCGCAGGCCGACTGAGCGACGTTGAGCGTGCCCGAGCCCGACGCTGTGTTGTAGCCGCCCACGCGGATGAGGTAGGTGGTGTTCACCTGGGGGACGAACTGGATGGAGGACTGGAGGCTGCCGTTGCCGCACTCGGGCGAGTCGTCGTTGCACTCGATGGCGGTGCCGGGTCCGGTGGGGCAGCCAGCGTTGTAGACCGCGATCTTGGTATCGAAGGAGGAGCCGCAGGTGGTGAGCGAGATGGGGTTGGTGCAGTTGCCGTTGGTGAGGGAGTACCAGAGATCCTGGTTAATCGCGGCGGAGCCAGCGAAGAGGCACTCGTCGGGGCCTTCGCTGGTGGCGCCGGCGGTGTTGAAGCCGAAGGAACCCACGCCGATGGGAGCCGCGGCGACGCAGGAGTCGTTGAGCGGAACCTGGATGCCGGTGGGGCTGGGAATGACGGTGTTGACGGTGACGGTGCTGGGCGTGCCGGGCTTGAAGAGAGTGAGAGTCACGTTGCCGGTGGCCGGGGGCGTGGTGGTCTCGAAGGAGAAGTTGTAGAGGGTGCTCCAGCGAACGGCATTGGCGTTGGCGTTCTGAGCGAAGGTCTGCGAGGACCAGACGGCTGCGCCTCCGGTGAAGGAGCCGGTCCAGTCGGTGCCGACGAAGGGCTCGCCGGAGTGGTATGCGACGTCGTTAAAGCCGAAGTTGCCGGGCGTGCCGACGACGAAGGGAACGCTGACGGCCTGGACCGAGCGGTCGGAGCTGAAGTTCTGAACGGCGTATTCGTAGCGCCAGGTGCCGTTGCCGAGGTCGATGGCCTTGCCGCCGACGTAGATGCGGCCGTCACCGGGCACATCGACGAAGTTGATGACGACGTTGGGGTCGGGCAGGTTGGCACCCAAGCCGTGCTCGCGCCAGGCGAGGATGGCGGGCTTGGTGCGCTCAGTGGTGCCTTGGAGCGCGAGGGTCAGGTTGGCGTTGACGGTGACGCGCCGGTACGACTCGTTGTTGTTCTTGTTGCCAGCCGCCGCGTCGTCGGGGGCGACGTAGTGGCCCGTGACGAAGTAGAGGGCGCCGGCGTTGGCGGCGACGCTGGGGTCGACTTTCGCGGTCGCGACTACCAGGCGTTTGAAGAGCGGGTTGGGCGTGATGGCGGTGCTGCCGTTATTGATCCAGGGGTACGGGAAGAAGCCCGTGGAAGCGTTCACTTCGCTCTTGGGTCCGAGGCCGCCCTGGGAGCCGTTGAGGCCGGCCCCGTAGGGGTCAGAGCAGCCCACGCCGAGGTGTGATCCGTTGGGCCATGGGTTGCAGGGGCCGCAGACGGTGCCCTGGAGCGCGGTGAAGCCGTGCTTGAGCCAAGACTGGCCAATCTGCTCGAAGCGGCCGTTCTGGAGGCGATACATGTTCTGCCCGATGACGGGATGGCGGTTCGTGCTTGCGATCCATTCAAGTCCAACGTCGCCGATGTTGCAGGAGATCGTTCCGACGGAATAGGCAGAGAAGGGGCCGTTGGACCCGTGGAGCACGGTCTCGTGCAGGTCGCCGACGATGACGTCGGCACCGGGGTTCCCGATCGCGGTTCCTGCGAGACAACCGAGCACTGCGGCGGCCGCGGCTTTCACATAACGAATCGACATGAAGGATTCCTTTCTTTCCATCGAGACCTGAGCGGAACACACCGGAAACACAAGAGCTGGCCTCACCAGCAGACGCGAGGACCGCAGTTGCCCGCGAAGCGCGTCGCTCCATTAGAGCAATGTACTCGGAGATTCCGGTTGTGCAACTCCGTTTCTTCCCCAGAGTCTTTCGCTCTGGTGATGGCCCGGGCTCTGCCGGACTCCCGAGGGATCGGCCATCGGGATTCCGCACTTTCCCCGAACCTGTCGTCCGTACGGTCTTCCGGGTGAAAGGGAGGTACATTTGCGGCATGACGAGCCAGACCGCCGAGCCCAACACCGAGATCCGAGCTGTGCTGACTACCCAACCAGCGGACGAACTGATTGCCTACTTCTCGATGGAGATTGGGCTGGAATCTGCGTTGCCGACCTATTCGGGTGGGCTCGGGATTCTGGCGGGGGACACGATCAAGGCCGCGGCGGATCTTGGCGTGCGGATGGTGGCGGTGTCGCTGCTGCACCGGGGCGGGTACTTCTTCCAGCGGCTGGATGAGCAGGGAACACAGATCGAGACGGCTGTGAAGTGGTCGCCGGCAGAGTTCCTGGATGAGACGGGCGCGCGGGCGGAGGTTCAGATTCGGGGACGCACGGTGCACCTTGCGGCGTGGCGGCGAGACGTTCGAGGTGCGGGCGGGCATGTGGTCCCGGTGTACTTCTTGGACGCGTGCCTGCCGGAGAACTCGCCCGAGGATCGGACGCTGACTGATCGCCTGTATGGCGGCGATCACGCGTATCGGCTCTGTCAGGAAGTGGTGCTTGGTGTTGGCGGCGTGCGGATCCTGCGTTCGCTCGGTGTCGCGCGGGCGTGGCGGTATCACATGAACGAGGGGCACGCCGCGCTGCTGGCGGGGGAGCTGCTGAAGGAGGAGTCACGCGCGCGCGGTTTGCGGCCTGAAGATCCCGCGTGCGTTGAGGCGGTGCGCGAGCGATGCGTCTTTACCACTCACACGCCGCTGGCGGCGGGGCACGACCGGTTCGGCAGCGACATGGTGCGGGAGATTCTGGACCCGGGCGATGTGCCGTCGTATGCGGAGGCGTTCCATCTCAACGGGATGCTGGACACGACGGTCGCGGCGATGAACCTTTCGAGGTATGCCAATGCGGTCGCGCGGCGTCACGCGGTGGTGACGCGGAAGATGTTCCCGGGACGGACGATCGACAGCATCACCAACGGAGTGCACGCCTCGACGTGGGCGTCGGCGCCGATCGGTGCGATGCTGGATCGGAACATCCCGGGCTGGCGGAGCGTGAACGCGGAGCTCGCGCGTGCGGCGGAGATTCCGCTCGATGAGCTGCGTGCGGCTCATGGGCTGGCGAAGCGACGGCTGATCGACGCGGTGAACCGCGCCACGAATGCGGGGCTGGATCGCGAGGCGTTCACGATCGGATGCGCCCGGCGCGCCACGCCGTACAAGCGGCTTGACCTCATTCTTTTGGACATGGGGCGGCTTGAGGCCATGGCCCGAGAGTTTGGATCGATACAGATTCTCTTCTCGGGCAAGGCGCATCCGCGCGACGGCGGCGGGAAGGACGTGATCCGGAAGCTCGTGAAGGAGAGCTCGATGACGCCGCCGGGCGTGCGCGTTGTGTTCATTCCCGCGTACGACATGGAGTGGTGCGGACTGCTGGTGTCTGGTTGCGACCTCTGGCTCAACAACCCGCAGCGTCCGCTGGAAGCATCGGGAACTTCGGGCATGAAGGCGGCGGTCAACGGGATCCCGTCGCTCTCGGTGCTCGATGGGTGGTGGCTTGAGGGGTGCATCGAGGGTGTCACGGGCTGGGCGATCGGGCCGGATCGTGAGGCGAGCTCGGACTGGGGACAGGACGTGCGTGACGACGCGAGCGACCTGCACGAGAAGTTGCAGCGTGCGATCCTGCCGATGTTCTACCAGGATCGCGAGGCGTACTTGCAGGTGATGCGGTCGGCACTCGCGATGAATGGGGCATACTTCAACACGCAGCGCATGGTGCAGGAGTATCTGGTGCGGGCGTATGGAGGCAGGCTGGATACCCGCGTGGGCGTGGCGCCGGTCGCGAGTGATTGAGGGCGCGAGCGGCGTGACAGGCATGAGAGCCGGGGGGCGGCGACTTACTCGGGCTTGGCGTAGACCATGCGGAGGGCGTTACCCTTCGCGTTGTACTCGGCGCGCGTCATGTACGCGTTGATGAGCAGCAGTCCGCGGCCGGAGCCACGCTCAAGATTCTCTTCGAGCGTGGGATCTGGCACGGAGTTGGGGTCAAAGCCGGGGCCCTGGTCGGTGACTTCCATGATGATCTGATCGGGCGCGATCTCAAGCCTCACGTGCACGGTGAGGTCGGTGGGCAGTCCCTCATGGCCGTGGTTGAAGGCGTTGGCGATGGCCTCATGGAGCGAAAGACGCAGGGCGAAGATCGAGCCCTTGGCGAAGCCGTTTCGTGACGCCGAGTCGGACAAAAGCACCTCGATCCGCTCGACCTGCTCGGGGTCGTTGAGCAGATCGAAGTCGTGTGCCTCGTGGCCTGGCTGGGCGTTGGTCATGAGCATCGTGGGGGCGGTGTGGCCGCGGCTGACGTCGGGGCTGGTGTCGCCTCGCGTGGAGCGTTCTGTGGTGGTTCGGGCGCTGTGTCCATGGCGCTCGCGGGCGGTGGGTGTTCCTGGCTGTGGCGCTCACTGCCACGGCCGCCGGGCCTCGCTCAGGCGAAGCTGGCCACCGCGTCGGCGGTGGTCTGGTGGATCTGGAAGATCTTGTTGAGGCGCGTGATGGTGAAGACCTCGTAGATCTGGGGGTCGATGTCGGCGAGGCGGAGCTGGCCGCTTTTGCCCCGGACCTTGTTGTTGATCGTGATGAGCTGGCCGAGCGCGGCCGAGGAGAGGTGCTCGACATTGGCAAAGGAGATGAGGATGCGCGGCGTGGGCTCGGCCTCGATCAGCCGTGCGATCTCCTCGCCGATGAGCTGGATGTTGCCCTCGTCCAGGATGTTGCGGTCGAGGAACTCGACCTGCGTGACCTGGCCGGAGCGCTTGACTCGGATTCGGGATTCGCTGGCTGGCATGTAGGACTCCTTCGCCTGACCCGACTGAACCGGACGCCGTGAACCGAGGCATGGTGTGGGTGGGCGAGTCTTTCCAATACTAGTTGCTGTTTTCCTTGGAGGCGGGACGGATGGTAATCAGATTGCTCTTTCCACCGGGGATCATTTTTTGGGCTTGGGGGCGGCGAACCCGGCGGCGAGGGCATCGGCGGTGGTGGCGAGGGCGAAGTCCTTCGCGGTGATGCCGCCAGCGTCGTGGGTTGCGAGGGTCAGCGTGACCTTCGAGTATCGAACGAGGAGGTCGGGGTGGTGCTGGACGCGCTCGGCTTCCTGGGCGATGGCGTTGATGAAGCTCATCGCGGACTGGAAGTCCTTGAATGCGTAGGTTCGATGGATGGACTCGCCGGACTCGGACCACTCGGGGAGCTTCTCAAGCTCGAGGGCGATCTGCTCGCTGGCCATTTTCACGGGCTTGTCGGACTTTTCGAGCTTTGCCACGCGGGGCCTCTTGTTGGCGGGAACGCTGCACACGAGCCGCGGCGGATCCTCCGCTGCGCCACACGTGTCCCTTGCCTCCGACAGTGTATCGTCTTGGAACCGATGAGCGATCAAGGCGACAATTCGGCCGCGGCTCGTCCCCGCCGGGCGGGGCGAGCTACCCGGCTGGCTCCATCGCCGACGGGTGCGCTCCACCTTGGCAACGCGCGCACTTTTCTGGTGACATGGGCGATGGCGCGCCAGCAGGGGTGGCGGGTTGTGCTGCGGATCGAGGATCTGGATACGCCGCGGGTGAAGCCGGGCGTCATCGACCTCACGGTTGATCTGCTCGCGTGGCTTGGGATGGATTGGGACGAGGGGCCGCAGCTTCAGTCGGATGATCTGGAGCCGTATGTCGTGGCGATGCGGAGTTTGGTAGCCAAGAGGCTCGCGTATCCCACGCGCGCGACGCGCACGGATATCGGGAGCGAGCGCGAGTTGGAGAGTGGTGCGTCGGCGCCGCAGGAAGGAAGTGGTGAGGCGTTCTTCGCCGCTTCCAAGCGTCCGGCGGAGATGCCCCGAGAGTTCGAGGTTGGGGCGAATTCGGGGGGCAGCGAGGGGGAGCGGCAGGCGTGGAGGTTCGTGTGCCCGGCGCGCGAGGTTGAGTTTCGAGATCGCTTCTGCGGCGTGCAGCGACACACGCCCGCGTCGACGGTGGGGGACTTCATCCTCTGGACGAAGCGCCATCAGCCAGCGTATCAGCTTGCGGTGGTGGTGGACGATCATCGCAATGGCATCACAGATGTGGTGCGGGGTGATGACCTGCTGGACAGTGCCGCGCGGCAGATGCTGCTGTGGGAGGAGCTCGGATATGGGCGTCCGCCGGAGCAGTGCCATCTGCCGCTGGTGCGCGGGAGTGATGGGCGGCGGCTCGCGAAGCGGCATGGGGACACGCGGCTTGATCAGTATCGCGCGGGGGGCGTGACGCGTGAGCGGGTGATCGGTCTTGTGGCCTTCTGGTGCGGCATGCTTGGCACGCGGCGGGGCGAGATGGATGCGGGAGAGTTCCTTGATCGATTCAGCCTCGATAGGATGTCGCGTGATCCGGTGGTCTTTTCCATGGAGGACGAAGCATGGCTTCGCGCACGACGCTGATGAGTTCGAGTCGCCCTTCGCTGGGTTGCCTTCAGGGCTCGCCGTGGTTGCGCTCCGCGCTCGCGTTTTGCCTGATCGGGGTGGCCTCGGTGGGGAGCGTGGCGTGCGATGAGCAGGGCGCGGCGAAGCAGACGCAGCCACCAACTCCGGCGCCGACTCCGAGCCCAAGCCCAACAACCCAAACGCCTGCCACGCCCGCCACAACTTCCACGACTCCCGCGAGCCCAGCACCAGCAGATGGCAAGCCCACCGATGCCAAGCCTGCGGTGCCTGTCGATGGTGCCGGATCAAAGTGGCCTCCGGGATGGGTGCCGATGGAGCCGACGAATCCGAAGCTGGAATCGACGCGGGTGACGATCGGCGGCAAGGCGTTTGATCTGGAGATGGCGCTGATCGACGAGCACCGTTTTCACGGGATGTCGGGCCGCACCGAGATCAAGGAAGATGGGGGGATGATCTTCGTCTTCAAGAACTCCGAGGAGCGTGCGTTCGTGATGCGTGACTGCCCGATCCCGATCGACATTCTGTATCTGGATGGGACAGGCCGGATCGTGGGACTGTACAAGATGGTGCCCGAGCCGCCCCGCACGGAGGCCGAGCGGGTGATGTCGCCACCGAAGGACGCGCGCGGACGCGAGATGAATGTGCCTCAGTGGGCCTATTCGAATGAGGCGTACGAGCGTCGGCTGAAGCAGTATCCATCCAGGTTCGGGACCCAGTTTGTCGTGGAGCTGCGTGAGGGGTCGATCGACGCTCTGAAGGTCAAGACGGGCGATAAGGTCGATCTGGACCTGGCCGGGCTCAAGAAGCGAGCGAAGTAGGTCGATCCAAGCCAGCCGGATCTCTCTCCGGCCGCTGCCGCATAAATGCTCAGTGCACTGGGCGATCTCTGCGGGGTGAGGGTCGGTCTGCTTGGGTTCTCGGGGCTGCGATGGCGCACTCGGGGACTCTTTGCCCGTGAGAACACGCATGCGCCCGGATCAGCCGCACCGAATCCAGTTTGCCTTGGGGGGAGGCGCGCCGGCGAACCTGCACGCGTGGCCCGAGCAGATCGCGCGGCACTGGCCGGGGCGGACGGCTCCGACATTCGAGCATCACGCGTTGGGTCAGTTGGAGCAGGCGATCGAGGCCGCGTCGGACCCGTTCGCGTCTCGGGCCGTGCGGCCGCAGTTGATCGTGGTTGTTCTCGGTCCCAGCGAACCGTCGGCGTCGATTGATCGCATGATCGCGAGCCTGCACAATGCGCAGCTCGGGGCCATCCTGCTCTTGAAAGATCCGGAGGCCTGGAGCCAGATGCAGCAGCATGGCGTGATTCCGATGGCGTGGGACAGCCCGCCAGCGACGGTTGCGGCGATGGCGTTCGCGCTCGCGGAGCGGCAGTCGGCGGTTGATCTGCTCGCACGCGAGGCGTCGCTGGCTCAGCGCTGCTCGGGCGGAATCAGGACAGAGATGGATCGGTTGCACGAGGAGCTTCATCTCGCGGCGGCGGTGCAGCGTGAGTTCACCTCCGCCCCGCTGCCGATCGTGCCGGGGCTGGACTTTGCCGTGCTCTTCCGCCCGGTGAACTTTGTCTCGGGCGACATCTACTGCGTGCGGGTGCTGCCGGATGGATCGGTGGCCTTCTTGCTTGCGGACGCGGTGGGCCATGGTGTTCCGGCGGCGCTGCTCACGATGGTGCTGACCAACAGCATGTCGATGTCGAGGCCGGGCCCAGATGGAACACTGGTGCCGATCGGGCCGGGGCAGGTTCTCGCGTCGCTCAACCGTCGCCTGTGCGAGTCGTGCCTTGCGTCGGGACGCTTTGTCACGGCGGTGTACGGCGTGATCG
>Ga0105046_10005468_pt1 | contig 20107 bp, 20 predicted proteins | sample MAT03_FD_78385 | JGI IMG/M metagenome (GOLD analysis project Ga0105046, IMG submission 78385) | Freshwater microbial communities from Lake Fryxell liftoff mats and glacier meltwater in Antarctica - MAT-03 (megahit assembly) | ecosystem: Environmental > Aquatic > Freshwater > Ice > Liftoff... | reverse complement strand
TCGGCATGGCCATGGGTGACGGCAGCATACGGCCGGGGTCGCGACGGATCAATCCAGACATCGGCGGGGACCACATAAATTCCGTCAGGGTGGGGAATAATCCAATCGATTTCGGTCATCGCATCGGGCTCCGTACATTCAGGCCCCGATTGACCTTCGCGCCGCATCTCCCCATGTTGGCGCAAGGTCAGCCCGTTACAAGGACAGTATTGCAATGCCGCGTTCCGCCGAAATTGCCGCCCAGTTGCCGTTCCTGCGCCGCTATGCACGCGCATTGACTGGCCATCAGCAAATTGGCGACCGGCTGGTCGAGACGACCCTGTTGAACATCGTGGCCAATCCAGCCCGGCTGGACGCTGCGGTTTCGTTGCGGCTTGGCGTCTTTTCAGAGCTTCAGGCCGCACTTGAAACCATGCCGTCAAATGATGATGCCGCTGGAATCAGCCGCATTGCAACCGTCCCTGCGCTACAGCGTCAGTTGTTGCTGCTCACGTCGCTCGAAAGTTTCAACGTGACCGATGCCGCCGCCATAACCGGCATCGATGCTGACGTCGCTGAGGCGGAACTGGCCGCCGCGTTCGCCACGCTCGACCGCGAACTGCATACATCGGTTCTGATTATCGAAGATGAACCGCTGATCGCCATGGATTTGGAGCATCTGGTCCAGGATCTGGGCCACCGCGTCACCGCCCTTGCCGCCACACACCGTGAAGCGGTTGCCGCCGTTGCGCGCGATCGACCAGGCCTGGTGCTGGCAGATATCCAGCTTGCCGATGGATCGTCAGGCATTGATGCCGTGGGCGAAATTCAGGATGCCATCGACGTTCCCGTCATCTTCATCACCGCCTTTCCCGAACGCCTTCTGACCGGAGAGCGCGTTGAACCCGCATTCCTGATCACCAAACCGTTCCGCCCCGCCGCCGTCCGCGCGACGATCAGCCAGGCGTTGATGTTTGAAACCAGTACCGCCTAACGCCCGCGCCGGTTTAATCCGATAAAGGCGGCAATCCGGGTGAGCGTGTCTTTACTCGGCGCGCCCGCACTGCGGACTTTGGCCAGCGTTATTTCGGCCGGTTGCTCGACTAAGCTGTACCGCATCGCCCATTCCGGAAATTCGCGCACCGGAATATTCGACTCGCGCAGGGTCACGACCCCGCTATGCCGGGGATCCACTTTTATGCGTTCATAACAGGCGTCGATGACGGGTGCTTCGCCTTCGATCAATTGCAGGAAATTCATGCCGTTATACAGCATGATCCCGGTAATGCCGTCAGTCAGGTTACGGGTCTGACTGTGGAACACAATATCCCCGACATCATCCGATTCCAACGCTGGATCGGCTACACTAACATAAAGAACCGACTTCATTCTGCGCGCCCCCCTGAATACTGCCCTGACAAACGCTACCCCCTGCGCACTGATTCCACATTGCCGTATTGCATAAATTAAACTAGATTTTGTGGAATAGCCAATTTGATACGGTGCACTTGATTTATGCGGGAACCACCAGCGAACAATTTCGTTGACGTTGCACCAACCTGACAGGGCCGAACGTGAACCCAGGCAAAATTCTTAGCGCTGAAACAGACACTCCAGGCCCTTGCAAGGTTGTGCCCGACGCACGCACGGCCAACAACACCGTCCGTAACGTTGCATTGCAACAGGGCCTGCGTGCGGCCTATCGCACCGTCATCGAAGAACCCTTGCCCGATCGCCTGCTCGCGTTGCTGCAACAGCTGGATGGCGACGGGCCAGCACGCTGATGCCCGACCCAGACCCGTCTGCCGACGCCTTTCTGCGGCTGGATGACGCCGCATTCAAGATTGAATTGGCCGCCGCCATCCCGCATTTGCGCGCCTATGGCCGCAGCTTGGCTGGCGATCTCGACCGCGCCGATGATCTGGTTCAGGACACGATGCTAAAGGCGTGGGCATCGCGCGACCGGTTTGCGGCAGGCACGTCGATGAAGGCATGGACATTCGTGATCCTGCGCAATGTGTTCCTGTCGCAAATGCGCCGTCAGAAATTTTACGGTGAATATGACGAGGCGGCGGCCGAACGGCTGCTGGTCGCTGCGCCATTGCAGGAAGAGGCGACCCATGTCGCGGATATCCAGCGCGCATTGCTGCAATTGTCCGAAGACCAGCGCGAAGCATTGATTCTCGTCGGTGCGGGGGGCATGTCGTATGACGAGGCAGCAAAAATATGTAACTGCGCCGTTGGCACCATGAAAAGCCGCGTGTCGCGGGCACGGACCGCGCTTGAAGCGATCATGGCTTCTGGCAAGCTGGCGGTCGCGCGCGCCGACATGCCGCCACCGAGCGGTGCAATGACCACAATCATGGACCGTGTCGATACGCTTACGGCCCGTGGTGATGTCAAGAATCCCGCCGATACCGTCATCTGAATCCACCCCGTTTTCAGGAGCATAATTTTATGTCCCAGCATCTTGGCCCATGCCGTTTGGTCAGCATTTCGTTTATCGCCTTGCTTGCCGCGTGCAGCCCGGCAGCGACCCTTGCGACCGATACTGGCGGTCAGAATATTGACGCAACCGGCGCGCACCCGTCGGCTACGCTCGCCAGCGCGCCTTTTACCATCACCGAAATCGCCAGTTTTGAAGACCCCTGGGCGATGGCCTTTCTTCCGGGCACCTCCTTTGCCCTGATCACCGAACAGGGCGGCCGGATGCTGCTGTGGCAAGAGGGCGGCGCAGTCACCCCGGTGACTGGTGTGCCTGAAGTTGTCGTTGGCGGCCAGGGCGGGCTGGGCGATATTATCGCGCTAGGCGCCGTGCGCGCCGACGGCAGCTATCCCGTTGCCCTGTCGTGGGTAGAGGGCGGGCAAGATAATTTCGGCGCCGCCGTCGCCACCGCAACGATCAACCCGGCAAAGGGCGCTGCGCTCGAAAAGCTGACCATTATTTGGCGCCAGTCACCAAAGGTCAGCGGGCGGGGTCATTTCGGCCACCGCCTGGCCCTTGCGCCAGACGGCCAGCATCTTTTCATTACCTCGGGCGAACGGCAGAAGTTTGACCCGGCGCAGGATATGAGCGCCAATTTGGGCAAAGTCGTGCGGATCAAGCTCGACGGCAGCATCCCCGCTGACAACCCCTTCGCCGACCAGCAGGGCGCGACCGCGCAAATCTGGTCGCTGGGCCACCGCAACTCGCTGGGTATCGTATTTGATGAAGCGGGTATTTTGTGGACCCACGAGATGGGGCCCGCACACGGCGATGAACTGAACAAGATCGAACGCGCCGCCAATTATGGCTATCCCATCGTGTCGAACGGCAATCATTATGATGGCCGTGATATCCCCGACCACCCGACGCGGCCCGAATTTCGCGCCCCCGACCTGTGGTGGAACCCCGCCATTTCGCCCGCCGGGCTGACCTTCCATAGCGGTGCTGGATTCGCAGGCTGGGGTCCGTCACTGTTGATGGGCGGCTTGTCGGGCGAGACGCTGATCCGCATTGCCATCACAGGTGGCAATGCCCGCAAGGCCGAACGCTGGGACATGGGCGCCCGCGTGCGCGAGGTCGATACCCGGGCAGACGGCAGCATCTGGGTGCTGACCGACGGCGCCAAGGGCAAGCTGCTAAAGCTGACACCAAGGGGGTAGCGGCCGCTGTACCCCTTCCCCGGCTGCTCCAAATTTGTCGAAGCGATGCTTTCCTCTGCCAATGATTATGACAACGGATTCGGTCAACCGAGGCAAGGCATCGACGAACGGCCCAATCGCGGGACTTGTTTGTGACAGTAAGGGGTCAGATATGTTTTAAGATGAAGACCAAGATTGTCACAGATTCGCTGCCCGGCGCCGGGCCTGAAGGTTCCGAGCGGGCGCCGTCATGGTTGTTGCTGGTGGCCGAACTGCGCGCGGTCGCCAGCTGGATTTTTTACCGCCTGTGGGCCCGCCACCATGACTTGCCGATGATTGGCAAGGATTTGCCAGTTATTACCATTCCCGGCTTCATGGCCAGCGATCTTGCCATGCGTCAGCTTCGTTCCAGCCTGCGCGCGGCGGGCTTCCGCGCTTATGGGTGGGGCATGGGCCGCAATCGCGGTACGACAACGGATATGTTGGAACGCATCGACGCCCGGGTTGATGAGATCATTGCGCGCGAGGGCCGCCTGCCAGCACTGGTTGGATGGAGCCTTGGCGGCCTGTTCGCCCGCGAATATGCCAAGGTTCATCCGCATAAAGTTGCCCGGGTCGTCACGATGGGCACCCCTTTTTCAGGCTCGCGGCGGGCCAACCATGCTTGGCGATTGTATCAGATGGTGGCTGGCCACGACGTCGACAGTCCGCCCCTGGCGATGCACCCCGCCGCCAAGCCACCCGTGCCGACCATCGCTTTATGGTCCGCCAGCGATGGGATCGTCGCCGCCGCCTGCGCGCGCGGCCTGCCGCACGAAAGCGACTATGCGGTCGAGGTGAATTGCCGCCATATCAGTTTTTCCTTCGCGCCCTCCGCCGCGCGCGCCGTGGTGTACGCGTTAGTTTAAGAGAATAAACCGCTGTTCGGCACCATAGGCTGGTATCAGGTCCAGCCATAAGTCCCTCTGGCGGCGGCAGGAATCTATCTGCCGATCGCGCAATACCGGAACTGCATGCGGTGGATCCCTGCTGGCGCGGGGATAACGGGGATAATGTATCTATGCCAGCTCCACCGGCGTTACCTGATACCCTGCACCGCGCAGCGCGCCGATCAACGTGTCGAGATGGTCGCGGTCGCGCGCTTCGCATTCGATGTCGGTGATCAGCCCCTTGGCGGGGAGCGTGGTGAACACGCGTTGATGATAAATCTCGATAATGTTGACCTGATTATCGGCGAACACGCGCATCACGTTGAACAGCGCGCCGGGCCGATCCTGTAACCGCACGCGAAGCCGCGCCAGCCGCCCCGACCGCGCCAGATCGCGCAGCAGCACGTTGGCGAGCAACCGCGTGTCGATATTGCCGCCGCACAGGACCAGGCCGACCTTGCGCCCAGCGAACTGTTCGGGATGCGCCAGGAGCGCGGCAAGGCCCGCCGCGCCCGCGCCCTCAACCACCGTCTTTTCAATTTGCAGCAGCATGCTGACCGCGCGCTCCAGGTGCCGCTCCCCGACCAGCAGGATATCATCGGCCAGCAGCGCGACCATGCGGCGGGTATATTTGCCGGGTTCGCGCACCGCGATTCCCTCGGCCAGCGTGTCGCCGTCGCTGACCATCACCACATCGTGGATTGCGGCGTACATCGAGGGATAAAGTTCGGCCTGCACCCCGACCAGCCGCATCGCCGGATTGATCCCGCGCGCCGCTGTGCCCATGCCGGTGAACAATCCGCCGCCGCCGATGGGAATGACCAGCGTATCGAGTTCGGGCACGTCGGCGAGCATTTCCAGCGCAACCGTCCCCTGCCCCGCCGCAATATGGGGATGATCGAAGGGATGGACAAAGGTCAGCCCGCGTTCGGTTTCCAATTCGCGGGCATGCGCATAGGCATCGTCATATTTCTCGCCGTGCAGGACAATGGTTGCGCCGTGGCTTTGCGTCTGCTGCACCTTTACCGTGGGCGTCGTGCTGGGCATGACGATGGTGACGGGGACGCCGAGCCGCGCGCCATGATAGGCCAGACCCTGTGCATGATTACCCGCCGACGCCGCAATGACCCCGCGCGCGCGCCGCGCCTCATCCATTTGCAGCAGCGCGTTGAGCGCGCCGCGTTCCTTATAGGCGGCAGTAAACTGAAGGTTTTCGAATTTCAGCCACACCTCTGCGCCCGTAATCTGCGACAGGGTCCTGCTGTGCAGCGTCGGCGTGCGTACCACCGCGCCATTAATCCGCGCCCGCGCGCCCGCAACATCGGCGGCGGTCAGCGCTGGCCAGTCGGCGGCGGTGTCTGTGGTCGTCAAAACGTCGGTCATCGAGCTGCAAACCCCCTTATTTCGCGCGCAGCCCTAGCCCATCTGGCGCGCAGCGCAAACCGTGGTATTGCTTTCGTCCATGCAAACAAAACCCTTATCAATCGGCTTTATCGGTACCGGCGTCATGGGCGGACCGATTGCCGGCCATCTCGCCCGCGCGGGCCACCGCCTGACCGTCTATAACCGCAGCCGTCCCAAGGCCGAAGCGTGGGCGGCGCAGCATGGCGGGGCCGTCGCCGCATCCCCCGCCGAAGCTGCGGGCACGGCCGATGTCGTTATCAGCTGTGTCGGCAATGATGACGATCTGGCTCAGGTGACGCTGGGCCGTGATGGTGCGTTTCGCGCGATGCGCAAGGATGCGCTGTTCATCGACCATACCACCGTGTCGGCGCGGATTGCGCGGCAATTGTCGGTGGAAGCGGACAGCCTGGGCCTGCTGTGCCTTGACGGGCCGGTTACCGGGGGACAATCCGGGGCAGTGGCCGGAACGCTGTCGATCATGTGCGGCGGCAGCAAGGCGGCGTTCGCGCGCGGCGAGGTTGTCATGCGCGCCTATACCGCGCGGATCGTCCATATCGGGTCGGCAGGCGCAGGGCAGACCGCGAAAATGGCGAACCAGATTGCGATTGCAGGAGTGCTCGCGGGCCTGGCCGAAGCGCTGCACTTTGCCCAGACTGCGCGGCTCGACACTGACAAGGTGTTCGAGGCGATTTCCGGCGGCGCGGCATCAAGCTGGCAGATGACGAACCGCTGGGCGACGATGGCGCGCGGCGAATACGACTTTGGCTTTGCAGTGGACTGGATGCGCAAGGATCTGGGTCTGGCCATCGACGAGGCCCGCGCCAACGGCGCAACCCTGCCAACGGCGGCGTTGATCGACCAGTTTTTCGGCGACATCCAGCGCATGGGCCACGGCCGCAAAGATACCAGCGTGCTGGTGGAAAGGTTACCGAAGCCGTGAAAGTGCAATTGAATATGATTGGTCATTGCGAGGAGCCAAAAGCGACGAAGCAATCCAGAGCAGTGCAAGGCCGCCCTAGATTGCTTCGCTACGCTCGCAATGACTGCTGGAAATGGATCGCAGCACTAGCGGTAATTCTAACTGCCCCCGCCCCGGCCCATGCCGACACGCTGATCGACAACGTCAACGGCATCACGCTGGACTCCAAGGGTCAGCCCAAGCGCTTTGCCGCGCTCGTCATCGGCGACGATGGCCGGGTGAAACAGTTGCTCGACCGCAGGGACAAACCGGCTGACAGCGTGACATTCCGGCAGGATGCGGGCGGGCTGACGATGTTGCCCGGCTTTATCGACGCGCACGGCCATGTCATGGGGCTGGGGTTCCAGCGCATGTTGCTCGACCTGTCAGACACGGCCTCGCTGGCTGAGGCACAGGAAAAAATCCGCGCCTTTGCTGCTGAAAACTCTGAAATGCCTTGGATATTGGGCAGAGGCTGGAATCAGGAGCGCTGGGGGCTGGGCCGTTTTCCGACCACTGCCGACCTTGATTCCGCCGTTTCTGACCGCCCGGTATGGTTGGAACGCGTCGATGGCCATGCCGGCTGGGCCAACAGCCGGGCGTTGGCACTGGCCAAAGTAACCGCCGCTACCAAAGACCCCGAGGGCGGACGCATCGAGCGCGGCCCCGGCGGCGCGCCAGCGGGTGTATTCGTCGATGGCGCGATGGCCCTGATCGACTCCGCCAAGCCGCAGCCGCTCGCCCGCGATCTCGACCGCGCGCTGGCGCTGGCGCAGGGCGCGCTGCTTGAGTGGGGCATCACCAGCATCACCGACATGGGCACGACGTTGGCGGACTGGCAGGCGTTCCGCCGTGCGGGCGACAAGGGCCAACTTGCGGTGCGTATTCTGTCCTATGCCGCTGGTATCGAAAATATGGCGATCATCGGCGGGCCGGGGCCGACGCCATGGTTGTATGACGACAAATTGCGGATGGGCGGCGTCAAACTGATGCTCGACGGCGCGCTGGGATCACGCGGGGCATGGCTGAAGACGCCTTATGCCGATGCGCCAAAGGAACGCGGATTGCCGATGCAAACCCCTGCGGCGCTGCGCAACCGGCTGGTGCGCGCGACGATGGATGGGTTTCAGGTTGCGGTCCACGCCATCGGCGATGCCGCCAACGCCGAAGTGCTCGATGCTATCGCGGACATGACCGCCGATTTCCCAGGCGACAGGCGTTGGCGCATCGAACATGCCCAGATTGTCGATCCCGCCGACATAGCACGCTTCGCCAGCCTGAAAGTCATCGCTTCGATGCAGCCCGTGCACCAGACATCGGACCGCACCATGGCCGAGGCGCGGCTCGATTCGGCGCGCCTTGCCGGGGCCTACGCCTGGCGCAGCATGGAGCGGGCGGGGGTGCGGCTGGCGTTCGGCAGCGGTGTGCCGGTGGAGAGCGCCGAGCCGTTCGCTGGCTTGGCCGCCGCCATATCGCGCACTGGCCCCGATGGTCAGCCGTTTGGCGGCTGGCGCCCGCAAGAAGCCGTTGCCCGTGAAACCGCGCTTGATGGCTTTACCCGCAGCGCCGCCTATGCCGCCTTTGCCGAGGACCGCATTGGCACATTAATGCCAGGAATGCGGGCTGATTTTGTGCTGGTGGACGGCGATCCACTGCTTGCGTCGGCCAGCGCGATGCGCGCGATACGGGTTAAGGAAACATGGGTCGGCGGCCAGCGCCGCTATGTCCGCAAACCATGACCCAGCCGACGCGACGGGCGCTGCTCACCGGTATTGCCGCATTGCCAGTCGCCAGCGCAGCAGCAGCAGCAGAAGCCACGCGCCGCAGGGGCAAGCGCCGCCGCGAGCCGTCCGCGCCCGCACAACATGTTGACGTTGCGGTCATCGGCGCGGGCGTCTTTGGCGCATGGACAGCGTGGCATCTGGTGCGCGCAGGGTTAAAGGTGCGGCTGTTCGACGCCTATGGTCCAGGCCATGCGCGCAGTTCGTCGGGTGGCGAAAGCCGGGTCATCCGCATGGCGTATGGCGCGGATGCGATATATTCCGCGATGGCGGCGCAATCCCTCCCCTATTGGCAGGCGCTGTCGGACAGCGCGAGCACGCCGATTTTCCATCGCACCGGGGTGCTGTGGTGGGCACCCGAAACGGACAGCTATACTGCGCAGTCACGCGACTGGCTGAAAACGAGCGGCACGCCGCATGAGGTTGGCGATGCCAATTGGCTGCAACAACGCTGGCCGCAGATCCGTTTCTACAACAATGAAGTCGGCATCCTTGAAACCGGCGCAGGCGCATTGATAGCCGGGCGCGGGGTGCAGGAGGTGATCGCCGATGCAGGCCTGACGGTCGAGCGCATCGTCATGCCCGCGCCGCTGCCAGTCAAGAAACGCGCAACCCACCATCTGCCCGGCGGCGGAACGGCGGACACGCTGGTTTATGCCGTGGGCCCCTGGCTGGCCGAGCTGTTCCCGCAGCAATTGGGCGGCAAGATTGTCGCAACGCGGCAGGAGGTGCTGCATTTCGGTGCGCCGCAGGGCGACCTGCGGTTCACCGCGCCGCAGCTTCCCGTCTGGGCCGATTTCAACAATGGCGCGATTGTTTATGGTATCCCCGATATAGAGGGGCAAGGTTTCAAGCTGGCGTTCGACGATCACGGCCCGCGTGTCGATCCCGACACCCATGACCGCCGCATCAGCGAAGCCACTGTCACCCGCGCCCGCACCTATCTGGCACAGCGTTTCCCCACGCTCGCCGACGCGCCGCTGATCCACAGCCGCGTTTGCCAATATGAAAACAGCAGCAACGGCGATTTCCTGATCGACCGCCTGCCCGGCACAGGGCGCGTCTGGCTGGTCGGCGGCGGTTCGGGCCATGGGTTCAAGCACGGCCCGGCGGTGGGCAAGCGGGTCGCGGCGCATGTGATGGACGCGGCGCTGGCGGTGGAGCCGCGCTTCAGTTTCGCAACCAAAGGGATAGTAGCGGCACGAACGGTGTTTTGATCACCCTGTCATTGCAAGCCGAAAGCGAAGCAATCCAGTGCGGCGCTACACCGCTCTGGATTGCTTCGCTTCGCTCGTAATGACAAAGGTGGGGGATGAATCTTAAGCATTGCCACAACATCTCAGATTTCCGCAGCCTCGCGAAACGTCGCCTACCCTGGCCGGTGTTCGATTATATCGACGGCGCGGCGGACGATGAGGTCACGCGGGTGCGCAACCGCACCGCCTTTGACGATTGCGATCTTGTGCCGCGCGTGCTGGCCGGCGTAGCGCAAGTCGACATGCGCACCACCTTGTTCGGGCGCGAGCTGGCGATGCCGCTGTTCCTGTCCCCGACCGCGCTGCAACGATTGTTCCACTGGCAGGGCGAACGGGCGGTACTTCGTGCTGCCGCCGATGCCGGAACCTGCGCGGGGATCAGCAGCCTTGCGACCATCGGCCTGGCCGAAGCTGGGGCGCTGACCAGCGGGCCAAAGCTGTTCCAGTTGTATGTCCACAAGGACGACGGGCTGAACCGTGCGATGCTGGAGGCGGCGCGCGCCGCGAATTTCGATGCGGTCGCGTTGACGGTCGACACGATTGTTGGCGGCAACCGCGAACGCTGCCTGCGTTCAGGCTTCACTTCACCGCCGCGCTTCACGGCGGGCAACATGCTGTCCTATGCGATGAAGCCCGGCTGGGGCCTCAATTACATGCTGCGCGAGCCATTCAGCCTGCCCAACCTTGCGACACATGTGGCCGAAGGGTCGAGCGTGCCCCGTTCGGTCGCCGATTATTTCTCGACCATGCTCGACCAGAGCCTCGACTGGAACCGAGCAGAGGCGATCCGCAAGGCGTGGGATGGTCCCTTTTGCCTGAAAGGCATCATGGCGGTGGAGGATGCCCGCCGCGCGGTGGACATTGGTGCCACTGCGATCATGGTGTCGAACCATGGCGGGCGCCAGCTCGACGGCAGCCGTGCACCATTCGATGCGCTGGCCGAGATTGTCGATGCGGTCGGCGACCGGATCGAAGTCATTTGCGACGGCGGCATCACGCGCGGCACCCATGTGCTGAAAGCCCTGTCGGTCGGGGCCAAGGCCTGTTCCGGCGGGCGGCTGTACCTTTATGCCCTCGCTGCGGCGGGCGAGGATGGGGTGGCACGCGCAATCAGCCTGCTGCGCGCCGAGATGGAACGGGGCATGAAGCTGATGGGGGCGAAGAGCCTCGCCGATCTATCGCGGGACAATTTGCGCTGGCGGTAATCGCCGTCATTGCGAGGAGCGAAGCAATGACGGAATTCAGCCCGCCACCTCCCGCTTCCCGATCCCACTCCAGTCGATGTTGCGCGTCATGTACATCACCCCGGCCAAGGCAAAGAACATCAGCACCGATCCGATCAGCAGCGAATAGGCCTCAAGGTTCAGCAGCACATAGAGCAGGGCATACAGCCCGGTCAGCAGCGCAGCCAGGAACCGCGCGCGTCGCCAGCTTTTTAACACCGCCGCGCTGTACGCGCTCAGCAACCCGATAATCGCGCCTGAGGCGAGCAGATAGGAAAAGGTGAAACCGATCACCTCAGCAAAGGCGAGTAGCAGAACAAAAAACAGTACCAGCGCGACGCCCGCAAGCAGATATTCTGCCGCCGCCACGAGCGCGCCGCCGATGATGTCAAACATCAGGAAGGCGACAAAGGTAAAGCCAATGAACAGAAAGCCATATTTGATTGCCCGGTCGACCTGACTGTACAGGTTGACCGGTTCGATCAAGCTGATGGTGACGGCCTTGGCGCTGCCGCTGGACGATACGCTGGTGCTCGTTTCGGCCACGATTATGCCACCGTAATTACCGCCTGATGGCGCCGGCATACCAAGATCGTCGGTCAGCACTTGCGCCTGCCCCAGCGCCAGGTTCGATACAGCATAGGTGGCCGTAAATCCGTCATCGCGCACAGCGCGTGTCGTCGGCAGAAAATCGCCGCCAAAGCTTGGGTTGGGCCAGACCGATTTGACGGTGAAGCGCGTATCGACGCCGCGCGGGACCAACCGGAAATCGCCTAACCCGCGCACACCAATCTTATAGCTCAGGTCAAGCGGTGCGCCTGCGGACCAGTCAATAAACGCAAAAGTGCCCGAATTGCCGCTCGACAGTAGGCCCTTGCCAGGTTGCAGCGCAACCGCAGTGCCATTGACCGTCAGGCTGTTGCCATCGATCAACCCGCGGGCATCGCTGATCCCCAGCCGCACTTCGGCCCGGTCGAGCAGCAATGCGTCGCGCGTCACCCCATAGCGCGCCAGATCATCAGGCAACGCAAAGCGTGCGATCCCGGCGATGCGGCTTTCATAGACGACGGTTTCGTAGATCGCTTTTTTGCGTTTTTCGGGCTTGATCGTCACGTCGGCCCGGTTGCTGAGCGGCGAGAGGAACAACTCCCGCACCCGCGTGACATTGCGCGTTATATCGCGGCCATTCTCGGTAACGGTCTCTGCCTCGGTCGCACGATAGGGAATGACGAGCACCGGCCCGGCAATCGTCTGCGACCCGCCCCATCCCGCGCCAATCGCTGCCTGTGCCGTTTCGGCCTGTTGTTGCCGGTCCCAGACCAGCCCATAAACCATTAGCAACGGCACCATCAACGCAACGGCGATGAGGACGGCGATGGCCAGCTTAACACCGGGGCTGCGCTCTGAACGGGGTATCGCCTCGCTGTGGGGGGTGGCGGCAACATCGGACACAGGCATTCTCCTTGCCAATCATTTCACCGACAGAATTGCACGGTTCACCGACAACGGCAAGATCCATTCTGCATGGACCGCGCACAACAAAAAAACCCCCGCCGAAGCGGGGGTTTCCTGATTTTCCTTAGGTTCAACTATTAGAAGCTGAAACCCAGCGAAAAGATGATTGCGGCATCGTACAGAGTGTCCGCCGCCGGAATTCCGGTTTTCTCAATGTCGGTATCGACATAGCGCACGCCAACCGTAGCCGGGCCAACCGCGACATCGGCGCCAAGCGACCAGTCGAGATAGTTACCACCCGAGGCCAGCGCCCCCAAAGCACCGTCAGTATAACCGATCGCGCCGACCAGCGTGATCGGGGTGTTGGAAATCGCCGTTGACATGCCAAAGCCAAGATACAAATTGTCGCTATCGCCAAGCGCGGCCTGGCTCCAGCTGTAACCGACGGTGCCGGTCGCCGTCACGGGGCCGATATCATGCGCCAGTTTGGCGATTGTTTCGAAATAATCGCTGGGGCCAGCGGCGTTGGTGCCATCGGGATACCAGTAATAGATCAGGCCGACGTCAAGGTTGGTGCCCTCGGCAATGTCGGTGTTGTAACCGGCATAAAGGTCAACTTCGATCTCGCCATAGACCGGCGTGTCATCCAGGTTGGAACCCCAGAGCCCCGCGTAAAAGCCGCTTTCGTGGCTGACAGTGATCGTCGGCTGCACCGCGAAATCTTCACCCGACAACGAAACGCCGCGGAAACGATAGTCGGAGATGAGTGTGATTCCGCCCGAAACTGTGATCGGGCCGCTTTCTTCTTCGGCGTCCTGTGCAAAGGCTGGCGTGGCGGCAGTGGCGAGCAAAAGGCCCGCAATGGCGGCAAATGATTTCTTCATGGGTTGATCCCCTTCTTCTGTTACAAAACTGGACCGTCCCGCCTGCGTGAATCGGGCATGCCATCGTTCATTTTGGGCGGGCATGCGCTGACTTACATTTGTAAAGTTGCTGAATTTGCTGCGATGCACAAACAAAAATACGATTTTTGTGCAATCAGTGGGTCAAGTGTGACATTGTCGCAACAATTCGATCCTAGCTTTGCTGTGGCGCGGAGACCGGCTAAGGACCTTCGGACCTACCATTAAAGCGGACCTGATTGACCCAATGAGCGAACATAATCCCGGTCTGCGCCCCTGGCGGGACATCCAACGGCGCAAGTGCCGCCAGATCATGGTGGGCAGCGTGCCCGTCGGCGGCGGTGCGCCGATCACTGTCCAGACGATGACCAACACGCTGACCAGCGATCCCGTCGCGACGATCAACCAGATTCGCCGCTGTGAAGAAGCCGGGGCGGACATCATCCGCGTGTCCTGCCCCGATACCGACAGCACCGCCGCATTGGGTCAGATCGTCCGGGCCGCGCGCGTGCCGATCGTCGCCGATATTCATTTCCACTATAAACGCGCACTTGAGGCGGCGGACGCAGGCGCGGCGTGCCTGCGCATCAACCCCGGCAATATCGGATCGTCTGCGCGTGTCGCCGAAGTCGTGCGCGCCGCAAAGGCCAACGGCTGCGCGATCCGTATCGGGGTGAACGCCGGCAGCCTGGAAAAAGACCTGCTCGAAAAATATGGCGAGCCTTGCCCGGAAGCGCTGGTCGAAAGCGCGCTTGACCATATCAAGTTGCTCCAGGACCATGATTTTCACGAATATAAGGTTGCGGTGAAGGCGTCGGATGTGTTCCTGGCCGCCGCCGCCTATCAGCAGCTCGCCGAAACCGTCGACTGCCCCCTGCACCTTGGCATTACCGAGGCGGGCGGGCTGATCGGCGGGACAGTCAAATCATCCATCGGCATGGGCAGCCTGCTGTGGTTCGGCATCGGTGACACCATCCGCGTATCTCTGTCTGCCGAGCCTGAGGAGGAAGTGCGGGTCGGGTATGAAATCCTGAAAGCGCTGGGCCTGCGTACCCGCGGCGTCCGCGTGGTGAGCTGCCCCAGCTGCGCGCGCCAGGGCTTTGACGTGATCCGCACCGTGCAAAAGCTTGAAGATGCGTTGAGCCACATCAAGACCCCGATGTCGCTCTCCGTCCTCGGCTGCGTCGTCAACGGCCCTGGCGAAGCGCGCGAAACCGACATCGGCATCACCGGCGGAGGCAATGGCAAGCATATGGTCTTTCTGTCGGGCGTCACCGATCATCATGTCGAGGATGCCGATATGGTGGGCCATATCGTGCGACTGGTCGAGGCCAAAGCGGCAGAAATCGACGCCGGGACTAGCGTGAGCATGGACGTGCTACACGGGAAAGCGACTTGATTTTTTTCTAGAATTCAGGTAGAAAATTCTAGACAGGAGCATTGTCGTGGGACTTAGCATCAAAAATGAAGAAACCGAGCGGCTGGTGCGCGAGCTGGCACGGCGCGAGGACATCGGCGTCACTACCGCAGTGCACCGGGCAGTTGCAGATCGCCTGAGCAGGTTAGCCCCGCCGAAACGCGACCCTGAGGCCATTTTGGCGGCCATTCGCAAGATACAGGCCGATGTCGCGAAACTGCCCATTTTGGACCACCGCAGTGCTGACGAAATCCTTGGCTATGACGAGTTTGGGCTGCCTAATTGATGGTCATCGATAGTTCAGCGCTGATCGCAGTGTTGCTGGCCGAGCCTGAACAAAGCGAATTTGCCCGAATATTGGCGAAAAGCGACGTGACTTATATGAGCACCGCCAATGTGCTCGAATCGATACAGGTCGCCGTCGGCAAGCTGGGCGAAATCGGGCGTAATCACCTCGAAATACTAATTGCTGAGAGCCAGATCAGCGTCGTCGGATTTGACAAACAGCAGCTTGCCCATGCAATCGACGCCTTTATGCGCTTCGGTCGGGGACGCGGCCATCCCGCAAAACTTAATTTCGGCGACTGTATGGCCTATGCCCTTGCCAAATCGCTCGATGCGCCCTTGCTCTACAAGGGCGATGATTTTGCCCGGACCGACATCCGGTCCGCACTATGACCATCACCATTCGCTCCGCCGCCGCTGCCGATACGCCCATGATTGCCCAGTTCATCCGCGACCTCGCCGCTTATGAAAAACTGGCCCACGCCGTCCGCTTTGACGAAGTGAGGTTAGGCGAAAGGCTGTTCGGTCCGCGCCCCTACGCCGAAGTCATCATCGGAGAAATCGATGGTACGGCGCAGGGATTTGCCCTCTTCTTTCACAATTTTTCGACCTTTGAAGGGCGGCCGGGCATTTATCTGGAGGATTTGTTCGTGCGGCCCGCAGCGCGCGGGTCCGGGCTGGGCAAGGCGCTGCTCGCCCACCTCGCCGCGCTGGCGGTGGAACGCGATTGCGCGCGGCTCGAGTGGGCGGTGCTTGACTGGAATGCACCGAGCATCGGTTTTTACCAAAACCTCGGCGCCAAGCTGATGGACGAATGGACAGTGATGCGCGTCGATGGTGATGCGCTGATCAATTTGGCGGGAGTGAAGTGATGAAGTGGACTTTGGGAGTTTTGGCGGCGCTGGCCATGACGGCTCCGGCGGCGGCGCAGACCGGCGCGGCGGGCGACCGGCTTGACGGGGTCGCGGTCATCGACCGGCTTGATGCCAATGCGCTTAAGGGCGGCGAGGTCCATCGTTTCTGGTTCCGCGCGGGCGACACCGCGCTGGGTCAGGCGTGGTTCGTGCCGGTTGTGGTCGTCAAGGGTGCCAAGCCCGGCCCACGCCTGTTGCTGACCGCCGGGATTCACGGTGATGAACTGAGCGGTATTGCGGTCCTTCACCGCCTCGCCCGCGATATTGACCCGGCGAGGCTTAGCGGCACGCTCGTCATGGTGCCGGGGCTGAACACCCCGGGGCTGAACAATTCGACGCGCAGCTTTACCCCGCGCGGCGGCACCGGCGGAGATAATATGAACCGCGTGATGCCGGGCAAAGACACGCCGGGCAGCAGCCTTGCCGACATTTACGCCCACAATCTGTGGCATCGGCTGATGCGCCCCAACGCCGACAAAATGATCGACCTGCACACCCAGTCGCGCGGCACATCGTACAACCTTTATGTCTTTGCCAGCTCCCCCGAAGCGCGCAGCATTGCAGAGGCCATCGCCCCCGATACCATCCGGCTCGACCCCGGCCAGCGCGGCACGGTGGAAAATGAAATGGTGCCCGACGGCGTCCCCGCGATCACGCTGGAACTGGGCGCGCCCGAGGTGTGGGATGACGCGATGATCATGCGCAGCCACGATGGCATTTTGCGCGTGCTGGCCAGCATGGCCATGCTCCCCGCCAGCGCCGCCCCGCGCGCAACCACAAAGCCGTTCGTGGCAAATAACCAGGTCCAGGTGCGCAGTCCGCACGGCGGCTGGGTGCAATTGCTCGTCAAACTGAATGATATGGTTAAAAAGGACCAGCCAGTGGCGATGACTGCCGACAGCTTTGGCCGCATTCGCGCCACGCTGACCGCGCCGGTCGCGGGCCAGATCGTCTCCGTCTCCACCGACCCACGCAACGACATCGGCGATATGGTGGTGCGGATCGGTTATTGGGATCCCGACCCAAAATGCGCGGCGGGGTGTTGAGCCAAGCCCCCCAACTGCCCCAAGTCAGCGAATTTTACAGCACCTTGCGGCTGTCCTGAGGGTCCACGATCTTTGATACACCAACAGTTTCCGTCATGCCGAACGGGCACCGCAGATTTCAAAACCGTTAGGTAGAGAACAAACCATGAAAATAGTTCTTTCCTACATCTCGTCAGCGTCGGAGAACAGGCGCACCCGATTCGGGGCTAAGGAGACGAGCACTGGACAATTCCGAAAACCCCGCCCCTTTGCCTGTCCGCATGGCCCATGCTAAGCGCCCGCGTGTCATGACCACCTACCAATCCAGCCTGATGCGCCTGCTGAACGAGCGGGGCTATATCCACCAGACCACCGACGCAGACGGGCTCGACGCGCTTGCCGCCAAGCAGGTCGTGCCTGGCTATATCGGGTTCGACGCGACCGCGCCGTCCCTGCATGTCGGCAGCCTGGTCCAGATCATGTTGCTGCGCCGCCTGCAACAGGCGGGGCACAAGCCCATCGTGCTGATGGGCGGCGGCACCACCCGGATCGGCGACCCCACGGGACGCGACGAGAGCCGCAAGATGCTGACCGACGCGGTGATCGAGGCAAACATCGCGTCGATCCGCACCATTTTTGGGCGATTTTTGTCCTTTGGTGACGGACCGAGCGACGCGGTGATGGTCAACAACCACGACTGGCTGGGCAAGCTTGGCTATATCGAGCTGTTACAAAGCGTTGGTACCCATTTCACGGTCAACCGCATGCTGACATTCGATTCCGTCCGCCTGCGGCTGGAACGCGAACAGCCGATGACATTCCTAGAATTCAACTATATGATTTTGCAGGGTTATGACTATCGGCATCTTGCCCAGCACCATGGCGCACGGTTGCAGCTGGGTGGATCGGACCAATGGGGCAATATCGTCAATGGCATCGAGCTTGGTCGGCGCATGGACGGGGCCGAGCTTTATGGCGTCACAACGCCGCTGCTGACCACCGCGAGCGGCGCCAAGATGGGCAAATCGGCGGCGGGCGCCGTGTGGTTGAACGACGATGCGCTGCCGCATTTCGATTTTTGGCAATATTGGCGCAACAGCGATGATCGCGATGTCGGCAAATTCCTGCGGCTGTTCACAGATTTGCCGCTGGATGAAATCGCGCGCCTTGAAGCGTTGCAAGGCGCAGAGATTAATGCGGCCAAAAAGGTGCTGGCCGACGCTGTCACGACGCTGTGCCGGGGTTCAGAGGCCGCCGCCAGTGCAGGCGCTACCGCCGCGCAAACCTTTGAACAAGGACGTATTGGCGGCGATCTGCCCACCGCCCAAGTGGGCACACAGGGCATCAGCATCATCGACGCGCTGCGCGATCTGGGCTTTGCGGCGTCCAACAAAGAAGCGCGCCGCAAGCTTGACGAGGGAGCCGTCAAAGTCGACGGCGTGGTTGTGCGCGATTCTGCAATGCGCCTGATGCCGCAGGAAAGTGCCATCGCCATCAGCTTGGGCAATAAGCGTCACGGGTTGATCACACCCTGAACCCGGATGCGATTTCGAGGGCAATTTTAACCTTTTGTTAGTGTGATTTGGGGCACAGTCCCTGCTGACACAACCTTGGGACATGCTTCATGAACAAAGTCGATCCGTCACGCGCCACTTACACCGGCCTTGATCAGCGCATTGCCCCGCGCAGCGACATTTATTGTCGCCTGCCCTTCATCATGACCGATGGGCGTCAGGAAATCGGCACCTGCGTCAATATCAGCGCCGATGGGTTGCTGATGCGTTTTGAACGCGGGCTTGATGTTGGCGACATGGTGATCTTTAAAATGCCAGTCGTTGGCCGCATCGCGGCGCGCGTCATCTGGTCGCTGGGCGGCAAAACCGGTGTGCAGTTCGACCGCATGATTGCAGTTCACGATTATCTGCCGTTGATAAAGGCGCTGGGCGTCCGCACCGAGCAGTAATTATCCGCTGCGCAGCAACGGCACCGCGGCATCGCGTTCAAACAGATACAGGCATTGGCGCATCGCTTCGCCGCGCGTGCCAACAAGCCCGCTGTCGCGCTCCACGAACAGGCGTGCATCATCATGCGCGGTGGGCAACAGGCGCACAAGCTGTTCGGGGGTGGCCAGCCGGTAATCGGCATCGCCCGACTGTTTTAGCCCCAACAGTTCGCCGCCGCCGCGCAGTTCCAGATCCTTTTCCGCAATCACAAAACCGTCGGTCGTCTCGCGCATTAACGCCAGCCGTTCGCGCGCTGTTTCGGATAGCGCGCCGGAACGCAGCAGCAGGCACACCGATTGCGCACTGCCCCGCCCGACCCGTCCGCGCAGCTGGTGGAGCTGGGCAAGGCCGAACCGATCGGCATGTTCGACGATCATCAGGCTGGCGGCGGGCACATCGACGCCAACCTCGATCACCGTGGTCGCGACCAGCAGCCGCAGTTCGCCCGACTGAAACCGGGCCATGACGTCATCTTTGTCCGGCCCCTTCATCCGTCCATGGACCAGGCCGACACAGGCTTCACCGAACCGCGCGCGCAACAGTGCGGCGCGCTCTTCGGCGGCGGCAAGGTCGCTCTTGTCGCTTTCCGCGACCAGTGGACACACCCAATAGGCCTGTGCACCCGATGCGATATGGCGGGCAAGGCCATCGATGACCGCATCGAGCCGCGCGACCGACACGACCCGCGTATCGACCGGGGTGCGACCCGGCGGCATTTCGTCGATCCGCGACACATCCATCTCGCCATGATTGGCCAGCAGCAAGGTGCGCGGGATCGGCGTCGCCGTCATCACCAGCAGATGCGGCGGTACCCGCCCCTTGTCCGCCAGCATCAGCCGCTGGGCGACTCCAAAGCGGTGCTGTTCATCGACCACGACCAGCGCCAGATCGCGGTACCCCACCGCTTCCTGAAAAATCGCGTGCGTGCCGACCAGCATGTTCACGCTGCCAT
>Ga0105046_10005467_pt1 | contig 20108 bp, 15 predicted proteins | sample MAT03_FD_78385 | JGI IMG/M metagenome (GOLD analysis project Ga0105046, IMG submission 78385) | Freshwater microbial communities from Lake Fryxell liftoff mats and glacier meltwater in Antarctica - MAT-03 (megahit assembly) | ecosystem: Environmental > Aquatic > Freshwater > Ice > Liftoff... | reverse complement strand
TTGAAGATGATGCGCGCAACGCAATCCGTGCACTCCGTGAAAATGAAAATTATTTCGCATCAGAATTCAGTTTTCATTGTGCTCGCATTGCCGATGTATTTCACTTTGCAGCAATCGTCGGTGGTCGCGCGATGATTGATGGTGACCCAATGGCGGTGGCTCTCGATCTTGCCATTGATGCAGAATTATTTTATTGGGCGTGTAACTACAAACCGGAACGGCTTCTCTATCCAAGCAGCAGTGCAGCATATCCTATCGACCTACAGACTGAAAGCAATACCCTGCAATTAAAAGAAAGTGACATAAATTTCAAACGAATGGGTGAGCCGGATATGACCTATGGATGGAGTAAACTCACAGGTGAATTTCTCGCTAAAATTGCGGCTCAATACTATGGTTTAAAAGTAACTTGTATTCGACCATTCAGCGGCTATGGCGAAGATCAAGATCTTACCTACCCTATTCCGGCAATCGCCGCAAGAGCAGCTAGAAAAGAAGATCCATTTGAAGTTTGGGGAACTGGCTATCAGGGTAGAGACTTTGTGCATATCGATGATGTAATAGATTGTATTTTACTCGCCATGGATCATATTCATGACGGAACTGCCATAAATATCGGAATGGGCAAATTGACAACTTTCAGAGAAGTCATTGCCATCTTTTGCAAACTTGCGGGATATACGCCTGAGATAAAAGCGCTTATAGACAAGCCTGTTGGAGTGCATTCCCGTTATTGTGATATGACCTTTGTGGAAAAAACATTAGGTTGGAAGGCAAAAATCTCTATCGAAGAAGGAATGTCTAGAGTTTATCATGCTGCATTAGCTAAACTCACGTAATAAAGTAAGTTTCTGCCCAAAAAAAGATGAGCAATAAATCTCAGGTTATAGTTTGTTTCGGACCGGGCCCGAAGTTCAAAGGTGGTATTCAAAATTACAACACCTCCCTGGCCCTTGCTTTGGACAAAATTGAAAATACAGAAGTGCATATTGTAAGCTGGACCCAGCAATACCCTGCAATAATCCCTAGAGAGTTTGTAGACAAAAACAGCAAATCTGATTTGTTGCAAGGAAGTAAAGTTCAGGTCAAATACATCACCAATTATAACAATCCCTTTTCTTGGTCAGAAACTGTTTCATATATAAAAAATATAAAAGCCCACAAAGTCATCATTCAGTGGAGTATTGCGCTCCAAGGATTGCCGATAGGTTATATTGTAAAATGGTTGCGCCGAGCTGGAATTGAAGTAATCCTCGACCTGCATTTTGTTATTCAAAAAGAAAATTCAACTATTGATAAATACCTAACAAAACGTGGTATTAAAAATGCCTCAACATACATTGTTCATGCATTAAAAACATGGGAAGAACTTCGCACTTTGTTGCCCCATAAAAAAATGGAACTGAGTGATGACGGTCAAAGATCCAAGGACGGCACCACGGTGATTAAGTTATTTCATCCGATTTATGATTTGTATAAACCTGATCCAAATTTTGATGTTGAAGAATTCAAAATACAATTGGGTCTGCGAAAAAATGTATTTCTCTTTTTTGGATTTATCAGAAAATACAAAGGACTTCACAATGCAATTGCCGCATTTAAGCTTGTGGCTGATCAAAGAGACGATGTGAGTTTGTTAATCTGTGGCGAATCGTTTTGGCAAACATTGGATCAGAAAAAATTCAGCACGCGATTAAAACAAGGAGTCTTTGGATTAGCAAAAAAAATTCTTGTAAATAAACAAGATGATGAACGTGAATACAATCCACTTACTTTGATCGACTCGCTCAATTTACAGGATAGAACTGTTGTTTTTAATTCCTTCATTCCGAACGAAGATGTACATAAATATTTTCAAGTGAGTGATGCTGCTGTATTATTCTATCTCACCGCAACTCCATCCGGAATTGAGTCGATCAGTTATAATTTTGCTCTGCCTTTGCTAGCAACAAGAGTGGGGCATTTTCCGGAAACAATAAAAGATGGCTTCAACGGCTATTTGGCTTTTGATGGAAACGTTGAGGATATGGCCAAACAGATGTTTCGTTTTCTCGATCATCCTATAAATCGAGACAATGTAACTGAGGCGACCAAAGAAATGAGTTGGCACAATTACGCAAAAGCGATTCTATTCAACGAGTACCATTAATAATTTAGTCAATTTTTGAAAGCTGACGAGTTTTTCCCAATGAGTTATGGCGCATTTTGACCCATCAATAAATGTTGAAGCTACCCTTTTTATTCCGATGCAGTAAAAAATTAGTCCTAATTTTTATATGCTTGCAGCAGCTAGGGCAGAATGTGTTGCTGTTGCAGGCCAATAGAGTGAAACGGAATTGGACTATTGGTATCGCCTCCTTCCAATACTAAAAAGGATCAGAGTGATAGAGAATGAACGAGTGTAATTGACCAATCTTCATTTCCCTTGATTGTTCTGAATACTTTTAACACTCTGCAGTATACCAATATAAGTAAACTTGCTTTTACCCGAAAGTATATTTTGCTGCGGTAAAATATCGTATACACATTCAATATAGTCCAATATCGGTTTTGACTCATTAAGCTATTTGAATGTCGTTACGGCATTATCAAAGCAATACATTAATGAGTCCTTTGGCCCAATTATTAAATGCTTTTGGTGTAAATTGCACATCAGTTAGAACAATTAATTCTCAACTGAAAATATACTTTTAATATGCAAGACGAATTAAAAAATTCACGCATCAATTATGGAAAAGGAATTCTTTTGGAATCGATGGCCGAAAGAAATCCCTTTGACCAATTCAGTCAATGGATTTTGGAAGCCCAAAATCAGCAGATTCCCGACTTCAACGCATTTACATTGTCTACCCTTAATCGCGATGGATACCCACAGTCGAGAATCCTACTTCTAAGAGTTCATGATAAAAGTGGATTACAATTCTTTACTAATTATGGAAGTAACAAAGCGCATGAATTGGACTTCAGTGAAAAGGTGAGTATGAACTTTTATTGGAATACACTTGAACGCCAAATAAGAGTTTTGGGTATTGCCCGCAAAACATCTGAAGCAGAATCGGACGATTATTTTAACTAGAGACCTCGTGAAAGTCAAATTGCAGCGTGGGCATCTATTCAAAGTTCTGAATTACGCACACGCGACGAACTAGAAGCAAACGTTGAAAAATACACCACTGAATTCGAAGGAAAACCCGTCCCGCGCCCTGCATTCTGGGGAGGATTTCGCGTTGTGCCACATTACTTTGAATTTTGGCAAGGACGTCCAAGTCGTTTACACGATCGTTTGGTCTACAAAGTAAATGAGGACTTCGAATGGTTTATAAATAGACTTGCTCCATAATACCAAAGAAGGTATTCTATTTAATTATATCTTTCTCTTAAAAGGTCTAATAATCAATCTCAAATCACGAGCATGTCTAAAATAATTCTGCGCCCAACTGATCATTACAACAAGTTTGTTTCTAAATCCAACCAATTGATAAATGTGGACAAATAGCCACGCCATCCAAGCAAACCAACCTTTCATTTTCCAGAATCTCAGTTCAACAACAGCTTTGTTGCGACCAATAGTGGCCATACTACCGAGATCTTTGTAAACAAATGGCTTTGGTTTTTGGCCTCTCTTTATGGCGATAAGATTTTGAGATAACAGTTTACCCTGCTGCAATGCAACTTGCGCCACCATCGGATATCCCCTTGGATGCGCCTCATCATCCATCGAAGCAACATCTCCAATAGCAAAGATATTGTTGTGGTTTAATACTTGATTATAATGATCGACTTTGATTCTCCCTCCGCGAACTGCCTCAGGCTTGATTCCACCAATCAAATTTGCTTTGACGCCTGCAGCCCATATTACCATGGATGCGTTTAACTTCTGCCCGCTTTCGCATGTGATTATTTTTCCATCATAATCAATTACTCTTTCGTTCAGTCTTACATCTACTCCCATTTCTTTTAATGTGACAAGCGCAACTTCACTGCTTTCTTCACTCATTTCTTTTAGAACACGACTATTGGCATCCAACAAATGAATGTCCATAACGCGAATGTCAAGATCGGGATAATCTTTTGGAAGAATATCTTTTTTTAATTCAGATAAAGCACCTGCAAGCTCCACTCCTGTAGGTCCGCCGCCAACTATAACAATTCCCATCAATGAGTCTTTGTCGCCGACATCATTTGTAAGAAGAGCTCTTTCCAAATTCTGAAGCATCAGACTCCGGATATCCAACGCATCCGAAACAGTTTTCATCGGCATTGTTAGCTCTTCCATTTGCTTCAATCCAAAAAAATTGGTTGTGGCACCAGTGGCAATCACCAAAAAATCATACGAAAGTTCACCTATATCAGTAACTACCTTTTGACTTTCCGATTCAATTTTTTGCACCTCCGCCATTCTGAAAAAAGTGTTGGCATAAGAATTAAAAATCTTACGAAACGGATATGCTACACTACCAGGCTCTAAACCTGCTGTGGCTACTTGATAAAACAATGGTTGAAAAGCGTGGTAATTGTGTTTGTCAAGAAGTACAACTTGAAAATTTTTATCGCGAAGTTTTTTCGCAAGTTGCAATCCTCCAAATCCCCCGCCAACGATCACAACTCTAGGATTTGTAGAAACCGGAATATTCATTTAATGCACGATTTTAAATAATCTGGTTGTCGTAACGGTATTCTATTTCGATGTACGGAAGACACGATAAATCTCCTCTTGTATTTCGGTACGAATATTAAGATCTTGTAATTTTTTATTCTCTGAATCTGGATTAACACGGTTGCTCAAAAATACAAATACGATTCCGGTCTGTGGATCTGCCCAACACATGGTACCTGTAAATCCGGTATGTCCAAAACTTGATGCACTTGCTTCTTTGCAAGTTGAACCATGGCCTGGGGAGAGCGATGGTTTGTCAAATCCTAATCCTCTGCGATTTCCTGCAAAATATCTTGTATTAAACAAATTGATGGTTTCCTTTTTTAAATATTGTTGACCTCCATAAGCTCCACCATCCATAAGCATTTGCATTATGGCGGCTAAGTCTTGCGCATTACTAAACAGACCCGCATGTCCCGCAACACCACCCATCAAAGCAGCACCCTGATCGTGCACGTATCCCTTTAGATGTTGATGTCTGAAAACCTTATCATCTTCAGTGGGAGCAATCTCCCGAGCGTTCATTCGGTCCAATGGTTTATATCCCATTGTTGACAATCCCATCGGATCATAAAAATTACTTTTTACAAATTGATCTAACGATACTCCACTTTGTTTTTCAATAATGCGTTGAATAAAATAATATCCAAGATCGCTATATTTATACGATTTGTCTTTACTGATTGGGGTCGCAATAATTTGATTAAAGATAGAATCCCGATATTCCGGTTTGATGTAGATTCCCTCAGCAACCTGCTCGCTGTAGACATTGTCTTTTACAGTGCCGTAAAACTTCTTGGACAATTGACCATTCTCAATCGTTCGTAAATGAAACGGAATCCATGGAGTAAATCCCGCGCAATGTGACAACATATTTTTTATTACTACATTGCCGTAAATATTGCCTGCGGGAATATCCAAGTATTCTCCAAGAGTTTTATCTACATCAAGTTTTCCATCCTCAACAAGCTTCATTGCTGCTAATGTACTCGCGGCTACTTTGGTTATTGATGCAAGATCATATACTGTATTGGTAGAAACCTTTTCTGTTCCTTTCCAATTCGTATTTCCAAAAGCTTTGTCATAAACAACAATCCCATCTTTGGCACCCAATACTCTGCAACCCGGATAAGCTCCTTTGTTGATTCCGCTTTGTGCAATGGCATCGATGTTTGTGAATGAATTAGTATGAAGTTTTATGTGGCTTCCTGCACCATCTACCATCATGTCTTCTTCATAATCTCCTGCAGGCGTGCCTGCTATATTTTCAGTTGTGCTATTGATCGTTGAGGGAAATTTGATAGCCACATTGTTAAAGTACTGAGGATCTTTCCATAATAGTTTTTTTCCTCCTTTGGTTGTTAGTCCGGCGCTCTGAGGAAAGGTCTTATTTGCTGAAATCGGCAGTGCACCATTTGAAGCATACGCGCCTATAATTATTTCAACTGCCGCTTCGTGTGTTATAGCGTCATCTTGATAACAGACTAAAACACTTTCGATGTTATTGAGATCCTTAAGCAAATTTACCGCGTAAGGATTAGCAAATATGCAAAGTATAACTTCAGATTTTTCACCAACTGAATTAAGTATACGAGCTGACTCATTGGTCACACCAAAGTTTTTTGAAGGCTTGTTGCTCGTATTAAGCATTCCGGCAATAACAAGATCGTATTTGCTCAAAGTATCGCGCAACCACATTGCCGTTTTAAAATCAGGACTCTTGTCCATATAAAATCGATCGAAATTGCAGTAATGTGATAAAGATTTCTCAAAACTGTTCGCACTCTCAGCACCAATATTTACTACCGCAATTTTTTTATCGCTGATGCCTTGCATTGGCAATACTCCATTGTCGTTTTTAAGCACTGTAATACTTTGCACAATGAGTTCTCTGCGCAACGACTCAGCCTGTGGCGTATTCAGATCAGCCACAATATTCGAAACCTGAATAGGTTGCAGTTTATTTAAACCTGCCCATTCTTTTGTTCTTAGAATGCGAAGACAGTGTTCATCCAATTCTCGCATGCTTATTTCTCCATTAGAAATACTAACTTTAATTTTTTCAATTGCCCGTGGAATATTTTGCGAGAAAAGCAGAACATCATTGCCCGCTTTAAGTGCTTGTAAGTCGACCTCACCGGGTTCGTAATACTTAGCTACTCCTTGCATATTAAGCGCGTCAGTAAATACGAGTCCATTAAAACCCATTTTTTCGCGAAGCAAATTAGTAATGATAATTCTTGATAAAGTCGATGCAACATTAAGCGTACTATCGTAAGCAGGAACGTGCAAGTGGGCTGTCATTACACTGCCTAGCCCTTTTTGAATGAGTTCTCTGTACGGATAGAGTTCAAGTGTATCGAGACGCTCTAGACTGTGATTTACAATTGGCAAACTTTTATGTGAGTCGACATCCGTATCGCCATGACCGGGAAAATGTTTTGCACAAGCAAGAATTCCATTGTTCTGCAAGCCGTTCATGTACATAAGCGATTGCTGTGTTACAAGGTATTTATTCTCTCCAAAAGATCGATTGCTGATTACGGGATTAAATGGATTATTATTGATATCGACAACAGGAGAAAATGAAACATGCACTCCCAAACGTTTTAGTTGACGGGCAGCCTCGGCACCAAAAGCATAAATCAAACTATCATTTGTTGTTGCTCCGAGAGTCAGTTGTCGAGGAAATGAAATTGTAGAATCCAATCGCATGCCCAACCCCCACTCTGCATCCATTGCAATAAGAAGTGGAATGTTAGAGCGCTTTTGAAATTTGTTGGTAAGTGCTGCCTGTCTTCCCGGACTTCCTTGCATAAAAATGATTCCCCCGATTCCATTTTGATCTATCATCGATTGAATGGAGGAAGCATTGTAATCCTTGTGACCTGGGTCGCTCCACGCTGCAACCATAAACAATTGTCCAATCTTTTGATCCAATGTCATTGACTGCAGCAGCGAGTCGGCCCATGGGGCTGGGCGCTGCAAAAAACAAGGATGTTGACTCTGTACTTTTTGGGAAAATAACATGGCAAAAAGTAATACGATAGATAACCGATTGATCATTCGTATAAAATCTGATGATTTGTTCATTCTGATTAACAAATAGAAACAATATAACCCAATATTCATGCCTTGAATACGGATGTTTTGCAACAGTGTTGTGTTAAATCAGAATTAAATCTTTTTGCAAGAAGAAATCTTCAATGATAGAAGGAGAATTTGAAAAAACGTTTCGGGCAAAAAGGCGATTCGATTGTGTTTTTTTTACCTTAGCCAACGTGAAGAAACTTCGTTTAGATTGCCGCCGGAAGACCACGAATTATTCTATTCAACTTGCTTCGTATGTATTTAAAACTTGATATTCTTGAGGTAGATTTTTTTTTAACTACAAAGTACACTTATAAAGTTCGCGTGGAGAGTAAGAGAGGTTTCTGGCTATACCCTTTTATACGTTTCGCGGCTCCTTGAAAAACTGTGAGCCCGAGTGATTGAGAAGTATCTATACAATTCCTTCCAACGTACCCAGTTTCTTTAAAACCTGACTCATCACAAATTGATATTGTTCTTCGATGGTAAGATTTGTATTATCAATAACGGTAGCATCTTCCGCGCGGACAAGCGGATCATTGGCTCTAGTGGTATCATAGTCATCTCGTGAGCTAACATTGCGCATCACATCATGAAGTGATGTTTCCACCCCCATACTTCTTAACTCATCATATCTGCGCTGGGCGCGCACTTTAATATCTGCAGTCATAAAAAACTTAAGCTCTGCATTTGGCAAAACAACGGTTCCTATATCACGGCCATCCATAACTACGCCTTTTGTCTCAGCCATTCTTTTCTGCAACCGAACAAGTTTTGATCTAACCTCTTTAACATCTGAAACTGGCGAAACGTGATTGCTTACCTGTAAAGATCGAATTTCTCTTTCTACATTCTGACCATTTAGGTAGGTTTCGTATTGACACGAGTCAGTGTTATATTTAAAATTAATAAGAACTAACTCTAACGCTTTCACAAGTCCCTCTTTGTCAACAGTACCATCAGCAGCGATGAAACCGTGATGCAGTGCGTATAAAGTCATGGCTCGATACATAGCGCCGCTATCTACATAAACATAATTCAATTCTTTTGCTATGGCCTTTGCAATGGTGCTTTTGCCGCATGAGGAATATCCGTCAATGGCTATGTTGAGTTTGGACTTCACAAGAGTTGGTTTTGGTTGCGGCGAAGATAAGTAAATCAGGTGTAATACTGATTATACAAAATAGATAGTCCACTGCAGTATGCACACTCAATAAAATAGAATTCCATTAGGATTTATGCAATACAAATTCTTTTCACTGCATTGCACTATGATTTTGTTAGATCGGCATTAAACAGTGTAAAATTATCAAATAGCTTTGGGTAATTCAATAATTACAGTCGGTGCAAAAGGCAAAGACTGTTTGTAATAAATAAGCAGATTCAGCGTCTTACCATCGGTCAACAGTGTTGAATATCGGGATTAAAATCAATCGTTGTATGTTAAAGCAGCTAATGTTAAAGCCTATTTTTGCCGAATGATAGTTAGTCGGGTGAAAGAAAAATTAGATACGATTGCAGAGGCAATTGAAGACATCAAACTTGGTAAAGTTGTGATTGTAGTTGACGATGAAGACCGCGAAAATGAAGGTGATTTTATTGCAGCAGCAAGAAATGTAACACCTGAAGTCATCAATTTTATGAGTAAACATGGTCGAGGTCTTATCTGTGCTGCTCTTACCGAAGAGCGATGTGATGAGCTCGAACTTGAGATGATGGTGACTAAAAATACAGATCCTAGAAGCACGGCTTTTACTGTTTCGGTTGATTTACTTGGCAATGGCTGCACTACAGGAATTTCGGCGCATGATCGTTCCAAAACGGTGCAAGCTCTTATAAATCCAGCAACTAAACCGGCAGATTTTGGTCGTCCGGGGCATATATTCCCATTGAAAGCCAAAACCGGCGGTGTTCTCAGAAGAACCGGTCATACTGAAGCCACCGTTGATCTGGCAAGACTTGCAGGAATGGAAGCCGCAGGTGTTCTCGTTGAAATAATGAATGACGATGGCACCATGGCACGCTTGCCAGAGTTAATGAAACTTGCAGAACATTTTGATCTCAAAGTAATTTCCATCAAAGATCTTATTTCATTTCGGTTACAAACTGAAACACTTGTAGAACAAGTTTCTGAAGTTCCTTTGATGACTGAATTTGGTGAATTTAAAATGATCGCTTTCCGCGAATTGATTGAACAAAAAGAACATCTTGCATTGGTAAAAGGAACTTGGACCGCAGAAGAGTCGGTTCCGGTTCGAGTTCATTCATGTAATATGCTCGGCGATATTTTTGCTTCAACGCATCAGGGGTCAGGCAATTTGGTGCATTTAGCAATGAAAAAAATTGCATCTGAAGGCAAAGGGGTTATAGTTTACATGAACCATCTTCAAGGAAAACATACTGTTTTGGATGAGATGGCTGAACTAAAAAATCAGTTGTTAGAAGCCGCCTTAGGACAAACGAGAATAGATGCCCGTGACTATGGGATTGGTGCTCAAATACTCAGAAGTTTAGGAGTTGGCAAGATGCAATTGCTTACTAATCACCCAGTAAAAAGATCAGGAATAATTGGATACGGGCTGGAAATTACCGATATTATGCCTCTCCAATAAGCAAACCTAGATAGTAAAGCACAAAAAAAGGCCGTTCATAAGAGCGGCCTTTATAATATGTATTAAAAAACTACTTCTTTTCGAATTTGGCGTAACGAGTTTTGAACTTATCGATACGACCTGCCGTATCCACAAGCTGCATTTTTCCCGTAAAAAACGGATGAGATGTGTGTGATATCTCAAGTTTTACTACGGGATACTCATTACCATCCTCCCATTTGATGGTGTCTTTTGTGTTCGCCGTAGATTTTCCAAGAAATGAGTACTCATTAGACATGTCTTTGAATACAACTAGTCTGTAATTTTCGGGATGAATATCTTTTTTCATTTTGTTATGTTCTTTTTCTTATAAACGGGCGGCAAATATACACATTATAAACCAAATAAAACCCACTCCAGCCTATTTTTTTTGTCGCCGATTGAAAGGAGATACCATTTTTGCTGTTAATTCGCTCTTATGCCGCGTGTCTTAAGGATAATAAACCGATTTAATCTTGGAGGCCCAATCTACAATGCCTCTTATCTAACTGCGTTTATGGCACCAGAATTTGAGACCGTCCTCATTGGAGGCCCTCCTTTGCCCGATGAGTCTCACAGCGGTTTTATTCCGCAAAATTTGGGGATCGAAATTGTTGAGATCGCGGAAATGAGCAGATCCATCAATCCAATAAATGACCTAAAGGCTTGGATGCGAATCCGAAAGATTATTCGAGAATTTAAACCAGATATTGTTCATACACATGCCTCAAAAGCAGGAGCACTTGGAAGAACGGCTGCCATTTTTTGTGGGGTACCGCACATAGTACATACATATCATGGACACGTATTCTCCGGATATTTTTCTCCTATTAAAAGCCAAATTGTGCAAACTCTCGAAAAAATTCTTTGTCGAAGAAGCCATGCGATTATTACGATAAGTAAAAAACAATATCATGAGATTGTGGAGGAGTTCAAAATCTGTAACCACAAAAAAGCACATATCATTCCTCTTGGTCTTGATTTAAATCGCTTTTCTCTTAATCAAGAAACAAAAAGAATCGAATTCAGGCAGAAGTACAAAATTGCAAATCACCAAATCGCAATTGGTATAATTGGTAGGTTAGTACCAATAAAAAATCATCGCCTTTTTGTTGAAGCTATTTGCCTTGCTCAGAATATAAGTCAAGTTGAAATTGTTCCAGTTATCATTGGAGATGGAAATGACAAAGACAATCTTGTTGAGCTATTTAATCAAATACAAACAGAAAAAAAATCAAAAGCAATTTTTACTTCTTGGATAAAAGACGTAGATACAGCATTACCTGGACTTGATATTGTTGCACTCACTTCGCTAAACGAGGGAACACCAGTGAGTCTGATTGAGGCACAGGCTGCATCTCGGCCTGTTATCACAACCAATGTTGGAGGAGTGTCAGACTGCCTTCTCGATGGACAAAGTGGAATTATTATCAATGATTTTGAAGTGGAGACGTTCGCATCGGGTCTTCTAAAACTTGCAAATGACGAAGATCTAAGAACAAAAATGGGAGAGATCGGAAAACAATTTGTCAATCAAAAATTCAACTACTCAAGATTGATTGACGATATGATAAAACTTTATCTGTCCTTGCTCAATCAGGCCAAATAAAAACTCACGTCACTTAAAACAAACGAGAACGGCAATGAAGAATGTTTTCAATTCACTGCAATTCACACAGGCCTGTTTGCAATTGAACAAGCATGGTGCCTTTAATCCATTACAAAACATTCACATTTGAAAACAGATATTTATACCAACTTATCTGTTTTCGGATATGATCAAATCAATACTTTTTCTAGTAAACTTCTTCGGTGTTCTATTGCTTGGCATCTTCACTGCAGAAGAGGTGAATGTGGAAAACAATCTACCGGAGAGTATGGCACCCGGTTCTAAAAAACTTGTTGAGCTGGTGATCAAAAAAGATCAAATTCAAGGTTTTTCTAAACTGGAATTAACCCTTCCATACGGTTTTGATATTACACCTGTCGATTTAAAAGGAGCCTCGTTTACTTTCACTGCTCAGAAAGCCAAATTTGTTTGGATGACTATACCAACAGAATCGGATTTTACCATCACGTATTACCTCCAAAGTTCCGATAATATGGAAGGCAACTATTCTATCAATGGAACTTTCTCATACGTAAAAGAGAACAAACGCGTAGACCTTAAAATTGCTCCAAAGTCTATATTGATAAACAAGCTGATGGCCCCTGAGATAGATGAAGTGGCCCAAACAATGCCGCAAGTAAAAATAGAACCTGAACTAATCGAAATGGTTTGCGAAAGAACCATTGAACGTTTAACAGATAGTGAGTATTTAGTAACTCTTCAGATTAAAAACAATACCATAAAGGACTTTGGAAAAATCTTAGAGACTGTTCCAACTAATTGTAAAACGGAAAAAATAAAGGATGAAGGAGCCGTGGTTACACAAGATAAAAACACAATAAAATTTGTTTGGTTCGAAACACCGCAAACTCAAACTTTCGAAGTATCGTATAAAATACTATGCCTCTCTCCTACAATTCAACCTATAATTAAAGGACAATTGTCATATGTTGAAAATGGAAATCCGATTACTCTTGATGTAATACAAGTTAGTTCATTACCCACCGATGCTGTTGCTACTAATAGGAGTACTCAAACTGAAACATTGAAGACAGAAATTCCGAAAACAGAAACAGCGATGCCAGCATTGTTAGAACTTAATGAAACATCACCTGAAGAATTAGCGGTATTGCCTGAAGTAAAAGTAAAAACGTTTGACCCGAAAAATAATGTCAGTAAAACAGATATTGTTACACCAAAAGTGGCAATAACGGAAACGACTGTGACAGCAGACAATAAAAAAGAAACTAAAGCACCCATTACTTCTGTGCCTGAACCTGAAATGGGTATTACCTATAAAGTACAGATCATGGCCGCACACAAGGTTGTTAATAAAACTTACTTCAAGCAGAAATTTAGTTTCGAAGATCAATATAATATTGAGAACCACGAAGGATGGGTTAAATATACTACCGGCAAATATGTAGAGTATAAACAAGCCCGCGATGCGAGAGAAGAAATTACACAAAAGCATAACAGGCTACCGGGACCTTTTGTAACAGCATATAACCAAGGAGAGCGAATTACAGTGCAAGAGGCACTTTTGCTCTCCAGCCAGCAATGGTATAAATAAAATAATACGAATTTTAAGTCTTGCTATTGTAATATGCAACGGTATTTACAATAGTAATTTTGGTTAATTAATATAGAATTTGTTTAGGTAATTTAGTCTGAAAATCCCGGGGTAACGTCTTCGGGATTTTCTTTTTATAATGATTTATACTTCCATGAAAACACTATCTTGGTCATCAAATAATTAATCAGTTTTTTTAACCTTTCATGAGTTGGCAAATAATGCTTCGCGGTTTCAAATCATTTCTGAGATTGGAAAAATCACTCTCGGCAAATACACTTGAAGCTTACTTGCGTGATGTAGATAAACTCAAAAAATATGCTGAAAACACGAACTTAAATCCTTCTCAAATAAAGGCATCCGATATTTCAGCTTTTATCACAATCATTCACGAAATCGGACTTTCTGCATCTACACAAGCGCGAATCATCTCAGGACTCAAAAGCTTTTTTAATTACCTCGAAATAGAAAAAGAAATTAGTGAGAATCCGATGGACTTCATCGATACTCCTCGCTTAGGACGCAAACTTCCTGAGGTTTTGAGTATACAAGAAATCGAACTCATATTGCGAGCAATAGACTTAAGCGAACCTGAGGGCACACGCAACAGAGCAGTAATTGAGATATTATACAGTTGTGGATTGCGTGTTTCGGAGTTGACTGAAATTAAACTCACCTTTGTAAATAAGGAAGAAGGTTTTATCCGCGTAATCGGGAAAGGAAATAAAGAACGACTTGTTCCTATCGGAAATGTTGCGCTCAATTGGATAGAACATTATCAGATACAATCACGCAATCATCAAAAACCAGATAAAAAAGATGAAGACATACTTTTTCTAAGTGTCAGGGGCAGAAGACTTACGAGGATGATGATTTTTTTGATTATCAAAAACTTAAAAGCCAAAGCAGGAATTGAAAAAAACATTTCTCCACACACATTCAGACACTCATTTGCAACTCATTTGGTTGAAGCGGGTGCTGATTTGAGAGCAGTGCAAGAAATGCTTGGCCATGCTAGTATTACAACTACAGAGATCTATACACATCTAGATAGGCAGCGGTTGAGAGAAGAAATAATGAGTTTTCACCCTCGATATAAAAAATAAAATCGGCCTTAGAATCACTCATTTAAAGCTCAATACTGTATCTTTCGTGCATGCACAATTCAGGTCACAAAATTCTCGCAATCTGTTCTTTCGTGATTGCTCTTTCATGCGGTGTCTCAGGACAGATTCGAATAATGAGTTATAATATCCTAAATTTTCCTGGTGGAAGTATTCCTGACAGAATTGACACTTTAACCAAAATTCTCGATTATCACCGTCCGCATTTATTGATGTTACAAGAACTGAAATCCGCAGTAGGACTTGAGACAGTAACAGATGCAATGAATATGTTAAATTACGGAACTTTTGTCCATGCCGAATTTACTCCTCAACAAAGTTCACCCGGAAATCCGAATCCATTACAACAAGCTATAGTTTTTGATCAAAATAAGTTCAGACTTAAGTCTAAGCAAGAGATCATCACACAAGTGCGCGATATCAACGAGTATGTGCTATACCTAAACGATCCGGACTTACCAACCGGAGCGGACACTACGTTTATTTACACGTATGTAACCCATCTCAAAAGTTCAACCGGCAGCGCTAACGAGCAGCTAAGATTAGGTATGGTAAATGACTGGTTAGATTATTTGGAAGCCAATTTAGATGCAGAATCTAATGTGATTCTCGCTGGCGACTTTAATGTTTACTCAAATCAGGAACCAGCCTATATTGCTTTGTTGAGTGGTCAAAATCAGGTTCAAATGAGCGATGTTTTTGCTTCTTTTGGCAATTGGAATTCAAGCAATTTTAGTCACAAGGACATTCTCACTCAGTCAACACGATCTAATCAACTTGCTAACGATGGTGCCGGTGGTGGGGTTGATGATCGTTTTGATTTTATTCTCTTTTCGGAACAAATGATGAATATTGGAAACACAATTTATCTAGAAAATGATTCGTTCAAATCACTAGGCAATAATGGAACATGTTACAATAATTCTATCACAGCATGTTCGTCGGGCAATATTGTTCCAAATCCAATTCTGCAAGCAATGTATTACATGAGCGATCACCTGCCTCAAGTTTGCACTCTCAACACTTCGATTGCTCTCGTTAACGATGAAATAGGTAACCATGAAACTTCCATAACCATTCGCTACAATAGCACAGGTGCGGCAGTCTGGATTCACGCAGTCAATTCAGAAAACGCAGAATATAATATACTTGACTGTAATGGAAGAATCATAGAAACAAAAAAAACCTTTTTGAATCAGGGAAATAATTCAGTCATTTTACCCATTGATCAGATCAGTTCAGGATTGTATTTTTTTGAATTGAACAAATCTTCAGGAGAAAAATCTATTGTGCGTTTTATTGTTAACCCATGAAGACCCTTCCACAAAAAGTTAATGCTGTAAAAAAAGTCTATCAGCGGTTAGATAAAGAAATAGCGACCTTTCAAAAACAAACTGGATTGTCTTGCCTAAACGGATGTGGGGAATGTTGCAAAAAACCCGATATCGAAGCTACACCAATCGAATTTCTTCCCCTAGCTTTGGAATATTATGATCAAGGAATTGCTGAGCAAATGCTGGAGCAATTAAAATCTAATTCAGATTCCTTATGTCATATTTTCAGGCCGTATGTTACAAATTTTGGCGGTCTTTGTAGTCAATATCCTAACCGTGGACTTATTTGTAGACTTTTTGGATATTCTGCCCGAAAAAACAAAGAAGGTAAACCGGAACTCGTCACATGCAAACTTATTAAATCTTCGCAATCTGAATCATTTGAAAAATCAGTTGAGGATATAAAATCTGGCCTAAAAGTGCCGATTATGAGTGACTATTATTCGCGTATGGCATCGATAGATCCAAGTCTGGTAGAATTTTACCCAATCAATACTGCTGCAAAAAAAGCAATTGAAGTTGTGTTACATTATTATTCTTACAGGACAAGGAGAACAAAGAATAAAAATAAAATTTGACTTACTCTTAAGTAACATCGGGAGTTTCCTGTGGATTGTAAATGCCACAAATTTGTTCGATCTAATACCGTTTGGTTTTATTTATTAGCCTAGTTCCGTTTGACTGCCTTGCACTTAACATAAATCACAACGGCATTTACCATTGTAACTCATAAAATGGGTTGATCCATTTTTTAATTAACATCGGTATAATTTCCTTTAGGCTATAGCAAAATACCAAAATGCGCCTAGCCCGATCAATGCATAAATTGCAAAACACACCATAAAACTCGTTTGCTCTGGTTTTTCAGTTTGTAAATCATCAGGAAGTCCGAAAGGATCTATTCGTTTCTTTTCCTGAATCTGATAAATAATCCATGAAAATATTAGTGTAATTGCCCCAATGCCAATAAATATCCAATGAATACCCTCAGCAACTTTATAGAGTCCCGCGTAATAAAATACCCATGCAACAAACAGGGTATAAGAAATAATTAGAAGCACTCGATAAATAAAACTCATCGTATAGAAGGCCATTTTTTTGTTCGTTGATAAGATCAAAATTACTAAACACTTGGGTAAGATAGGACTGTCAAAAAACATTTATGTTCGTTTGCTGTTTTTAATTTATGAAAGTATATTCACTCGAAAAAACTGTAAAACTCTATGGATCAATGGAGGAAATTTGGAAATTCTTCTCAACCCCTCTAAATCTAAACGAGCTAACTCCTCCTGATATGAGTTTTGAAGTTCTTACGAATCTTGAAGGAAAAAAAATGTATCCGGGAATGATCATTAATTACAAAGTGAGACCCCTACTAAATATTCCCCTACGTTGGACTACAGAAATAACTCATTGTGATACAAACAGCTATTTTGTAGATGAACAGCGCTTTGGCCCTTACACATTTTGGCATCACCAGCATAGGTTTGACCAAAAAGAAGATCATATTCTTATGACTGATTTAGTACATTATGCCCTGCCATTTGGTCCGCTTGGGCATTTGGCAAACGCAATTTATGTGAAGCAAAAACTCAATTATATTTTTGAATATCGCAATCAGATTGTAACGAAAAGTTTTGGAAATAAGTAATAAGAACTTGAGCTTTCACAATCACCTTTCAACAAGTCCTGTAAATAATACCTTTTACCTATTCAAGACACTCCAATTCCGTTTGGATTTATGTATTAGTGCGATTCCATTTCTCTGAATTGTCCTAAACATCAATCACAACGGCATTTACCACTGTAATTCATAAAATGATTTGGACCATTTTACAAGTAACATTGGTATAATATCAGCTTTGCCTCATGGAACTATTTGAATATAGTTACGGCATTACCAAAGCAATATATTAATCAGACCTTTGGGCCAACTAATAAATGTTTTAGGTTTAATATTCTAATTTTATTGCGGAAAACATAACCTTTCATAGAAATCTGGTGTAAAAAGGCTCTGAACCTAACTGAAATCTATGAAAAAAACATTTAGCATCTTCTTTATTTGCTCGTTTGCGATCCCATTTATTTCGAGCTCACAAGACATCAAACCACTGGATTATTCTGCTAAATACAAACAACAAAAAGTACGAGAGCGCAATACTTACGAAGTAAAATATCAAGGTAATAAAGCTGTTGATACTGTGCTCTTAGGAAAAGCGATGTTTGACAACGTAGGCCGAATGTCAAAATACATAGAGTATTTTATGAAAGGCCGAAAAATGGCCGAATATGATTACAGCTACGATGAAAGTGGTCGCATATTAGCAAGTACAGTAAGGCTTATTTTTAATGATTGGCAACCACTTAATTTCGAACTCAAATATGACTCTAACGGAAAATTGATTGAGCGTTTATTATCTGAACCAACGCCAAATTTTTGGCAAAAAGAAACTTATAATTATTCATCTGCAGGAATTCTTGTCAAGAGTGAACAATGGTATCCAATGAACGGACAGCTTATTGCACAAAGCAGAAAAGAATATCCTTCAACAAATCTTCCTCAAGAAAATTCTGTCACGTATATACATGATCAAAATGGATTGATGCTGATGCACCAACTATTTGGAAGCAGCGGCAAAGCCGATAAGGCTCTAGTCTATTCATATTCCCACTATTAATTTACACCTAACTTTTAAACAAAAAAGACGACTTGTTATGAGTCGTCTTTTTCTTTTTATGCTCTTACAAGTTTTTTGTATTTGATGCGATGTGGACTAGTGTCGCCAATTCGTTTTTGTTTATTCTCTTCGTATTCTGTAAATGAACCTTCGAAATAGTAAACCTGAGAATCGCCTTCGAATGCAAGGATATGGGTGCAGATACGATCAAGAAACCATCGATCGTGCGAAATAACTACCGCGCAACCTGCAAAGCTTTGAATTCCTTCTTCCAACGCGCGAAGTGTGTTTACGTCAATGTCATTGGTTGGCTCATCAAGCAACAAAACATTGGCTTCCGTTTTCAAAGTCATAGCCAAATGCAAGCGATTTCTTTCACCACCAGAAAGTACCCCACATTTTTTTTGTTGGTCGGATCCTTGAAAATTGAATTTGCCACAATAAGCGCGTGAGTTTATAGTGTTTCCTCCAATCTCTATGATTTCGTGACCACCGGAAATAACTTCATAAACGGTTTTCTCAGGATCGATTTCACCGTGCTGTTGGTCTACGTAACCAATCTTTACCGTTTCTCCGATTTTTATATCTCCTCCATCCTGTTCTTCTTCTTTCATTATCATTTTGAATAACGTGGTTTTACCGGCACCATTTGGACCAATAACACCGACAATGCCTGCGGGCGGCAGATGGAAAGAGAGATTCTCGATAAGTAATCGGTCTTCGAAACCTTTGCTCACATTTGTAAATACGATTACTTCATTTCCTAAACGAGGACCATTGGGAATAGGCAATTCTAGTTTTGCATCTTTCTCGCGTTCGCCTTCACTCATCATTTTATCGTAGTTCTGCAAACGCGCCTTATTCTTGGACTGACGTCCTTTAGGATTCATCCTAACCCACTCCAACTCACGCTCAAGCATCTTTCTCTTTTTGCTTTCAGACTTTTCTTCTTGAGCCAATTTTTTAGATTTCTGATCGAGCCATCCTGAGTAATTTCCTTCCCATGGTATGCCTTCACCTCTATCGAGTTCAAGAATCCATCCTGCTACATTGTCAAGGAAATAACGATCGTGAGTAACTGCCAGAACGGTACCCTTGTATTGTTGTAAATGTTGCTCTAACCACTGAACACTTTCGGCATCCAAGTGATTGGTCGGCTCATCGAGCAGTAATACATCAGGCTGTTGCAGCAGTAGTCTGCACAAAGCGACACGTCTTCTTTCACCACCGGAAAGTTTATCAATCAGCGAATCCTCAGGAGGGCAACGCAGGGCATCCATGGCAATGGCAAGTTTGGTGTCGATTTCCCAACCACCAAGACTTTCAATTATATCCTGAACTTTGGCTTGTTTATCCATCAATGCCTGCATCTTGTCAGGGTCGTTTAGGATTTCTTCATCCATAAACTTCGCA
>Ga0105046_10005466_pt1 | contig 20108 bp, 17 predicted proteins | sample MAT03_FD_78385 | JGI IMG/M metagenome (GOLD analysis project Ga0105046, IMG submission 78385) | Freshwater microbial communities from Lake Fryxell liftoff mats and glacier meltwater in Antarctica - MAT-03 (megahit assembly) | ecosystem: Environmental > Aquatic > Freshwater > Ice > Liftoff... | reverse complement strand
TTGTAGAGGTATTTTTTTCTCGATCTAAACGATTATTTGGGGAAAGGTTTTATTCGAAAACACTTGAAAGACAAAGAGTTGAAAGTAGGTTAAGATGTGTTGAATTGAATCGAATGCTAGCTATTTGAAAGGATTGGAATTAGAAGTTAAGGAGAAAATATCTCATTTCAGGACTTTTTCAACACAGCCTAAAAAATCCAATAAGTGCTAACAAAACCGAATTCGTTCAGGGATGATTCTCATTCCTGAACGACTCTTATTTTAAGGCTCGTAGATATCAACAGGAATTGAAAGCTGAGAGAGGGAACGAAACATGAGGGGTTTAACAACCGTCCAATCTAATCCCCCATTGCCACATCCTAAGGGAGGAATGGCCAATGAAGTTATTTTCCATTCTTCGACATGCTCTACAAGGGATTGGAGCCCTTTTTCAATGGATTCAAGTTGAGATTTTTCTTGCCAATGCCCTTTAGTAGGGAAATTAACAATAAAGCGAAAGAAAGATTCTCGGTAAAGATAAGGCTCCCCCAATTGGACTTCTTTTCGAGCACATTTTTTTGCATAATCCTGAAACATTTCGGGATACCTTTTCTTAAACTCCAGAGCAATTCCTTTACCCATTACTCCTACACAATTCACTGTATTCACAAGTGTTTGCAGCCTTGAGAGCAAAAGGTTTTGACCTTTTAAAAATTGAATATTTGAAGAACGTATTTCTTCTTTAGAGATTGGATTGAGTGTTAATGAAGAGTTTATTTCTTCTGGTGGCATTGCTGTTGAAGCAGTGGCACCTCCAGAATCAGATGTAGAATCTAAGACTATTTCTTCTCTTATTTTTTTAGATTCACTAGCTCCAGTCTTCACAACACCCTCACATTCACTTCGCTTTAAATTCCGCAAAGCTATCAGTTCTATTTTTTGCCTTTGTAAAAAAAAGAAATAGGGATTGACTTCAACTTCTAATCCAGCTCCTTCGCATATTTGCAAGCAAGAATCTCTGGCTGTTTCATTAGGCACAATCACTCCTCCAATAAAATGAGGAGGTACTTGAAAAGGAACTAATAATTCTGCCGATCGATACTGCCCTTTTAGACGTTTTTGTTCTTCAGTATCTCTAACATCTGTCCAATATTCGCCAAATATAAAACGCCATTTCAAAATTTTAAGCCCTTCCTCAACTGTTTTGAAGCATACGTCTTTTGCAGCTGAATTACGATCTGCAACTAACACCCCTTCTTCTTGTGTCACTTCAGAATAAATTCTTAAAACACATAAATGAGCGCAGTCATTTTTTTGGGCATAAAGCTGAGGATTTCTCCCATTAAAATGAAGGATCGCATACGTATGAACATCCACCGATTGTTGATCTCGGCTGATTTGAGGACCATTTAGGGGCTTTTGATCACGCGTTGGATTCCGTCTGCTATTAAGACTTAAAATACCTTCTTTGAATACCTGGTTTAAAATACTGATAGAGCACAAATAATGAAGCTCGGAAACATGCATATTCAACTTTTACCATCAAAGCTTTGTGAACTTGAACTGCTATCTTCGTCTTCAGGTTCTTGCGAATCGTTAACAGAAGAAGCGGGTTTTCCCGTAGATGCAATCGCTCCAAGGGCAACATCCTGTACTCGTAATGTAGGAGTCCTTAATGGATCATAACCCATGGAGCACTTAAAAAAATTAGGTAAGACTTGTAATGGAAAAGAAGTTTCCCCCATTTCTTTTAATATTGTACGGCATTTTGTTTTACCGACATCATCCTTCACGTATGCCCCACAAATAAAGTGAGCGGGAATAACAGTGTCAACTAAAACCTCTGCCGCACGAATCTGACCTCTTTCTTTATTGACTTCTGGTGTTTCATTTTTGTCCCTCCAACTATTATTAAAAATAATCTCTTGACTTAAAAGATTAAGATTTTGAGCTGCCAGTTGAAAACGAACGGCAGTAGTCGCCGCATTTCGGTCCGAAATAATCACTCCTTTTTCTAGCAAAAGGCTAGGGTGAATACGAAGCACACAAAAAATAATGGTAGGATTATTTTTCTGAACTTCATATATCATGGGATTCATTCCATTAAAAAATAACACCGCATGATCATGAACTTTTCGATAAGGGCGATTGGCCCCTTTATAAACAACATCTTTAGTAGCTCGGTTATTTTGCACACCCTGATTAGAAATATCCTCATGTATAAGATCTTGAACAGCGTTGTGAGATAAAATTCCTTTTTCGAGAATCGAGCGCAAATTATCAGTTGAACAAAGATAATGAAGTTCTTTAATTGGATCCATAAGCGCCCCTTTTGGTTTTATAAGTATACTACAATAAAAAAAGAAATTTTTAAAACGCTTCCATAAAGCTTTATGATCCAATGGCTGTGTTGAAAAAGTTTATTTAGAAACTTGAAAAAATTCCTTGTTTTACAGACAAAAAAAACTGAGGAGTTTCGAATGCATGAACGCATCTGGCTAAAGCATAACAGAAATCTCGTTCAACGTGGAAGCCTCTTTTTTCTGATTGATCCAAAACTTTCTTGAGTCCATCAAGACACATAAGAAGGTCTCAAGAGGAGGACGTCCAACAGAATATAGCGATGCACCGATTCAGGTGTTGGCGACCATCAAGGCGTATTTTAAAATTCCATACAGAATGCTTGAAGGTTTTGCGAAATCGATCATGGGTTTTTTTCTAAAGGGAGTAAAACTGCCTACTTATACCATTTATCAAAAATAAAGCCATAACGATGATAACTATCTGAGATCACCACTTCGCGGAGATAGTGAAGGAGTTCGAGGCGGCCTGTCCGAAGAGGAGGTCCGGTGTGTACATGCCAGGCCCGCGATGCCAGTACTTGGGTAACGGAGGGGGAAGGGGGATAGGGCAGACGAAGACGCCCTCCTTCTTCAAAAAGAATGCGTTCAATCAGGTGCTCTTCAGGCCCACGGATGATTTCAAGGGGTGTTTGACAGATAGCCGCCGCTTTTTGAATAAGAGCCAGATCGTGTGGATTTTCAGACCAGGTCACCATCGAACGTCGAGGTACATATTTGAAGGTGTTGTGTTCTCCTAAAAGAGGCACCGTGATGGTGGGATGGGCAAAATAGCGCTGAAAGGCGTCTGCATAGTCCTCTTCGGTACGTGTTTCTGTCGGAATCATGAGTTGGACCAAATAGTTGGGACCTCCCGCTTTTAGACCTGGACCGAAACTACTTGCTTTGCAGCCACCAAAAGGTTGTCGCTTCACAATCGCACCGGTGATTGTACGGTTGACATAGAGATTGCCTGCCTCCATATGCTGTTCCCAGAGGGCCACTTCACGTCGATCGAGTGTGTGAATACCAGCTGTCAACCCATAAGGAGTGCCATTTGCCAGGGTGATCGCATGGGAAAGATTTTCGGCCCACATCACCGCCAAGAGAGGTCCAAAAAGTTCTGTTTGATGCATAAAACTGCCCGCTTGGACTCCCCATTTAATTCCAGGTGTCCATAGTGTTTCATGTATTTGGATCGGTTTTAAAAGCCATGTTTCTCCGGGATCTAACGTCGTTAAGCCTCGCAAGAGAGCTTGGTTGGGAAGGCGAATCAGAGGATTGACGCGCACGGAAGGATCCCACGGGGAACCGACTTTCAAACTCGCGGCGGCATCCCGGAGCTGCTGGCGAAAATGGGGATCGTCATACACCTCTTTCTCTAAAATGAGCAAAGTCAGCGCACTGCATTTTTGTCCTGCATGACTAAAAGCCGAATGAATTGTATCGCGAATGGCGAGATCCCGATCGGCCATCGCGGTGACAATGAGACTTCCTTTACCTCCGGTTTCAGCCATTAAGTCGAGCCCAGGCCGAAGATTTAAAAATGTTTTGGCCGTTGAAGTCGCGCCTGTTAAAATCACACCTTGGATCAACGGGTTGCGGATCCAATCACTTCCCTCAGGTTCATCCGGGCAATCAATCAGCTGCAATTGATTATGCGAAATACCCGCATCCCAAAACATCTCCGCAACCAGTTGTCCCACTTGTTTCGCTTCGGGAGCGGGTTTAAAAATGACCTGGTTACCTGTGATAAGCGCCGCTGCCACTCCCCCTGCAGGAATAGAACAAGGAAAATTCCATGGAGGAGCCACTAAAAGAGACCCTTTGGGCTTCCACGAGATGCCTTCACAGGCATCCCACTCTTCGCGATTGCGTGCGTAAAATTCACAAAAATCGATAGCCTCTGAAACTTCTACATCGGCTTCATAGACGGTTTTAAAACAATTTTCGACCATCGCTCGAATCAGTTCAGGACGCCGTTTTCGAAATTGATGGGCGACCGTTCCGCCCAAAGAATGTTCCACATGGAAGTGGGGATCTTGGAGCAGGGCGAGTCCCCATTTTCGGTTTTTCTCCAATGTCCAATCCGTGTCAGGCTCTCCTTGATGAGACGTTGTAAATAAGCGACGCGGGGTATGTGAGACTTGATCTTGCTTTTCGAGAGCGTATTGAAAACGGGAAGCTTGATCATACCACGCCGCACTGTGTGGTTCCATTTCGAATAGATGGCGGAGAAAATTGTCGGGTGCTGTGTTTTCATCCAAACGACGCATCAGATAAGCGACCGCGTTTTGAAATTCACTTTCAGTGGCTACTGGGCAATAAAGTAAAACTTCGCGCACATGGCGTTGTACCACACGTCGAATGGGATCGGCCATGCCTTCTAACATTTCAAAGGTGACAAAAGGAGCGACTTGATTTTCATTTGTCACTAAAATAGCCAGCGCAATATCAAATAAATTGTGGCTTCCTACGCCGATACGCACAGCTTTCGCATGCGCTTGTTCTAAACCAAATAAGAGCATTTTTTTAAAATTTGCATCTGTCTCTTCTTTGTGAAGATAGGGAGCTTGTGACCACTCTTTTAAAGAGGCCTCTACTTGCTCCATGGCCAGATTTGCCCCTTTTACCAGTCGAATTTTGATCGGAGCTCCGCCTAAGGCCACTCTTTTTATCGCCCAAGCCGTCAACTGTTGTTGGATTGGAAAGGAATCCGGGAGATAGGCTTGTAAAACGATGCCCGCCGTGGTGTGAAAAAATTCAGGATCGTCGAGCGTTTGGCAAAAAACATCTACAGTCAAATGCAGATCCCGATATTCTTCCATATCGAGATTGATAAATTTTCCCGTTCGGTAAAGTTTTTGCAAGCGCTCTTTTAAAACAGCGACTGTTTCCTTCCATCCCAGAAGATGGATCTGGCTATAAAGTGTCGACATTTTGACGGAAATATAATCAATGTCAGGATGCGTGAGATCGTCTAAATAAACTTCTAGGCGTTTTTTCGCTTCTTCTTCTCCTAAAACAGCCTCTCCCAAGTGGTTCAGGTTGACTTTGACTCCTTCCTGACGCCGCTTCTGCAAGTGCTTTTCCAAGGCTCTTTTTTCACCAGGAACAATGACCTTGGCTGTTTCCAATCGAATCATATGCTTTAAAAGGGGAACGAGAGGAGCGCCGATCCATTTGAAAAGCCAAAGACCGATCTTTTGAGGCCAAGGAAAAAAACGAGGGATCCCATACTGCTGGATGACGCTTCGTACTTGTTCCGCTATGCGCTCTGGAGAAGCGCTGCGAAAACACTGGTCGGTTAAAGCTGTCACAAAGGGTTTACCCACAAGATCTTTCATCATAGCAGCTAACAGCTTGCGCTCGCGCTTTTCGGAGGACGTCTCTTCCTTTTTCGCTTCTATCAGCAACTTTTCGGCAAGAGCGATTGATTTTTCTGCTAAATTCCGCATAATCCTTTGAGTGCACTATCTCTATTTATTCTTATTTGTTCCAGTCCTCGCCTGGTCCGCTGTATGGAATGGAATTGACCTTGTCAACGAAGAGAGCTACGTCCCCCTTCTTAAAGGACGTCACATCGGAATGATCACCAATCACACGGCAATGACACGTGAATTGCAACCTTCACGTGAATACTTACGTGAAGTCTTAAAAAAAATGGGAGGCCATACCCAGCTTGTGGCCCTTTTCGCTCCTGAACATGGTCTTTGGGGGGTTGCGCATGCGGGCGAAGCCGTTGCACATGCAAAAGATAAGGAGGGAATTCCTGTTTACAGCTTGCATGGCTCTACAAGACGTCCTACAGCCGAAATGCTAGCGGGTATTGATTTGTTGATTTACGATGTCCAAGATATTGGAACGCGCTCTTACACCTATATCTCCACCCTTTTTTATGTCATGGAAGAAGCGGCCAAAGCCAAAATCCCCGTTTTGATTCTCGATCGTCCTAATCCCATTAACGGCTTGACCATCGATGGTCCCATGTTGGAAGAGAAATGGCGCTCTTTTGTGGGTTATCTTAATGTTCCCTATGTCCATGGAATGACCGTAGGTGAGTTAGCTCGCTATTTTAATGCGGTCTATAAAATCGGATGTGAAGTTCACGTGATCCCCATGAAGGGATGGAAACGTGCGATGAGTTTTTCAGAAACTGGCCTCGCGTGGATTCCGACAAGTCCCCATATTCCAGAAGCCGATACCCCCCTTTACTACCCTGTGACAGGGATTTTAGGTGAATTAGAGCTTGTCAATATTGGGATTGGTTATACACAACCGTTCAAGTTGATTGGAGCGCCTTGGATTCGCGCAGAAGAATTTTCTCAAAAACTCAATCAAGCCAAGTTACCTGGGGTCACTTTCTTGCCAGCTTATTACAAACCCTTTTATGGCACCTTTAAGAGGCAAGATTTGGAAGGGGTGCGTATCATCATCACACAACCTAAAACCTATCAACCTGTGACCACTTTCTATCTCATTTTAGCCACCTTGCGTGATCTCTACCCTAAACCTTTTCGAGAGGCCCTTAAGAAAACAGAGGGAAAACGGGAGATGTTTTGTAAAGTCTGTGGCTGCGATAAAATCCTGAAAATCTTGGAAGAAACGGGCCCTCTTTTCTGGTCTCTTCGCAATATTCACCATGCAGAGTTCAAAGCCTTTAAAACTGCACGTGAGCCTTATCTATTATATCCATAAAATTTCGACTTTACAAAGTTTTCGGCGCTTGTTAGTATGTAGCCGATGTTTAGGTTTTTTCTGCTTTTCATCTGCCTTTCAAAGGGCTTTGCCCACTGTTCTCTTGATACTTTAAGAGAAAAAAATCTTCGTTTAATCGTTATGCGTCATGGTGAATCCACACATAATGTGATGGGTATCTTGGCGTCGAGCTCGTCACCCGGGCTCCATCTAACGGAGAAAGGTGTGCTTCAGGTAGAGATTGCGGCGGAGGCGCTTCAGGGTCAGAACATCGATTATATTTACGTATCCCCTGTCTATCGAACACTTCAATCAGCAAAAATCCTTGGGAAAATCCACTCTATGTCCCCTGAACGCTACCGCGTTCACGAAGCTTTGAAAGAAATTTATACGGGCGAACTTGAAGGACGTCCTTATGAAGAGTACTTACGGCTTTTAGCGGGGGCAGAAGATAAATACCAAGCGAGAGCTCCAGGAGGAGAAACACCTTTAGAGGTGATGATCCGTTCCAAAAAAGCGCTCGAGCAGATTCTTGCTAATCACGCGGATCAAACCATCATGGTCATGACCCATTCATTGAATGTCGCACTTTTTCATAAGTTGTTGACAGGCGATCTAGGGAAAATGCCCACTCAAGCGGAGTATTACATTTATGAATAAGTGGATGCTTGCGCTTCTGCTGGTTTTCGGAATTTGTCACGCCACTACACGTCAAGATCTCGATTTAATCGCGAGTTTGGCTGAAAAACGACTTTGTATCATTGTGATGCGTCATGGAGAAGCGCTCCATGACAAAAGCGGTGAGTTGACCTCATCTCGCACACCGGGTGTGTATTTAACAGCCGCCGGAGAAGCCCAAATTCATAAAGTGGCGGCCGAATTGGCAGGAACTAAAATCGATTGGATTTATGTCTCCCCTCTTTTTCGGACTTTGCAGACGGCTCAAATGCTCGGGATGATGCACCACGTCGCTTACGACCATTATTTTGTCTCTCCTAAATTAGCCGAGCAACAATTCGGTGATTTAGAAGGGAAATCGTATCGTGAATATGTCGCTACTTTTAAAAATTCAGAAGACCGCTACACCTTTGCCCCTCCACACGGAGAATCAGGACAAGAAGTGTTTCAGCGAGGACTTCTAATGTTAAAAGAACTGGCTTATGTGCATCACGATCAAATTATCTTAATAATTACACATGCTTTTAATGCTGAGTTAATTGAAGAAGCTTTAACAGGTGAAAGAGCCCCTTCTCTTAGCTTTGGTGAATATCGTATTTATGACTTTGGAAAATAAATGATTCGTTTTATTTGTTTAGCCACCACAATAGTATTCTTTGAACAGGGAGAGCCGGCAACGGCCCTCCCTTCTTCTCGTCCATTCCTTCAGGAGTGTTGCGCTGGATGTAAATCGTGCCAAAAACGGCGAAAAAGCCGCGATAAGATCCGTAATACCCAATCCCTTTACCCTTGCATATCTAACTCTGATCGGGTATAAATTTACAAAAATTCTGAGGGTGATATGAAAAAGAGGGTTTTGATCACAGGCGTCAATGGAATGGATGGATCCATTCTAGCCGAACAGCTTCTTGCTCAAGGCTATATGGTATACGGTTTAATCCGTCGAAGTGCCACCGCGAATAACTGGCGCATTCAACACCTGCTCGGTCATCCTCACTTCCATATTTTGGAAGGAGAGCTCACCGCTCAAGATACGATGCACCGTGTCGTCGATACAGCCGCCCCAGAAATGGTCTTTAACTTAGGGGCTCAATCCTTTGTTCCTTATTCCTGGACCGCGCCTGTTTACACATTTGAAGTGACCTTTTTAGGAGTGGTTAACCTGCTTGAAGCGATTCGCAACATCGATAAATCCATCCGGTTTTATCAAGCCTCAAGTTCTGAAATGTACGGAAAAGTTCTCGAAACACCTCAACTAGAGACAACCCCTTTCAATCCTCGCTCCCCCTATGCAGTGGCGAAAGCCGCGGCTCATTATGCCACAGTGAATTACCGCGATAGTTTTGGGATACATGCCACAGCTGGTATTCTCTTTAACCACGAACACGAAAAGCGTGGGCGGGAATTTGTCACCCGCAAAATCACCTCGGGTGTTGCGAAATTTATGCATGATTTGATCGCAGGCGAAGAGGCTCCTAAACCGCTAGCTCTTGGCAATATTGACGCCAAAAGAGATTGGGGATACGCCGAAGATTATGTGAAAGGGATGTTAAAAATCATCAACCATCACACCCCTGACGCCTTCGTCATTGCCACGGGCGTGACCCGAACTGTACGTGAATTCTGTGAAGCCACCATCAAAGCCTCGATCGAAAGTTTTGGATTAGAAGGCTCCCGCTTTGAATGGAAGGGGGCGGGTCTCGAAGAGGTCGGTTACTTCAACGGAAAACCTCTCTTCACCATTTCGAAAGATTTTTACCGTCCAGCAGAAGTCGATCTTCTGATTGGGGATGCCTCAAAAGCGCAACACGAACTCGGCTGGGCTCCTGAAACATCCTTTGAAGAGATGGTACGTCGCATGGTGAATCACGACTACAGGTTAATTGCCGATAAGATCTATCTCGCGCTTTAACATGCCGCGAGGAGTAAATATCATCGGGCCTCTTCGTTCCACACTCGGGTTGGGAGAATCGGCGCGACGTGTGCAAGAGGCCTTTTTACAGGGTGATATTCCTCACTCTATTGTCTACGAGACCCATATGCACGGTATCCCTCGTCATTATCCCGTATTAGAGGGAATTTCTCTGGGCTATCACCATGATGTCTCTCTCTATTGTATTCATCCCGCTCTCCTCCCCTCTTTTATTGCTTCTCAAGGATGGAAAACGTGCAAAAAAAAGTACACGATTGGTTTCCTCTATTGGGAAACGGACACACTTTCTCCTGAAGCCATTCGAGGGTTAGAGTATTTGAACGAAGTGTGGGTAGCCTCTACCTATTTGAAAGAGGTCTTTTCCCGTAGTACGTCACTCCCAGTCACAATCCTTCCCTTTCCTCAACCTCTTCTTCCCCTTCCTCCTCCTCGTCAAAAGGGAACTCCCTACACGTTCCTCTATATTTTTGATTATTTCAGTGTGATCTCCCGCAAGAATCCTCAAGCGGCTATTTTGGCCTTTCAGCACGCTTTTCCTCGCGAAAGAGCGGATGTAAAACTGATTCTGAAAACAAGTAACGTGGAACATCATGCGACGCAACAAGCCGAGTTACGCCAACTCGCACGAGGAGATGAGCGTATTATTTTTATCGATACCATTTTAAATGGAGCCGATTTGATACAACTCATGGCTTCCTGCGACTGTTATCTCTCACCTCATCGCGCGGAAGGTCTCGGTCTCACTTTGCTTGAAGCCATGTCCTTAGGAAAACCGGTCATCGCCACAGGCTATTCGGCGAACTGTGATTTTATGAACACGGAGAATAGTCTTTTATGCAGTTATGAGCTAATCGATGTCGGCAATAATATTGCGTGCTACGCGGGACATGGACGTTGGGCCGATATTTCTTTAAATGATCTATCCCAAAAAATGGCATGGGTCGCTCATCATCCTGATGAGGCGGCTCAGATTGGAGAGAAAGGGCGCCAAACGATTGCTCACAACCATCGGACAGAAGATCTCGCGCAAGCGATCACCGAACGCCTCGCCTTGCTACCGGCCTCAATTCCGACGAAACGCAAGCCGCGTGCCATCCTCAAACATCAACTGCTCCGCCTCCTCAACCGCTTCAGGAGCAGTCAAAAAGAGAAAATAGACAAGGCCACTGGTTAAAGAAATTAGAAAGGGATTTGTCAGTCCAGAAAGGAGCCACAAAGAAAAAAGGGCTCCATATCCTAAACGCAAGCCGACTGTCGGGAGTTTTCGAAAACGATAAAATACCCCGGCCGAAAGTCCTAATAAACCTGTGATACCCAGAAATCCAAATTGCATGAGAAAAGAGATCCATTGCACTTCGTAGGAATAAGGAAGATGCGTGTCACGGATGCAAGTGGGACTATGCCCGCCTAACCCCTTACCGAGCATCGGATAATCCGCGCACTCCACTAGCATGGCTTCTGTTTGATCCATCCGGATTTTATCTGAGAGTGTATTGACATGACTAAACAAGCGCCGTTCCACCGCTTCCATCACACGTCCAGGACCTGCCGCCATCATTCCACTTGCCAGTAACATCACCACGACTAAACCCCACTTCAGCTGCTCTTTTAATGTGAGTGTCAACAGAACAAAGGTGAGACTTAAAAAATAAATCGCGATGAGAAAACGAGAGAAGCTCAACAGATTGGAAAGACATGAAACTCCAATAAAGAAGGGCAGAAAACCCCGTGGCCATCGGATCCCCAAACGGGGCGCTGTCAATGCAAAGAAAAAAAGAAAAGGGGTGAGAATATCCACCGATGTTTGCATCCGCCCTAAAGAGCCTACAATATGCATCGTCATAAAACGTAAACCTAATTTTTCCAGAAACGTCACCAAATTGATGAAATGAAAAAGATGGAGCAAAACAAGGCCTACCTTCGCTGCACAATAAAAACAGTTCGCATAAATAACCGTTTGAAAAACAAGACGAGGCGTCATCACCCCTTCTCGAATTAAAAAAAGACCGAAAGTTGGGATCGCCAAGGTAATCACCACCACCTTCATTTGATCCATTGAAGGAGGAATGAGGCCTCCTTCACGTCCCATCGCTAAAAGTAACCAGAAACAAAAAATCGCGACAACGGAACAAAAAGCTAATAAAATTTTCGCTTGTCTGGCGAAAAGGCGCTGTCGCACAATCAAAAGAGCGGCAATAGCGCCCCCCGCCATCAGAAATGTCAAACTTTTAATACTGAATAAACCGTGGTTCCCATCTGATGGCACCAAAACACCGACAAGCAATAGTAATAAAAAGGGCAAGGCAACCCACGACATAAGGAGAATAATAGCACAAGAATCGATTGAAATGATAATATCTTCGCTATGCAAGTCATCGATACACTCATCCACGACGTGAAGATCTTGGAACCCTGTGTTTTTGGAGATGAACGTGGCTTTTTTCTCGAATCTTACAATGCGCAAACGCTGGCACAAGCGATCGGCGTGACCGCTCCTTTTGTGCAAGACAATCATTCCAAATCGAAAAAAGGGGTGCTGCGGGGTTTACATTATCAAGACCCACAACCTCAAGGAAAACTCGTGCGGGCTCTTTCAGGCTCGCTTTATGATGTCGCTGTGGATATTCGTCCCGACTCTCCCTCCTTGGGCCGATGGGTGGGTGTGGAACTCTCTTCCGATAACAAACGTATGTTATGGGTGCCTCCCGGACTGGCCCACGGATTTCTTGTTCTTTCAGACTTTGCCGAAATGTTCTACAAAGTGACCACCTTCTACGCACCTCAGCATGAAAAAGCGATCCGTTGGGATGATCCGACGCTCGCCATCAAGTGGCCGCTCACCACAGCTCCGCTCCTCTCTGCAAAAGATGCGGCTGCTCCTTCCTTCGCTGACTTAATCCTAACCGCCTCTTAAGTCTCCTCTGTCATGAAAAAAACGGCGAGCCTCTTATGCCCGCCCCTCTCTTTACCCTGCACCCTGTTAATTTAAACAGGCTTCGACCCAGGCTTTATTTTGGAGATACCATTGAACCGTGGCGCGCATCCCCGCTTGGAAAGAATGACGAGGCGTCCAACCGAGTTCGTCTTGGATTTTGGAGCAGTCGATCGCGTACCGAAAATCGTGTCCAGGACGATCTTTCACAAACGTAATGAGCGCATGGAGTTCGTCTTGAGGAATGTTTTCGATTTCAGCCACAAGTAGAATGAGAATATGCACGAGATCGATGTTACGTCGCTCGGCACTTCCTCCAATGTTATAGGTCTCCCCTTTTCGACCATGCGTGAGAAGAAGCGCTAGGGCTTCGGCATGGTCATCGACAAATAGCCAATCCCGTACGTTTTTCCCTTCGCCATAAACAGGAAGGGGCTTCCGATCCAGACAGTTTTGCAAGATGACAGGGATCAATTTTTCTGGGTATTGGTAAGGTCCATAGTTATTGCTGCAATTCGAAATGCACGTGGAAAGTCCGTACGTATTCGCATAAGCGCGCACAAAGTGGTCGGAGCAAGCTTTGGAAGCGGAATAAGGGGATTTTGGATTATAGGGTGTCGTTTCGGTAAAAAGACCTGTTTCGCCTAAACACCCATACACTTCATCGGTGGAAACATGGTGAAAGTGGAGATGCGGATTGCGACGCACGACTTCTAAAAGATGGTAAGTCCCCAGCACATTGGTTTCGATAAAAGCTTTAGGACCTGAAATACTTCGATCCACATGACTTTCTGCAGCCAAGTGGATGATGGTATCGATTTCATGTGTGCGACAGAGTGTTTCTACAAGTTCTTCATCCCTGATATCTCCTTGTTGGAAGATATAACGAGGATCATCGGCTACGGACGCCAAATTGTAGATGTTGCCTGCGTACGTTAAAGCATCGAGATTGACGATCTTATCCATCCGTTGATTGAGCATATAGCGAATAAAAGCCGAACCGATAAAGCCTGCGCCCCCAGTGACCAGAATATGGTGGACCTCACGTTGTTTAACGGGATTGTTCATGACGTGTCGCAATTTCCTTTAAATAGGTTCCATAGCCACTTTTGCCTAGTTTTTCACCTAATGCGAACAATTCATCACGTGAGATAAAGCGTTGATGGAAGGCCACTTCTTCAATGGCTGCAATACAATGTCCTTGACGTTCTTCGATCACTTGCACAAAGTGGCTGGCTTGCATCAAGCTCTCATAGGTTCCTGCATCCAACCAAGCAAAGCCACGTCCCATAATGTTCAAAGAGACACGGCCTCTTTTAAGGTACGCATTATTGACATCGGTGATTTCCAGTTCACCACGGGGAGAAGGTTTTAAACTCTTCGCAATCTCGATCACATCATTGTCGTAAAAATAGAGACCTGTCACCGCGATAGACGATTTCGGGTTTTTGGGTTTTTCTTCGATTCCAATAGGGTTTTTCTGCGCATCAAACTCTAACACCCCATAACGGTGAGGATCTTTCACATCATATCCAAAAAGCGTCGCCCCCTTTATTTTTTGAGCGGCCTGACGGACCATCGTCCCTAAATTATCGCCGTAGAAGATGTTATCTCCTAAAACGAGGGCTACAGGGCTTTTGCCAATAAAGGATTCGCCAATAATAAACGCTTCAGCAAGGCCATTGGGTTTTGGTTGTACGGCATATTCCAAACGAATACCCAAATTTTGTCCATTCCCTAAAAGGCGCTTAAAATGTTGTTGATCTTCCGGTGTGGTGATAATTAAGATCTCACGGATACCTGCCATCATCAAAACAGAAAGGGGATAGTAAATAAGCGGCTTATTATAGACCGGCAATAACTGCTTTGAAACTCCAATTGTAAGAGGGTGAAGACGTGTTCCGCTTCCCCCCGCCAAAATAATCCCTTTCATCTGGTGCCCTTTATTAAATACGCAAAATCATAGTGGATGCTTCCATTGGTTTCAATGCTTGACACCAATGGAGAAGAAGAGAACAATATTACCGATGTCAGAAATACAAAATGTCGTAACTGTAAGTGCTGATCAGGCTGGATCTGAGTATCTTGCAGATCTTGCACGCCATCGTGAATTATTTTTCTTTTTTAGTTGGCGCGATATTATTGTTCGCTATAAACAAGCTTTTTTTGGGGTCGCCTGGGCTTTAATTCGCCCTCTCCTCAATATGGTTCTTTTTACTTTCCTCTTTGGACGGATTGCCAATCTACCATCCGATGGAATTCCTTATTCTTTATTTGTTTTATCGGGAACATTAGCTTGGCAATTATTATCTAATTCTATTATCGACTCTTGTACCTCTTTAGTTAATAATGCGGCACTCATTGGAAAAAGCTATTTTCCACGCATGATCATCCCTTTAAGCCAAATTGTGGTTCATTTGGTCGATTTTGCGATTAGCCTCGCCATGATGCTGGTCCTATTAGTGGTTACTTCCACACTCAATTTTTTGACAATCTTGATGCTCCCTTTGTTCCTGTTTCAATGTGTCATGTTAGCGGCAGGTATTGCGCTTTGGCTGTCGGCTTTGACAGTTAATTACCGCGATTTCCGGTTGATCGTCCCATTTTTCGTCCAATTTGGTCTATTTTTGTCTCCTGTAGGCTATGGCACTTTCGTCATCCCAGAAAAGTGGCAAACCTTATACATGCTCAACCCCCTGGTGGGGATCATTGAGGGCTTTCGTTGGGCGATGTTTGGGGTGTATCACTCCTATTTACCCCTAGCGGTCGGCATGTCTCTTGGAATCACCACTTGTGTCGTACTCTCGGGGTATTGGTATTTTCGAAAAATGGAGCGGACATTTGCCGATAGTATATGAAGCCGGTCATTGAGTTTGAAAATATCACCAAAGAATATCGCATTTGCCACGAGCAAAAGGCGACTTATAACACGTTAGTCGAAACGCTCACCGATAAAGCACAACGCTTTTACAAGCGTTTGGCGGGTCATCCCGTGCCTGAAAAAACGTATGAAATATTTCGAGCACTCGAAGATGTCTCTTCGACGATTTATCCCGGAGATCGCGTCGGCCTCATCGGACGCAATGGAGCTGGAAAATCCACACTGCTTAAAATTCTTTCCCGCATCACCTATCCCACACAAGGAGCTTTACGCATTCGAGGCAAACTCTCCTCTCTTTTAGAGGTAGGAACAGGCTTTCACCCTGAGTTAACCGGTCGCGAGAATATCTATCTCAACGGCGCCATTTTAGGAATGCCGAAACGTCATATCGATAAAAAATTTGATGAGATTGTCGCGTTCGCAGAGGTAGAAAAATTTTTAGATACTCCTGTTAAACGTTTCTCCAGCGGAATGTTTGCGCGCTTGGGATTTGCCATTGCCGCCCATCTGGATCCCGATATTTTAATTGCCGATGAAGTCCTTGCTGTTGGGGATAGCAACTTCCAAAAAAAGTGCTTAGGGAAATTGGGGGAAATGGGAGAAGAAGGCCGAACCGTGCTTTTTGTAAGCCACGATATAGGATCGGTTCTTAGTCTGTGCAATAAAGGCATCTACCTAGAGAAAGGACGGATTGTAGCGTCAGGAGATATTGACACCTGTGTCAACGCTTATATGCGCGAATCGACTCTGCAAGCTTTTCAATGGTCAGGCGATTTGGGAGATGAACATATCCGTGTTTATGCCGCACGCGTTTTAAATACCCATGAGTATATTTTGCAAGGGGAGAAGACGCCTATTGAGATTGAATATGAAGTCCTTAATCCCCATCAAAATCTCGATCTTTGTGTAAGCGTGTGGAATCGCCGCCACCAATTTTTAGCCCGTTCACGTGCATCCGAAGAAGTGGAGCATTATCAAAAATTGTTAAGTCCTGGACGTAAAAAAACATGCTTTGAGTTAGATTCAAACCTCTTCCATGAGGGGGAATACACCTTGCATATAGAAGCGTTGATTCACCACGTGAAATGGATTATCGCGAATCAAATTGTGTTGAATTATCCTGTATTTGATCCTAAAAAACAGACACGTTTTTCCCACAATGATCATTCTTTAGAGGGGTTGACCCTTGGAAAACAGTGGCAGGTGGTGACATAAAGCATGCGTGTTTTAATTCTCTGTCATGATCTCATCGGTCCCTCAATGGCAGGTCCAGCCATTCGGTGTTGGGAGTTTGCCAAACAATTAGGAAAAATTCATCAAGTCACTTTGATGGGTAAAGTCCATGGAGAAGTCCACCCAGAAGGCTTCACACTCGTCCCCTACTCCAAATGGGGTGTATGGAAAGCCATGGGATCTCACGATGTGATGATCACACAACTTTTAAGACCTCTTCTGTGGTTGAGAAAATGCATATCTTCCATTCGAGTGATCATCGATGCCTATGATCCCATGCCTTTAGAAAATTTAGAAATTTTCAAAGATGAGACTCCCTTTAGCCGCATCAAAAAAAACGCCATAATTCTGGCTGCCTTTCGTCGCTCATTTAAAAAAGCTGACGGGGTCATCTGTGCTAACGAATTACAACGGGATTTGTGGATCGGGTTTTTAATGGGGCTAAAACGAATTACCCCTTCCCTTTATGATCAAGATCCCACATTGCGTGCCTTTATTGATATCGTGCCCTTCGGCCTTTCGAGTGCTCCACCGGTAAAATCGGGGCCCGGTTTTAAAAGCCGTTATGGGCTCCCTTCCCATGCAAAAGTCGTGCTATGGGGAGGAGGTATTTGGAATTGGTTTGATCCGCTGACTGCCATTCGGGCAATTCATCTTCTCCAGCAAAAAAGATCCGATATTTATCTGATTTTCATGGGGATCAAACACCCCAATCCCGGTGTCCCCGCGATGCGTATGGCCGCCGATGCGATCGCCCAAGCTAAAGAGCTCGACCTGTTCGATAAACACGTATTCTTTAATACCGGTTGGATTCCCTATCACGATCGACACAATTATCTACTCGAAGCCGACATTGGCATTTCTACACACTTTCTGCATCTTGAAACACGTTACGCATTCCGTACACGGATGCTCGATTATATATGGGCCTCACTTCCTATTGTGGCTTCCGAAGGCGATTATTTTGCCAAATGGATTGCTGAAAAAAGAATCGGCCGCGCCGTGCCTTGTGAAAACCCTGTAGCCCTCGCGCAAGCCATTGAAGACCTAATCGATCGGCCCGATCCTGGTATGAAAGCTCGCCTTGCCGAAGCTGCTCAAACATTTACTTGGGAACAAGTCATAAAACCGTTGCAGGAGATGATTGATGCCAAGCGTTGAAATCTTATTGGCGACATATAACGGAGAAAAATATCTCCCTCAGCTACTCGATTCGTTGAAAAAACAAACCTACAAAGACTGCGCCATTTTGTCCCGCGACGATGGCTCCTCCGATAAAACGCGGGAGATACTGGCCCGAGACACTTACATGATCGAATCTAAAGAGCGGTTAGGGGTGGTGGGAAACTTCAATGTGCTTTTACGGACCTCTGCAGCACCTTATGTTTTCTTTTGTGACCAAGATGATGTATGGCATCCCAATAAAATCGCTCTCACGGTGAAAACGTTACAAAAAGTGACAACTCCTCACTTGGTCTTTACCGATTTAACGGTAGCAGATGCTGATGCGAAACCGATTCATCCCTCGTTTCTCCGTTTTTCTTCGCTCAATCCCGCCCATACGTCTTTGAACCGTTTAATCGTTCAAAATATCATGACCGGATGCACCATGGCGATCAACCGCCCCTTGGTACAATTAGTAGGCCCTATTCCATCCGATGCGGTGATGCATGATGGATGGCTCGCGATGGCCGCTGCCTGTTTTGGTACTATCACGTTTATTCCGCAGGCCACCCTTCTCTACCGTCAACATGGTGGAAACGTCTTAGGCGCACGAGGACTGGATTGGAAAAAAATTTTCCAGCCCGGCTTAGCCCAAGCACGCCGTGTACAAGCGGAAACGTTTCTCAAGCAGTACCGTTCCCGCTTGATGCCTTCTCAAATTGACTTGTTGGAAGCTTATATCACCCTTCCCACCTCTTCTTATCTCAAACAACGGTGGATCATGTGGAAGTGTGGTTTATTTAAAAGTGGCTATCTTCGTAACCTTGCCCATCTTTTGAAACCCGCATGATACGTGATCTTCTTCACTTCTTTCGTTTATTGCGTAAACCTCAGTTTCGGGAACGGTTTTTGACGTTTTTGCATCAATGGAATGTGGAACAAACCCCTTTTCAAACGGGAACCCATAAAGCCCTCCTCTACGAGGGTCTCAGCTCTATTCTTCCTCCCATTCCTCACCGTCTTTGCTCGCGCTTTGAAGACGCAGGTCCCTCCGATTTCGTTTTTATCCGCGAACCTGGAACCGTGGAACGGGGAGATTTACGTTTTCGCTATGAACAAATTCTTCGTTTGCTAAAGGATCCAGAGAAAACATTTATTTGCTGCGCTTCTGAAGATTTAAGCGCTATTCCCTATTTATTTCATCCGGTCGAAATCGCCACGTTTCTTGTTCCTAAAGCCGCTGAACCCTACGTCCAAACTCCCTGGTCCCATCCTTTGGAATTGGCCTTTCGTTTAGTCGAAAGAGGGTTTCGTCCCATTTCAATTCCTATTCTTCTGGCTAAACCCCCATTCTCGAGCGTTTATCCTCCCGCCCTTTATCCCACCCTCAAAACACGCCCGCATATTCAAGTGATCATCCCCTATCGGGATCAAGAAGAAGTTACACGCAGCGCTTTACGTCACTTAAAAGCCCAAGAAGGGGTCGATCTAGACATTAGCTTCGTTGATAACCAAAGTAAAAACCTTCTGTTTGGCGAAGAGATGCGGAAAAAAGGGTTCCATGTTTTGCGTTCCGATGAACCTTTCAATTATTCACGCCTGAATAATCTCGCCGTCTCCCATTCCAAAGCCCCTTACATTCTCTTTCTGAATAATGATGTCGACTTGGCTCCGACTGCCCTCGCTGAAATGGCCCGTTTTGCACAAGAGCCTTGCATCGGTATTGTGGGTGCTCTTCTCGAATATCCGAATGGCCTCGTCCAACACGGCGGTATTCATCTCAAGCCCGCTTCTTTCCGTGATTATTCCCATACAGATTGGAGGAAACCGCTTCATCAACGGACCCGTTCGCGTTTTCCTCACGCGGCCGAAGCCGTCACCGCTGCCTGTGCCATGATCCGTCGCGAAGTCTTCCATCAAGTGGGCGGATTCGATGAAGTATTCTTTCCTATTGCCTATAGTGATGTCGATCTCTGTGAACGCATCCGCAACGCAGGCTACCTCGTCTTCTTCACTCCCGAAGCTAAGGGTATTCACCACGAAAGCCTCAGCCGAGGCGCCAATCCCCTCGAAGATTTCGACCGCTCCCACTGGTACCACCACTTCACCCAATCCCGCCCCTAACCCTCATTCTCTTTCAAGGTACTTCGTCCAACGGCCTTGTAGGATAAGTCGCTAAAAAAATGAGAATAAGGTGGGAGCTTTTGGAGAAGGGAACTTTTTTCAAGCCATTCGGCCGTGTGGCATTCCTATTCGTGTCATACGATTTAA
>Ga0105046_10005465_pt1 | contig 20110 bp, 13 predicted proteins | sample MAT03_FD_78385 | JGI IMG/M metagenome (GOLD analysis project Ga0105046, IMG submission 78385) | Freshwater microbial communities from Lake Fryxell liftoff mats and glacier meltwater in Antarctica - MAT-03 (megahit assembly) | ecosystem: Environmental > Aquatic > Freshwater > Ice > Liftoff... | reverse complement strand
CACGCATCGAGACAACTTCACCACGCTCAAGAATACGCTCCTCCCCCCTTTCGATCGCGCACTCTCCGCGCTACTCGCTGACCTGGATCAGCGCGGCTTACTCGATACCACCTTGGTTGTTGTAATGGGTGAGTTCGGACGCACGCCGCGAGTGGGGCGCGTAGTGATGAACGCTGCGACCAACGCCAGTGGCCGCGATCACTGGCCGCACGCCTACAGCGTGCTGCTGGCCGGGGGAGGCGTTCGCGGAGGACAAGTCTACGGGCAATCGGACGAGATCGCCGGCTTTGTGACCGATCGTGGAGTTACTCCACCCGACCTGGTCGCCACGGTGCTCTGGTCGCTAGGGATTGACCCGGCGCAAAAGATCGTAGACCGACAGGGACGCCCCGTGGCGCTCGCGACCGGTCGCCCGGTGATTGAACTGACTTGATCGCGCCGGCCTGATCGCCTGAATGCGCTAGTCCGTTTAGACCTTATTCAGCGGCGGCCGGCATCCGTTCGCCATTCTGGCCGGGGGCGAATTCTTCGTCGTTGGAAAGCGAATAGAGGACCATCGTCGCCACGGCGATGATGGCAATAACGACGAAGGCTATATGGTGCTTGCGCTGAAACATGCGATTCCTCAATGTAGTGCCGATACCGGCGGAGCCTGCGCCCAAGGTCGGAGCTCGGCCAACAAACAGCGCCCTGACGGATAGCCACGGCGCTCCGCTCGATCGTAGCCCGCGGTTACCCGATCGGCAAGGAACCCCATTTGCGTGACGCAAATGGCGCTATCCATGACGGTCGTGAGGGCTGAAACGCGAGAACGTCGCCCAAGTCGCCCCCGAAGTTCGCTTTGCTTTTACGCCGCTGCGTCGTTAACTTGTACGGCGTCCGGGGTTGAGGCCGGGGGGCCAGATCGTAGTCCTTTCTGTTACCGCCAACGCGCCTGCGCCTGGGATTTGCGCATTTCGAGCGTTTGGCAAGCGATTTCTTTTGCATGGAGCGCGACGATGATCGAACTTACACGGCGCGTGCTACTCATCGGCTGCGCCTTAGCGACGCTGGGCAGCGCTACCATCGCCACGGCGCAAGACACCGCCACGGACAAGGCGCCAGCCAATGCGCCGGAACAGGCCGCGCAGGGATCGCCTGAGAGTTCCCATGAAGCGCCCGCCATTGATCCACAGATGAGCCCTGCGGACAACGCTTGGGTAATGGTTTCGGCGGCGCTCGTCCTAATGATGACCGCGCCCGGCCTGGCGCTTTTCTATTGCGGCCTGGTGCGCAAGAAAAACGTTCTCAGTGTGATGATGCAGTGCATCTTCCTTATGGGACTGATGAGCGTGGTCTGGGCCCTCTGGGGTTACTCACTCGCCTTTGGCGGAACAGCGGGGACCGACGGCTACAGCCCTTACATCGGCAATCTCGAGTATTTGTTTCTAAAAGGGGTAACCCCGACTGTGAACGAGGCCGGTGTCGTTACGTATCCGCTGGAAATGACCATTCCACGACTGACGCACATGCTCTTCCAAGGGATGTTCTTTATCATCACGCCGGCGCTGATTTGCGGCGCCTTCGCTGAGCGAATGAAGTTCAGCACGATGGTCGTCTTTTCGATCTTGTGGGGGACGCTGGTCTACTGCCCACTCTGCCATTGGGTTTGGGACGGCGGACTCTTTGCGTATGACTTTGCCGCAGGCGCTAAGTCAGACGGCGCCTGGTTTGGATCACTCGACTTTGCCGGTGGCACGGTCGTCCATATCAGCTCAGGCGTTTCTGCCCTGGTGTGCGCGCTGGTGATGGGGCGCCGGCTAGGATTTGGATCGGATCCCATGCCTCCTCATAATCTGACGTACACGGCCATCGGCGCGGCGATGTTGTGGGTGGGTTGGTTTGGCTTCAACGCCGGCAGCGCCTTAGCGGCGAGCGGTCAGGCGGCTAGCGCGTTCGCGGCAACGCATTTTGCCGCCGCGGCCGGAGCCCTGACCTGGGCCGGCATGGAATGGATCACTCGCGGTAAGCCCAGCATCCTTGGCGCCTGCTCCGGCGCCGTGGCCGGTCTGGTTTGCGTCACGCCGGCGGCTGGCTACGTGCAGCCAATGCCGGCCCTGGTGATGGGTCTGGCGGCCGGAATGGTCTGCTTTTTCGGCTGCACGACGCTTAAAACGCGGCTTGGCTACGACGATTCGCTCGATGCCTTTGGCGTCCATGGCCTGGGTGGCACGCTGGGCGCCCTGTTGACCGGCTTGTTCGCAGAGCGCGCCGTTGCTGGCGGCAAGATACCGCTGGGTTTGATGGATGGCACGGCGATCGGCTCGTTGGAATCGCCCGGAATCGCCTCGCAGGCCGCGGCGGTGGCGGTCTCCTGGGGCTTTGCCATTGTCGCCACGTTTGTCATTCTAAAGGTGCTCGACGCCACGATGGGTCTGCGAGCCGATCAAAAGGACGAGATTCAGGGCCTGGACTACAGCCAACACGGCGAAGAAGGCTACATCTTTATTTGATCAGAGCGGAACAGGAATAGAACGAAGAACGGCGCGGAGGCGACTGCTCCCTGAAGATGGAGGCAGTCGCTCCCAAGTCAATCTGACCAACCGGTCAGAACAAGATTATCCGCGCCGCAAGAACCGGAGTTGAGAAGATGAAGAAGATCGAGGCGATCATACGCCACTTCAAATTGGAAGACGTCAAGAACTCGCTGAGCGCCCAAGGCATCCAGGGTATGACCATCAGCGAGGTTCGTGGCTTTGGTCGCCAAAAGGGGCACACCGAGATGTACCGCGGCACGGAGTACTCGGTCGACTTCGTCCCCAAGGTCAAAGTGGAAGTCGTCGTCCCCAACGAAGAGTTGCGCCGCGCGATCGACATCATCATGAGCGCCGCGCAAACCGGCCAGATTGGCGATGGCAAGATCTTTGTCGTCAACCTGGAAGAGACCGTGCGCATTCGCACGGGCGAGACCGGCGAAGAAGCCGTTTAGGTCGTTTGCGGCGCACGATGAATTCTGTAGTTCATTCCACTATTGTTGTTGGCGCCCTGCCATGAGCCGCGTAACCCTGTGATCATCGATCGGCGTAGTTCGCATGACTAGTGTGCCAGGAATGCGGCCCGCGTTGCTCGTCGCGCGGCAGCGATTGATTGATGGACGCGAGAAGATCCGTCAGCGACACTCGCAAAATACTCCCAGCGCTCAGATCTGCAACGCGCTGGCGGACCTGTTTGACTCCATCGTGCTGGAACTTTACGAGTCCGCGCTAGAAGACCTGGGCGAAATCGGCCCAGAAGGGCTTTCGGCCCACATCGTGATCGCTCCCCACGGCGGTTACGGCCGCCGCGACGTGGCGCCCTTCTCGGACATCGACCTGATGATCCTGCACACGAGCGCCGTGCGCAGCCGGGTCGAGCGTTTGGCGGAACGGATGATGCGCGATATTTCCGACGTCCGGATGGTACTTGGCCAAAGTGTGCGAACCATCAGTGAGGCGTGCCAGCTTGCTCGCGGCGATGCCACGATCTGCACGTCGTTGATTGAATCTCGCTTCTTGGCTGGTAGCGCCAGCCTGTATTCGCGGTTCTTCAAGCGCTACGAGCATCAAACGCGCCGCCACGCGCGCCGCCTGATGGCCACCATTGATGAATCCCGGCACGACGAGCGGGCCCAATATGGCGAGACTGTCTACCTGTTGCAGCCCAACGTCAAACGTTCCCCCGGCGGTTTGCGCGATATTCAGTTGATCCGCTGGGTGGGCTTCGCTCGCTACGGCGTGGCGGACCCGGACGGACTGCGCATGGCCGACGCGCTTTCCAAGCAAGACCACGCCGCGATTCGTAAGGCCAGCGAGTTCCTGCTGCGGGTGCGGAACGAAATGCATTTCACCGCCGGAAAAGCCAACGACGTGCTGGACAACGTAGAGCAGATGCGGCTGGCGGAACTTTACGGTTACCAGGGTTCGGCCGGAATTTTGCCGGTCGAGCAGTTCATGCAGGAATACTTCCGCATGACCAGCGCCGTTAGCCATCTGGCAAGCAGATTCGTCCGCACGGCGCGTTCTGGCCCGCGCTGGTTGGAAATCTTCAGCCCGCTGTACAGTCATCGTTTCGAAGACGATTTCCGCGTCAGCCGCGGCCAGGTATCGGTCCGACCGCAAGCGCTGAAAAAGGTGCGGGGAGACGTCGCGCAGATCCTGCGACTGGCGGACCTGGCGAACCGCTACAACAAGCCCATTGCGCATCACACCAGTGAAGCGATCCGCGCCACGGTACAGAATCTGCCAGACGCGACCACGCCGGACGTTGCGAGAAGGTTTCTCTCGCTGCTGGACCACCCGGCACGTCTGGGCGAATTGCTGCGGACGCTGCACGAGATTACCGTGCTGGAAAAGATAATTCCGCCCTTCGCGCACGCTCGGTCGCTATTGCAGTTCAACGAGTATCACAAGTACACCGTTGACGAGCATTGCATCCGCGCTGTGGAAGAAGCCACGCGGTTTGCCCAAGACAAAGGGCCCATGGGACGCGTCTACCGCGCGATCAAACGCAAGTGGATGCTCCACTTGGCGCTATTGTTGCACGATCTGGGCAAGGGCTTTGCCGAGGATCACAGCGAAGTGGGCGCGCGGATGTCCGAAGAGATCTCCGTGCGGCTCGGACTGTCGGAAAGCGACGCGGAGCTGCTCCGGTTTCTGATCCACAAGCATCTCTACATGTCGCACCTGGCGTTTCGGCGCGACACCAGCGATCCGCAATTGATCGTGCGGTTTGCCGTCGAAGTGGGCTCGCCCGAGGCGCTGCAAATGCTGTACGTGCTCACAGCGGCAGACCTGGCGGCGGTTGGGCCGGACGTGCTCAACGCCTGGAAGATCGATGTGCTGACGTATCTTTATCGTCGCACGATGGAGCATCTACTGGGCGACGCCCCGGCGCTGCGCGTTGAGTCTTGGTTTCATCAGCGTCGCGAGCAGGTCTTTGCAGCGCTCGATCCGGCGGAGGACCGCGGCTGGTGGTCCAAGCAACTGGCGGCGCTCCCGGCGTCTTACTTGGAAAAGACACCCGTTCCGGCGATTATCGCCGAGATGACGCCCCTCAAACGGCTCAGTCCGCGCGACGTTTCCGCGCAGGCAAGCTTTGTCTCGAAAATCGGCGCGGTCGAAATCATGGTCGGCGCTTACGAGGACATTACGCCAGGCGTGTTTCACAAATTATGCGGCGCGCTCGCCAGCCAAGGTTTGCAAATCCTCTCGGCCGAAATCAATACGCTGGCGGACGGTCTGATCTTTGACCGTTTTTGCGTCCACGATCCAGACTACGCCGAGATCCCGCCCCAATCCCGGTTTACCGAGGTCGAGCAGGCCGTGGTGAAGTGTTTGACCAATCCTGAAAATACGCAGCCCGCGTTTCGCAAAGTTTGGCGCGCCGGAGATAAGCCGACCGCCGGTGAGTTGCAGCCACTGCCGACGCAAGTGCGGATTGATAACAACACGTCGGACAGATTCACCGTGGTCGAATTTTTCGCCGCGGACCGGATGGGCTTGCTCTATACCATCGGCCGCGCGCTGTTCGAATTGCGGCTATCCGTCTCATTGGCCAAGATCGGCACGTATCTTGACCAGGTCGTCGACGTTTTTTACGTCACGGATCAGGAAGGCCGAAAAATCCAAGACGAAGAGCGGCTCGATCAAATCCGCGGCAAGCTTTTATCCGCCGTTCGCGACTTGGAACAGACCGAGGCCGAAAGCGCCAAGAGTTGGTAGACCTTCGATTCACACCTACGATCAACGCGAGGTTTCGCCATGTCCTTCCGTCCCGGATCGTTTTGGAACATTAACAACTTGTTGCTTGTCGCGTGCGCCGTGTTCTCTTCGACCGCCGTGCGCGCGGAAGATGCTGCAACAAACGCCGTTGTTCCGGCAGACGCCAGGTTGGAATTGCTCCACAACCGGGCTTCGTCCATCCGCGGCGGACTGACCGAGGGCCCAGCGGCCGCGCCGGATGGCGCGATCTATTTCACGGATATCCCAGATGGCCCCGACCTTGGGCAGATCTTGAAGTTCGACCCTAAGACCGGCAAGGTGACAACATTCAGCGCGGATAGCGGTCAGGCGAATGGGCTGGCGTTCGACCCCCAGGGCAAGCTGGTTGCTTGCGAAGGAGTCGATGGCGGCGGGCGGAAAATCTCTCGCTGGGATCTAAAAACGGGCAAGCGCGAGACGCTGGCGGACAATATCGGCGGCAAGCGCTTCAACGCTCCCAATGATCTCTGCATTGATAAAGCTGGCCGGATTTATTTCACGGACCCAAAGTACGTCGGCAATGAGCCGCGCGAGTTGGAACATCGCGCGGTGTACAAAATCGATACCGACGGCGCCGTGAGCGAACTGACGCACGACGTTGAAAAACCCAACGGTATCGCGCTCAGCCCTGACGCGCGGACGCTCTACGTGGCTGACACCAATAACGGCGCCGATGGCCCCGTGCCCCAAGACGCGCCGGCGCCCAAGAAAGGCGCCATGAAAGTCTACGCCTTTCCGCTCTCAGCACAGGGAACGATCGATGGCCCTCGCCGCACGCTGATCGATTTTGGCAGCGAAAATGGCTGCGACGGAATGACGGTCGACTCCGCAGGCAATCTCTACCTGGCCGCGCGCAGCGCCAAACGACCCGGTATCCTGGTCCTCAATCCACAAGGGAAAGAGCTGGCCTACATTCCGACATGCACACTGGCGAAGGGCAAACCAACCGCGGCCGGCGATTCGTCCACCGCCGGGGACAAAGCCGCAGCGGCGGAAACAATCGGCCTGCCCAGCAATTGCGAGTTCGGTGTCGGCGAAGATCGCAACACGCTGTACATCACCATCGACAAAGGCTTTTACCGGATCCGATTAAAAACCGGACGGTAGGCGACCTGCATCGCGTTCTTGCCAACCTTTTCTGCGACGTCGAATCCGCGCAGTGCGCGCAACAAAAAAGCCACCGCCACGCTTTCTTCCGCGTGACGGTGGCTTCGATTCGTTTTCTATTCGCACTCGGCAAGTCGCCGTGCACTACGCGTTGAGCTTCACGGATGGATCGTCCGCTACGTTCACCCACACGTGCACGTGAGGGCTGCCACGGAAGTACCAGACGAAGGCCGGGCCTTCCAACCGCCAGCAATCCCAGACACCATCGTTGCCGATGTCGCCATCCTGGTAGAAAGCCAGCGAGCACTTGTCCAAGCCACCCTGCGCCTTGAGGCAGGCGATGACTTCGTCACGGTCGCTCTGGCGATACGGCTCGACCAGCACCTGCAATACTTTTTGCAGTTCGTCGCGTTGATCGCCCGAGAGATCGGTCACCGCGATGCCGGGGCGGGCCTCGCCAGCCGGGCGGAACCCAGACGCCTGCTCCGACGGCAGCTTCTTCACCAGCGCCTGGGCGCGTTGCTTGCCGTCCATCATGGCGAAGACTTTGTTCGCCGCCACGGCCTGCGGCCAGAAGACGTTCCCCTCGTGGTCTTTTTCTTCGTCGAAGCCATTGGCCGCGTGGCCGTAGAAGATTGGCCCGCCAAAAGCGACGTGGTCCGTCGAGTTGCCATCGCAACGCAAGGTCATGTGGCGGCCGGTCATCACGAATTCGCACTTGTCCGAACCGGGCGTGCCGAAGATCGCCAGGGCCTGCTCGCGTCCATAGCCGCCAGCGTCGTCCAGCAACTGCTGGTCAATCTTTGCGTGCCACTCCGGTTGGATGATCCCTTCGAAGATAGAGCGAATGATCGCTTGCTGATCGGCGTTGTAGAAATCGCCGTAGATGAAATTATCGTTCACGGTCCAGTTATTGGCGACGCGCGTCCGCAGCAAGCCGCGCTTAGGGTCCATGTGATCCCAGGCGTAGCAGACTTTTTCCTTTTGGGCGGGCGTGAACGTTTCGTAGAGGACCTTGACCAAGGACTCCGGCGCGGCCTTCTTGTCGAATTCAATCGCGGCGCCACGGGCGGCCGCCGGCGTCCAGAGCGGGAGCGTGTTCAGGCCCATTGCGGCGACACCCGTCGCGGTGGCCGCCTTCAAAAAGCGACGACGATCGACCGACGCGTCAGTCGCGTCACAGTCAGAGCAAGGACGAGGTTCAAGCGACATGGCAAAAGGCCTCCATCTGCGTGTCAGATTTGGTGTGCAGCGTGCGTCAGCCCCTGCCCCAGTTGGCGGACCGGCTGTTATTAGAACTCAAGGGCAACCCCGGTGCAAACTCCGCGGGGCGGCGATTGTGCGAGCGACTGAAATCGCCAGGTTCGATCGCAGGAGACCCAGGTGTTGCGAAGTGTGGCTGGCGAAATTGTGTTCAACTGACTGAATTTTCGACACGGATATATCGCTTCCCCTCCTTCCGGGTACGATTGGAGGATGGAAACACCGCCACAGCAATTTCCATCGGCGCCGCCACTCCCTTCGATTCCGGAACAGGGCGCCACCCAACTTTCGCATCGCCCTTGCGTCCAGTTCACGCTAAGGAGCGTCATGGAGAGCATTTTTTGGATTGCTGTTGGCATGGCAATCCTCACGGCACGTTTCAGGCTCCCCGCAGGACTACAGGGTTCGATACTGCTTTGCGGCGGGATATTTGGAGCAGCGGTCGGATCGCTCATTGGCCGAAGGCGCCAATGTGCAGGAATTGGCATATTATTGTGGTGGCCAGCGATAGATCTCTATTACGAGTTACTGCACTAGGCAACTGATTGCATACTGTTCGATACCTTGAATCCCTCAGCGCGCCGGTTCCTGAGTGTCAGCGGAACGGTCTCGTCCTATCGCCTCCACACAAACCTACTGCCTCAACTCTTACCGCGCTTTTTCGGTTGGCATTCCGGGCAGAAGAACGTTGATCGTTGTGCCTGCACTACGCGCACAATTTCGGTCTTGCAACCGGGGCATGGTTCGCCGGCGCGGTCGTAGACGCGGTGATGATTCTGATAGCCGCCTTGCTCGTTGAGCGCGTTGCGATAGGTGCCGTCCGCAAGCGTGGAGCCCTCATAGCGGATCGCCTTGGTCAGCACGGCGCGCATCGCCTTGTGCAGGCGGAGCCAATCTTCGTCGCGCAGCCGATTGCAACCGAGCGCCGGGTGGATGGCCGAAAGATGCAGAATCTCGGACGCGTACAGGTTCCCCACTCCGGCGACTGCTTTCTGGTCCAGCAGGGCCACCTTGATCGCGCGCCGGCTGGTCGCCAAGGCCTCGCTCAACGCAGCCACGGTAATCGTCAGCGCGTCCTGGCCCAATTTCTCCGGTCCGTAGCGCTCTTGCAGTTCTTCCGGCGAGACGACGCGCACCAGCCCCAATCCGCGGCGATCCCAAAAGAGCAGTTCCTGATTGCGGGGATTGGTCTTGCTCTCCAAGAACAAACGCAATCGCAAATGCTCTCGGGTCGGCGGATCTGCCAGCAAGACCAATCCGGTCATCCGCGGTTCGAAGATGATCGAATAGCCGTCGTCCAACTTTGCGACAACCCGTTTGCCCAGGCGGTCGGTCCCAATGATCGTGCGGCCAATCAGCCGCGTGCGCAGCGCGGCGCCATTGGGCGAAATCAGAATCGGCCGGCGACTGATACGTGGCCGTTCGACCTCGACGATGCGACTGCCCACCACACTGGCAATGCCGCGCCGCATGGTCTCAACTTCAGGAAGCTCGGGCACGGAATCGTCTGTCTGAAAAGAGAAAGAAGGAAACGGACGTAATACTACCTACTACGCACGTGCCGCCCGCGCGAATTGTAGCGCTGCTACTGGACCGGCGGCAAGTGGCTGACTTGTCCGTAACCTGCTAGAAGATCAACGCTCGCGCGCAAGAATCCTACACAGCCAGACGCCGGGTGGATTCCGCCCGTTGTGCCCTATGTGCTATCTTATCCGCGGGGGCTGTCTGAGTCCTGGTTTGACTCCATGGAAGAGAAGCAATTTTTTCTGTCGCCTGACCTGGCCCATCGGCTGGCGGCGATCGATATTGGCACCAACAGCATCCGGTTGATCATTGCCGAGCCCCTCCGCGACGGCAGCTATCGGATTCTGGACGAAGAAAAAGAATCCACGCGGCTAGGGCACAATCTCAACAAAACCCGCCGGCTGGACGCGGCCGCCGTCAACGCCTCGCTGGTCGCCCTGCGGCGGATGAAGCAAATCGCCGAAGGTTTCCAAGCCCGCGAGATCCGCGTGATTGCCACCTGCGCCGTCCGCGAAGCCAAAGACGGCGCCGAATTCTGTCGCCGCGCCAAGGAAGAAGTTGGGTTGGACGTTGAGATCATCTCAGGCGAGCAAGAAGCGCGGCTGGCGTTCTATAGCGTCGCCCGCAACTTTCCCCTGGCCGGCAAGAACGTCGCCATTGCCGATATCGGCGGCGGCAGCACCGAAATCATTCTGGCCTCGGGAGACATGATCGAGGCCCTGTTCACCACGCCGCTGGGCGCCGTTCGTCTGACGGACGAATACTTTGCAGATCGGGACCCATCGCTCGAAGAGTTCGAGCAGATGATTGCGGGGATCGACGACAAACTGCGTCGCGCGACGCGCAAGCGGTTTTTCACGCCCCACTTATTGATTGGGTCCGGCGGAACGTTTACGACGCTGGCAGACATGGTGATGGCCGCCAAGCGGCAAACCGGCCTGCCGATCCGCGGTTACGAAGTGACGCACGCCGAGGTGCGCCACTTGCTCGATCGACTACGCAAGATGCCCGCCAAGGCGCGGCGCAACGTGCCAGGGTTGAGTTCGGATCGATCGGACATCATCGTGGCAGGCCTGGCGATCGTCGACCGTCTGCTGCGGCGCTTCAAGATCAACCGCCTGCAGGTCCACAACCGTGGTATCCGGGATGGCTTGCTGCTGACGATGATCGATAGCACGCTGGGCCGCGCCAGCACGAACCCACACGACCAACTGGCCGCCATCGAACGCTTCGCCGCGGGTTGCGGTGTCGACGTCGCGCACGGAACGCAAGTCGCCCGGCTGGCAGGGTCGATCTTCTCGCAGCTCCAGGCCGCTTTTCAGTTGAAGCCGGAGGATCGCTCGCTACTGGAGGCCGCGTCCCATCTGCAGGACGTGGGCTACCTGATCGACTACGACCAACACCACAAACACAGCTACCATCTGATTCTCAATAGCGGTCTGGCCGGTTTTCGTCCGCAAGAATTGGAGCTAATCGCCAACATCGCGCGCTATCATCGCGGCGGAAAACCCAAGCCCAAACATACGAACTACGAGCGGCTATCGATCGACGACCGCGAACGCGTGCGACGGCTGGCGGCAATCCTACGCGTGGCGGGCGGACTGGACCGCAGCCACAGCCAGCAAGTTCGCGACGTCGAGCTCAAACTGACCGGCCGCGAAATCGTGCTAGGCGTCATAGCAGACGAACTGCCGGAGGTCGATCTGTGGGGCGCGCGGCGTCGCTGCGATTTCTTTGAGTGGGTCTTCGACACGCCGCTGTTGATCGAGTGGAAGAGTCCCAACAGCAACGGCGCCACGGCGAGCGACAATCCGGCGGCCGCCCCAGCGATTGAGCGTTGAAGCGAAGATCTATCGTCGACTCGCAGTTACGGCGCGCTCTGCTTCAGCGCCTTCATCCGCTCTGCTTCTGGCCGCTCTTTGTAGTACGCGTCGAGCGGATAGCATCCAGAGACCATGCCGTTGCGCGGCGCCGTCGTGCAATCGCTGAACGTGCGGCAGATCAATTTGCGGGCGAGCTGACCGCGCTCCAGCACGTCGGCCGGTAGTTCAGGATACGAAAGAACCATCCGCCCCAGGCCGACAAAGTCGCACCAGCCGTCGCGCACCACGGCCTGCGCTGCGTGCGGCAGATAGTCCTGCAAGTAAGAAAAGCCGGTAGCGACAATCGGCAGCTCCGGCGCGGCGCGCTTGCACTCGCGCGCTACATGCAAGTGCCGCGCAACGCCCACCAGCGGATCTTCCGGCGGCTGATAACCATCGCTGGGCGGAAAGATCGCCGGCCGCTGCGCGTGCGGATTGTAATAGGGGCTTCCGCCCGAGATGTTCACCGCGGCGACACCAAGCCGCAAGAGCAATCGCAGCAGTTCGCCCGTCTCGGTCAGGTCAATCTGCATCGGATTTTCCTCCGAGAGCCCAAATCCGTAGCGATACGGCAGGTTCGCGTCGTACGCCATCGGCCGGCCGACTTCTTCGCCTTGCTCGAATGGAAGCATGTCGAACGCGCTAAGCCGGACGACAATTGTCAGTCCTGGCGCGGCAGCCTGAACGCGCTCAATGATCTCGCGCAAGAGCCGCGTCCGACCGCCAAAATCTCCCCCGAACTTGCCGGGCCGCGTGAACGCGCTGAGAAACTCGTGCAACAAATAACCGTGGCATGCTTTCACGTCGACAAACCGAAAGCCAACCTCCTGCGCCAATAGCGCCGCTTGAACATAGGCCTCGATCAATTGCTCCAGATCGTCATCCGTCCAAACGCAAGTGTTGTCATCCGGCGCAATCCCACAGCGCGCGTCGAGCAGCGGATGGTGGTACGCGATCCGCGGTTCCAAGTGCTTCGTATTCGGACGGCAATACCGACCCGAGTGCGTGAGCTGCAGACCGACGAGCAAATCGTCCGTCGTTCCGAATCGCGCGCGGTGCGAACTAGTTAGTGCTTGGAGCAAATCGTGCAGGCCAGTGCGGTTCTCTCGCATGGCCAGCGTTTGATTCGGATTGGCGCGCCCATCCGGCTGGACCGCGGCCGCTTCGCCACCCCAAATGAGTTTGGCCCCGCTGAGACCGAAATGCCGCCAGCGCCGCAGTGTGAGCTCCGTGGGCGTTCCGTCCCGATTGGCGTCCCAGCCCTCCATAGGATGGATGCACCAGCGATTACCCACCGCGTGACCGCCGATCTGCGTCGGCCGCGCCAGGGGAGAATCTTCCGCCGCAGTGAGCACCGCATCGTCCAGCGGCACCTCCACGTTCAGCTCGGCCAATCTCGCGCGCAGGGCCGACACGGTTTTGTACTGACTGATCTTGCGATACATAGCGAACCAAATCCTGGCGACACATGTTGTCCTTGGGCGACATCTATCTTAACGCAACACCCAACGAAGAGTCAGGCGGCAGCGCGACGGGCGCAAATCGCGGCGCGCGGCTGATATCGGCGCTCATTGTGCACGAATCGGTCTACGTAGTTGTGGGTGAATGCTCATCACGCGCCGCGAACCACGGGTAGATTGCCGGCAGTACCAGTGCCGTTAGCAGTGTCGAAGTGATCAGGCCGCCGATTACTACCGAGGCGAGTGGTCGCTGAATTTCGGCGCCGGCGGTTGTCGACAGCGCCATTGGCAAGAAGCCGAAGCTGGCAACCATCGCGGTCATCAGCACTGGTCGCAGGCGGATCATCGCCGTCTCGCGCGCGGCGGCGTGCGGCTCCACTCCTTCGGCGCGCAGGTGCTCGGCGCCACTCACCCACACCAGACCATTGAGGACCGCGACGCCAAACAGCGCGATGAAACCAACGCCGGCAGAAATGCTAAACGGCATGCCCCGCGCGGCGAGCGCCAGAATTCCGCCGGAGGCTGCGATTGGCACCGCCATGAAGATCAACAGAGCCAAACGCGACGACTTAAACGTGGAGTAGAGCAACAAGAAAATGAGCAGCAGCACGACCGGCGTGATGATCGCCAAACGCCGGCTGGCGGTTTGCAAGTTTTCGAAATCGCCTCCCCAGCGCAGACTATAGCCAACCGGAAGTTTAATGTTCTGCTTGATCGCGCGCTGTGCCTCGAAGACGAAACTGGCGACATCGCGATTGCGAACATTGACCGAGACGTACGTGCGACGACGGTTCGCCTCATGATCGATACCCGGCGGCGTCTCTTCCAGAATCACATCGGCCAACTCGCCTAGGGGAATCTGCCGTCCCCCCACTTCGCTGACAGGAATTTGCTCGAGCAGCGTCGCTTCTTCGCGCCAGCGCTGCGGGTAGCGAGCCATGATCGGAAAACGAGCGCGCCCTTCCAGGATCTGCCCCACTTCGTAACCGCCGATCGTGGCGACCGCGTTCATGACTTCCGACGAATCAATACCGTATGCGGCCAGGCGGTCGGGCTTAGCTTCGATTCGCAACGTGGGGATATTTGCCTGGTAATCTGCTTTGACGTCGGCCGCGCCGGGAATGTGACGCAGCAGTTCTTCGATTTCTTTCCCTTTGCGTCCCAGGACTTCCAGATCATCGCCGTAGAGCAACACTGCAACGTCGGCCTTTACGCCCGCCACCAGCTCGTCAACTCGCATTTCAATCGGCTGGCTGAAGCCGATCTTTACGCCCGGCACTTGGTCCCCCAGCGCGACCGACATTTCAGCGATCAGTTCATCGCGGGTCTTGTGCGTGGGCCACGACTCGACCTCTTTCAGGATTACCCACACGTCTGTCTGGTGGACCCCCATCACGTCATTGGCGATCTCTGGTCGGCCCGTTTTGCAGAAGACCGTTTTGACTTCGGGGAACGCTTTCAAGATGTTCTCAATCCGCGTCGACATGCGGAGCGAATCTTCGAGCGTCGCGCTCGGCAGCCTGACGACTTCGATCAGCAGGTCTCCTTCTTCCAGACGCGGCATGAATTCGGCGCCCAGTTGCAATGCTACTGGCATGCTCGCCAGCAGTAACGCAAACGCCATCGCACACGTGAAGCGAGGGTACCGCACGGCGCGCTCCACAACCGGCCGATACAGGGATTTGATCGCACGAATCAGCCACACTTCGCGCTCCTGCATCTGCTTGGGCAGAAACATCATGGCCAGCACGGGCATTAGCGTGAGCGAAAGAATCAGCGAACCGGCCAGCGCAAACAGCACCGTTAGCGCCATCGGCCGGAAGAGCTTTCCTTCTGTCCCTTGCAGTGCCAGGATTGGCAGATAGACAACTGCAATGATTAATTCGCCGAACATCGTTGGCTTTCGCACTTCAATCGCCGCGTCGCGCACGACTTCGAGATGGGATTTCGACCCATTGTTGTGCGACAGCCGACGAATGCAGTTCTCGATCATGATCACAGAGCTATCGACAATCAGCCCGAAATCAATTGCGCCCAGGCTCATCAGGCTGGCCGTCACGCCGGTCGCCGCCATGACGCTGGTGGCAAACAGCATGGACAGCGGAATGGCGAGCGCCACAATCAGACCGGCGCGCACGCTGCCTAGCAACATCAACAGCACCACGATCACCAGCGCGCCGCCCTCGACCAGGTTCTTCAGTACCGTGTGCAGTGTGCGTTCGATCAGATGTGCGCGATCATAGGTCACCTCTAGCTTCACGCCGGTTGGTAAAGTCGTTTCGATCTCAGCGAGCTTTTCCTTAGCGCTGTGGACCACGCTGCGGGAGTTCTCACCCAGCATCATCATCACCATGCCGGTGACAATTTCACCACGCCCATCGCGGGTGACGGCGCCCTGCCGGACCATCGGAGCGATCTCAACCTGGGCCACGTCACGGACCAGGAGAGGCACGCCGCCGGCGCCTTGGCGGATTACGACGCGCTCGATGTCCGAGGCGTTCTTGAGTAACGCCTGACCGCGAATGAACCGTTGCTCTTCGTTATGTACGATGTAGCCGCCCCCTTGGCTGGAATTGTTCCGCCGCACGGCGTCGAAAAGTTCGCCCAACGAGAGCCCGTGCGCTGCCATGCGATCGGGGTCGATCGCGATCTCGAACGTCTTAAAGAAACCGCCGTGCACATTGATTTCCGTGACACCCGGCACTTGTCGCATCCGCGGAGCAATCTCCCACTCCAGCAGCGTACGGAGTTCCATTGCCGAATAGCCTTCGCCGCGGACTTCGAACTGCAACACTTCGCCGAGCGCTGTCGTCAGCACGCCCAATGAAGGACTGCCGTAGCCCTGGATGACTCGCTCGCGCGCGTCACTCAATCGTTCGCTAACTAGCTGGCGCGCGCGGAAGACGTCTGTCCCTTCCTGGAAAACAATTGTGACGACCGACAGACCAAATTTGGAAATGCTGCGGATCGACTCGACGCGCGGCAGGCCGTTCATCGTCGTTTCGACGGGATAAGTGACGTAGCGCTCGACTTCGAGAGGCGACAAGGCGCCCGCCTTCGTGATGACCTGCACCTGGATATTGGTCATGTCAGGCACGGCGTCGATCGGCAGACCGACTGCCGCGTATGTACCGCCGGCGGCCATCAGTGCGACCAAAGTCAACACCATAAAACGATTGCGCAGCGAGAATTCAATCAGCGCGGAGAGCATTTTTATGTTTCGAAATTGTGTGAAACTTGTTTCGAATCGCGGGGATGACTCGGTAACACGGCGCGAAAGGCGCCGACTCAGTCGGTTTCGACTTGCAGCAACAGTTCGCTCTTAAGCTGAAACACTCCCTGGTCAACTACCGACTGGCCGGCCGTTATTCCATGTGTGATCTCCACGAACTCTGGCGAAGTCATACCCAGCAAGACGTCGACCTTGCGGAATTCGCCGGGCGCCTGTTCGACAAAGACAAATGCTTTTTGCTCATGCCGCGTGATCGCGGTTTCGGGCACGGCCAACACAGAGCGGGCCGATCCCACGGGGACAGTTACCCAGGCGAACATGCCAGGCTTGAGGCGTCCGTCAGTATTATTGATCTCGGCCACCAGCGGCACCGCGCGGGTGTCGGCAGACATTTCGACCGAGACATATAGCACCTTAGCTGTGAGGGCCTCACCGGGCGCGGCCGGCGTTTCGACGGACAGCTCGCTCAATGTGTTCTTCCCCAGCAGTGCCCACTCGCGCTCGTAAAGCTGGGCCGAAACCCACAGTGTGTCCGTATTGGCAATTACAAACAGGTTTTGCGCTGGCTGGAATTGGCTGGCGTCTGTCACGCGACGCTCTTCCACCAGACCGTCGATGGCAGCGTGCAGACGTACCTCACACAGAGCGCTGTCTGCCGACGTATCCGCGATCTCGGCGAAAGGGCCGAGTTGCAATTTTAACTTCTGCCGACTGACGTTCACCAACCGCTCAGCGTGGTCGAACGCCGCTTGAGTCTTGGCGCGCTGTTGCATTGCTTCGAACCGTGATTGCTCGCGGGCGCTTTCGTAGTTGGCGTGCGCGACTTCCTTGCCGCTGCGCCGCTCGCGAATTGTCAGGTCACTCAGCGCCCCGCGCGAGGCGAGCGACTCGGACACCTCGGAGGTGCGATCCGAAAGTAGATACTTCGAGTAGGCCGAGAGTATCCGGTCTCGATGGCTGCCCAGGAGCTTATCGCGAAAAGCCACGTCGATCTCTTCTGGTGAGGGATGGCTTTTGAGCATTTCGAGCAGCGCGTCCAGATTGACAGCAATTTGTTGGTTCCAATCTCGCTCTTTGCGGGCAATCTCGGCCTCGGCCTCGGATTGCACCACTTCATCGCGGGCCAGTCCAACGTCAACACTGGTAAGAATAGCCAAGGTATCGCCGCTTTTTACATGCTGACCCAGCTGCACAAGCACGCGAGTGACGACGCCACCGACAGGCATTTTGACCTCCAAGCGCCGCGTGGCGTTGTAGCCAATCTTGGCCGGCACGCGCCGCGTCTCTTGCAGATCGCGCATGGTGGCAGGCGTTACTCGAATCCCACAACTGGCGACTTTGGCCGCCGAGAGTCGCACCACGTTCTCCGGTATTGGCGCCGCGCTCGACGCGCTAGAGGCAGGCGTCGCACTCCCACTCCAAGGTCTGAACCAGGTTACGGCCAATAGACCAATGGCCACCGCCACAAACCCGCCGACGATTAGCGTGTGCCGCCGCGACAGCGCAACTCCACCGCTAAATTGGGGCGCGAGGGCAAAAAGTTCTTTTCGCATGTGTACAACTCCCGAACGAACCATGAGCAAAATGCAACAAAACGCCGGCTCGCCACTCCGCCGCAATCGCCGATTGGAACCGCGGAACAAGCCCACAGTGAATTTTTCGAGTTCCGAATCGCGGCCTGTCCAAGCGCGCGACGCGAAGCGCCGAAAGCGAACGAAGGATAGCTCGATGGCGCCTGACGAAAGTCAGGCATGCATCGAACCGCGGGGACGAAGAGAGAATCGCCTGCTGACAGATTTCAAATGCGCAACACGCCTGTGCGTTCGAAGCGCGCGACGGCGCATAAAGGGGGCGACGCAACGGCCAGACGTGTCATTGCTGTCGCACCGGCCACGCAGGCCGGCGCCATTACGATCAACGGCACAAAGGTCGCCGCTGCGTTGTCCACATTCGCCGCGCGTGAAGTCGCGTCGATGTTCTGATTCACCAATCGGACCACGCCGTTATCTGGCGCGACGCCTGTCGAGTCGTCCGCGGGATACTCGACTGGGATGGTGAACTCGAATCCGAGTAAGTAGATATGCATGTGGGCTTCGACAGCCGCCAACGCCACGTCGCATTCGACCCTGGCCGAGTCTTGAGTGGCGTGGGCATGGCCGTCACAGTCGCGATCGCACGAGTGCGCGAGGTTGTGCCCATTCGACAAGACGCGATGATGCGAGTGCGCGCTGTACCCGTCCGCGTGGGCGTCGCGAATTCCGGCCGAGAGGGCAGACGCGATCAAGAGCGCCACCGTCACGAATCGCGAGAGCGTATGGAGGGTTTTCAAACGCATCATGCCAACCAGTCGCCGTTAAAAGCTGCCCCGACTAGTTGAAGTATACATCCCCGGCGGGCAGCTGTCTAAAAATGCCGCCCGGCGGCAGCGCCAGGCCATCCCAGCACGCCAATTGAAAACGTGTCTCATCGCGTCGTTCCGCACTCGCGGGCGCACTGGAAACGATCGCACGCAGCCCTAGCGGACCTGCGTGGGGGTTTCCACCCAGCCGACCACTGGCGTTTCGGGACCCATGACGAAGATCTCAACCCGGCGATTCAAATGCCGCTCGGCGGCGGTTGTGTTGGGAGTAATCGGTTGGTGGCTGCCGTAGCCGGCCACGCCGATTTGCCGGTCCGATACGCCGACCTTTTGCAAGTACTTGGCCACTTCCAACGCCCGCGCAGTGCTCAGACTCCAGTTGTCCGGATGGACTTCTCGCAATGGCTTGCGGGCGACCTGTCGATCATCCGCATGCCCAACGACCATAATTCGCAGTTCACTTGCCTCGGGCGCTTCCAGCAGATTGGCAAGCTGGTCCAGCACCTTGCGGGCGTCTGGACGGATTTCGGTTTGCCCGCTTTCGAACAACACGTCGGTGTCGAATTTGCTGGCGCCGGTGTCCGGATCGAACACCAGCCAATCAAACTGGCGCGAAAGATCGGCCAAGCGCGGATCCGCAACCGGCGCGCCACTGCGCGACGTGCTCACCAGCGTCTCGACCTGCCCTCGGAGCTGCTTGCGCTCGCGCTGGAAATTGACCAATTGCTTGCGGTCAACGCCGATCCGTTGATCGAGTTCGGCCAGCTCTTCCTCGGCCTGGATCAATTGATTCTCAACGGTCCGCTGGCGCACCTTGAGATTTTCGATCTCGCTCAACTGCGCCTTGTTCTGCTCCGCCAGAATCCGGTTTTGCGATTCTGACGCCGTGAGCTGCCCTTTCGAAACCCATTGGCAACCAGGCAGCACAAGCGCCGCGCAGATTAGTCCACAGACCGCCACGGGTTCATTGAACCGACGCATGATTCGACTCCTTTCGAATCTGCCAAGTTCCCTTGGCATTCGCCCGCCAACAGCCGCTATCGCCGCGCTGGCAGACCCTTCGCCGCGTCGCAAGACGTTTTATTTGTCTTACGATGACGGAGAAGAAAAATTGAATTGAAAACGCAAGTGTATTGGTTGGATAGTCCGCTGGCTGGCTCCGCCTAACTGCCGCCGAACATACCCATGATCAAGTCCATGATTGAGCTATTGACTGTATAGGGAGCGTTCCAGCTCCACATGTTTCGCACGAGGTCGTACAGCATCATCCCGCAGAGAGCCATGAACAGCACGCAAAAGAACATCATGGCGACAATCCACGTGGGATAAGGCGCCTCGCCGACAACGGCCATACCCGCCGGCGCCATGCTGCCGGCCAAAGCCGGCGCCGCCGCACCGAGCGATCCGCCTCCCAGTGGGCCTGCGCCCGCTGAGACATCTTCTTCCAACAAAGCCGATTGACTCGAGTCGCCCATCGAAGAGAACATTCCGGAATCGGAGTCCTCGAAGGCGCCCTCGGCGTCGAT
>Ga0105046_10005463_pt1 | contig 20113 bp, 20 predicted proteins | sample MAT03_FD_78385 | JGI IMG/M metagenome (GOLD analysis project Ga0105046, IMG submission 78385) | Freshwater microbial communities from Lake Fryxell liftoff mats and glacier meltwater in Antarctica - MAT-03 (megahit assembly) | ecosystem: Environmental > Aquatic > Freshwater > Ice > Liftoff... | reverse complement strand
TTCTACAAGCCGGCCGGCTGCCTCACCGCCGAGCGCGATCCCAAGGGCCGCGCGACGATCTACGACAAATTGCCCCAGGGCCTGCCGCGGTTGATCCCGGTCGGGCGGCTCGATTATGCCACCGAAGGCCTGCTGCTGATGACCAACGACGGCGAATTGAAGCGCCAGCTCGAATTGCCGAGCACCGGGGTGGTCCGCACCTATCGCGCCCGCGCCTTCGGCACCGTCACCCAGGCGGCGCTCGAAAGCCTTGCCGAGGGGGTGACGATCGAAGGCATCCGCTACGGCCCGATCAACGCCAATCTCGAGCGCCGCACCGGGCGCAACGGCTGGATCGAGATGAGCCTGACCGAAGGCAAGAATCGCGAAGTCCGCAACGTGCTCGAGCATCTCGGCGTCCAGGTGTCGCGGCTGATCCGCACCGCTTACGGCCCGTTCAACCTCGACGGCATGACACCCGGCGACGTTGGCGAAGTCCCGCGCGAAATCCTGTTCCGCTTCAGGCAAACACTCGGTTGAACAATCCCAAGGTGAAGACGGCCACCGGGGTGCGGATCATCGCCGGCGCGTGGCGCGGGCGGCGGCTGGTTGCGCCCAGGGGCCTGCAGACCCGCCCGACCGCCGACCGCACCCGCGAGACCCTGTTCTCGATGCTGGTCAGCCGGGTCGGCGCGTTCGACGAATTGCGCGTGGCCGACCTTTATGCGGGCAGCGGCGCCTTGGGGTATGAGGCATTGTCGCGCGGCGCGGGCCACTGCACCTTCGTCGAGAATGATCGCGCCGCAGTCGAGGCGATCCGCGCCAATGCGGCAACGCTCGGGCTGACGAGCGGGGTCGAGGTGATGGCGATGTCGGCCGCGCGGTTGCCGCTGGCCCAACCGTTCCACCTGATCCTCGCCGACCCGCCTTATGCCGCGGGCTCGGGCAGCGGCGTGGTCGCCGCGGTGGTCGCGGCGTCGTGGCTTGCGCCGGGCGGGTGGATGGCGGTCGAGACCGAGCGCGGCGCGGCGGTCGATCCGGGGCCGCTGACCGTCGAGGTCGAGCGCGACACCGGCCGCGCCCGCCTCACCTTGCTGCGCCACAAATCGGCCGATACGCCCTAGGCCTTTTTCTTCTTCGCTTCGGCGGCGCTATCCTTGACCGCCTGGAATTCGGTCATCAGCCGCGCGCCGATCGCCGCCGCTGCAGCCTTGCCGGCGTCCTTGACCGCCTTGCCCGAAGTCTTGCCCGATTTGCTCGACATGCCGGCCGCGATCGCGGTCACCGCGGCGGTCGCGCCGATCGCGATCAGGTCGCTGACGATCGGATGCTCGGCCAGCCTGGCGATCGCGTCATAACCGCTCTGGACCTTGCTCGATTTGCCCTTCTTGACCTTGACCTTAGTCGTCGCACTGGCCGGTTTGGCCTTCTTCTTTGGCTTTGATTTACTCGCTACCGTCTTGTTTTTGGCCACATATTCCTCCTGTTGCACAATTTCAGTCATCTAGTTCGATGCGCCGCATGTTGGTATCGGGGAAGGGAACGGCAAGGGCGCAAGCCTGTTCCCGGTCGAGCGTCAGCCAGTCCATTGCATATGATGCTCGCAGTATGACCGGCATCGCCTTGGGATGCACCGCACCGACCATTTCATTGGCATCGCACGTCAAGAACGCCATAAACGGCCCGTCGCTTCCGTCCTTGGCTCCCGGCCGCCAGATCCCCGCAAAGGCGAACAATGGATCGTCAGTTTCGTGAAGGCCGAACCACACTTTAGACTTACGCTTGGTCATCGGGTCGGGCTCCGCGGTCCATTCGCAAAAGCGAGTCACTGGCACGAGGCACCGCCGCTCGCGATTGTCGAGCGCCGAGCGCCAGAACGCACTGTCGAGGTTGCGGACGTTGGTCACTGGGCGCCCCTTGGCCGCCGCGGGCCCTGGAATGCCCCAGGTCATTGTCTCGAGCATCAGCCCACCGCTTCCATTCCGCCGCAGCACCGGCGCGGCGCGGCCCGGGTAGATCTCCCCGAACGGCGGCAAATTATCGTGATCGCCCTCGAACGCGCCAAACAGGCGCCGCATTTCCTCGACGGTCGCGGTCATCGTGTAGAGATTGCACATCCATCCGCTCCCGCCGCCCACAGCGCGGCTCGACTCGTCGTTAACACAGGGAACTAATGTTAACCCAGCATCGCTTCTCACCTGGCGTTCGGGCAGTTTCATCGAAACCGGCGGGACAAAAACAGAAACCAACCAGGGAATCTCCTTTGCGTACAATCCTTTTGGCACTGAGTGCTGCGACCCTCACGGTCCCGATCATGCCGGCCCCTGCGCTGGCGCATGACAATGGCTATCACGGCCAGACATGGCGCGATTCGCAAGGCCGCCTGCGCTGCAAGCGCTCCAATGGCACCACCGGCCTGATCGTCGGCGCCGCCGGCGGCGCGCTGGTCGGCCGTGCAATCGACACCCGCGGCGAACGCGCCACTGGCACGATCCTCGGCGCCGCCGCCGGCGCGCTGATCGGCCGCGAAGTCCAGCGCAGCCGCAGTCGCTGCCGCTAACCAGCCCCCCGGCCGGCGCCCACCCTTCCTCCACCCCCCCGGGCGCCGGCCACCTTCCAACCTTAGTGTATTGACATGATAACACACCTTCCTTAGGATTCGCGCTCTTGGGAGGGTTTCATCATGTATAGCCAGAACGATCTCGACGAGGCCGTCACGTCCGGTGCGATGAGTGCCGACGCCGCGACCGCGCTTCGTTCATTTGTCGAACAGCAGCGCTCGCTGCCTGCAGTCGACGAAGAACATTTCCGCCTGATCACCGGGTTCAACGATATTTTCGTGTCGATCGCCGCCGCGATCCTGTTGTTCGCGGTCGTCTGGATCGGTCAGTCGATCGGTCAATCGATGGGGCTGATCATCGAAAGCGACGGCCCCAGCCCGCTCGCCCCCTTGGCGGTCGCCGCGACCGCGTGGGGCCTGGCGCTGTTCTTTACCGCCAAGCGGCGCATGGCGCTGCCGTCGATCCTGCTGCTGCTGGCGTTTGTCGGCGGCGTGTTCGCCGCCGCCGGTTTTTCGCTGGTGATGGCAATTGGCGAGCAGCAGCTCGAGAACAATCAGATGCTCGGCGGGATTCTTGGCGCCGCCGCCGCGGCCCTCGCTGCTGCTGCGGCTTACGCCCATTGGAAGCGCTTCCACGTGCCGATCACCGTCGCCGCCGGCGGCGGCGCGGTGGCCGCGATCGCGGTCGGCCTGCTGGTCGCGGTGATCGGGCCGGTCGACGACATGCGCAACGTCATCCTCGGCTTCGTCCTGCTGCTCGGCGTCGGCATGTTCCTGTTTGCGATGCGCTGGGATTCTTCGGATCCGGCGCGCGTTACCCGGCGCAGCGATGTCGCCTTCTGGCTCCACCTGCTGGCGGCGCCGATGATCGTCCACCCAATATTCACCCTGCTCGGGCTCAACGACGGCAATGCGACCATCGCCGAGGGGCTGGTGGTGGTGCTGCTGTACATCGCGCTCGGCATCACCGCGCTGGCGATCGACCGCCGCGCCTTGCTCGTTTCGGCGCTGGCCTATGTGTTGTTTGCGCTGCAGGCCCTGTTCCGCGAATTCGGCGCGGTCGAGCTCAATGTCGCGCTGACCGCCTTGGTGATCGGCTCGTCGCTGCTTTTGCTGTCGGCCTTCTGGCACCAAGCGCGGGTAATGGTGGTTCGACCGCTTCCAGAAGGCTTGCGCGCCAGACTGCCCAATCTGAGCCGCCACATGCTCGAAAACGGCGTCAGTCCGGCACCAGCCGCATAAGCCGGCGCTCGAGCGGGGCCAGCACGCCGATGAGATCGTGCCCCCGCTTGAGCACCGCGCCATGTTCCGACACCAAGGCAAACGCCCCCTGCTTCAGTCGAAGCTCGGGGCGTTTTTCTATACGCACTTCGGGGCGCTCGGTGGCCCGTCGGAACGCCGCGAAACTGGCAACATCGCGGTCGAACTGCATGGCATAATCGCGCCAGTGCCCGGCCGCGACCATCCGCCCGTAAAGGTCGAGGATGCGCGTCAATTCGGGTCGGTCGAAGGCGGTGACTTGCGGCTGCCCCCGACCAAGCGGGAACGGCGTAACGACATTCACGCGGATTTTTTCCGTAAGGCCGGGTCCTGCGCCGCTTTCAGTTCCGCGATCTCGCGGCGCAACATCGCCACCTCCTGCTCAAGTGCGATAAAGCCGGCGCCGGCAGGGTCGGAATCCTCGCCGCACGGCGTGCCATACGGAATGAAGCCCGGGCTGTAGTGGATCGACTCGACATCGACCGGCCTGGCCGGGATCCCGACCATCGTCGCGCCTGGCGCGACATCGCGGGTGACCACCGCATTGGCGCCGACCTTGGCTCCCGCGCCGACCTCGATCGGCCCGAGTATCTGCGCTCCCGATCCAATCACCACGCCATCGCGCAGCGTCGGATGGCGCTTGCCGCCGAGCCCGGTGGAGGGGTTGGTGCCGCCCAGCGTCACGTTCTGGTAAATCGTGACATCGTCGCCAATCTCGGCGGTTTCGCCGATCACCGTGAAGCCGTGGTCGACAAAGAAATTGCGCCCGATCACCGCGCCGGGATGGATATCGATCGCGGTCAGCATTCGCGCGATGTGATTGATCAGCCGGGCGAGGAAATAGAGGCGGCCGCCGTACAGCCAGTGCGCCACGCGATGGAAGGCAAGCGCCCAGGCGCCGGGATACAGCAAGACTTCCCAGCGCGATCGCGCCGCCGGATCGCGGGTCTTCACCGAGTCGAGATAATCAATCAGCGCCATCCCGAACCGGGTTTCCTTCGATGGGTTGGACGCCAATTTAGGCACGCTTCGGTGGAATTGCCAGTCGAACCGAGCAAGGATTCACTGCGGGAAACTTGCCCTCGACCGCCAAGTGCAGCAGAGCATTGTCTGCCAACAGGGGTGGAGAGCAGCATTTTCGGGGAATATCTGGCCGACCCGTCAGTCCTCTTGCCGTTCATCCTGATCGGATTCGCGGCGCAGATGATCGACGGTGCCTTGGGAATGGCGTTCGGCCAGATCTCGACCACGATGTTGGTGATCCTCGGCGTGCCGCCCGCCGCCGCCTCGGCCGGGGTCCATACCGTCGAAACCTTTACCACCGCCGTTTCGGGGGTCAGCCACGTTGCCCATCGCAATGTCGATTGGCCACTGTTCGGGCGGATCGTCATCCCCGGCGTGATTGGCGGCATTACTGGCGCCTATGTGCTGACCCAGGTTGACGCCGAAGTCGCCAAGCCGCTGGTGCTTGGCTATCTGATGGCGCTCGGTGCCTATTTGCTCCACCGCGGGATCACCCATGAGCATACCGAAAAGCAACCCAAAGTGGTCGCGCCCTTGGGTCTGGCGGGCGGGTTCCTCGATGCTGCCGGCGGCGGCGGCTGGGGCGCGATCGTGACCTCCAACCTGCTCGTTCAAGGAAGTAATCCGCGCAAGACGATCGGCACCGTCAACACCGCCGAATTCTTCGTCACCGTCACCATTTCCGCGACCTTCATCGTCGCGATGGGGTGGGAAGCCTTCACCGTCGCGACCGTCGGCCTGCTGATCGGCGGGGTCTGCGCCGCACCGTTCGGGGCGATTATCGCCAAGCGCGTCAACCCCGATCTGCTGCTGACCTTCGTCGGGCTGATCCTGACGTTGACCAGCGGCTACGGCCTTTACCGCGCGATGGCGTAAATCATCAAAATCGATTAGGGCAGCCGAACTGATCGGATTTGCCAATGATCGTTCACCACCCGACCCCCAAGCAGTTGCAATATCTCGTCGCGCTTCGCGCCCATGGCCATTTCGGCAAGGCGGCGGAAAGCTGTTTCGTCACTCAGTCGACCTTGTCGGCGGGGTTGCGTGAGCTTGAGACCTTGCTCGGCACGACGTTGGTCGAGCGCACTCGGCGAGTCGTCCGCTTCACCCCGCTCGGGCTGAGGATCGCCGACAAAGCGGTGCGCGTACTGCGCGAGAGCGAGGAGCTGGCCGACATGGCGCGCGCCGAGGGCCAGCCGCTGACCGGCGAGCTCAGGATGGGGGTGATCCCGACCATCGCGCCGTTCCTGTTGCCGACCATGCTGCCGCGGCTGCGCGAGCAATTCCCCCGCCTGCGGTTGTTCCTGCGCGAAGATACCAGCCAGGCGGCGTGCGACGCGCTTCACCGCGGGCAGCTCGACTGTATCCTGCTGGCGATGCCTTATGCCTGCGGCGACGTCGATTCGGTCGATTTGTTCGACGATGCCTTGCTGGTCGGTTTCCCGTTCGACGAGGCGCCGTCCACGCGATCGGTCGAGGCGGGGTCGATCGATGAAACGCGCTTGCTGCTGCTCGAGGATGGCCATTGCCTCAAGGACCATGCGCTGGCGGCGTGCAACCGCCCCGAATTGCGCGCCGCCGCGACCATGACCGGAACCTCGCTGCACACCCTGGTGCAGATGGTCGACAATGGGCTTGGGTTGACCTTCGTGCCGCAAATGGCGGTCGATGCCGGACTACTCGAGGGAACGCGGGTCGTCGTGCTTCCGCTTCGGGCCGAGCATGGCAAGCGCCGGATCGCGCTGGCGTGGCGCCGCTCAAGCCCGCGCGACAAGGAGTTCAGGATGTTGGCGACCTCGCTCCGCACGATCGTCGGCGACGAGCGGCGCGACCCGGACCCCGGGCCGCGCCGCCAAGCTTAGGCTACCAGGTCGAGGTCGGCGTTCATCACCTTGGTCCACACTTTCACGAAATCGCGCACGAACTTCTGCTCGTTGCCCTTCTCCGCATAGACTTCGGCGGTGGCGCGCAATTGGCTGTTCGACCCGAAGATCAGATCGGTGCGCGTGGCCTGCCACTTGGCCTGCTTGCCGCCGCGATCGTTACCGATGAACTCCTCGTCGCCGCTGGTGTCGACCACCTCCCAGAAGGTGTCATTGTCGAGCAGGCCCACGAAGAAGTCGTTGGTCAACTGGCCGAGGCGATTGGTCAACGCGCCATTCTTGCTTTTGCCGTGGTTGGCGCCGAGCACCCGAAGCCCGCCGAGCAGCACGGTCATTTCGGGCACCGACAGGCCGAGCAGCGAGGCGCGGTCGAGCAGCAATTCCTCGGTCTTCACGCTATGCTTGGTGGCAAGATAATTGCGGAAGCCGTCGGCCTTGGGCTCCATCACCTCGAAGCTATGCGCGTCGGTCTGCTCTGCGGTCGCATCGCCGCGGCCACCGGTGAACGGCACGTCGATCGCAAAACCGGCATCCCTGGCGGCTTTCTCGACCGCTGCGGTACCGGCCAGCACGATCGCGTCGGCCATCGACAGATTGCCGCGAAGCTCGTCGATCTTGGCGAGGATCGTCGCCAGTTCGGCCGGCTCGTTGACCGCCCAGTCCTTTTGAGGAGCCAAGCGGAGTCGAGCGCCATTGGCGCCGCCACGCATGTCCGACCGACGATAGGTCGAGGCTGACGCCCATGCGGTCTTGACCAGCTGGCCAATGCTCAACCCGACGTCGAGGATCTTGCTCTTGAACGCCGACACGTCACCGTCCGACGGAGCGGTGCCGGCCGGGATCGGATCCTGCCAGATCAAATCCTCGTGCGGCACTTCGGGGCCGAGGTAGCGCGCCTTGGGACCCATGTCGCGGTGGGTCAGCTTGAACCAGGCGCGCGCGAAGGCGTCCTTGAACGCTTCATGATCGGTGCGGAACTTGTCCGAAATCTTGCGATATTCGGGGTCGATCTTGAGCGCCATGTCGGCGGTCGTCATCATCGTCGGGACCCGCTTGGAAGGATCATGCGCGGCGGGCGCCTTATCCTCTTCCTTCTGGTTGATCGGCTGCCACTGCTGCGCTCCGGCGGGGCTGCGAACCAGTTCATATTCATAGTCCAGCAACAGGCGGAAATAATTCTCCGACCACTCGGTCGGGGTGTTGACCCACGCGCCTTCAATCCCGCTCGTGATGGTATGCTCGCCCATCCCGCTCTCGTGGCCGCTGGTCCAGCCGAGACCCTGAAGCGCAATGTCCGCCAGTTCGGGCGCATCTCCGACCAGGCTCGCATCGCCCGCGCCATGCGCCTTGCCGAACGTATGACCGCCCGCAGTGAGCGCGACCGTCTCCTCGTCGTTCATCGCCATCCGCTCGAAGGTCACCCGCATGTCGCGCGCCGACCCGAGCGGATCGGGGACTCCCCCCGGCCCTTCGGGATTGACGTAGATCAGGCCCATCTGGATCGCCGCCAGCGGATGTTCGAGCTCAAGCTCGCGGTCGGGCTGAATGCGGGTTTCGGCGCCCTCGACCCATTTCTCTTCGGCGCCCCAGTAAACATCGCGCTCGGCCTCGAACACGTCCTTGCGGCCGCCGCCGAAACCGAACACCGGCCCGCCCATCGATTCGATCGCGACGTTGCCGGTCAGGATGAACAGATCGGCCCAGCTGATATGCTTGCCGTATTTCTGCTTGATCGGCCACAACAGGCGCCGCGCCTTGTCGAGATTGCCATTGTCGGGCCAGCTGTTGAGCGGGGCGAAGCGCTGTTGCCCGCTGCTCGATCCCCCGCGACCGTCTGCGGTGCGGTAAGTTCCCGCGGCATGCCACGCCATGCGAATGAAGAACGGGCCGTAATGGCCATAGTCGGCCGGCCACCACGCCTTGCTATCGGTCATCAGCGCGGTCAAATCATCTTTCAGCGCTTGATAGTCGAGCGTCTTGAACGCCTCGGCATAATCATAATCGTCGCCCATCGGATTGGGCGAGGCACCGCCCTGGTGGAGAATGTCGAGCGGCAGCGAGTCGGGCCACCAATCGCGGTTGGTCCGCCCGAGCAACGAGCGCACCGCAGTGCCTTTCATCGGACAACCGCTATCGCCGGTCTTCGCATCCATGAATCTTCTCCTGAAAGTTTAATTGATCCCAGCCACGCTAGACGCGAGCGAGGATTGACGGAAACGACTAAAGTTGGTCAGTCTTAATCGGAAAATCGATCAGTCGAGGTGTTTTAAGCCAATTCGCAAATAATCGTAGCCGGTCACCATCGTCAGCACCGCCGCCGCCCACAGACTGATGATTCCGACCTGATGGACCCAGACATGCTGCGGAAAAGCGCCGCCGAGGATCAGTGCCCCGAGCGCCACAAACTGGAAGGTCGTCTTCCATTTTGCCAGGCTGCTGACCGGCATCGAGACGTTGAGCGGCGCCAGGAACTCGCGCAGCCCCGAGACGAAAATCTCGCGCAGCAGGATGACCAGCGCGGCAATGATGTGCAGTCCCTCGATCTCGGGCACCGGATTGGCCTTCCGGCTCGAGATCAGCATGATCAGCACTGCGGCGACCACGATCTTGTCGGCGATCGGATCGAGAAACTGGCCGAGTCGCGAAATCTGCCCCTGCGCGCGCGCCAGATAGCCGTCGAAATAATCGGTGACGCCGACGATGCAGTACAGCACGAAGGTGATTCCGTAATCGACCGGGCTCGGCCGCCACAGCAAGAACACCAGGATCGGCACCGCGAAAATCCGCGACAGGGTCAGGAGGTTGGGAACAGTCAGCATCGCGGCCAGCGCTTACGGCCAATCGGCAGGCATGCGAAAGCCTAATCTTGCCGTAGGCGGTCGATGCTCTATGGCGGTCGCGGGTTTGGCTGGAGAGAATGAGCGAATGCAGAATTCGATGCATCTGCTGCGTACCCGTCGCTTCCTGCCGATCTTCGTCACCCAGTTCCTGGGCGCGTTCAACGACAATCTGTTCCGCACGGCGATGATCATGCTGGTGATCTACGGCATCTATCGCGATGCCGAGCAGGAAGCGACGTTCAGCGCGATCGCCGGTGGTCTATTCATCCTGCCCTTCTTCTTGCTCTCCGCGTTGGCTGGCCAGCTTGCCGATTCGTCGGACAAGGCGAAGATCATCCGGATCGTGAAGACTGCCGAAATATTGATCATGGTCGTCGGCGCGATCGGACTCTATTTCCACATCATCTGGCTGTTGCTCGCGGCGTTGTTCGCGATGGGCGTCCACTCGACTTTCTTCGGGCCGATCAAATATGCCATCCTGCCGCAGCATATGCGCGACGACGAAGTGCTCGGCGCGACCGGGCTAGTCGAAGCCGGCACCTATGTCGCAATCCTCGGCGGGACGTTGCTCGGGGGGGTGCTCGTCCTGCGCGATGCCGATGGCAGTTTTCATGCGATCTGGGCCGCTGTCGGGGTGCTGCTGATCGCGGTGATCGGGCGGTGGATCGGCGGCATGGTCCCGCCTGCCCCGCCCGATCCCGATGCGCCGGGGTTCAAGATGGACTGGCACATCGTTCGCGCCTCAATCCGGCTCGTCAACGCCACGCTGCACATTCCGCGGTTGTTCCTGGCGATCCTCGCGATCAGCTTTTTCTGGGCAATGGGCGCGGTGCTCGCCGCGCAATTCCCGCCGCTGGTCAAGAACGCGCTCGGCGCCGACCAACAGGTCGCGACGCTGTTTCTCGGCACCTTCTCGGTCGGGGTCGCGATCGGCTCGATCGCGGTCAACCGGCTGCTCTGCGGGCAGGTCTCGGCCAAATTCTCGCCCGTCTCGGCGATCTTTATGGGCTTGTTCGTGCTCGACCTCTATCGGCGGGTAAAGGGATGGCCGCCGGCCGGAGCCGAGCTTCGCGACCTCTCGACCTTCCTCGCCGTGCCCGGAAGCTGGATGATCGTGATCGATTTGCTCGGGGTGGCGATCGCCGGGGGAATGTTCGTGGTGCCGCTCTATGCGTTCCTGACGACCACCGTCCCCAAGGCTGAAACCGCGCGGACCATCGCCGCCAACAACATCGTCAATTCGGGTTTCATGGTGCTCGCCACCGCAATCCTGACGGTGGCGGTGTTGCTTGGCGTGACGGTCAACGACAGCCTGCTGATCGTCGCCTTCGCCAGCATCATTGCCGCCTGGCTGGCCTACAAGCTCCACCTCGCCTGCGACTGATCGCCTGCGGCCAGGCTCAGGCCAGATATATCGTCATGAACAGCAGGCCGCCGCCGAAGGTCGTCAGGAACAACCGCGCATCGTCGGCCAGCGCCAGTCCAAAGCCGTGCTCGACGGGCATTGCGTAGGTGAATGGCTGGCGACGTCCGAACAGGAGGACCGGAATTCGCTGGAGGCGGGGAAACGAGAACATGGAAAACCTTAATGCTGCTTTTACCATGTCGTTCAACACATTTTCGGCGCGCACTGTTCCGCCCAACGTCCCAAGCCGGGACGGCGCGCGAAAATTGCTTGTGGCTGGTTAGACAGTCTGGAGCTGTCCGTGAGACCTCATAACCCTCTTTGAGCATGAGGCGATTGGTGCGGACGGCGGGACTCGAACCCGCACGCCCAATTGGGCAGAAGATTTTAAGTCTCCAGCGTCTACCGGTTCCGCCACGTCCGCACAGGGATAGTCGAGAAAAGGCTTATTCCGCCGTGATTTCGGTTAAATTGAGCCGCTCGCGCATTTCCTTGCCCGGTTTGAAATAGGGCACGCGCTTGGCGTCGACATCGACCGCCGCGCCGGTGCGCGGGTTGCGACCGACGCGGGCGTCGCGTTGGCGGGTCGAGAACGCGCCGAAGCCACGTAGCTCGACGCGGCCATCCTTGGCGAGTTGATCGGTAATCGAATCGAACAGGGCGGCCACCACGCCTTCGATCTCACGCTGGGTGAGATCGGGAAAGTCATTGCACAGCTTCTGGACGAGCTCGGACCGAATCATCACTGCCCCGCATGGTTGGTTTGGGAAACGCCCCCCGGCGACCCTGATTGGTGAAGCTGTCAGCAAAATCCCGCCAGCGCAAGCACTTCGCATCATTTTGCATGCGTGCGGCCCACCGGCGACGCTGGTGGGCGCCGCCGGTGGCCGTTCGCCTTACTTGGTCTTGTCCTGCTTTTCCTTCAGCGCCGCGCCGAGGATGTCGCCCAGTGATGCCCCGCTGTCGGACGAACCATATTGCGCAACCGCCTGCTTCTCTTCGGAAATCTGCAGCGCCTTGATCGAGAAGGTCGGCTTCTTGGAGCGGTCGAAACCGGTCACCATCGCATCGAACTTCTGCCCGACCTGGAACCGCTCGGGACGCTGTTCGTCGCGGTCGCGGCCAAGATCGGTGCGCTTGATGAAGCCGGTCGCGCCATCGTCGCCGACCTGGACGTCGAGGCCGCCATCGCGCGCTTCGAGCACGGTGACGGTCACGATCTCGCCCTTGTTGGCGCCGCCGCTGACCGAGCCGCCCTTGGCAACTCCGCCGCGCTCGAGCTGCTTCATGCCGAGGCTGATGCGCTCCTTTTCGACATCGACGTCGAGCACCACGGCCTTGACCGTCTCGCCCTTGTGATGAAGCGCCAGCGCCTCCTCACCCGACACGCCCCAGGCGATGTCCGACATGTGGACCATGCCATCGACGTCGCCGTCGAGACCGATGAACAGGCCGAATTCGGTCGAATTCTTGACCTCGCCATCGACTTCGGTGCCGACCGGATGCTTGTCGGCGAAGTCGGCCCACGGGTTCGACTGGGCCTGCTTGAGGCCGAGCGAAATGCGCCGCTTCTCCTCATCGACCTCGAGCACCTTGACCTCGACTTCCTGGCTGGTCGAGACGATCTTGCCGGGGTGGACGTTCTTCTTGGTCCAGCTCATTTCGCTAACATGGACCAGGCCTTCGATGCCCGGCTCGAGTTCGACGAAGGCGCCATATTCGGTGATATTGGTGACCCGGCCGGTGAACACGCCGTCGATCGCATATTTGGCCGACGCGCCTTCCCACGGATCGGATTCGAGCTGCTTCATGCCCAGGCTGATGCGCTGCGTCTCGCGGTTGATGCGGACGATCTGGACCTTCACCGTATCGCCGATGTTGATCACTTCGCCCGGATGCTGGACGCGCTTGTAGCTGATGTCGGTGACATGGAGCAGGCCGTCGATCCCGCCGAGATCGACGAACGCGCCGTAATCGGTGATGTTCTTGACGATCCCCTCGATCACCTGGCCCTCTTCGAGGCTCAGGATCAGGCCCGAACGCTGCTCGGCGCGGGTTTCTTCCAGGATGGCGCGGCGCGAAACCACGATATTGCCGCGGCGGCGATCCATCTTGAGGATCTGGAACGGCTGCAGAATGTCCATCAACGGGGTGACATCGCGCACCGGGCGGATGTCTACCTGGCTGCCCGGCAGGAAGGCGACGGCGCCGCCGAGGTCGACGGTGAAGCCGCCCTTGACCCGGCCGAAGATCGTGCCGTCGACGCGCTCGCCCTTGTCATATTCCTTTTCGAGCTTGTCCCATGCGGCTTCGCGGCGGGCGCGGTCGCGGCTGAGCATCGCTTCGCCGGCGGCATTTTCGACGCGGTCGACATAGACTTCGACTTCGTCGCCGACCTTCAGCTCGGCTTTCTGCCCGGGCAATGCGAATTCGCGCAATGGCACGCGGCCTTCGGACTTCAGCCCGACGTCGATCACCGCGAGGTCATTCTCGATCCCGGTTACGATCCCCTTGACGACCTTGCCTTCGAAGGTCTCGTTTTCGCCGCCAAGTGATTCATTGAGGAGTGCCGCGAAATCGTCGCGGCTCGGAAATGCCGTAGTGGCCATAAAATCAGATGCTTTCAGTAATTAGCGTTTCGGCCGCTGGCCGGACCAACATGGTCGGCTTCCGTCGAGCGGACTTTGGTGAAACCCTCGCCGCCACGCAGACCCCATGTCGGCGCGGCATCCGGATAAGCAGGGCTGCGAGCGGGGTCGGAACCGGCAAAGCGCTGCGGAAAGTCGGGAGCCTCAGCCCACCGCCACCACATGCTCGCCGAAATGACGGGCCGCCCACGGGCCACACCCGCCAGACGGAGGCGCGCATAGCCGAAGGGGTTAGGAAGGGCAAGCGAGGGGGGCGTTTGGCTCTGAACATTGATCTGCGTCGGCTCGCCAATTGGCGAGCGCGTCGAGACTCGGTGCATTGACGCTATCCATGACACATGGACCTGCCAAGGCGACGCGATGATGACCGCGCCCGAAGCACCCAAATGACCGAATTTCGAGTTCGGACTGCCGCCGGCGACGAGCTCGATGTGCGCAAGGCGATCTGCCAGGATGTTCGCCGCGGTTCATGCGAAATCCTGATCGACGATACCGAATCCTACCCTTTGTGGTCGGATCACCCGTCGCTGCAGCGGCACGGCTTTCGAAGCTATCCGTCGGTACCGATCCTGCTCGGGGGATCGTTCTTCGGTACCTTGTGCGCGATCGATCGCGAGCCGCGCGGCCGGCCGCTCGCCGAGGTGCGCGACCAAAGGTCGCGCTCCCGGTTTCGCGGCCTAGCCGGAACCTTGCCGCCGCCGGTCGGGCTTTCGCCGTGGCGGACGAGCGGCTAGCAACGCGTCCATGAAAACACTGCGCGATCCGGCACAAATCCTCTCCGAAGGTCTCACCGCGATCCGCGGCCAGTATCAATTGCCCGAGACCTTCCCGCCCGAGGTGATGGCCGAGGCCGAGGCGGCGGTGCAGCGCCCGCTGCCCGATCATGTCGACCGCACCGACATGCACTTCGTGACGCTCGATCCGGCGTCGTCGCGCGATCTCGATCAGGCGTTTGCGATCGAGGTTCACACTGCGAGCATCATATGCCACTACGCCATCGCCGACGTCGGCTGGTTCGTCGATGACGGCGGGGCGATGGACCGCGAAGCATGGACGCGGGGCACCTCGCAATATCTTCCAGATGGCAAGATAAGCCTTTATCCCCAGTTACTTAGCGAAGGCGCGGCGAGCCTGCTGCCCGACGTCATCCGCCCCGCAATCCTGTTCTCGACGCGCATCGAGCCCGACGGATCGGCGCTGCTCGAGCGGGTCGAACGAGTGACCATCAAAAGCCGCGCCAAGCTCGCCTACGAGACGGTCAAGCCGTCCGATCTGCCCGACGGGTTCGTCGAACTGAACCAGCGCATTGCGGCGGCGGAGGCGGCGCGCGGCGCCAGCCGTTCCGACCCGCCCGAGCAGGAAGTGGTCGCGCATGACGGCCATTACGACCTCAAGCTGACCCCGCAAAACCCCGCCGAACAGCAGAATGCGGCGCTGTCGCTGGCCAGCAACCTCGCGGTCGCCGATGCCCTGCTCAAGCATCGCACCGGGCTGTTCCGGGTGATGCCCGAGCCCGAGGGCTGGGCGCTCAAGCGGCTGCGCAATACCGCCAAGGCGATGGGCATCGACTGGCCCAAGGGTCGCCCGGTGCCCGAGGTCGAGCGGAGCCTCGACCCCGCCGACACCCACCAGGCGGCGCTGCTGCTGGCGATCCGCCGCGCCAGCCCCGGCGCGAGCTACGAGCCGTATCGCGACGGCGTCATCCCGTGGCACGCGGCGATGGCCGCGACCTACGCCCATGCCACCGCCCCGCTGCGGCGGCTGGCCGATCGCTATGTGGTGATGGCCGCTTTCGCCGTCGCCAATGGCCGCCCGGTGCCCGCCGCGACCGCCGAGGCGTTCGATCGCCTGCCCAAGGTGATGGCCCGCGCCGACGCGCTCGGCGGCAATATCCAGCGCGCGGTGATCGACCTGGCCGAAGCAGTGGCGCTCAAGGACCGCATCGGCGAAACCTTCGCCGCGGTGGTGACCGACGTCGACCAGCGCGGCCCGCGCATCCAATTGTGCGGATTGCCCGTCGTCAGCCGCCTGAAGGATGCCGAGGTCGCGGCCGGCGAGGCGATCACGGTCCGGCTCGACGAGGCCGACCCGGAAACGAGAAAGATCCAGTTTTCGATGGTTTAGGACCGAGGTGACGGGCCGGATCAAGGGCAAGGGCCTAGCCGCTACTTCGCGCATTGCGCACCGCCAAATCGCGGATATGATGCGCCTATGACGAGCCGGATCAGCGGGCGGGCGATTATGCTGGGGGTGATAGTCGCCGCTATCGCCGGCTCGATCGCTGTCGCTTGCGCCGGCGGTGATGATGACGGAATCAGCTGGGAAGCGGAAGCCAGCAATGCCTTCCTCAGCCCGACCAACGACACGCGCGGCAACCTCATCCTGCTGATGGCCGACCGGTTCGGAACGCGAGTCGCCGACCCAACGATCATGGCCCGCGGAATTGTGCCGTTCGACATCTCCTATTCCACCTTCGAGCAACGCCTCTATCCAGCGAAAAAAGGGGATCGAACCGAGTCCGGCAACAATGAGGCGGCGTTTGGACTGAGTCCGGACAATCGATACTTTGCCTACGACAGCACGATGACCGGCCTGTGCCACACCAATCGGGACGGCGCGGCCCGTTTCTCTGCGGCGCTCGCCGCCGAGCGATCGGTGCCACGGGCGGAGCGCGATCAATTGGTGGCGGCCCGAGACCAGCTCGCCACCGCTTGCGACAAGGCTGGCGAAATTCGCTTCTCCATCGCAGCGGTGACCAGCCCGGCCGGACTGTCCTACGCCCGCTACCTCGAGGGTAGCCGCTTATTCTATGCCGAGGATTTGCCAGCGGCTGCCAAGGCCTTCGCCCAGGTCGGCGAGGGCGCACCCGACTGGGTTGCGGATACCGCAGGCTATATGCGCCTGCGGGCCCTCTTGGCGCAGGCGATCAAATCAAACGTCGACGAATGGGGTTCGATCGCCGAACCGGACGAGCGCGATCAGGCCCCCATCGCTGCGGCAAATGATGCCCGGCGCGCCTATCTCGCCACCTTTCCGAATGGGCGCTATGTCCGTTCGGCGCGCGATTTCGACCGGCGGATTGCCTGGATTTCGGGCGATACGACCGCGCTTGGTACTGTCTATTCGCAGCTGATTTCCGCTCGGCTACGCCGCGACGCTCTGCCCGACATGCTCGCGTTGGAGGAGATTGATCGCAAGCTGCTGCCCAGCCGCGACGCAGCCGGGGTTACCGATCCGGCCTTGTTGGCGGTCATCGACCTGATGCGGCTGCGGCCTGTCGATGAGGCAGCTCGCGAGCGCGGCTGCTGCGGCCCAATTTTGTCGCGCGCCGAGCTCGAGCGGCAAAAACCGGTCTTTGCGCGTGACCCGGATCTCTATTCCTACCTGCTTGCGACCGAGGCGTTCACCAGCCGGAAACGGCCGCGCGAGGTGTTGGCACTGATCCCGGATGAGTCGCGCCAAGAAAGATTCTCCTACCTCCAGTTCAGCCGGCAGATGTTGCGGGGATTCGCGCTTGAGGCGGTCAAGGACCGCAACGCCCGAGGCTTCTGGCTGTCGCTGCTGCCTGGCGCCAAACAGCCATATCAGGCTGAGGCGGTCCAGCTTGCCATCCTGCGGCATGATCGCACTGCGGGAATCGTCGGTCGATTGCTCGAAACCGGCAGCCCGATAGTCCATCCGCTGATGCGATCGGCGATCATCGAAAAAGATTCCGGGATCGAGCTGTTGCGGCGGATGACAAGGGAGGGCGTCAACGACCATGAGCGCGACACCGCGCTTTATGTTTTGCTCGCCAATGAGCTGCACTTCGGAATGTATCGCGACTTTCTCGTCGATCAGCGGCGGCTCGGTCCACCGAAAGCGTCTGCCAGTGACTCCGATTCCGGCTGGTCGGTCGACAGTTTCTCCCCCGATTGGGACGGCTGGCCCGGATCGGTCCCGCTCGGCAGCTTCGCGCCGGACAAGAAGATCAGCGATGTCTGCCCGCCGTTGCGCGACACCGCGACCAGCCTGGCCGCCAATGCGGGGGCAATCCATCCGCTGATGTGTCTGGCCGAATATGTTCGCAAGGAAGGGTTCGACACCTGGAACATGGATTATGACCGATCATCGGGGCGCTATCGCAGCACGCCGCGACCGGGCTTTACCGGAACCCCGGTAACCCGCACGGCAATCTACCAGCGGGTGATGGATGCCGGTGCGGCGACCGATGACGAGAAGGCATTTGCGCTCAATCGCGCGATCCGCTGCTACCAACCAAGCGGGAGCAGCGACTGCGGCGGCGACGAGGTGCCCATCGCCACCCGCAAAGCATGGTTCACGCGGCTGAAGCGCGACTATGCCGCGAGCCGCTGGGCCAAGGAGCTGAAATATTATTGGTAAGCGGGTCGCGGTGGTGCTGATCGCGCTGCTCTTGGCTGGCTGCGAGCGGAACGATCCCGATATCGTCCGCGCTGAACACTACGACAGTTTCTGGCTATGGGCGGGGGTCACGCCGTCCGATGCGCTTCGCCGCGCCCAGACGGTGTATTTGCTCGACGGCGAACGACTGGCGCGCGGCGATGGCCGATATGAACCGCGTCGCCCCGGCATCCCGCGCTTGCCCGCCACCGATGTCTGGCTGGTGGTGCGGACTGACACGATGGATTGGCCGGCGGGCGGGGTCGACGACCTGTCGGTTCGCGCCGACCGCTGGGCGAAAGGCGGGAGCCGGATGGTCGGGGTCCAGCTCGATTTCGACGCCCGCACCCGCCACCTCGACCATTATGCGGCGTTCCTTGCCAATGTCCGCAAGCGCCTGCCGCGCCGTTACCGGCTATCGATCACGGGCCTGATGGACTGGAGCGCTAATGGCGACCCCAAAGCGCTGGCGGCGCTTGCCGGGACGGTCGATGAAGTCGTCATCCAGACCTACCAGGGGCGATCGACTATCCCCGGCTACGAGCGATATTTCGACCGGCTGCGCGGCTTCCCGATCGCATTCAAGGTCGGGCTGGTCGAGGGCGGGCAATGGATCGAACCGGCCGGACTTGCGGCCAATCCCAAATTCAAGGGTTACGTCGTCTTCCTGACCGCCAAACGCTGATCGACCAGCGCGATGGCCGCAGCGATCACCTGTGTCACGTCGAGGTCGCTGGTGTCGAGCAGCAGCGCGTCGTCGGCGCGGACCAGCGGCGCGACCGCGCGGCCGGAATCGCGTTCGTCGCGGGCATGGATGTCGGCCAATATCTCGTCGAAATGGGCGTTGAGGCCGCGCGCCGTCAGCTCGGCGAGGCGGCGGCTGGCGCGGACCTGCGGGGTGGCGGTGACGAACAGTTTCACAAGCGCGTCGGGCGCGATCACCGTGCCGATATCGCGGCCGTCGAGCACCGCCCCGCCGTCCTGCCCGGCAAACGCGCGCTGGCGATCGAGCAGCTGCGACCGGACCGCCGGATAGGCCGAGATTCGCGAGGCGTAGGAGCCGACGATCTCGCTTCGCAAGTCGGGATCGTCGAACGACACCGAGCCGAGGTCGCAAGCGCGCACCGCCTCGAATTCATTGCCCGGATCGCCACCGAAGCGAACCAGGTTGAGCGCCGCGGCGCGGTACAGCAGGCCGGTGTCCATGTGCGGCAGGGAAAAATGCGCCGCCAGCGCGCGGGCGATCGTGCCCTTTCCGCTGGCGGCGGGGCCGTCGACGGCGATGACGATGGGCTTGCCGCGCGGCTGGGAAGGAACGGGGGCGCTCACGATGGCAGGCGCTTTGACAGTCGGCTGTGGCTATGGCAATGCCCCCGCCGCGTGCTCCCGGCCCTGCTTTATTGTCAAAGCTTGGGCCGACGGGGCGTTCACACGATTAGCTGACTGGAGTTTTCAATGGTGAAGCCCGAATGGGGCACCAAGCGCACTTGTCCCAAATGCGCGACGCGTTTTTACGATCTTGGCAAGGATGACCCGGTGGGCTGCATCGAATGCGGCCATACCTTCAATCCCGAGCCGGTGCTGAAGTCGAAGCAGCCGATGCCGTTCGAAGTGGTGGCGCCCGCCGCCGACAAGCCCGAGGCGGCCGACCAGGATCTCGGTGCCGAGGATCTGGCGCCCGATGAAGATGAGGAGCCGAGCCCCGACGACGAAGTCGACCTGGCCACCGGCGAGGACGATCTGGTCGTCACCAAGGGCGATAACGACGACGAAAATTAAGTCGCGGCGGCCCTGCTATGAATTGGGGTGGTGATTTTGAGGTTTGCAGCCTGCAAGATCATCGCTTAAGGGCCGCTTCGGAAATGGGGCCGTAGCTCAGCTGGGAGAGCGCTGCAATGGCATTGCAGAGGTCAGGGGTTCGATCCCCCTCGGCTCCACCATCCTTCCCTTGACCCCTTTGGGGCCAAGGAAATCCCCGGAAACAATCATTGTTTGGACCACCGGCTGGTGGTGGTAATGTGGCGGCTCAAGCTGCCGTGGCGTAAGCTCGTCGAAAGCGGACAGTCCAATTTCAGCCCAACTCCCGCGCACAAACGAAAGCGGCGGCGTCTTTC
>Ga0105046_10005461_pt1 | contig 20116 bp, 23 predicted proteins | sample MAT03_FD_78385 | JGI IMG/M metagenome (GOLD analysis project Ga0105046, IMG submission 78385) | Freshwater microbial communities from Lake Fryxell liftoff mats and glacier meltwater in Antarctica - MAT-03 (megahit assembly) | ecosystem: Environmental > Aquatic > Freshwater > Ice > Liftoff... | reverse complement strand
TGCACCGATGAACGGCCGTATTTCCGCAAAGGCGCAACCGGCTTCGGGGTCCGGTTACTTCTCGACCTGCTCCAGCACTGGCGGTGACCGGTGGGACGTGCGGGAATAAAATGCCCCCATCACCAAAATCACCACCACCAAAATGCTCAGGAAAAAAAATCCCCACGCCGTAATCGTGGCTTTCATTTCGCGGCTGGGACGGAACATAGTGCCCACATTCTAGACGACCGCCATGGCCAACACAATCTCCCAAATCGAGCTACCCGGCCTCCCCAAAATCAAAAGCGGCAAAGTCCGCGAAGTCTTCGACCTGGGTGACGCCCTGCTCTTCGTCGCCACCGACCGGCTCAGCGCGTTCGACGTAATCCTCCCCGACCCCATCCCCGAAAAAGGCCGGGTCCTCACCGCTTGCAGCGAGTTTTGGTTTGGGAAAACGCGCCACATCGTCGAGAATCATTTCCTCAGCAGCGATTCCCCCCGCATCCCGGCCGCCGCCCGTGGCCGATCCATGCTCGTCCGCAAATGCCAACCGCTCGCCATCGAATGCGTCGTCCGTGGCTACCTCGCCGGCTCCGGCTGGAAAGAATATCGCGAAAGCCAAACCGTCTGCGGCATCAAGCTCCCCGCCGGCCTCCAAGAATCGAGCGAGTTGCCTGAACCCATTTTCACCCCGGCCACCAAAGCCGAGTCCGGCCACGACATCAACATTGATTTCGCCCGCGCCACTGAAATCGTCGGGGCCGGCATCGCGGCCCAAGCCCGCGACTACGCGCTGGCCCTGTACCGATACGCCCGCGACTACGCCCGGCAACGCGGCATCATCATCGCCGACACCAAATTTGAGTTCGGCATCACCGACGGCAAACTGATCCTGATTGACGAAGCGCTCACCCCCGACAGTTCCCGTTTCTGGCCGGCCGACCAATATAAACCCGGCGGCCCCCAACCGAGCTTCGATAAACAGTTCGTCCGCGACTACCTCGAAACGCTGACGTGGAACAAGCACCCCCCCGGCCCCCCACTCCCCGCCGAGGTGATTCGCCGCACCAGCGAGAAGTATCTCGACGCGCTAACGCGGCTGACAAAGTAGCCCCGGCCTGTTACAGTTTCGCCATGAAACTGCGCGCCCTTCTACTCTTGCCGGTCCTCGGTTTACTGACCTCTTGCTCCACCGTCCCGGAGACTGGCCGGTCCCAACTTCTGCTCGTCAGCGCCGGCGAAGAAATGCAACTCGGGCTGACGGAATTCGCCAAGCTCAAGAAATCCACCCCCATCTCGAAGGACGCCACCGTCAACGCGCTCGTCCAACGCGTCGGCAAACGGATCGCCGCCGTCGCGCAACTGCCCAACGCCCAATGGGAATTCGTCGTCTTTGACGAACCCAAAACCGCCAACGCCTTCTGCCTTCCCGGCGGCAAAGTGGGCATCTACACCGGCATCCTCCCGATCACCAAAACCGAAGCTGGCTTGGCGACCGTGATTGGCCACGAAGTCGCCCACGCAGTGGCCCGGCATGGGGGCGAACGAATTTCCGAAGGCTTGCTCCTGCAACTCGGCGGCCAAGCGTTGAGCGTGGCCATGAAGAACAATTCCGAAGCGGCCCGCAACATTGCCCTGCAAGCGTACGGCATCGGCGGCCAAGTGGGCGTCGCCCTCCCGCACTCCCGCGCCCAAGAATCCGAGGCGGATCAAATCGGCCTGACCTACATGGCCCGTGCCGGCTACGACCCGCGCGAGGCGGTGGAATTTTGGAAACGGTTCGGTGCTTTCAACGCCCAAAGCGGCAGCGGTGGGCTGGCATTCCTGCGCACGCATCCGCTCGACGACGTCCGCGTGCAACAACTCGAATCGTGGATGCCCAAAGCGCTCGCCGAGTATCAAGCCGGCGGCGGCAAACCGTAGCCGGCTCACTTCAGATCAAATGTCACGGCGACCGGCTTCTTGACCTGCATGTCCGTGGCAAACCAACCGAGCAGCGGCTGCGCCCCCAAGCCGATGACCAGCGGTTCCTCGGGCAGAACCTTGACGATCGTCGCGCCGGCCGGCAAGCACAGCGCGCGGACGCGCAGTCCCATCTCCGTCCGGTTCGGCCAGTTCATGCCGGCCACCCAGTGACTTTGATGATCCTGGCGCACGCTGTTGGCGCGTTTCTCCACCCGCAAAAACGTCACGCTGCCCCCCGGCGCCAACGCATCCGTCAACTGCACCGTCACCGCCGTCGTGCGCTCGTCTTGAGCGGCGCGCCTGACGGTGTAGACCAACGGTTCCCCGTCGAGCGTGTAAAACCCCACCAGCCGGTCGGTGCTCCCGCTCCATTGACGCTCGACGGTTTTTTGCGGTTTGAAGCCGACGTTCTTGGCGACATCGCTATTCCAAAAGATCTCTTCCTTCCCCTCGCGCGCGAGTTGCAGGATTTGCAGCGACGAAATGGATAAGCCCGCCGTGCGCTGGTTCGCCGCTTTCACCAACTGCCGCAATTGGCCGCGCCATCCCTTATCCAAGACCGGCGTACTCACTCGGCGAAAGGTGTAACCGGTCGGTGTGGTTTCCTGAAACGCGGCGCGATACTGCCGCACGCCGAACGCAACCCCCGCGAGCACCAGCACCACAATCACCCATGTCTTCCAACTGCTCATGGCACCGTATTCTGCCAGTTCGCCCGGGTATGATACCAGTACGTCATCTGCGACGTGTCGAACCGCTCGTGCAACGTCACATGACCGTCCGCGAACAGAAACACGGAACGGTTTTGATGGAACGGGGGATAGACGCCGCTGTTGCCGGACATGCCTGATTTATCGAGCATCTCGTTGGTCGGGTCAATGTCTTGCTGCAAGCCGGTCAGTTGCAAATCCTCGCTCAGCATCACAAACGCTGTGGGATCGTTCATCGCCTTGCGCGAAACCCCAAATGTCCCGGCGCCGCCGCCCGCTGCCAAGTACGACGGCAGTAGGTTCAAATAGTAATCCACCGGAATCTCCGCCATCCACGAAGGCCGGCCCGGATCCACGTAAAGCTTGGTGTTTTTGAAATACGGATACACCGCCTGCGCCCACGCCTGCGTCGAATTCGCATCGCCCCACACCGGGAACACCCCGCTCAACCCGCACAGTTTCTCGTCGTTCTCATCGAAATACATCTGCATCGCCAACCCCAATTGCCGCTGGTTGTTCGCGCACAATGCCGTCCGCGCGCGATCCCGTGCCTTTGCCAAACTCGGTAACAACAACCCGGCCAACAACATGATGATCGCCACGACCACCAACAATTCGATTAACGTAAACCCTCGTCGCTCCCTCATAACGCCTTCCCTTTCCCCGTCGCCGACAGCGGTTGCGCGGCTGACTGCGTCGCCGCTGCCGGCAGCCGCACGCGCGCCTTGAGCTTCTTCAACTGTTCCTGTAACTCGCGCAATTCCTTCTCCGTATCCGTCACGCGCGTCCAACTCTGCTGCCCGCCGGGAAACTGTTCATTGTGCTGCTCGCGCAGTTGCTGCAACCGGTACTGTGTCGAATCCACCTGCTCCTCCACCGCCGCAATGTCGCCCGCCGGAGCCGCCAACTCACGCGGGTGCAACTGATACAACGCCCACCCGGTCTGGCGGACTTCATCTTTGGGTGTGTACGTGAATTGCACCCACTCCGCCACCGATTCCAGCCGATACCATTCCCCCACCCGGCCCCGCCAACGTCGCATCCCGTCCCGGTTCGTCAACAGCATCACGGCCCGGCCGGCGGCCAAATGTTCGCGGATGAGGTCACGCTGCAGCTCCACCAACTGCCCGTCCTTCTTGTCACCCAACAGATTCGCAATCCGTTGCGCCTTCTGCCGCTGAAACGGATGCGGCTCGTCGGTCGCGAGAACTTTCAACTTGTTGGCCAGCGCCCCGCGTTCAAACGTCTCCTGCGCATACAACCGAAAGTCACCCCAATACTCCACATAGTTCAACATCCCCTCCGCGGCGAAAATCACCGCATCAGCCGGCACATATTGGGTCACCATCTCGCTCGTCGCGCGACTGAAAATGGCGCGATCCGCGCGCCGGTTTAACTGGCGCGTCGTCTCCCGCCAATTGGTCGTCGCCACCAACAAGACGAACACCCCCACCGCCACATGCTGCCAGCGATGATTCTGTCCCGCCGCGTACAGCAACGCCAACGCCCCGAGAATCAGCGGCGGAAACACACTCACGAAAAACCGCACATACCCCGGCCCCTCCCCCTGCGGCGCCCAATAATAAGCAGCGTACAACAACAATGACGGCACCGCCCACAACGCTAAAAAAATGCCGCGCGCCCGGTCCCGCACCAACAACACCACCAATCCGGCAATGCCCAACGGGAACAACAGAAACAACCCGCCGCCATCCATCCGTTGCAACATCAACCACCAATTATCCTGCAACCATTTCCACCCAAACCCCGTCGCCTCCTTGCACAACGCATAGCCGGTCACAAACGGTGAGCCGTACGCAATCCAGTGTTGCGCGATCAACGGCGTGAGCGCCACCAACCCGGCCGCCGTCATCCATCCCCAATCTCCCAACGCCCGGCGATCCGCCCGCACCCGGCTGATGACCGCCGCCACCACCGGCAAAACCAACAACGCCTCCGTGTACCGGATCGAAACCGCGTACCCCGTCAACGCCCCGCTCAACACCGCATTCATTCGCCCGCCCCGCTGCCACCATTGCCACGTGAAATACATCGCCCAAATCGCAAAACAAAGAGAGCCGGTATGACTCAACGCCGACAATCCAAAATGCGCCTGCAGCGGATTCGTCGCCAACAAAATCGCCGCAAACAAACCCGCCGTCGGATTCAGCATCACCCGGCCCAGATAAAAAATCCCCAACACCGCCAGCGTCGCCAGCACCGGGTTCACCCAGAACGTCGCATCCGGCCCGCCCCACCGATACGCCAGCGCCACCAAGGCGGGATAACCGACCGGATACTTCGCGTAATAAACTCCCTCGCGCGCCTCCACCCAATTGCCGCTGATGAATTCGTACGGGTCCGACGTCCGCTTCGCCGCGTCGCCGGCGGTCGCCAAGCGTTTCCCCGTGAGCATGTATCCGTTCTCATCGGTACCGTCGTAGGTGGGCACGAAAAAGCCGGCCAACAGCGCCACAAACAACGCCGCCACCGCGAACGCCGCACCCTGTTCACCCCATTTCCACATCATGGATAACTGCTCCCGCATTCCCACTATTCTGTCGCGCGAGTGAGCTGATAAAACCGCCACACAATCTCTTCCTCAAACGCGCGCACACTCGGATAAACCAATTCCGCGCTCACCCCGGCCTCGGCGATGCCGCGATTCACGCGCTCCGCCGGCGCCAGCGCCTGCAACTGCTGCAACACTTCCCGCAAAGGCCACCGATCCCGCATCTGATACAACCGGCCATTCACCCGCAACCCCGTTTTCTCTCCCACCGTCCACTGCCAACGCCACGGCTCGCGGGCGATAAATAATTCCAACCGAAACTCCTCCGCTTCCACCATGGTCCGCTTGGTTTCGGATACCAATTCCATCGTCAACAACTTGCCGCGCGGCACCATTTTGCTCGCCAGCTTCTCCTCCGCGCGATTCGCCCACACCTTCACAAACCCACCGGCCAAGAACACCGTATCCGCCAACTCGTACCGCTGCTGCCGGCCATACATGTCCGTCTGCACAAACGCTTCCGCGTCAAAATCCAAAATCAAACCGCGCATCGGCTCCGCCAACACCGGCAACCGTTCCTCCGCCACCACCTCGCAAGGAAAACCCCGCGCCTCCAACGCCGCGCGCAACGCCAACGCCTCGTCATGCGCGAGACCGCCCGCCACGATCCCAAACAACTCCCGATGCAACCGCACCCCATCCGGCCGCGTCAACGTCCGCGTCGCCAACAACGCCGTCTCCAAATCCTCCCGGCGCAACGGCGTGTCCAACGAACGTTGCAACACGGCATGCGTCACAGCGTCACACCCTCCAAGCGCAACAACTTCCGTTTCCAAGCCAACCCGCCCGAAAACCCACCCAACGAACCATCACTCGCCACCACCCGGTGACACGGCACCAACACCGGCACCGGATTCGCCCCGCAAGCCGCCCCCACCGCCCGCGCCGCCCGTGGTCGCCCCACCCGGCGCGCCACCCACGCATACGACCGGGTCTCCCCGTACGGAATCTCCCGCAACACCTGCCACACCGCCCGTTGAAACTCCGTCCCCTCAGACAAATCCACCGGCACACTCCACTTCACCCGCCGCCCTTCGGCATACGCCTGAAGCTCACGCGCCACTTTACTCCCCCGACGCTCACCGCCGCCGCCAAACTCCACCCCACAAACCCCGGCCTCCGCCCACTTCACCCGCAACACCCCCAACCGGGTATCCACCACCTCTATCGAACTATGCGCCCGCCCTCTCTGTTCCTTACTCATAATCCACCGACCCCCCATTCTCCACCGGCACCTCCCCCGCTGCCAAGCCCACGATAAACGCCGCCACAGCCGCCGCCGGCTTCAACGATTGCGGATCCTCCGCCGGGTACGCCGCCGCGCGCATCGCCGTCCGTGTCCCGCCGGGATTCAACGCGATCACCTTGATCCCGGCTTCCTTCACTTCCTCTGCCACCGACTTGGTCAAACCTTCCACGCCCCACTTGCTCACCCCATACGGCCCCCACGTCGGCGCCGCCCGCTTGCCGGCGCCCGACGACAAATTCACAATCAACCCGCGCCGCTGAGGAATCATCACCCGCAACGCCGCGCGCGTGCAAAGAAACACGCCGCGCAGATTCACCGCCATCGTCGCGTCCCACTCCGCCGCCGTGACCTCGACGAGCGGTTTGCGCGGCGTCAAGATGCCGGCATTGTTGACGAGCACATCCAGCCGGTCCACCCCGGCAAACAACCGCGCCACATCCTCCTCCCGGCTCACGTCAAAACCGTCAGCGCGAGAAGCCGGGATCACTTCCGCTCCCACGGCGCGAAACGCCGCCACCGTTGCCTGACCAATTCCCCGACTCGCGCCGGTCACCATGACAATCACGCCGCCTCCCGTAACAGTTCCACCACCTCCGCGTCCGTCACCTGCGTGAAATCCCGGTAAAATTGACCCACGCCTTCAAACCCTCGCGGCGTCAACAACGACACCACCTCATCCACCCCCGGCATCGCTCGCAATTGCGCAATCGTCTCTGCCGGCCCCACCGGCACCGCCACCGCCAACCGACCCGGCCTCGCCAACCCGATGGTCTGAATCGCGGCGATCATGCTCGCCCCCGTCGCCAACCCGTCATCCACCACCAACACCGTCCGCCCCGCCGGCGACACCTGCGCTCGCACGCGCCGGTAAAGTTCCCGCTGCCCGGCCATCTCCGCGAGGCGTTGTCGCCGCTCGATCTGCAGATACTCGTCGCTGACACCGGTCAGCGCTCGGACCGACTCGTTCACAAACAGCACTCCATCCTCCCCCACCGCGCCGACTGCCAACTCCGGATTCTCCGGCGCGCGCAACTTCTTCACCAACACCACATCCAGTTCCCCGCCCAACGCCCGCGCCACCTCCGCTCCCACCACCACGCCGCCCCGCGGTAAACACAGCACCAAAGGTCGCACCGCCCGGTACCAATTCAAAACCCGGCTCAACTGCCGTCCCGCATCTTTGCGATCCTGAAACATCACGCCGGCCTCCCTACTCCGTGCTCTTCACGTACGCCAAGATACCCTCCGCAATCGCCTTCGCCAGTGTTTCCCGGTACGTGGGTGTCAGGATTTTACTCTCCTCATTCCGATTCGACAAAAATCCCGCCTCCACCAACACCGCCGGACTCGACGCATCGCGCAACACCTGAAACCGCGCCCGGCGCACCCCCCGATCCTCGGCGTCCGTCGCGCGAATCAACGACCGTTGGATGCAATGGGCCAACCACACATTCTGCGGGTCGGCTCGATTGCCCGATTGTCGCTCCCGGTCGCCGCTGCGCAACCGCGGACTCGCCGTCGAACTCGCTCCCACCGGCGGCAGACAGAATGTCTCGATCCCCCGGGCGCTGCTGGTCGCCGCGTTGAAATGCAAACTCACAAACAAATCCGCTTTGCGCGCCCGCTCATACGCGTTCCGCTCCGCCAACGCCAACGTCGTATCTGTCCGCCGGGTCAGATAAATTTTCGCCCCGCTGGCTGCGAGATGTCGTTCCACTCGCTTGGTCAGATCGAGCGTCAGTTCCTTCTCCGTGCGCCCCGTGGTGCCGCGCGCGCCCCGGTCGCCGCCGCCGTGGCCGGGATCAAGCACGATCACGCGCACCTTGCCGGCGGAACGGTGCTGCCTGGGACGCAAGATGGGATCGAGATTCTGGAGCACATCGGCCTTGGAAATCCAGAGCCGGCCGTTCACCGCAACCACCGGATCATTCAACCAATGCTGGCTGTTATTCAGCCGGATATCCCGCCGCTCGGCCACCAATGAGAACTGCAACGCCTCGCGCCGGTACTCCTCCCGGCTGCTCGCGCCACTGCGATTGCTGCCGAGATTGTAGTACCCCGCCACGTCCGCGGCGCGCACATACTCGCGTCCAGCGAACCGGGTGGACCGTAACGTGCCCACCTGCGCCGGCGCGACCGTGCCCGCTACACAAAAAAGCATCACCCACCAAACCAACCGAGCCATTGTAAAAATCCTCCTTTTTTGCCGCGCCAACGTGGCGGAATCACCCCCCGATTGCAAGGTTCGATTCCACCGACTGGCCGACATTCCAGCATCGAATTGCCCGCGCCCGGATCGCGGCGAGGTTTTTCCCGTTGACGCTCCCCCCTCGCATCCCTAGAGTACGCGCTCGTTGAATATCCACGAGTATCAAGGCAAAGAAATCTTTCGACGCTATGGCATTCCGGTGCAGGACGGCGGCGTGGCCGCCACTGCGGAGGAGGCCGAGAAAATCGCGCGGGCGCTCCCGAGCAGTTTTCTCGTGGTCAAAGCGCAAATCCATTCCGGCGGACGCGGCAAGGCCGGCGGGGTCAAACTTGTCAATTCGGCGGACGACGCGGTCAAAGCCGCGCGCGAATTGATCGGCAAGACGCTCGTCACCCATCAAACCGGGCCGCGCGGCCGGCTGGTGCGGAAAGTCTCGGTGGATGCTGCGTTGAAACCCAAGCGCGAAATGTACGTGAGCATCCTCGTGGATCGCGATACCTCCCGGCCCGTCATGCTCGTCAGCACCGCCGGCGGGATGGACATCGAAGCGGTCGCCGCTCAGACGCCGGAGAAAATCCAGCAAGAGTCCATTGACCCGGCGATCGGCTTGATGCCCTACCAAGCCCGCAAACTCGCCTACGCGCTCGATCTCGGCGGCGAATTTCTCCAGCCCACCGTCACGTTGTTGCTCAACCTCTACCGGGCGTTCATCGAGACGGACGCGTCGCTCATCGAGATCAATCCGCTCATCGTCACCGAGGACAACAAGATCGTCGCGCTCGACGCCAAATTTAATTTCGATGACAGCGCGTTGTACCGGCATAAAGACATCCAGGCCATGCGCGACATCCACGAGGAAGATTCGCGCGAAGTGGAAGCCAGCAAGTTCAACCTCAATTACATCGGCCTCGACGGCAACATCGGTTGCATGGTCAACGGCGCCGGCTTGGCGATGGCCACGATGGATACCATCAAACTTTACGGCGGCGAGCCGGCCAACTTCCTCGACGTCGGCGGCGGCGCAACCGAGCAGACAGTCACTGAAGCGTTCAAGATTTTGTGCGGCGACCCGAACGTCAAAGGCATCCTCGTCAACATCTTCGGCGGCATCATGAAATGCGACGTCATCGCCCAGGGGATTCTCGGCGCGCTCAAACACGTCAACGTCCGCGTCCCCCTCGTCGTTCGTCTCGAAGGCACCAACGTCGCCGCCGGCAAACAATTGCTGAAAGAGAGCGGTCTCGCCGTCATCCCGGCCGATTCCATGGCCGATGCCGGCCAGAAGATCGTCGCGGCCGTGAAAGCCGCGTCATGAAACTTTACCTCGTGTACGAAAACGTGGATCGCCCCCTCGCCCTGGAAATCCCCGACAATGAAGTGGACGGGTTCATGCAGGAATACGAAGAAGCCCTCCACGACACCAGCGTCGAAACCTTCCAGTGGAAAGGCTCCGCCTTCCGCATCGGCGGCCTCATGGCCATCGTCCACGAAAAACACGTGACCAACTGATGAGCATCCTCGTTGATAAAAACACGCGCCTGATCGTTCAGGGTCTGACCGGTTCCGCCGGCAAATTCCACGCCGAACAATGCCTCAAGTACGGCACCCAAGTCGTCGGGGGCGTCACCCCCGGCCGCGGCGGTGAAACTGTCGAACTCGACGGCAATAAAGTGCCCGTCTTCAATACCGTGGCCGATGCCGTCCGCGAAACGGCCGCCAACGCCAGCGTCATCTTCGTCCCCGCGCCCTTCGCCGCCGACGCCATTCTCGAAGCCGCCGATGCCGGCCTGCCCCTTGTCATCACGATCACAGAAGGCATCCCGATTCTCGACATGGTGAAAGTGAAACGCGCCCTCCTAGGCCGGGCCGTCCGTCTCATCGGCCCCAACTGCCCCGGCATCATCACCCCGGGCGCGTGCAAAATCGGTATCATGCCCGGTTACATTCACAAGCCCGGCCCGGTCGGCGTCATCAGCCGCAGCGGCACACTCACCTACGAAGCCGTCTGGCAACTCACCAGCCGCGGCATCGGGCAAAGCACCTGCATCGGCATCGGTGGCGACCCGGTCAAAGGGTTGGACTTCATTGACCTGCTGGAACTTTTTGAAACCGACCCACAAACCGAAGCGGTGATCGTGATCGGCGAAATCGGCGGCACCGCCGAAGAACAAACCGCCGCGTGGATCAAAGACCATTTCACCAAGCCCGTGGCCGCCTTCATTGCCGGCATGACCGCCCCGCCGGGTCGCCGCATGGGTCACGCCGGCGCGATCATCAGCGGCGGCAGCGGCAAAGCGAGCGACAAAATCGCCGCCCTCGAAGCCGCCGGCATCGCCGTTGCCAAATCCCCCGCCGAAATGGGCGATACGCTCCTGAAGTTGATGAAGTAATCCGCCCCCCCCGTCGCGCGGTGGGCCGGGCGTCCCCAGGTGGGCCGAGCGTCCCCGCGAGGCCATGTTGGACTCCCGCTCGCGTGGACGCTCGCACCACCGGGGCGAGTTCCCTTCGCCGCTTAAAACTTTACCGACTTCACAAACGCGAGGAACGTGGCTTCCTGCGCGGCCACGAATGGCGCGTCGCCGGTGATCTTGAAGAACCACGAATCGCCGCTGTGGGGAATCGTGGCCACGATCATCCGTTGCGGGTGTGCCTTGCCGGCTGTGGGTTTGTCGCTGGTGACATCCACCATCGTCACCGTGGCACCGTTCAACTCAAAGGAGCGGGTTAAATCCGCCGCCTGTTTCTCCGAAATCGAACCCATTCCGATCTGACCGCGCCAACGGTTGATGTTGGCCAGTTGGCCGCCGACATCACCGGGAAACGCCGAAATCACAATCTCCGCGCTCTGACCGGCTTCGCCACCCGCGAGGAAATTCGCCCGCCGCATCGGCCCCGGCTTGCTCTCCACCCAGCCTTGGGGAACATCCCAACGCGGATTAGGGGCTTCCGCCGCGCTGCCCGGCGGCAAAGCTTGCTGCATCATGTCAATTGGTGGATGCCCCGGCGGCAGTTCCGCTGGCGCCTGCGCGGCCGGCGGCGGCTGGGGTGCCGGCGCAGGCGGCGGAGTGGATTCAGGTTTCTTGCAACCGACCACCAACACCGTGACGAGAAACAACGCGCAATACGTTTTCATGATATGCGCGCAAGAATTGGGGCGGAACCAACCCAAGTCAAGCCGCTTCCCCGGCATTTGTTTTGGCTGGCGTGAGCCGGCGGCTCTGCTACAACACCGACACACCAACATGCAACGAACACCCGAGATCCTTTCATTCCCACCGACCACGACATCGGGCGATTGGTGGCAGAACCAAATCATCTGCGGGGATTCGCGCACGATTCTGCAAGCGTTGCCGGCAGAGTCCATTCATCTCGCCATCACATCGCCGCCGTACAATGTCGGATTGGAATACGACGGGCATCACGATCAGATGCCGTACGAAACCTATCTCGAATGGCTGCTGCCGTTCTGGCGGGAGATCCAGCGGGTGCTGGTCCCGGGCGGCCGGTTCGCATTGAACATCACGCCCACCAGCATCAAGGATTTCAAGCCGGTGCATTATGATATGGCGGCCCAACTGCGCGGGTTGGGACTGATCATGCGGACGGAGATTTTGTGGTACAAACAAACCATGCGCCGGCGGACGGCGTGGGGTTCCTTCCGCCGCCCCAGCAACCCGCACATCATCCCGAGTTGGGAATACGTACTGGTCTTCTCCAAAGGTCAGTGGGATTTGCCTGGCGACAAAGCCGACGCTGACATCACGAGCGAGGAATTCGTTAAATTCTCCGACGGCTTCTGGCACATCCACCCCGAAACCGCCGGCCGCCAGCCGTTCCTCAAAAGTCTCTACCAGCCGCGCCGCGGGAAGAATGCGCCCAAAGAAAACGCCGAGGGGCACCCGGCCCCTTTCCCCGAGGAATTGATCTACCGGCTCATCAAGTTCTACAGCTACCGGGGCAATGTCGTGCTCGATCCGTTTGGCGGAACCGGCACCGTGGCTACCGTTGCGCATCGCACGGGACGGCAGTACGTCCACCTCGACCGGTCCGAACGATATTGCCAAATCGCAGCCGAGCGCCTGGCGCACGAGTACCGTAATCCCCCGCTACCGGCCGTAGATCAGGTGGTCGAGAAACCGCGCCGCAAACGGCGACCGGCTAGCCGCGCAGATTGATCGTCGCGACCGGCGCGGGATGCGTGGCGCACGCCGCATTGGTCGGCGCTTCGGCCGGCGTATCGCTGGACTTCACGTACCCGTTCTGGATCAGCCAGCGCTCGACATCTTCCCCGCTCACGTCGGCGACGATCTTGCCATCAATATCGAGCGTCGGTTGCAACGGCTGACCGCTCTTGGCCACCATCTCGGCGTAGTGGTCCGCGTTGTTGATGATATCGCGGTCTTCGTAGGGCAACTGGTACTTCTTCAGCACGGCGCGCACGCCGTTGCTCCAGCCGCAGGTGGGTTTCATGTAGGCAATAATTTTAGGCGATTTTGTGTTCATTTTTCGTCACCGCGGTCACTTATCGCCGAAGCCGGCAGCCTTTGCAAGTCCGTGGCCGCTGATTTGAGGAGCAAATTTGCGTCTGGCATCACGGATGCTAAAATACGGTCAGGTAGTATGCAGCCGATTACGCCCAGTTGTCGCAGTCAGTTGAGCGCGGCGGACATTGAGTTCATCGCGAACGCCCTCGTCTCCACGCCGACTGAAAAAGACAAACTGCTGGGCCTCCTCGCCGACGAAGCGGCGCGCGACGCGATCCTCGAAAGCGATCGCCTGTTTCAAGCCATCGTCGCCGTCGAAACTCCCCTCCCGATTTCACCGCGGCTGTATTTCTACGTGCTGACCCGGCGCGTGCTGCCGCAGTCGGACCGGGCCGTGACCGATTACATCGCGAGCCTGCTCGCCAAATTTCTCGAAGGCAACCGGTGGCAGACTTTACCTGGCCTCCCGGACATCCAGACCCAGTACGTCACCGACATGCTGGCCGTGCTGGCCAACCTCAAAGGCACGCAAGCCTTCCTCTTGCAGGCGCACGTCGGCAACTACTCGCTGTTCGTGTCCGGCATCTTCCCCGGCTACATCCAACATCGCGCCACGTACCGGGGCGCGCCGGACCTCTCGTTCTATGAAGGCGTCGGCCGCACCCACTACCACCTCGCCGCAGATCAACTCGTCGCGCGCCAGGCCGGGTTGACCGATGTGCTGCACACGATTGGCGATGACTTCGCCGGCGTCCGGCGCGGATTGAACCGGGTGGCGGAACAGTTCCTGCACTGGAAGCCTCCTGCATGACACTCTTGCGGGAAATTCAATTACTGCTGGAGCGCACGTATGGCGCAACTGGCGTGAATTTTGAAGAATTCGTCCTCGGCGCCAGCCGCAGCCGTCAACTCGCCGACCTCGCCGGCTCGTACGCCAAACAAATTTCCGATCTCGGCCGGGTGTTCATGCGCACCACGGACGGGAAATTGCGGTTGGGCATCTACTACGACCCACGCGTCATCACGGCGCTCGAAGCCCACAACCCGCAGTACGGTTTAACGGATGACAATGTCCTGCCGTTCATGGTGTTTCTCGAAGAACTCGACCACGCCGTCCACACCGCCCTGAAATTTCGCGAAGGCGCAGCCGAGATCTATTCCGAAGCGTTCGTCCGCGAACTGGAATTGCAGGCCAAAGTGGATGTGTACCTGATTCTCCAGATGTACTGCGCGTTCTTCAACGCGTCGAAGAAACTATCCGATGTGGATCGCCGCTGGCTGCGGTCGTGCGTGTTCGACGCTGAGAACTTCGCTTACGAAGAACCGCTCTTGCGGGATCGGTATCGCGACTCCAACCGGCTGGGGCGACGCTACGTGAAATTCCTCGACCGCCTCACCGCCCGCCGGCGCACGACAGAAATCCGCCGCTTTCGCAAGCTGCCGTACAGCGCCAAATGCGATCGCATCCTCGCGCTCAGCGCCTGATCAACAGCAACCCGGCCGCCAGCGCCAGTCCGCTCACTGCCAACCCCCAGCCGTACGATTTCGGTGGCTGATATTGCAATTGCAACGCGTGTTCGCCGGCGGGCAACGCGACCGCCATCAAACCGCAATTCGCGCGATACAACTCCACCGGCTGACCGTCCACCGTCGCCCGCCACCACGGGTAATAGCTTTCGTTGATCACCACCCACGACTGAGCCGGCACGTTCAGCTTCGCTTCCACCAAGCCGGCCCGCGCCCGGGTCAGCGATTGGATTTCCAGCGGTACCGCGGCGTTCTCCCCCACCGGCGGCGACAGGTCATGGCCGGAACGATAGACCCGCGCAAAACCAAGCGACTCCGGCGCGTCATGAATCAGTGGCCAGTTCCGCCCCGCCAACGTCAGCGCCACCGCCGCCGAATCCCGCACATCCCCGGCGTACAAACACGCCGCGCGGTAGCCGGTCAGATACTCGCGAGCCGTTGGATTGCGGAACACGGCGAAATCTTCGTTCTCCAACAGCACTGGATACGTGCGCCGGTAGAAGTCCGCCAACGGCTGCATCCCCGGCGAGCTCGGATCGGTTTTGTCGAACACGATGTAACGCGCGCCGACCAGATTGAGGAAGACCGGGTGCTGTTCGAAAGCGCGTTGATTGAGCAGGCCGGTGCCGAGCGGGGCCATCCAGTTGAAGAATGCCTCATACACTTGCGGCTTGCCGCTGTATTGCGGACCGAGCAAATGAAAATACCGGCCCGACAACGAATAGGTCTTCACCCACGCCGGGTCGCTTTGGAGGGCGCGGTAGGTGGATTCGAGATTGGCCAAAGTGCGCGCCGGCACGCCGTTGTCCTGCGTGGGTTTCTGATACGGGAGATAATCCAGCAACAGGAACAACGCGATCACCGCGACAATCTGCGGCGCGCGCGACTTCACCACGTCCGTCACAAAAAAACCAATCAGCAACGCCATCAGAAACGCGCCCGGTCCATCATAGAAGACGTACGGTGCCCGGACCTCTTTGAAAAACGGCACCAGCGCCAACAACTTGAACGCCGGCACAAAGAGAAATACCGCCAGCAGCCCGGCCGCGAGACCGCGTTTGGCAGGCGTGGTCAGTTTCCGCCAATAGAACAACCCGAGGACCGCCGCCGCCACCAGCAACCAAAACCACATCCACCCGGTCGTGGCCGACGGCAGCCCCGGCAGGCCGGTGATCGCGCGGAAAGTTTCCCAGTTGGCGCGGCCCACTGTGCTCCAGCCGCTCGCCAACATCACACTCAACAGCAACAGGCCGGTCGCAAACCAAAAGAAGCGCCGGTTCGCGCGACGCTGGTTGAATAAGATCGTGACTCCCAAAACCGCCAGCAACACCACCCCGGCGTACTTCTCCGGCGAATCCGCGTTGAGCGAAAACAACCGCTGAATCCCACCCCGCATTTGGTCCGCCTCCGCCTGCGAGGTCGGACGGAATGCCTGCGCCTGCAACAGCCGCTGCAATTCCGTCGTGGTGTGGCCCGTCAGCCAGCCGTCGCGATCCACCAAGCCGAGCAAACTCTTGAACGAATAATTCTTTTGCCACAGGACCAGTTGCTCCCCTTCCCCGGACAACAGTTTGACCTGTTTCGATTCCAGCAAACCCGGGATGATCAGCGGCGCGGCCAGCAACACGGCGAACGCGCCGGTCAGTCCTAATCGTTTGGCGAACACCTTCCATTCCGCCCGGCGTTCCGCCGGCCAGAGGTGATAAACCAGATAGCCCGCCAGAAACACGCCGTGGATGAACGCCATTTTATTGTGCGCCCACAACAGGCCGGTCAGACCGAGCGCGCAAAGAAAACAATCGCGCACCTTGCCGGTCTCCAGCGCCCGCGCCAGCAACCAGAACGTCAGCGGCATGAATGGCATGAACACGATCACACCAAGGTGTTCCGCGCCGGCGGCGCGAATCAGTTGCGCCGGGTGCAGCAGAAACGCCAGCGCCGCGAGCGCCGCCGCCCAGCCGTGCCGGGTGAAATGGCGCGCGCAGCCGTACATTGCGAGCGCGCCGGCAAAAATGGCGAGCAACGAAGTCAGTTTCACCGCCGCCGGCACACTGACGAATTTGGCGAACAGCAGGCACGGCACCAGATACAAACCTTGCGAATGATTCAGTCCGTAACTCGACCCGCTCATGTAGAACGGCGTCCACCACGGCAATCCGTGCCCGGCGTCGAGTTCACGTTTCACGTCCCAGACGCGCGAGACGAAGGCCGCGAGTTCCTTGTCGGAATATCCAAGCGGCAGCCAGTGCCACCCCAGCCAAACGCAGTACAGCAACGCCGCCGCTACCGTGAACCAGAAGGCCCCGTGACGCGTGCCGGCCGGAGAATTGTTCATGGGCGGAACCGGACTAGCTGGATCGCAATTTGCGCACCCAATAGTCGAACAGGTCGCTCAGCGTTTGATCGATCGTGATTTCGGGTTTCCAGCCGGTCTGCTGGCGTAGCCGGGTCGTGTCGCCGACTTGCACTTGGATATCAATCGGCCGGTATAATTTGTCGGAGACTTTTTTCTCCACGCCTTGGAGCCCGGAGATTTCGATGAGCTTGTCGGTGAAGACCTGCATCTTGCAGACCAACTCCGCCGGGCCGCAGACGTTGTAGGCCGCGCCGTTTTCGTGTTTCTGCATGAGTAGGTAGTAGGCGCGGACGCAATCGCGCACATCAATGACGATCCGCCGGGTCTCGAGATTGCCGACTTCCAAGATGCGATCCTGTTTCTTGCCGGTGGCCATGAGCGCCAGATTGTACGCGTCCCACGAGATGGAAAATTTCTTTCCGCGGCGCGGGCCGGTGTGCGAGAAGGCGCGCGTGGTGTAGCCCTTGATAAATCCGTTGCGGCACCGCTCCTGCATATACATATCAATCGCCGCTTTACTGACGGCGTAGGGGTTGGAGGGGGTCAGCGATTGCGTTTCCGTCAACACGCCCACATCCTTGCCGCTGTCGCCGTACACTTCCGAGGTGGAGCAGAACATCAGTTTGCAGTCTTTTTGGTAGCGCTGGATCACGTCAATCAAGTTGACCGTGCCCTGTACATTCGAGGCGAACGTGCCGACCGGGTCGGTGAAACTGGTCGGGGGATGGCTCTGCGCCGCAAGGTGGAACACGCCGGCGTATTGATGCGCCGAAAACACGCGCACCAACGAGTGATATTCCACGAGGTCGCCGTAATGGAACTGAATCTGTTCCAGCTCGCGAGCCTCCAACACATCGAGCAGATCCATTTCGCGGCCATTGCTCTCGCGCACCAACGCATGGACGCCGTGGCCTTCCTTGAGCAGAAGCCGGGCGAGATGCGGCCCGGCAAAGCCGGTGATTCCCGTGATGAAATATTGCATGTCTGTTCCCTTTTCCGTTTCGGTGATCTTCTGGCGCAATCCCGTTACCCGGGCGCCAACTTTAACAATTTCAGTGCCGCCTGCTCCACCGCTGCAACCGGTAATTCGCGGACACATGCATAATCAAGCCGCGCCGGACAGTCAAGCGGCCGGCTCGAATAGTAGAAACACGGACTGCATGGCAGATTCCGCGTCACCACAATGGACTCGGTTTTCCAGGGGCCATCCCACGTGGGATTCGTCGGCCCGTAAATCCCCACCGTCGGCACCTTGCACGCCGCCGCGACGTGGATCAGGCCGGAGCAATTGCTGACGAATAACTGGCAACGCCGGATCAGCGCCGCGACAACCCCCACCGGCAACAGCCGCGCCGCCACCACGGCATCCGTCTCCTGCCGGATCAGACCGGCTAACTGCGCGTCCGTCGGTCCCTCGAACAACACAAACCGCGCGCCCGGCACTTGGGCCATCATCCGTTCGATGAATTGCACGAAATGGTGCGGCGGCCAACAACGGTTTTGCTGGTTCTTCAACGCATTGCAACTCGGGTGCATCCCAATCAACGGCGCGGACTCGCCCAGCCGATGGTGCCGGATGAATTCGTCCGCCGCCGCCTGCGAAGCCGGCGCGGATCGAAAGAGCATATCGTCCGGCAGCGCGGCCGGCTCTCGTCCCGTCAGATAGGCCGCCCACCGCAAGTTCTCCTCGACGACGTGCAAGGTGGGATCCTCTTCCAGCACGACCTGATTGAGCCAGGGCAAATTCCGCTGCCGTTGCCGCTGATAACGAAATCCAATCCGCTGCCGAGCGCCAATCACGCGGGCGACGCCGTTGTACTCGAGCCGATTATGCGGGTACGGCAACACACTGATATCGAATCGCTCGCTCCGTAAACGGCCCAACTCGCGGAACACAGCCGGTTTGCCGCCGCGAATGAAATCCACAAATCGCACATCGTCCGTAAACCCCTGTTCGCGGAGATATTCCGTCACGCTGGGAAACATCGTCAGCACTGTCAGTCGGAACCGGTCAGGCGCAGCCGCCAAAGCCGCAATCGCCGGCGAAGCCATGATGGCATCACCCAGCCCGGAGAGACAAAAAATCAGGACTCGTTGCGGTTGCGATGGTTGCACAGTTCCCTGCCGTACAGGGGGCAGAAACTATCACGGGACCAGCATGGCGGCAAGCGAACCTTTGCCCCCTGCGCGTGAGCGGGTGCAAAGCAAGTTTTGCCCACGTGTCCCAGAGGCTGGCTAAAGCCTGCACTCCATCTACAAGTTCAAACTCACTTGGTAGCATCAGATCCTCTCCTCGCCGGCGGCGATGGCGGTGAGGCGGGGGCGGTTGAGGATGCGGACTTGTTTGCCGCGGAAGGTGAGGATGCGATGGTGGGCGAGCCGGTGGAGGGTGCGGGAGAAGGTTTCTTTGGTGGTGCCGAGCATTTGCGCCAACGTCGTTTTGCTGATGCTGATGACGAGCGGTTGACCGGGCTGGCTCGGCAGGCTGAGCACGTAACTCGCCAATCGCGCCGGCACTTCCTTCGTCGTGATGTCGGTGAGGGCGTTGCGCATTTGGGCAAGCCATTTGACGAGGCTGCCCATGATCTTGAAACTCAACTTCGGATCATGCGCCAGGTGTTGTTTGAACCGGTTCTTGTCCACCATGATGGTGGTCGTCGCCGCCAAGGTTTCCGCGTTGGCGGGATATTCCTCCATGAACAGCGCCGCCTCCGCGAATGTCTCGTTGGCTTCCACCACGTGCAGCACCCGTTCGCGGCCATCGGGCCCGGTGCGAAAGATCTTCACCGCGCCGGCGACCACCAGAAAGAAGCCCCGTGAAATTTCGCCCTCGCGGAAAATGAGTTGGCCTTTGCGGAATTCTTTGCAGACCGCCATCTCCTGAATGCGTTCGAGTTCATGGCGATCGAGGTCGGCGAACAGCCGGCAGTTCTTGAGCAGCAAAGTCAGATTCATCACGCGAGCCGAGTTGTAACACGCGCCGCTCGCCCGGACAAGTTGACACCCGATCCACACGCGTCCGTCAAATTGTCGGCGTTCACCACCAAGACGACGCCAACCGCCAT
>Ga0105046_10005458_pt1 | contig 20122 bp, 12 predicted proteins | sample MAT03_FD_78385 | JGI IMG/M metagenome (GOLD analysis project Ga0105046, IMG submission 78385) | Freshwater microbial communities from Lake Fryxell liftoff mats and glacier meltwater in Antarctica - MAT-03 (megahit assembly) | ecosystem: Environmental > Aquatic > Freshwater > Ice > Liftoff... | reverse complement strand
TACATGGCGCCCGAACAGGCTGGCGGCGCCAAACGGGTTGGACCAGCCGCGGACGTGTATGCCCTCGGCGCCATCTTGTATGAACTGCTCACCGCTCGCCCGCCGTTCAAGGGACCGACGCCGACCGAGACAATCCTGTTGCTACTGACCGAGGATCCGCTCCCTCCCCGGGAGACCCATCCGGAAATCCCCCGCGATCTCGAACTGGTCTGCCTGCGTTGCCTGGAAAAGGACCCGGCACGGCGCTATCCGAGCGCGGCCTTGCTTGCGGAAGACCTGGTCCGTTTCCTAGAAGGAGAGCCCGTTTCCGCAGCCCGATCGGGACTGGTTGGCCGCCTGGTCAGCTCCATCGACCGGGTCCAGATGCACGAGCGCTTCGGACGGTATGGCAATCTGCTGCTCGCCCTTGCCCCTGTGATGCTATTGCCGGAGTTAATCATCTTCTGGTTGTTGACGTCTGGAGAGTCGACCCAGTTCGCTTGGATGGTACGTGCGTTTCAAGCAACCACTTTCATCGGCCTGGTCGGTCACTTCCTGGGCTGGCGTTTTGCCCCGAAAGGACCGGCTGAACGACAAGTATGGGCGATCTGGGCCGGGTACTTCCTGGCGGCGTTCACGTATGGACTTTCTGTTATGCTGATGATCGGAGAATCCGAGCGGGTGATGGAGTTCTATCCAGGGTTCGCGTGCCTCACGGCGCTCGCATTCTTTGCCATGGCCGCCGGCACCTGGGGTTACGCGGCTGTGATCGGGGCTGGGTTTCTGGCGTTATCGTTCGTGATGTGCATCAATCCGAAATGGGCGTTGATCGAGTTCGGCATCGCCTGGGCCGTTGTACTGGTACTGATTGGCTTGCGAGCCCGCAAGCTGGGACGAGTTTCAGCAAGCATCCATGAATGATGCATGCGGATGAGGAACAGTGGTTGTATCGGTCTATTGGCCCGCCTGTCAGAAATCGCAACAGTGAATTGCTTGCAACAGAAACGAAAACAATGGCTCAAACGGGCTTCCGCAGTAGATGATTTCGCAGGTCGGCGACTCGGTGGCAGCAAATTTGTTCCATCACCTTCGTCAACTGTACCTTCAGCATGGCAATCGCATGTTGGCCGCCCTCTCGCCCGAGGGCCGCGACGGCATACATGAATGTCCGGCCCAGGAACGCGAATTCAGCGTCGCACGCCAGGGCGCGGGCGATGTCCGGGCCGGATCGCAACCCGCTGTCGATCATGATCCGAATCTTACCGCGGCATTTCGCCACGATCGGCAGTAGGGAACGGATCGTCGATTCGCCCGGATCCACCTGCCTGCCGCCGTGATTCGAAACAATCATCCCATCAAGTCCGAGCCGAACCGCAGTCTCCGCGTCTTCCTCACACGCTATCCCTTTTATCACCAGGTTGCCTTTCCAGCGATCTCGAATCGGAGCGATCTTGGCCTCGTTCAGTCGGCCATTGAACGTCGCGCTCATCCACACGGCGAGCTGCTTGATATTCAGTCCCTTGGGCATGTACTTCGCCATCGTGGCGAAGCGCGGCTTGCCGTGCAGCAGGGTCCGCACGGCCCAGGCCGGCCGCCCGAATATTTGCAAAATGTTGCGCAGCGTCATCCGCGGCGGCATCGCCAACCCATTGCGAATGTCACGCGGGCGGTAGGCAACCGTCGGTGTGTCGCAGAGCAGAACCAGCGTCTTGCACCCGGCGGCCTCGGCCCGGTTCAAGATGTCGTCGCGAATGGCATTGTCCGACGGGTGGTAAAGCTGATACCAAAATCGCCCGCCGGTGATCTCGCCAATCCGCTCAATGCTCGCCGTCCCAACGGTGCTGAGGATGTATGGGACGTTGTGCTCGACGGCTGCCCGTGCGAGAATCTCCGGAGCGCCCGGCCACATCAGCCCCTGGAGTCCGATCGGGGCGATCCCGAACGGGGCATCGTATTCGTGACCGAACAGTTCCGTTTTCAGGCTCGCGGTTTCATGATGTGCCAGGTAGTAAGGCTTTAGTTCAACTTGCCGCAGATCGTTCGTGTTCTTGTGTAAGTTCACGTCATCATTGCACCCGCCGTCGAGGTACTCGAATGCGAAACGCGGAATGCGTCGGCGCGCACGCTCGCGGAGATCGTCGACCCCCGGGTAACTGGTGTGGTAGTTAAGATTCATGGATCCGAAAGAATGAATACGGCAGGGGAAGGTCGAGAAAAATTCGGGTGATGACAGTGCGTGAGTTGGACCGTTCGTTCGGTATACACTGTCAGCCCATCCCGAGCAAGTGGTCAACGGGATCGCGAATGAACACGAAATCGCACTTGTGACGGTCATCGTCGATCGCCGCATCCGTTCAGGCGTAACACGGTACAGGTTTAAGGACTGACTTGATCGAGGAAAATTTTTGCCGCATCCGACATTATTCTTCGGCAAGTTCGGTCTTGGCTGTAGAATAACTGGGCGTGATGCCCTCCCACGACAATCGCCAACACCACCCATTCCTTCATTTGTTCCGAGCACGCGTCCGCGCCTGCATTGAAACCATGAAAAAGTTCTTGACCATCATCCCCCGCGTCTGCTTCCTATCTATCTTGGTCTTGGGATCCGTTCGCTCGGCCGATCTCGCCGCCGCGGATGCCCTGGATCCGAAGGTGCAAGCGTATTTCAAGACGCACTGTTTGAGTTGTCACAGCGCGGACTCGAAGAAGATTGACTTTAAGATCGACAAACTGTCCGCCAAGGTCGGGTTTGAAGACACGCCGCAATGGCGCGAGGTGATGGAGCGGATCACTTCGGGCGAGATGCCGCCCAAGAGCCAGAAGAACCGCCCGACTGCCGAGGAAAGTGCCAGCGTTGTCGAGTGGCTGTCGGGCCGCATGAAAGAAGGCGAGACGGCTCGCATGGCGGCGCGAGGCCGCGTTTCTTACAACCGGCTCACGCGCGACGAGTACGTCAACACTGTGCAAGATCTCATCGGCGTCCACTTCGATGCCACCGACCCGGGCGGCTTTCTGGAAGATCCGGAGTGGCGCGGGTTCGAGCGGCTCGGCTCCGTGCTGACCCTCTCCCCCTCCAACATCGAGAAGTACATCGCCGCGACCGAGACGATTCTCTCGGAAGCCTATCCCGCTCCGCCTCCCTCGAAGAAGCAGTTGCCAACCTTCATCGACTACACGAAGCGGGCCGTTCAGGAGCAGCAGATTGATGCGGTCCATCGCGAGCGTCTCCGGGAACTGGGGCTGCTCGACAAAGTTCGCTTTGAAATGTGGGCGGGCGACATCTTCCGTTATACGGCTTCGGAAAACTTGCCGGAAGCGGGCATCTACGAGATAAGTTACACGCTCAGTGGGTTGAAACCCGAGAAGGGCCGTGCCCCGCATTTGTTCGTTTATGAGACCAAGCTCGACCGCGTGCTGCACGAGCAAGACATCGTCGCGCCGGAAGATAAACCGATCACCGTGACGTTCCGCGCGCACCTCCCCAAAGGCCGACCGACCATCTTCGTGATCAACGAAATTCCGGGTTTGTCAAACAATCCGCGTTACGGACGTCACGGCAACAAGCCGTTCGTCAGCATTCACGACGGACGCATTCCGTGGCAACTCAAGTTGACCGACGAGCAAGGCCGTCCACGTTACCCGTTCCTCATCCTCGACTCGGTGTCGATGCGTGGGCCGATCATCACCGAAGAAGAAAAACAACGGCGTGCCGCGTATTTCCCGAGTGAGCAAGGCAACATGGACCAGGTTCGCGAGGGACTTGGCAAACTGGCCCGGTCGGCGTTCCGGCGGCCCGTAACGCCCGAGGAAGTCGAGAGCTTTGTCAGCATCGTGAAGTCGGAACTGGCCGCGAAAGAGAAGTTTCAAGATGCCGTGAAGGCGGGCATGCAGGCCATCCTCTGCTCGAAGAGTTTTCTCTTCCTTGCCGAGGGAGACGAGAACAAGGATCGGCAGACGCTGAACGACTGGGAGATCGCTTCCCGCTTGTCGTATCTGCTCTGGAGCACGATGCCGGACGAGGCGCTCATCAAACTCGCCGAGCAAGGCAAGCTGCACGACAAGGCTGAGCTGGCCAAGCAGGTCGCACGCATGTTGGCCGATCCGCGGGCGGCGCGGTTCTGCGATTCGTTCGCCGCCCAGTGGCTGCAACTTCGCAAGGTCGGCCGATTCCCACCCGACAAGAAACTCTATCCCGACTATGACACCCAGCTCGAAAAGAGTATGATCCGGGAACCCAAAGCGTTCTTCCGCGAGGTGCTTGACCGCGGCCTGACGCTGCGTGAGTTCCTGCACTCGGACTGGAGCATGATGAACGCCCGCCTGGCTCAGTTCTACGGCCTCCCCGAAGCCGGCGTTTCTCGGGACGAGTTTCAGCGCGTGTCGTTGCCCGCTGACAGTCGACGAGGCGGGCTGCTGACACAAGCGGCGGTTCTTTCGCTCACTTCAGATGGCACGCGTCATCGACCTGTCCATCGCGGCGCCTGGCTGTCAGAAGCGATCTTCGGCAAGACTCCGCCGCCGCCGCCCGCGAATGTCGACCCCATCGAGACGAACCCGATCGATGCCCCGAAGGCGACGTTGCGGATGAAACTGGAAGCCCATGTTCACGATGCGCGTTGTGCTTCCTGCCACAGCAAGATCGACCCGCTCGGCCTCGCTTTCGAAAACTACGACGCAATCGGCCGCTGGCGGACCGAAGAGGTCGTCGAAGGCACCGGTAAGAACCCGACGGTGAACCCCGCCGGCAAACTGCCCGACGGACGCGCGTACAAGACTCCCGAAGAGTTCAAGCAACTGCTGCTAACCGACATCGATACCTTCAATGCCGCCTTCATCGAGAAGCTAGCCACCTACGGCCTCCGCCGGACCGTGTCGTTCGATGACCGAAACGATCTGGCCGCCATCGCCAAGGCGAGCCGCGAGAAGGACTACCGTTTGCGTGACATCGTGGAGGCGTTTGTGCTCTCCGATTTGTTTCAGAAACGTTGATGGGAGCCCGCAGCGCAAGCAAGGGTTGACGTATTTCCCTTGCTTGCGCTGCGGGCTCCCAAACGAAGAATCCAGGATCAATAATGATTCATCTCAACCGCTGGAAAATGGACCGCCGTCAAGTGCTTCGCGGCGTTGGCGTCTCCCTGGCACTGCCCTGGCTTGAGTGCATGGCCGGCGCGGCCGATCCGATGCCAGCAGTGACGAAGCCGAAGCGCAGCGTGTTTCTTTACATTCCCAACGGCGTCAACACGCTCTCTTGGCAGATTGAGAAGGCGGGCAAGGACTTCGAGTTCTCGAAGCCGCTCGAATCGCTGCAACGACATCGTGCCGACGTCACGCCTCTCAGCGGCCTGCATCACCCGATGGTGCTCGGCAAGCACCACAACTGCGACAAGGTGTGGCTGACCGGCGCCAATGTCCCTGGCGACGGCGGCGCGTTTCGCAACACGGTGTCCGTTGACCAGATGATGGCCGAGGTGCAGGGGCAGTCCACGCGTTATGCGTCGCTGGAGATGGCGATCGAGGGGCATTCCTTGGCCTGGTCGCGCGACGGCATCCAAATTCCCGCCGAACGCAATACCGTCCAGATCTTCAACATGCTCTTCGGTGTCGAGAAAGAGAGCAAGGAGACGATCCGCCGCCGTCTTAGCCGGCAGGGCAGCCTTCTCGACTTGGTCGCGAATGATGCGAAGCGGGTGACCGACAAGCTTGGCAGCGCCGACCGCAACAAGCTTGATGAATACCTCACCGCCGTGCGGCAGGTGGAAGTTCGCACCCAGCGTGCCGACTCGTGGCTGAACATCCCCAAGCCCACGCTCGAGACGGCGGACATCTCCAACTTGAGCCGGAAGCTCGACATGACCGCGGTCGCGGAATATCACCGCTTGTTCTACGATCTCATGGTGATGGCCCTGCGCACCGATTCCACCCGCGTCATCTCGTGCATGATCTGCAGCGAATCCAACGGCGGCGCGATCCCGGATATCGGCATCTCCCAGACTCGTCACGGTCTCTCCCACCACAACGGCGACCCGGAACAACTTCGCCGGCTGACACAGACCGACACGTTCCTCGTCGAGCAACTGAGCTACTTCCTCGATCAACTCAAGGCCCATAAGGAAGCCGACGGCCAGTCGCTGCTCGACACGACGCAGGTGCTCTGGGGCAGCGGCATGGCCTACGGCCACAGCCATGGCAACGCCAATCTGCCCACGCTCCTCGCCGGTGGACGGGGGCTCGGCTACAAGCATGGTCAGCACGTCGATTTCAATCTGCCCAAGATCGGCAAGTACAACGTGGCCGACGCCAACGGCCATTACCGCATCTGCTCGCGGCCGGTGGACGACAACGCCCGGCTCAGCAACCTGCTCCTCACCATGTTGCAGCGGGTCGATGTCAAGACGGACAAGTTCCAGGACAGCGTTCGACCGCTAGCGGAACTCGTGGCGTAACTTTCTCACTCGTTCCCAGGCTCTGCCTGGGAACGGGCCGTCGAGGCTCTGCCTCGAACATCGCGGATTTCCGTGAACGCTTGCTGATCCACACCGGATGCGAGGCGGAGCCTCGGCGTTGCGTTCCCAGGCAGAGCCTGGGAACGAGAATAAAATTATCACACTTACACCCCGATCATGCACACACACCTACTCGGTCTCGGCTTCCTCCTCACCGCGTCATTCCTCCTGGCTGAGGAACCGCCGAAGTTCCGCACCGATGCCGACGGTCCTGTCGGCGCCGGCAAAGAAAAGAAGGTCAAGGGGAAAGACAAGACTGCGCCCATCGACTGGTATCAACTCGTCGATGGCAAGTTCCCGCCCCAGGGGTCGGCCCATGCCATCTCGGGAGAACTGATCCGGGTGGATCATCTCGAGCGCCGCTTTCATCTGCGGGTCGATCGCAACGACAGTCAGGATCGCGGCGTGTGGGATCTCCCGGTTGACGGAGTGATGCTTCCCTATGGCTCGACCTATTATCATGGAGCGCCGGCCGCCCTGCAGGACATCCCGCTGGGAACGCACCTACACGGCTTGTTCTATCTGAGAGCCCCGAACGACAAATCGGCGGCGCCGCCGGCCAACAACAACCGCGTGACGCCCGAGTTCGCTTTTGGCCGTTGTTTTCAGCTTGAAGATGACTTCACCTATCGCGCTCGTCAGAAGCAGTTTTGGAAAATCGATTCGGTCGATCTGACGGCGAAGAAGCTCGTCGCGACCCTGCAAGGCGACGGCGCCGCGATCGGCAAACCACAAACGTTCGACTTGCTGACGAGCACGCGCGTCCATGAAGGAAACGGCTTCGGCAAACTCGATGCGCTCAAGCCGAGTCAAACGGTGCTCTTCAATTTCACGTGGGGCACGCTGTACGGACCGGGACGACTCACGGAAATCTGGCTCGATGAACCGAGCCGCAAGAACGCGATGGCCCAGCAGTTGGAGTGTCATCGCAATCATGTGCGCGAACGTGGCCTTCCCGGTTGGGTGGAAGCCGTCGATGACGACGCCCAGATCGTGACGATCACGTTTTTTGGCAGCGTCGATCCGGGGCTGCTCGATGAGTTGAGTCTGACCAACCCCGATCCGCTCGCGAAGACCGACGAGAAGCCCAAGCCCAAAGGCGCCATTGCCGTGGCCCGCGAGAGCCTGATGACTTACGACCCCGTCAACGACCGGCGGGGCGGCAACATTCTTGACATCAAGAAAACCCCCGTCGAGCCCGGCAGCAGCGGCGTGCAGATTCGCGTCCAATGCGACCTGTTGCTCGAAGGCTTCCGCCCACGCCGCATCGTCCGCTTTTACCCGGCCACCTGGAAAGTCGTCGCGTTGCCCCGCGAAGAACAGTTCTTCGGGCGCGAATAGGTCAATGCAGTTTGAGTAATAGAAATGTCGTCCTGAAACACCTACCGCCAGCCGGATCACGGCTGGCGGTACGGCTGAAACTCATTCGCTTCATTACTTCTTGTACTTCAGATCCTTGACGGTGATGATCATCTTTTCGCCGTCTTTCTTGACCGTGCCCGTGACCGTGCCGGCCTTGGTTTCCTGGCAGACGTCATCGTGATACTTCTTGTGGGCATCCTTATCGAACCAGTAAGTCGTCTTCTTGCCGTCCTTGCCGGCGACGACGATCGTCACGGCGCATTTTTCGCTCATTTTGAGCTCGCACTTGCCGCAGCAGATCGTGCCTTCGAGTTTCACTTCTTCGTCAGCAGCCCGCAGCGAAGTCGAAGCGCTGAATGCGATCGTCGACGCGCCCAATAACATCAGGGACAGAAGTCGGATCATGTGAGGAACCTCCACTTGAGTAAATCCAGTTCGCGAAACGCCTACGGATGGCGCTTCGCGGCCCGAGGACCGGGCAGGGAAACTATACCCATCTTACACTGATAGGACAATCGGAACGGCCCGCGAATGTTAATTCAGGCAAGGATCGCTGGACGCCGCTTGAGCTAAACGAGTAGGATAAACACCTGCGTCAGCCCATTCAAGGAACTGCAACATGCCGAAGGCAGGCGAACGCTACACGCTAGAACTGCTCGAGAAACGCTTCGCGGCTGTCCCACCGCCGCTGGCGTTCGACGAGGCCCGCGCCGAGGCTTCGCGCTGCCTCTATTGCTTCGACGCCCCCTGCACGCGGGCCTGCCCCACGCACATTGACATTCCTCGCTTCATCCGGCAGATCATGCATCACGACGACCTGAGTGCCGCCAAGACAATCTTCGACGCCAACATCTTCGGCGGCAGCTGTGCTCGGGCTTGTCCGACGGAAGTTCTCTGTGAAGGCGCATGCGTCGACAACACGCTTTTGAAATCGCCGGTCCACATCGGCCGCTTGCAGCGTCACGCCACGGATGTCGCCTCCGCGAAGAACGTCCATTTTTACGAAGCGGGGAAGCCGACGGGAAAGAAAGTCGCCGTCATCGGTTCCGGTCCCGCCGGACTGACCTGTGCTCATGAATTGCGGAAGGCCGGTCACGAGGTCGTCGTCTTCGAAGCCCGCAACGTCCCCGGTGGTCTCAATACGCTCGGCATTGCCGCCTACAAAATTTCGACGGCTTTCTCACTCAGCGAGATTGAGCGCATCAAGCACATCGGTGTCGACATCCGCTTGAATCAGCGCATCAGCCCGGCCGATGTTGTCCGCATGTTGACGGAATACGACGCGGTCTTCCTCGGCATCGGCCTGGGGGCGACCTTGCCGCTGGGCATCGAAGGAGAGTCGCTGCGCGGGGTGCGTGAGGCGCTCGAGTTCATCTTCCCCACGCACACCAAACCGTTTACCGAATGCGAAGTCGGCCGGCAGGTCGTCGTCATTGGCGGCGGCAACACCGCCGTCGACGTCGCCACCGCTGCCGTGCGGTTAGGCGCGGAGCATGTCACGATCGCCTATCGTCGCGGCGAGGAGGCCATGCCGGCATTCGCCTACGAGTACGAACTCGCCCGGTCCGACGGCATCCGCTTCGAATGGAACGCCCAACCGCTACGGGTGATCGCGGATGGCTCAGGGAAGGCGGCACTGGTCGAGTTCGCGCGAACGCAACCGGCTGACCCGTCTTCACGAAATAGCTCGCTCCAGCCGATCAGCGGATCCAACTTCATCTTGAAGGCCGACATGGTGATCAAAGCGCTCGGCCAAGAACCGCTGATCGAGATGCTAAAAGCTTTGCCAGGTTTGAAGATTGAACGCAACCAAGTCGTCACTGATGGCGAGACCGGAGCGACGTCCGTCGCCAAACTATTCGCCGGCGGCGACTGCATCCGCGGCGGCGGCGAGATCGTCGACGCGGTGCAGGACGGCAAGATCGCCGCGCGGGGGATTAATCGGTTGTTGAAGTCCTAGCGAGGCATCCCCAAAATCAACCAGATTTCCCCGTTCGTAGTGACCCGCTTCAGCGGGTCCGGACCCCCCGTTCGTAGTGACCCGCTTCAGCGGGTCCGGACCCCCCGTTCGTAGTGACCCGCTTCAGCGGGTCTGGACCCCCTGAAGCGGGTCACTACGAACGAAGCAGAAAGACTTGCCTCAAACGCATCGAGTTCCCCGGTTTAATTACTTCAATTGTCTTCATCGATCTGATTATTCGCCCGCAGAATGCGTTCGATGATCGCCCACGCCGCGCCCGCGTCGGAGGTGACGTCGCTCCAGCGGCCGTTGTAGCGGCCGCAGAATGAGGACTTCAGCACCTCGGGCAGCATCTTGCGGCTCTCGGGCGCGATCAGTGGATGCTTCAGATAAATGCAAGCTTCCTCGGTCGCGCGGACCGAAAGGCCGCTGCCGAGTTCGCCCGCGCCACGCAATTCATGGGCGATGTCGACAATCAATTTCACGACCGTCTCGCCAAGTTCCGGATGCCGTTTGCGGAGGAGCGACACTTCCTCGTCGGGCGGGAGGTAATCGACCTGCAGCGGGGCGAAGCGGTCGAGCTGGGCGGCGTCGATACCGAAGGTGCCCGTGAACTCGCCGCCGCGATTGACGGCCGCGATGAACTGGACATTATCCGGCACTTGCAAGAAGCGATTGTCGATCGGATGGAACAAACGGCGGGTGGCATCGAGAGCGGGCATGAGCGCATTGCGGGCGCTCTCCTGACAGCGGTTGAATTCATCGAGAAAGATGAGATAGCGCCGCTGCGGATGAGCGACCGCTTCTTCGAGTTTGATCAACACATCGGTCTTAACGAAGTCGGTCACCGGTGCGCCGCTGGCGGAAGCCCGCACCTGGATGGTGGCGAGAAAATCGGTCGCTTCCACCACTGCACCGCAATTGAAAAAAACGAACTCGAGACCCAGCGACTCGGCAATCGACTTCGCCAACACCGTCTTGCCGCAACCTTGCGGCCCATCGAGCAAGATATTCAGGCCGCTTTCGAGCAGCACTTGCAGCTTCTTGGCGACGATCGGATCGAGATAGACGCCTTCCAACCGGAATTGTTGGAGAGAGACGAACTCGACTTCGATCGCGCCGCGGTCATCGCGTTCCGGCTTGCGGATGGCCTGGATCTTGATCAGGCAGGGGATGCCGGGGCGAATCCGCGGGTCGTCGCAGAGAACGACTTTCGGCGCCTTGCGGCCATCGAGATGCGTAGCCCGGTAGCGGAAACCGGAATCCTTGACCGGGTTGGGCCAGAAGGTGGCCTCCATCGTGGCGCCCGGTTGGATGTCGTCGATGGTGAGTTTCGCGGGCATGAGGGAGTGCAATCCAGAAATCGAAAGGGTAGTGAGGTGATAAACTATCGGCGGGAACTTGGTTGAGTAGCGAATAGCTGAGCGAAAAGTTGAATGAACTCTAGCTTTCGAACTCGGCCCTGGACAAGCCCGACTGCCGGATGATTGAACGAAGTGTTCCGATTTTGAGCTCGGAATGATTCGGCACCGGCACAGTCGTCGTTGTCCCTTCATCGGTGCGCTGCATCACGATGTGGCTGCCCCGCTGCCGCACCTCGACGAACCCGTGTCGGGCCAGAATGTCACAGACTTGACGTCCTGACAGCACTCGTTATTTACCCAACGGCTACCTCCAACTGAGTCACGAACACTTCTCGGCCCTGCCGTCGCTCGATTTCCTCGGGACTCGCGCATTCGAAGAAAAGTTCCAAAGCCTCACGCAAGTTATCGCGCGCGGCCTCAATGGTGTCGCCCTGACTGGCTATGTCGAATTCTGGACAGAGCGAGACGAAACCATCTCCTTCTTTCTGGATTAGTGCTGTCAAACGAAGTGACATTCGGCTTCCTCCGTACATATGACCGGGATAGAAAATTGACAGCTTGGTCTTCACATTGTAGCCGGCGCGATGACACCCACTACCCCATCACCGTCCCGAGTGTCGACCGGAAGCGATCGACGGAGAGTCGCACTTCCGCGGTGGCTTCCTCGGCGGTGATCCAGCCAAGCGAAGAGGTCGTGATGCCTTCAAGCTGCTTATAGGTGCCGAAGAAGTGTTCGACCTCGCGCAGAAAGTGGGGCGGCACGTCTTCCAGTCGCTTGAGATGGGCGAACAGCGGGTCGTTATTCGGCACGCCGAGCACTTTATAATCGTTCGCCCCTTTGTCGATCATCTTAAAGAGGCCGACGACACGGGCTTCGATCAGGCAACCGCTGAAGGTCGGCTCGTTCACCATGACGAGGATGTCAAGCGGGTCGTTGTCCTCGGCCAGCGTCTGCGGGATGAAGCCGTAATCGCCCGGGTAGACGGACGAACTGTAGAGATAGCGATCGAGCTTGATGAGCCCGGTCTCTTTGTCGAGTTCGAACTTGTTGCGATGACCTTTGGGAATTTCGACGATCATATTCACGACGGAGGGGATGTTGGTCCCCGGCGGGATCATCATGTAGTCGCTGCTGCGTCGAGACATCATGGAATCGTTCCAGATAGAATAAGGGGGCGTACCTAAACATTGTATCTGGCGAGAGGTAATTGACGGCTACCTCTCGCACCCATTATTCACGTGACTTGGCCACGTCGTCGATCCAACCGCCGCCGAGGACCCGGTTGCCTTCGTAAAAGACGACCGACTGACCCGGCGTGACGGCGCTCTGCGGCTCGGCGAATTCGACATGAACCCGACCGTCGGGCGAGGCCGTTACCCGTGCCGGCACAGCGGTATGACGGTAGCGGATCTTGGCCATACAAGCGAACTCGCTCGTGGGCGGATCGAACAGCCAGTTCACCCGATCCGCGTTCAAGGTCGATGACAGCAAATCTTCTCGGTCACCCAGCACTACGGTCTTCGTGTCCGGCACGATCTCGAGCACATACCGCTTATGCTCGCCGGCGATGCCGAGGCCCTTGCGCTGACCGATCGTGAAGCGTTCGTAGCCGTCATGTTCGCCCAGGACGTTCCCCGAGCGATCAACGACCGAACCGGCAGTCGCTAGTTCCGGCCGGCGGCGGCGGATGAGGCCCGCATGATCGCCATCGGGGACGAAACAGATTTCGACGCTGTCCGGTTTCTCCGCGACCGGCAGGCCGTGCCGGCGCGCGAGCGCCCGGATCTCCGGCTTGCGGTAGCCGCCGATCGGGAAAAGCAAATGCGGCAGCACCTCGGCCTTGATGCCATGCAACACGTACGACTGATCCTTCTCGGGGTCGACACCGCGATGCAACTGCGGCTTGCCGTCTTCGCCCTTGATCATGCGGGCATAGTGGCCGGTAGCGATGAAGTCGGCATCGAGTTGCTTGCCAAAGGTCCAAAGTTGGCCGAACTTTAGCCAATTATTGCAGACGACGCAGGGGTTCGGCGTGCGCCCCGCGAGGTATTCGTCCGCGAAGTAATCGATGATGCGATCGAATTCCTTTTCGAAGTCGAGTGCATAGAAGGGAATGTCGAGTTTATCGGCCACGCGGCGGGCGTCGCCGGCGTCGAGGGCGCTGCAACAGCCCTTCTTGTTGTCCGGGCGGGAATCGCGTTCGCCGGAGTGCGTGCCGGTGCGCATGAACAAGCCGACAACGTCGTAACCCTGTTCCTTGAGAAGGACGGCGGAGACGGAGCTATCCACCCCGCCACTCATGGCTAGAAGCACACGCGGCATTTCTTTTCCCAGAACACACGGACTAAACCGATGGTCGAAACTTCTTCCAGATGCCCCACGCCCAGGCTTTGACGCCGCCGGCATCACTGGCGAGTTGCCTCGCCCAGCGCTGATACGAACTCGTCAGGTCGGGGACCGCTTCCTTCGGGGCGTAAAGGGCGATCACTTCGTCGGCCCGCGTTCGTGCTTCGTCGAACACCTTGGCGCGGTCCGCGGGGGCGGCTCGTTGGACGCTCAAGAGCGTCTCGGCCAGCACGAACAGCACGCGCGGGATGTCGTCCAGATCTTCCGGATCAACCTGCTTCAAGAGCGAAGCGGCCAATTCGGTCTTGTTCCCTTCCAAGGCCTCTTCCAGGGCCATGAAGACGAGATGATCGAACGTGCTGGCGTCGCTCTTGGTCAGTTCGAGCGCCTTACGGCTCACCCGGGCGGCATCGGCATGCCGGTGCAGGTTGCGATAGGCGACTGCGGCCGGCAGCATCATCCACGGGTCTTCCAGTTCACGCTTGCTCCAGTCGGCAACCCAGGCGGCGGCCACGTCATAATGGCGAAGATCGATGAGCGCATGAGCCGTCTTGGCCCAACCCAGATTCGTCGAACGAAGCAAGGCATCGTGCCGCGAGATCAGTTCATGCAGGCGCGGCGCCAGGGCCGGCCGGGCTAGTGTCTCGATCGACGCATACAAGGCCTCCTGACCAATCTCGCCCCGTTCCAACAGCGCCGGCAACTTCGCTTCAAACGGGGTCTCGGAACGGGAGCCGACCCGTTCGACCCAGAGCCGGCCGACATGGCTGACGCTCGATTCGTCCTCGATCGCCTCGTTCAGGGCCGCATCAAGCTGAGCTTGCTGTCCGGCCTCGCTAAACGCGTCGGCCGCCTTGCCCAGGAGCATGTGGGGCGTCTCCTCCTCACGGCAAAGTTCGAGAAACTGCGACTTCGCCTCTTCGAGATCGCCCGACTTGACCGCGAAGCGGATCGCCCGCAAACGCACGTACGGGCCGCCGATGTGCTCCTGCATCTTCGAGAGCGTCGTTTCGGCGGCGTCGAGATCGTTATCGGCCAGCAGTTCGTCCATCAAATGCAGACCGGCGAAGGCGTAGCTCGGGTCAAGTTCGAACGCCTGCTCGAAATCGCTCTTGGCGCCGCGGCGATCACCGCCGAACAACTTGGCCTCGCCGCGGTAGCCGAATGCGGACGGGTCGTTCGGCGCCAGTCGAACGAGGTTCTCGGCCGCTTCGAGATACTCCGCGTGCGCCTCGGCGGCGTCGTACCAATTGGCGATCTGCTGCCAGCCCCAGTAATAGTCGGGATCGAGGGCAAGAAGTTCGCGCATTTTCGCGATCGCGGTCTCTCGATCGTCGCTCTGGGCCAGCACCCAGGCCTCGCGGCCGCGCAGAATCAGCGGGATGGCGTGCACGATCGCCGCGGGCTTGCAGGCGGCCAAGGCCTCGTCGAATCGGCCGTTCCTTGCCAGCAATTCCGCCTTGATGTCATACGCCTGCACATGCGTGGGATGCACGGCGATGCAACGTTCAATCAGTTCCAGCTTCCGCTCCGTCGTCGCCTGCGAACCCTCGGGACCATCGAGCCAGACGAAGAGGATGTAGGGATGAAACTCTTCTTCATTCAGAATGGTCGACGTCATCAGCAGGTCGACTTCCGCCGACCAGCCGGCCTTGCGGCACTCGCCCACGGCCGTGCTGATGGGCCAGGTTGAATCGCAAGGGAGGATGCACGTTTCGCGGAGTGCGTTCATGGCCGCTTCCATGTCGCCTTCGTGAACGGCCAGTTGTGAGTAGCGAGCCGCCACGAAGGGCAGCCCCGAGCCGCCGATATGCTCCTGGAGCAACGCGAGTGTGTTGCGGGCGTGGTTGAATTCTTCGTCCTGCAAATAGGCATCGAAGAGTAGCATCCCGGCGAACGAGTAGCCCGGCGCGACCTTCTGGGCCTCGCGGAGATCTTCCTTACCGCCTTCGCGATCGCCCGTTTGGATCTTGGCCTCGCCGCGCATCGCCAGGGCGACGGGGCTATCCGGCCGCAGGTCAACCAGCTTCTCGGCCGTTTCCAGATACGAATCGGATTCGCCGGTCTCGTTGTACCACTCAGCCAGTTGCTGCCAGCCCCAGTAGTAATGCGGTTCGAGGGCGACGAGTGCCTGCATCTCGCGGCAGGCAACGTCGAATCGGCCGCGCCGCGCTTCGATCCACGCGGCCCGGCCCTGCAAGATCATGGGCGGGTCCATGTCGAAAATTTCCGGTTGTGCCGTCGCCTTCGCTTCGTCGAATCGGCCCATCTCCGCCAACCGTTCCGCCTTCAGGTCATACGCCTCGATCGAGCGCGGGTTCAAGGCGATGGCTCGATCGAGCGAGCGCAACGCTTCTTCATGATGCTCTCGGCCCGCCAACAGGCGCACAAGGGACAGCCAGCCGCGGAAGTCGCCCGGCCGCAGGCGGGCGACCTCACGCGCGGTCTGCAGCGCGAGTTCCGGTTGCTCCATCCGTTCGGACCAATCAGTCAGGGCACGCCAAGCCCAGTCGTAGCCGGGATCCAGTTTCAGCGCGATCTGCAGCCGTTCGAGCGCCTCTTCGGGCTTCAACGAGTTCCACAAGTTGTCGGCCAGATAGCCGTGATTCACCGGATCGAGCGGCGAACGGGCGACCGCCTGTTCAAGGACAACACTCGCGTCCTCCGGCTGTTCATTGGCTTCGAGTGCCTCGGCCAATTCGCGGGCGGCGTAGCTCCAACCCGGCGCCACCGCGACCGCTTGACGCAACGCCTCGATCTGGCCTTCCTGATCCTTTTGCGCCTGGCGCACCTGGGCCAGGTCGATCCAGATGCGCGACAGAAGCGGAAAGCGGATCACGCCTTCCTTCGCGAGTTCATGAGCCTCTTCGAGCCGTTCACAAATCAACAACTGTTGAATGGTCGTCGACCAGCATTGCCAGAGATCGTCATGTTCGTCATGTAAGGCCTGCAAGATGCGAAGCAGGTCGTCCGGTTCCATGACCTGAACGGCCTGATCGCGGAAGGCGAGCAAACCGTCGCTGAACGTCGGCTGCGACTTCAACTCGTCGGCGATGAATTGCAGCACCTCTTCCTTGTCTTCTTCCCCGGCCAGGCTGACGAGCTCGGCGATCGCGACCTCGTTATCAACCGACTGACGGATGGCATCCTCATACGCCGTCCGCGCCTCGCCGGGGCGATCGGTCTTGTTGTTCAGATGGCCCAGCGTGTAGAGGTATGAGGGGCTATCCGGCTCAATTCGACGAGAGATTTCGAGTTCTTTGAATGCCTCGTCGCCACGGCCGGTGTTCGCCAAGTGCAGGGCCAATTCTCGATGAGCCCACGCGTCTTCCGGGCACAGATTGATCAGATGTCGAATCACCGGCTCGGCGGGGGAATCGCCCAGGGAACCGGGGGCGGCCGTCTCGGCCCGCAGCCAATCGATGAGCAACTGCTGCAACGGGTGATGGGTCGGATGGCGTTCGCACCAGCCGCGCAGCCAGGCGATGGCGGCCTCACGCCCTTCGAGATCCGCGATCAACCGCGCCAGGCTGCGATGCGCATCCGCCGCCAACGGCTCTTCTTCGAGAATCTCCTCCCAGCACTTCCGGGCAAGCGTCAGATCGCAGCGCAGGTTCGCCATCCGCGACGAGGCACGTAGCCAGTTGCCGCGCGAGGCGTAGGGACGAGCCAACTCGAGAACTTCCATCCCCTTCCGCGGGTCGTTGTAGTTCGTGTGCATCTCGGCGGCGAAGAGCAATACGTCGCCGATCTCCGGCAAGCTGCGTGGGTCGCCCTCGCTGGGCACGGCCGCCGCCTGCTCCAGGATGCGGAACGCCCCTTCCATGTTGTTGTGTTCGCTCTCGGCATAGAACAGGGCACGAGCCGGCGCCGCCAGCTTCCCCTTCAGCCGCTTGAAACGCCGGTCGAGGAACCGCATCGCCTCGGCCGTTTGCTCCAACGCATGAGCGGCTCGGAAGTAGCCTTCCGCGAATTGTTCATCACGCTCGTCCAGCGACGAGGCAAACCGATAAAGATCCGCGGCGTCGTGAAACTCCCGTTGTTCCCAGAGCAGGTTCGCCAGGAAGTAGTAGGCGACCGCGGCAAACGGCCGCTGGCGGATCGCTCGCCGCATCGCACGCACGCCTTCGGCATGGTAACGCGGGTCCGGGAGAATCAATTGGGCCAAGTGTTGGGCAAAAAGTGGGTCGCCTTCACGGCGATCGGTCTGCTCTCGAGCCAGATCGAGGCGGTCCTCGCGCCGGCCGAGATCACGCAGTACGTTGATTTTCGAAAGCAGATAGGTCGCCTCAAGCGGTTGTTGAACGATCAACGCGTCGAGAGCCTTCAAGATCAAGGTCGGGTTGCCGTCGTAACGCGCCAGAGCATCCCGAGCCTGCATGGTTAGCCGATGGCCGTGGTGCGTCTCGGCCATATCGTCGTACAGGTCATGCGCCAAAGGCCGTTCGTACTTCGCCAGGGCCAATTGGATCCGGTGCAACTGATCGTAGATCGCCGATTCGGGGAACTCGATTCCCTCAAGCATCGACGCCTTGGCAAGCGGCGTGAGCACCAGGCAGCGTGGGCCAAAACGCTCGTAGCGTTCGAACAACGGCTTCAGCGGCGCTTCCTGAGTCCGTTTCTCTTGCGGATCGCGCAGCCAGAACGAGTGACGCAGCCGGTCGGCCCCCACCACGACTTGCGAATGCGTGTAGCCCGCATCTACGAACGTGAGGAGGAAGGGGGTCCCCTGCTCGATGAGCCGAAATCCCGTCTCGGGCGTCAGGGTGAACTCAACAGCGCGGAAGCCGTTCTCCTCGGCCCAGCGGCGCTCGCGATGGTCGGGCAGGCCGTCGAAGATCGCCGTCTCGTCGGGCACCGCACTTGTTGTCGCTTTCCAGAAATTCGCGACCAAGTCGAGCGGCCGGGCGGTCGGCGCGAGCACATCCGTCGGAAGCGTCAACCGCACCGTTTCAGGCCAAGTCCGGCCCGCAGCCTCTTCAAGCCTCTTGTTGAACGCCGTGTAAAAATCTTCTTCCGGCTTCGGCGCCTCGGCCAGGGCGACCGGCGCGTCGTTGGTAAAGTAGGCGACGTCGCAGCGCCGGGCCGCCAGCCATTTCAGTACTTCGTCTTCCATCAAGGGCGATAGCTCGGCGTACTTCTCGTACGATCGCCGCGCGTCGTGGTAACGGCCCAGGTCCATCTGTAAGCCGGCCAGGTGGGCGACGATGATGCCGCTCTCGATATGCTCGGAAGCTTCGGTCAAACGCTCGACGGCCTCGCGCTCACGCCCCAAAATCTGGAGCATGTGCGTCTCGGCCTGTACGCCCGGTCGGAACCAGGGGATCAGTTCAAGCGAACGCCGGGCGGAGGCCAGGGCATCCTCGGGCCGCTCGGCAAACTCGTAGATCGAGGCCCGTTCGATGCAGAGCCAGGCCCGGTCGTGGCTGCTCTGTTCGGCCTTGTTCAACCAGCGTTCCGCCCGATCGAAATCGCGCAGGCGAGCCGCGATAAACCCGTGCAACGCGTACCAGTCGGCCCGGACTTCGGGTGGGGAATCGTTCCATTCGGGGTTGGCGCGCAAGAATCGCCAGGCGGCCAACGGGCCGAACTGTTCCAGCCGGTAGCGGGCGTGGTAGTAGATGGCTTCGTGATGCGTGGGGGTCGAACGGTACGCGCGAAGGTGCAACCAGCGGCCGAGGCGCGGCGCCCCGAGCTGGATGACGAGCCGGCCTCCCATCAACCGGGCGGCCGTGTTGGTCCACTGCTTGAACGGGCCGAAGGCTTCGGCACGGCGCAGCGCCTGAATGTAGAGGCCGCGGGTGTACAGCTCTCGGATGGGGGCCAGGTCCGCGGTGGAAATTTCCATGGGTGAATTGTTCCCAGCAACGCCGAAGGGGGATCGGGGCCGACGGGTCCTCTCAGTCTTCGCAACGGCCCGCTTCTACCATTTGTCCCAACAGGTTCAGGATGCTGCCGACCTGGTTGGCGCGGATGGCGAAGCGATCAAGGAACTCGCCGAGTGAGAAATCATCTTCCAGCCCGTTGCGATCCTCATCGGCGAGATGGTCGACCATCTCTTCCATCAAACGCAAGTAAGCGCGCTCGACGGAGGGGAGGACGGAGCGGAATGCCCCGGGCAATCGCGGGAAATCCTCCTTCCAGCGTTCGAAGAAATGCCGCCAGCGCACGACATGCCCGTCGCCTTCACGCGGTGAAGTTGACGATGCCTGTAACAGGCCCAGTTGGTCCCGCTGAATCTCGATGAGTTGCCTCAACAAGTCGGTAGTCGATTCAGTCGGGGGCGCGGCCGGTGGAGTCAGCGAAGGCGTCGGAGGGGCGACGATAAACTGAAAATGCATGGGTGTCTCGTCCAGGAGCCGATTCGAATTTCTTCATTATATGAACGAGGGGGAAGGCGGTATCGCGAATCTCCGCAATGTACCTCAGTTGATTCTTGGCGAGCGTCGGGCCGTAAGGCCGACGTGTTCTTCATGGGGAGGGAAAAAAAGAAACCACCCGCCGGGGGAGGCGGGTGGTTGGGGGAATATTGAGGGGATAATTCGACAGGGTAGGGGAGGTGGTGCGTTGCGAGCAACGGCCGGGGGAGGCCGAGGGAAATCGGTTG